>Ga0194133_10001009_pt1 | contig 53258 bp, 50 predicted proteins | sample TA2KigOf40mmetaG_FD_155448 | JGI IMG/M metagenome (GOLD analysis project Ga0194133, IMG submission 155448) | Freshwater microbial communities from Lake Tanganyika, Tanzania - TA2015055 Kigoma Offshore 40m | ecosystem: Environmental > Aquatic > Freshwater > Lake | place: Tanzania: Lake...
TTCTCCTTGGAGCTACGATGAGCCAAAAATCCTCTCTTCCTCAACTCAGTCAGTTTGTCTCATAAGCCCTGACGCCGGACATTTTTTGTGGATATTTTGGCGCACCCGACACGATTCGAACGTGTGACCTCTGCCTTCGGAGGGCAGCACTCTATCCAGCTGAGCTACGGGTGCTTGTAACCGACTTGTTCCTAGCTGATCTGGCGACTTTCGGCAATCTCGGGGTGGGCAGCTCAGGGCCTATGCGGCGTAAAAACTGCCGCAAGGGTCGCGCAAAGGCTAGAACCCCATTCCCGGCTTTGCGAAAGATAGAAAAAAGACGGGAACAATAATCAGGAGACCGTGATCATGGCGGCCAAGATCATTGATGGGAAAGCCTTTGCAGCAAAAGTGCGGGCGTCGGTAGCGGAGCATGTCACAGCGTTGAAGGCCAAAGGTGTAACGCCGGGCCTTGCCGTGGTCCTTGTTGGCAAAGATCCGGCCAGCCAGGTCTATGTCCGCAACAAGGGCCAGCAAACACTTGAAGTCGGCATGGCGTCGTTTGAGCACAAGCTCAATGCGTCAACTTCCGAAGCAGACCTCTTGGCCCTGATTGCCAAATTGAATGCCGATACGAAAGTGCATGGCATTCTTGTTCAATTACCTTTGCCGAAGCATTTGAATTCGGATCTCGTAATCAATTCGATTGATCCTGCCAAAGACGTTGATGGCTTTCATATTTCGAATGTCGGGCTTCTCGGCACAGGGCAGAAGAGCATGGTGCCGTGCACACCGTTTGGTTGTTTGATGATGCTGCGCGCTCATCATGGGTCGCTTGCGGGGCTTGAGGCGGTGATTGTCGGACGTTCGAATATTGTCGGCAAGCCGATGGCGCAACTCTTGTTGAATGACAGTTGCACCGTCACCATCGCGCATAGCCGCACGCGCGATCTTCAAAGTGTATGTCGTCGTGCGGATATCTTGGTTGCGGCCGTTGGCCGGCCGGAAATGATACCGGGCGAATGGGTTAATCCTGGCGCCACCGTAATCGATGTCGGCATCAATCGTATTGAACGCGATGGCAAAGCCAAATTGGTTGGCGATGTTCATTTTGAAAGTGCTGCAAAAGTCGCGGGCGCGATTACACCTGTGCCCGGAGGTGTCGGGCCGATGACGATTGCGTGTCTGTTAGCGAATACGTCAACCGCTTGCTGCCGCAGTCTCGGTCTTCCCGAGCCTGCGGGACTCACGGCATAAAACGCGCGCAGTGTTAGCGCGGCGCGCGTTTCGCAAGGATGCGTTGTAAAGTCCGTCGATGCATCGAGAGACGACGAGCCGTTTCGGAAACATTACGTCCGCATTGCTCATAAACGCGTTGGATATGTTCCCAGCGCACGCGATCGGGCGACATCGGATTGTCCGGCGGCGGAATTGTCAAAGGACCATCGGCCCGCAATGCGCGATCAATATCTTCCGCATCAGCGGGTTTGGCGAGATAATCGGCAGCGCCGAGTTTTACCGCCGCCACAGCCGTCGCGATATTGCCGTAGCCCGTTACGATAATGCCGCGGGCGTCGGGGCGCTTTTTTGAAAGCGCAGAGATCACATCAAGCCCGCTGCCATCGCCGAGCTTCAAATCTACAACCGCATAAGCGGGTGGGCTCGATTGGATGACTTGGATGCCTTCTTTGGCGCTTTCCACCACCGCAACGCGGTAGCCACGCTGTTCCATCTCGCGCGAAAAGCGGGAGACAAAATTTCGCTCGCTGTCGACGATGAGAAGCGATCGGTCGGCAAGCTTGCTCGCACTTGAAACGTCATTCATCGCTGGCGCCTTTCGTTTGATAGGGTCGAACTTTTGTTACGGCGCGCTGGTCTTTTTGGTTCACTTGTCGCGCGACAACTTTGCGATTTGAAGGGGAAAGGTGCGCGACGCAGCGGAAATTAGCGTTTATAAGACCTGATCCGTCCGAATCCTGCGAAAGTGCTACGAAAGCCCCGCGAAAGTGACCGAAAATTCCCCGCCCGCCATCGAGATTCGCGAGCTTCAGAAGCGCTATTCGGGCGTTCTGGCCGTGTGCGGGTTCAGTTTCAGCCTCGCGCGCGGGGAGGTCCTTGGGCTTCTGGGAGGCAATGGCGCGGGTAAAACGACGACGATCGGTATGATTATGGGCCTTGTTCTGCCGAGCGCGGGGAGCGTGAAAGTCTTCGGCATTGATATGGCGAAAGACCGCTATGCCGTCCTTCCCCGCATGAATTTTGAAAGTCCCTATGTGGATATGCCGCACCGGCTGACCGTGAGACAAAATCTCGAAGTCTTCGGTCGTCTATACGGTGTGCAGAACATCAAGAAGCGCATAATTGAATTAGCGCGCGAACTTCATCTGGAAGAGTTTCTTGATCGCGAATCGGGTGCTTTGTCTGCCGGTCAAAAAACACGCATTGCGCTTGCAAAATCTTTGATCAATGAGCCTGATCTTTTATTGCTTGATGAGCCCACCGCCTCGCTTGATCCCGATACTGCGGATTGGGTGCGCACGCGACTTGAAACTTATCGCAAAGCGCATGGCGCTTCCATTCTTCTGGCATCACATAACATGGCAGAAGTCGAGCGCTTATGCGATCGTGTGATCATTATGAAAGCAGGTACGATTGCCGATGAAGGCACGCCGCAAATTCTGATTGAACGATATGGTCGTCATTCGCTTGAGGAAGTGTTCCTTGATGTCGCGCGAGCGCCTGCAACACACGGGGCTGCCGCATGAGTATGAAAAATTATCGATATGATTCAGGTTTCTCTTTCACGCGTGTTGGCGCGCTGATTTTACGTTACACTTATCTCTTGCGCTCTTCATGGCCACGTTTGCTTGAACTTGTTTATTGGCCCACCGTGCAAATGCTGACATGGGGTTTTATTCAGGTCTATATCTCAGGCGCATCAGGACGTGCAGCATTCGCCGTGGGCACATTGATTGGCGCGATGTTGTTATGGGATGTTTTGTTTCGCAGCCAACTCGGATTTTCTGTTTCATTTCTTGAAGAAATCTGGGCGCGCAATATCGGCAATCTCTTGATGAGTCCAATGCGTCCTTCAGAATTTATCACAGCCCTCATCATTATGAGTCTTGTGCGATTGGCGATTGGCTTGGGGCCCGTTGCTGTGATGGCCACGATTTTTTTTGGCTTTAATTATTTCGCACTTGGCATCAGTGCCGCTTTGTTTTTTGCAAATCTCGTTTTGACCGGATGGGCGGTCGGGCTTTTTGTATCCGGCCTCGTGATGCGACTTGGACTTGGCGCGGAGAGCCTCGCTTGGACGGTGATGTTCGTTCTCCTGCCGCTCACCTCGGTCTATTATCCGGTCACGATCCTGCCCACATGGTTGCAGCCCGTGGCCTGGAGTCTGCCGCCGACCTATGTGTTTGAGGGGCTTCGCGCGCTGCTGATCGATCATCAGATCCGGCTTGATCTCATGGCCGAGGCTTTTGCCCTCAATATTGTGCTTTTTGCTGCCGCAAGCCTCGCTTTCCGCATTTTGTTGGAAAGAGCTCGCGAGGCCGGTTCGCTCATGCAAATGGGCGAGTAACTCGCTTCATCACAGAGTTTTAAGAGCTTTATGCGTCTATAACCTTAGAAGCATTGCACAATCAGGCCGAATGAGACTAGAGTACCAATTGTGCACTGCAATAAAACAGTTCAGTTTAAGCTGGTTGAAGGACGGTCAGGTGATGAAGCTTCCGCTCTATTTGTGGTATGAGGCCACGCATGCCTTGCTTGGGCCCGCTCGCGCGCTCGCAGGCTCTACGAAGTTTTTTTACAATAATCCCGCCAATCCGTTGAGCCATTCGCCTTTCGGTCGGGGCGTTGCAGCGGCATGCGAAATGTTCGAGCGGACCACGCGCCGTTACGGCAAGCCTGAATTCGGATATGGCAGTGTGAGCGTCAATGGTGTTCAGACCGACATAGTTGAAGATATTTTGTCGTCAAAGCCCTTTTGCAATCTTGTCAATTTCCGCAAGATGAGTGCAGGGCGTCCTCTCAATCAACCAAAAATTTTGATGGTCGCGCCGATGTCTGGTCACTACGCTACATTGCTGCGTGGGACCGTTGAAACACTTTTGCCGACCCATGATGTGTACATCACTGATTGGGTGGATGCGCGCACAGTGCCTTTGAGCACCGGTCGTTTCGATCTCGATGACTATATCGATTATGTGATCGAGATGATCCGTCTCTTGGGTCCGGATGTTCATTTGATGGCTGTGTGCCAGCCTTCTGTTCCCGTCATCGCTGCGATTGCGCGTATGGAAGCGGAAGGTGATCCGGCAGCGCCTTTATCAATAACATTGATGGGTGGGCCGATTGACACGCGCGAGAGCCCCACAAAGGTTAATCTTCTTGCGCAAAATCGTGGCACCGAATGGTTTAAACGTCATTGCATTGTGAAAGTGCCTTTGCCGAATGCTGGCTTTATGCGCGATGTCTATCCGGGCTTCTTGCAGCTCTTCGGTTTTATGGCGATGAATATTGATCGTCATATTGAAGCGCATGGTGAAATGTTCTCGCATCTCGTTCATGGCGATGGTGACTCGGCGGAGAAACATCGCGATTTCTATGATGAATATCTCGCTGTGATGGATTTGACAGCGGAGTTCTATCTGCAAACGGTGGATACTGTATTTGTGCGTCACGCTTTGCCAAAAGGCGAGATGATGCATCGTGATCAACCGGTGGATCTGACGGCCATCAAGCGCTGCGCACTGATGACGGTTGAAGGCGAGAATGATGATATCTCGGGCGTTGGTCAGACCCGCGCCGCGCATAAGCTCTGTGTGAATATTCCTGAATCGCGCCGCGTCCATTGGTTGCAGCCGATGGTAGGCCATTATGGTGTGTTCAACGGCTCGCGTTTCCGTGCCGAAGTGGCGCCGCGCATCGCCGATTTCATGGCGAATAGCGTTCATGACGCCAAAACATCATCCGGCAAAACTTTGAAGCTTGTGAGTTAAGATGAAGCGCTTGTGACAGTGCGCGCTCATCTAGGCATCATACTTCCTGTATGAGTCTGATCTTCACCCGCGCGCGGCAAAAGCCCCTTCCTTCGCATCTCGACATTATCCATGGCGAGGCGACATTTCGCGTTGCCATTAAACGCATGGCGAAAGCGCGGCGGTTTACAATGCGCGTGTCTGCGGCAACGCGTGTCGTGACACTCACAATGCCAATACGAAGCTCCTTCGATCAGGCGGTTGATTTTGCTTCGCGCCATGGCGGGTGGATTGCTGATCGCCTCAATAAATTTGATGATCATGTGCAGATCGCGCCGAATGCCGAAATTCCTTTTCGTGGTGTGCTGCATCGCATTATTCATCGCGGTGAAAAACGGGGCACCGTGAGTGCTGAATGTGACGAAGCTGGCTCACATCATTTGGTTGTTGCGGGTCACATCGATCATACGCCACGACGAATTCGTGATTTTTTGAAAAAAGAAGCGCAAGTCGCACTTGATCAGGCGGTCGAACGTTACACAAAAATACTAGGAATTCCCGCGCGCCGCATTGCGCTTAAGGACACAAAAAGTCGCTGGGGATCATGTTCGGCTGATGGACGATTGAACTTTTCATGGCGTTTGATTTTCGCGCCGCCGGAAATTCTTGATTATCTCGCTGCGCATGAAGTGGCGCATTTGAAAGAGCTTAATCATTCACCACGTTTTTGGTCGATTGTCGCTTCGCTTTATCCTGATTACAAGAAAGCCGAAGCATGGTTGAAGCGCCACGGCGCGGGGCTTCATCGTTATATTTGATTTATTGCGATTGTATTGTGACGGGTTGCGGTTGTAAGAGCAACGGCCCTTTTTGCGGCGCATTGTTATTTTGCGATTGCGTACCAAACAGCGCACGACCAAGCACAGAGAAAAGATCTGATTGCGGCAAATCACTTGCGGGCAGTATCACAGGTTTTGTTTTAGCAAGCGCCTGTTTCATGAAACGTGACCAAATTTCAACCGGCAGGCTACCCCCCGCCACATGTTTTGTTGGTGAATTATCATCATTGCCCAGCCACACGCCGGTGACGAGTGCGCCGGTATAGCCGATAAACCATGCGTCGCGGAAATCCTGACTCGTTCCCGTCTTGCCCGCTACATCCCATCCAGGAAGGTCAACTTTTTTCGCAGTGCCACTCTTCACTGTTTCGCGCATCATGACATTGAAATTGGCAAGAATTGTTGGGTCAATCACTTGATGCGGGGATGCGTCTGGACGGGTATAGAGAAGATCACCTTCGCGTGTAATCACTTCCGTGATGACATAAGTCTCGACACTCACGCCGCCATTCGCAAAACTCGCATAGGCTGAAACAAGTTCAAGCGGTGTTACGGCCGATGTCCCTAACGCGATTGAGGCATTAGCATCAAGCTTCGAATGAATTCCTAATGTTTGCGCTGTTGTTGCAATCGTGCGTGGGCCGACTTCGAGACCAAGACGCACGGCGACTGTATTCAAAGATTGTGAAAGCGCTTCGGTAAGGGTCACTTGACCGCGATAGTCTTTTGCATAATTTTCGGGTTGCCAACCTTTGACATTGATCGGTGCGTCTTCACGCATTGTATCGGGTGTCAAACCTTTCTCAAGTGCAGCCAGATAGACAAAGGCTTTGAAGGCCGATCCTGGTTGACGTCGCGCATTCGTGACACGATCAAATTGGCTTTCGCTATAATTGCGACCACCAACAAACGCGCGAATGGCGCCGTCAGGATCCATCGCAAGCACAGCGCCTTGGCTCACGCCGAATTTTTGACCTTTGGCCGTAAGCTCATCTGTTAAAGCTTTTTCAGCCGCGGCTTGCATCATCGGATTCAATGTTGTTGTGACGATGAGATCGCCTTCAATTGAACCGATCAAATCATCGAGACGATCAATAATGTGATCAGCGGCATAGAGCACCGAATTTGCGGTTTTTGATTTCTGTGTATCAGCAGGGCGTGTAAGCGCCTCTTTCATTTGTGCGTCGGAGATGAAGCCTTCACGCTGCATCGCGGCAAGCACAAGCGCTGCGCGCGCACGCGCCGCATCGGGATTGCGCGTCGGCGCTAAGCGCGAAGGCGATTGCACGAGACCACCGAGAATGGCGGTTTCTGCAATTGTGACCTCGCGCGCAGATTTACCGAAATATTTCTGCGCCGCGCCTTCAACACCATAAGCGCCCGAGCCGAAATAGACACGATTTAAATAAAGTTCGAGAATTTCATTTTTCGTATATTTGCGCTCAAGCCAGAGTGCTAGAATCGCTTCTTGGATTTTACGCGATGCCGTGCGCTCTTGCGTCAGAAAAAGATTCTTGGCGAGTTGTTGTGTGAGCGTTGATCCGCCTTGCATGCCGCCGCCCGCGCGCATGATGTTTCTAACGAGCGCGCGGCCGATACCGATGGGATCAATGCCGGCATGTGTATAGAAGCGGCGATCTTCAATGGCGATGAAAGCCTGCGGCAAATAAGGCGGCAATTCCGAGAGTGAAATTTCACGTCCGCCTGTCTCACCGCGATTGGCGAGCAGCGTTCCATCCGATCCAAGAATCGCAATGTTTGGCGGTCGCTTCGGAACTGCCAATTGATCAATGGGCGGAAGTTTCGATGCGTGATAGGCAACAAGCACGCCGAGCGCGATGATACCCCAAAGACCAATCACCACACTCCAATAGAACAAACGACCGATGAGAGAGCGGCGCGGCTTTGTGGCGCGTGGCTTATCATTATCACGATGCGACTTTTCTTGATCGTGTTGCATTTGGCGGCGGGCAGGGCGCTTCTGCGGTCTCCGCTCTGGCTCATGGTTCTCCGCGGTCTCATGCATAGATGAAGCGCCACGTCGCCGCGTTTTCGGCGCAGCTTCAGGCTGATCATCTTCGAAATAGGGCTCGTGCCGTCCTCGACCCGCGCCGCGCCGCTCGCCCATAAATGATTTAACCCCGCACAGGCGGCATGCCTGCTTTGGCAACAATTAGCGATATGCGCTTAAGCGGCGGTTAAGGTCGGGAGCGGCCTCAGGCCGCTTTTTTGTCGGATTTTGTGAGGATGCGGCAAAGCCGTGCAATCGTGGCTTTCATCTCGTGCCGATGCACGACCATATCGACCATGCCGTGGCTCTTTAAGAATTCCGCACGTTGGAATCCTTCCGGTAATTTTTCGCGGATCGTCTGTTCGATCACGCGGGGACCCGCAAAGCCAATGAGCGCGCCGGGCTCAGCAATATGAACATCGCCGAGCATCGCATAAGACGCGGTGACGCCGCCCGTGGTCGGATTTGTGAGGACGACGATATAGGGAAGTTTTGCTTCGCAAAGCTTACGCACGGCAACCGTCGTACGCGGCATTTGCATCAACGAGAACATGCCTTCTTGCATGCGCGCGCCGCCGGACGAGGCGAACAAAACGAACGGCGTCTTTTTTTTAATCGCCGTTTCCATGCCTTTAATGACGCCTTCACCCGCGGCCATGCCGAGCGAGCCGCCCATGAAATCGAAATCCTGCACACCGATGGTCAAAGGCAGCGCTTCGACCTTGCCATAAGCGATTTTGACCGCATCAACGAGAGATGTTTTGGCCGTCGCATCACGCAGACGATCGACATATTTTTTCTCATCGCGGAACTTCAAAGGATCAAGCGGCACTTCAGGAAGTGCGATCTCTTCATAAGCGCCGTCATCAAACATGGAGGCCAAACGCGCATTCGTCGCCATGCGCATGTGATAGCCCGAACCAGGAATAACGAAGAGATTGGCTTCAACATCTTTCGAGAAGACAAGCTGCCCGCTCTCCGGACATTTGATCCAGAGATTTTGCGGCGTGTCGCGCTTCAGGAATGACCGGATCTTTGGCCGGACGACATTGGAAATCCAGTTGATCGAATCCATGTCTTTCTCCTCGAAATTTTCAATTAAGCTTGGTGTTTATCGCAAAACCGATATCCACTTTTGCGCGCCATGCTTGCTTATTTCTTCACCGAGCGAACGCCCTTGGCGATGTCTTCAACAATGGAGGTGACCGCACCCATGGTGAGTTCGGTAGGGCGTCCATCCGCATGAAGCGATTGCCGCACGGCTTCGACAAGGGCAGATCCCACAACAACACCGTCGGCTGTTTTTGCGATTTCTGCCGCGTCCGCTGCGGTGCGCACACCAAAGCCCACGGTAACCGGAAGCGTTGTATGCGCTTTGATGCGCGCGACCGAGGCGGCCACTTTTTGCGGATCGGGACGCGCCGCACCGGTGATGCCGGCGATGGAAACATAATAGACGAAACCGGATGTGTTCTGCAGCACTTTCGGCAAACGCTTTTCATCCGTTGTCGGTGTGGCGAGACGAATGAAATTTAATCCCGCTTTCAAAGCGGGTTTGCAGAGTTCATCATCTTCTTCCGGCGGGCAATCGACAACGATCAACCCATCAACGCCGGATGATTTCGCGTCAGCGAGAAATTTTTCAACGCCATAGATGAAGATCGGATTGAAATAACCCATCAGAATGATCGGCGTTTCATTATCGTCTTTACGAAATTCACGCACGAGATGAAGTGTTTTTTCAAGCGTGATGCCTTTTGAAAGCGCACGCAAACCGGCCGCTTGAATCGTCGGCCCATCTGCCATCGGATCAGTGAAGGCCATACCGATTTCGATGAGATCCGCGCCCGCTTTCGGCAGCGCTTTGATCACTTTGAGCGATGTTTCAGGATCTGGATCACCACCCATATAGAAGGTGACAAGCGCCGCGCGCCCTTCTTTTTTGAGCGCCGCAAAGCGCGTATCGATACGGGTTGTCACGCCATGCCTCCGAGATGCTCGGCTACCGAGAAAATATCCTTGTCGCCGCGTCCGCAGAGATTGACGATCATCAGGTGGTCTTTGGGTTTTTTCGCCGCAATTTCAACTGCACGCGCAATCGCATGCGCGGGTTCAAGTGCAGGAATAATGCCTTCGAGTTTCGACAAGAGCTGAAACGCATCAAGCGCTTCATTGTCTGTCGTCGAAAGATAAGTCACGCGGCCTGTGTCATGCAGCCATGCGTGTTCAGGGCCGATGCCCGGATAATCGAGACCCGCGGAAATTGAATGTGCTTCGGCAATCTGTCCGTCGCCATCCATCAGCAAATAAGTGCGATTGCCATGCAACACGCCGGGCTTGCCGCCATTGAGCGATGCCGCATGCATTCCGGAAGCAACGCCATGACCTGCGGCTTCAACGCCGTAAATCTCAACGGATTTGTCATCAAGGAATGGATGAAACAAACCAATCGCATTCGAACCGCCGCCGATACAGGCCACGAGCGAGTCAGGCAAGCGGCCTTCGCGTTCGAGCATTTGCTCGCGTGCTTCTTTGCCGATGATCGATTGGAAATCTCGAACCATCATCGGATAAGGATGCGGGCCTGCGGATGTGCCGATGCAATAGAAAGTGTCATGCACATTCGTGACCCAATCGCGAAGTGCTTCGTTCATTGCGTCTTTAAGTGTCTTTGAGCCCGAGACAACCGGCACGATTTCCGCGCCAAGCATTTTCATCCGGAAGACGTTTGGTTTCTGTCGTTCGACATCAACCGCGCCCATATAGACAACGCATTTCAAACCGAAACGCGCGCAAGCAGTCGCAGTTGCAACGCCATGCTGGCCCGCGCCAGTCTCCGCGATGATGCGTGTCTTGCCCATGCGACGTGCGAGCAAGATCTGTCCGAGCACATTGTTGATCTTGTGCGCGCCAGTATGGTTGAGCTCGTCGCGCTTCAAATAGATTTTCGCGCCGCCGACATGTTCGGTCAGACGCTTGGCAAAATAAAGCGGGCTCGGACGGCCGACATAATGCGTGTGAAAGCTTTTGAGTTCGGCTTCAAACGCTGGATCAGCCTTTGCCTCCGCATAGGCTTTCTCAAGATCGAGGATCAGTGGCATCAAAGTTTCAGCGACGAAACGTCCGCCGAAATTTCCGAAATGGCCGGTTTCATCCGGTCCCGTCCGGAAGGAATTGAGCGACTGTTGAATGGTCATGGTCTCTTCCTTAAATCCTCAACTGGCGCGGCGCGCCACCTCGATAAATGCACGGATCTTTGCTGGATCTTTGACCCCCGGCGCCGTCTCGACGCCAGACGATACATCAACCCCCGCCGGATGAGAGATGGCAAACGCCTCTCCCACATTCGAGGGGTCGAGCCCTCCTGAGACCATGAAGGGCTTTTCGAGGTCAAGCCCCGCGAGAAGCTGCCAGTCGAAAGTGAGGCCATTGCCGCCTGGAAGCGTCGCATTTTTGGGCGGTTTGGCATCAAGAAGCAGCCAATCTGTCGCAGTCTCATAGTCGCGGGCGGTTTCGAGGTCAGCCGCCTCCGCGATGCCTATTGCCTTGATCACCGGGCGGCCAAATTTTGCGCGGATGGCCGCCACCCGCTCGGGCGTCTCATGGCCGTGGAGCTGATGGAAATCCGGTTTGAGCGCTTTTTCGATGTCTGCGAGTGCGGCATCATCCGCGTTGACCGAGAGTACCACTTTTTTGGCGCGGCTGCCAACGATCTGGCCGAGTGCTTCGGCTTCATCGAGCGAAACATTCCGCGGCGATTTCGCAAAAAATACAAAACCAACCCAATCCGCTCCGGCGGCGATGGCCGCTTCAAGCGTTTCAGGAGTTTTCAGACCGCAGATTTTGATGATAAAAGACATGAGATGTCTGTCGCACGACCGGGCTGCGCCTGTCCAATTTTTCGCTTCAAGCGTGTCACTTCACTCGTTGCCACACTGCGATGGCCGCGGCGAGATCTTCAATCGCGGTTCCCACCGATTTGAACATCGTGATCTCTTTGGCATTGGCGCGACCGCGATGCGTACCGCGTGAGAGATCGAAAAGATCGGCTTTAATATCATTCCATGAAATAAGCCCTGCAGCAAGCGGTTGCGCGTAATCGCCACCTTCTTTCAAAGCGCCTGCGCGCGTATCGCAAAAAAGACCCGCGCGCGTGACGGCAACATCATCTGTTTCACGCATTGAAGGTTTGAATGCACCGACGCAATCAAGATGGGCGCCTTCTTTAAGCCAAGCGCCTTTGATCAAAGCATCAGACGAGAGTGTTGCTGACGAGATGATGTCTGCGTCACGAATGGCCGCTTCAAGATCGTCAACGGCCCGCACCGGAAGATCTTGCGCTTTCAATTCGCTCGCGACGACTTTCGCGCGTTCAGGGCGATGATTCCAAAGCGCAACATCTTTGATCGGACTTTCCGCGCAATGGGCGCGAATGAGGAAGGGCGCCAGCGCGCCTGCACCCACCATCACAAGACGAGAGGCTTCCGGTTTGGCAAGATAGCGTGAAGCAAGTGCAGAGGCTGCAGCCGTGCGCCACAACGTCAAACGCGCACCATCAAGTGAGGCTAAAGGTTCGCCCGTATCGCCCTTGATCAAGAGATAAGCACCCATAACAGAGGGCAGGGATTTTGATCCATTCGCCGGATAGATGGTCACGATTTTTGTGCCGACATAGGGCGCTTCTGCTGAGGAGCCTGTCCACGCGGGCATCAAGAGAAGCGTGGCATCCGCATCGGGCCGCGCGATGTCATGATGATGCCGATCAGGTACGATGATATCGGTTTGAAAAGCGGCTTTCAGTGCATCGGCGAGCATTCTTGGTTCAAGCGCCGCGTCAATCTTATCCGCCGAAATCACTTTCATCGTGAAGATCCGTTTATACTGGGGTGGAAGTGATCAGCCGATCATGGTTGAAGGCGGTAAGGGCGGAAGATTTTTCTCGCGACGCAATTCTTCTGTTTCGCGTCTTTGCCGCTCAAGATCACGTAGATGAATTTTTGCCGCACGGCGATGACGCCCTTCGGAAAGCCACATCGTGATTCCGCCAAGTAAAATGCCAAGGATCAAACTTAGAAAGATCGGCAAAAACACTGGAACTGTAAAAATCAAAGGCGGATCAAACAGCGCCAAAAGATCAAGGGAAATCGTGATCGCGCTGCGATTGGCCAAAGCAAAGCCCAGCACCAAAAGAGCGAAAGGCGCAATCAAGATTGTCTTGAGGAGCGTCTTCACGGAGGCCCATTTCTCACATCAGGCGTCGGCGCCATCCATATTCAAACGGATGCGCATTTCCTTACCCACTTTGAAAACCGGAACGACTTTTTCAGAAACAGAAACTTTTTCGCCCGTGCGCGGGTTCCGTCCCATACGCGCATCGCGCTTCTTTACGGAGAAAGCGCCAAAGCCACGAATTTCGACGCGGTCGCCGCGCGACAAGGCCGCGATAATCTCATCGAGGATTGCGTTCACGACATTTTCGGCGTCACGCTGATAAAGATCCGGATAATGTTCAGCGATTTTCTGGACGAGTTCTGATTTGATCATTGTTTACGTTTCTTTTCGCTCAGTCATGTTTGGTTCGAATAGGACTTGTTTCAGCCGGGCCGCTCGGTTCAATTGTGACTAAATTACGGCGCTGAAGGGTGCCAGAGGACCAGCACACCGTCAAGGAGTTGCGTTTCGGGCGTCGCCGCAAACCGGTCCATGAGGTTTGCCAAGCGATCAAATCCGCTCAATCGCGCCAGTCCGGAAAGGCCGAATCTTTCAGGGAAGCTATGAGGCCGCCATTCACGGAGGGGAAGATCGCGTGAGATCTTTTTCTCTTTCTCAAGCCAGTCTCGTGCTTGGTCCACCGAACCAACTTGATCAACCAGACCCAGTGTTACCCCTTGTTTGCCAGTAAAGATCCGTCCATCGGCAACCGCGGCGAGGCCTGCATCGTCAAGGCCGCGACGTTCGCGCACGAGGCGCTTGAACCAGTCAAAGTTTTCCTGAACGAGCGCCGCGATGGCGGCGCGTGACTCCTGTGTGGCGCTTTCAATTGGGCTTGGCGCGGCTTTAAGTGGTGAGGATTTGATGCTCTCGACTTTGACACCGACACGATCAAGCAAGCCAACAATATCCGGATATTGGAACAAAACGCCAATAGAGCCGACGATTGATGTTTCACGCGCAAAGATACGATCAGTCCCGAGTGCCGCGATATAACCACCAGACGCGGCCATACCGCCAACCAACGCGACCGTGGGCTTTTTCGCCCCGAGTTTACGCAACGCTTCATAAAGCGCCTCGGCGCCAGTGACCGTGCCGCCGGGGCTTTCGATAGTGATGATCACCGCTTCGGCGCGGCTTTCCTCGACATCATGGATGAGACGGAGTGTTTCCTCATTGCCCGTGATGATGCCGGAGATTTTCAATTTAGCAATATGGGCGGAGCGCCGCTCGAATTCGCCGTCGCCCGACGCATAGAGGCCGCCACCAACCAACGCGATCACGATAATGAGGGCGGTCATCCAGCGCCAGAAACTGACGCGCTGTCCTAATCGCCGTCTTTCAATGAGATAATCCGGGGTGAGCGCCATGAGTTGAGGTCCAATAAAGGGTGAGGCCCCGTGTCCTATCGCGCTCTTCGTTCGGGGGCAACACCTCATGGGTTGCGCGAGGCGACAATCACGGATAGGGCAAACGCGCATTGTGGTGCCTGCGAGCCCACCAGTTTTTGTGACGAGGGAAGGATCACTTCACATGACCATTACACGCATCGGTGTTGGACCGCGCATGAGCCAAGCCGTCATTCACGGCCATATGGTCTATCTCGCTGGCCAAGTGGCGAATACGGCCAAAGGCAAAAGCGTTGGCGAACAAACCAAAGACATTCTTTCGCAGATCGATGCGCTTCTTGCGGAAGCGCGAACCGACAAGACGAAACTTATCACCACCAATATCTGGCTTGCTGACATTTCAAAATTTTCTGAAATGAACGCGGCATGGGACGCGTGGGTTGCTCCCGGCTGTACACCGGCGCGCGCAACCGTTGAAGCCAAACTCGCTTCGCCTGAATACACGGTTGAAATCATGGTGACGGCTGCACGCTGAGTGACATCGCGTGGCATTGACTTCTGAAACCTATATGGAGCGCTTTCTAGCGCTCCATCCTAAACTGATCGACCTTTCGCTTGGGCGTATTACCACGCTGCTTGAACGCCTGGGTGCGCCAAATCGGCGCTTGCCGCCTGTCATTCATGTTGCGGGGACAAATGGCAAAGGCTCGACTGTTGCTTTTTTGCGTGCCATTCTTGAAGCGGCAGGTCTATCTGTTCATGTCTATACATCGCCACATCTTGTACGCTTTCACGAGCGGATCAGGCTTGGCCAAAAAAATGCACCCGGCCAACTTGTCGACGAAGTAATGCTTGTTGATGCGTTTGAGCGCTGCGAGCGCGCCAATGACGGTGCGCCGATTACTGTTTTTGAAATGACAACGGCAGCGGCCTTTTTGCTTTTCGCCGAGCATCCTGCTGATATTCTTCTGCTTGAAGTTGGACTGGGTGGCGAATTTGATGCAACCAATTTGATCGACACAGTCAGGTCGAGTGTCATCACACCGATCTCAATCGATCATGCCGAATATCTTGGCAATACGATTGAAGAGATAGCCTCTGCAAAAGCAGGTATCATCAAAGCGAAGAGCCCTGTCATCGTCGCGCGACAAAATTTTCCAAATGCAGAAACAGTGATCGAGCGCAAAGCCGCGCGTCTTGGCGCGCCCCTTTTCGCAGCGGGGCAGCATTTTGACGCGCAGCATGAAGATGGACGATTGATTTATCGTGATGAAAATGGGCTTCTTGATTTGCCGATGCCGCGATTGATTGGCGCGCATCAAATCAACAATGCGGCCACAGCCATTGCGACTTTACGTACGGCTGGATTCGAGATTTCTAACGAAGCCTATGAACGCGGTATGCGTCTCGTCGAATGGCCAGCGCGTATGCAACTGCTCTCGCGCGGAACGCTCGCTGAATTGATGCCGCAAGGTTCAGAACTTTGGCTCGATGGTGGGCATAATCCTGAAGGCGGAGACGTCATCGCGCACGCGTTCAAAGCGCTCCATAAGATTGAAGCGAAACCGCTTCACCTGATTGTGGGCATGCTTGCCACTAAAGACGCGCAGGCTTTCTTAGGCGCATTTGCAGCACAGGCTGAAAGTCTGACAGCGATTCCTATTCCTTCCCAGAAAGTAGCGCGGACGCCAGATGAGATTTGTGCACTCGCACAGACTGTTGGCTTGCAAGCGACGATTGCTGATGATGCGGCGTCTGCACTTCGTGCATTGATTAAAAAAAATGAAGGTAAGAATTTGCGCATTCTGATCACCGGATCGCTTTATCTCGCCGGTGAAATTTTGGCTGCAAATGGAACGCCGCCGCATTAAGGGATCAGTGCTTTTCAAAAGGAGCCCCAGATGAGTTTGACATTGGGCTATGTTGATATGCACACGGCGGGCGAGCCGGTGCGCATTGTCACAAAAAATTATCCGATCCTCAAAGGCAATACCATTCTCGAAAAGCGACGCGACGCGCGGGACAATCATGATGCGCTACGACGCGCCATGAATTTTGAACCGCGTGGCCATGCGGGAATGTATGGCGTGATTCCGGTCGCGCCTTCGCATCCGGAGGCGGTACTCGGCGTGCTCTTCACACATCATGAAGGTTATTCAACCATGTGCGGTCACGCCACGTTGGCGCTTGGCCGTTATGTTGTTGATCACGGCCTTGTTGAGAAGACAGAGCCCATCACTTCTTTCGCAATTGAAGCGCCTTGTGGCCTTTTGCGTCTGGCATGTCGAATTGAAAAAGGTGAAGTGAGCGATGTGACTTTTGAAAGCGTTCCGGCTTTTCCGGTAAAACGGGATCTCGTGGTGGATGTGCCGCATTATGGCGCGATCACGACCGATATTTCTTATGGCGGCGCCTTTTATTGCATTCTGCCATCTTCACGTTTCGGTCTCGATTTTTTCAAAACTCCTGTTGAGCGCTTGCTTGATGCGGCTGCGGCGTTGACGGATCACGTGCGCGCAACCATTCCGCTTTCGCATCCTGATGCCGATGATCTTGGTTTTCTTTATGGCACGATCTTAACCGATGACGCTTCGCCGTATGAAGAGAGTTACAATCTTTGCATTTTCGCTGAGCGACAAATTGACCGTTGTCCAACAGGTTCCGGTGTGACGGCGCGTATGGCACTTGATCATGCCAAAGGTCTCGTGAAGCCGGGTGTCAAGCGCGTATTTCGCGGCATTTCTGGGGAAGCGTTTACAGGTCTTGTGCGCGGTGAGGTTGCGGGCCCCATGCCACAATCTATAACGGTTGAAATTGGCGGGCGTAGCTTTTACGCCGGACGCGGTGAATTTATAATTGAAGAGAATGATCCTTTGGGGTTCGGCTTCCCGCTCACTGAACATTTCGCCGATATCGCGCAATCACGCTAGACAGAGACATGAATTTCCTTCTTTATTTGCTAAAGCAAAGGGAGGATGGATATTGTGGCCCATACGCGTAGAGCCAAAAGCCGTGTTGCTCGTCTCTTTCTTCCTCTTTCATTTGGGTTGCTGTTTATCACTTCGCCTGCTTTTGCGGCTGAAGCGCTTCACGGACGTGATTTTAGTATTGTCTGGGCGTTGCCTTTTATCGGCATGTTGTTGTCGATTGCGCTTGGGCCGTTATTAGCGCCGCATTTCTGGGAACATCATCAAGGAAAGATTGCAACACTTTGGGGGCTTCTTTTGGTTGTGCCTTTGGTGATGAGTGCGGGTGTCGCATCCACTTCCATCGCCTTTATTCATACGATGGGCCTTGATTATGTGCCCTTCATTTTGCTGCTGATGGCGTTATTTGTTCCGGCGGGCGGCATTGTTATTCGTGGTAATATTCATGGTTCGCCGCTCACCAATTCTTTTTTGCTTGTCATTGGTATGGTGCTTGCGAGTTTCATTGGCACCACCGGCGCTTCGATGGTGATGATCAGACCGATCATGCGCGCGAATGATAATCGTCGTCATAATGTTCATGTGGTCATCTTTTTTATTTTTCTTGTTTCGAACATTGGTGGCTCACTCACACCGCTTGGCGATCCGCCCCTGTTTTTAGGCTTTTTGAAAGGCGTCGATTTTTTCTGGACGACAACACATATTTTCCCAGAGACTTTGTTTGTTGGCGGCGTTGTCTTGGCGCTCTTTTACGCTCTTGATCTTTATTTCTATCGCAAAGAGGGCGTGACACGTGATCCAACCCCTGATTCACCCATTTCCGTTTCCGGATTTATCAATATGATTTTGATCGGCATTGTGATTGCCGCAGTGTTGATGAGCGCGATCTGGAAGCCCGGCACCTTCTTTACATTGATGGGTATTGCCTTCGAGGGGCAAGATCTCTTACGCAATCTTTTGATGATCCTTGTCGTTATCGCGTCTCTTCTTCTCACACGAGTGGATAACCGTGCCGAGAATGGATTTTCGTGGGGGCCGATGACGGAAGTCGCAAAACTCTTTGCAGGTATTTTTGTCACGATGATTCCGGTTCTCGCGATGTTGAAAGCAGGAACAGAGGGTGCATTCGCACCGCTTGTATCTCTTGTGACAAATTTGGATGGCACGCCCAATCCTGCAGTCTATTTTTGGCTTACAGGCGGCCTCTCGTCATTCCTTGATAATGCGCCGACTTATCTCGTCTTCTTCGAATTGGCAGGTGGCAATGCGCAGCATTTGATGATGGAAGGCGCGCTCACGCTGGCGGCAATTTCAGCGGGGGCAGTATTTATGGGCGCGAACACCTATATCGGCAACGCGCCCAATTTCATGGTTTATGCGATTGCGCGATCAAGCGGCGTGAAGATGCCAGGATTTTTTGGCTATATGCTCTGGTCGGGCGCTGTGTTGCTTCCGACCTTTGTTCTCACAAGTTTGATTTTCTTTCGTTGATCTTTGAAAGATCAAACGGAAGCGGAGATCCACTTGGAGAGATCGCCTTTTGAAGCGGCGCCAACTTTTTGCGCGGCGAGTTGGCCGCTTTTGAAAATCATCAAGGTCGGAATCGAACGAATGCCGAATTGAGCTGCGACACGCGGATTCTCATCAACATTCAGTTTTACGATCTTCACCTTACCGGCCATTTCATTTGAAATTTCTTCAAGCGCCGGAGCAATCATCCGGCAGGGGCCGCACCATTCCGCCCAGAAATCGACGACAACGGGTTCCGACGATTTCAAAACATCATTTTCGAAGCTTTGGTCTGTGACGTGAGCGGTCATGGCATGAGGCCTTTATGAAGCGATGGACAAAAAGTCCGGGTAAGGGGAGGAGCCCAAATCAAGAATCGGTCTCCGTGTCGGGCGGAACCTATGAATGTGGACTGCCTCCGTCAAGGGAAGCGCTGCTTGCAATTGTGCCAAGCGCCTTTGCAAGAGTGGCGCTCTCAATTTCAAAGACCATTTGCGACCCAGTGTAGACCACAAGGCATGAAATTGTCGCTTCGGGCACGGCTTTACGCATTAATTCGGCATAAAGCGCCATTTGCAGCACGATCTTTTCAGGGATGTCATCCACGGATTTCGGCGGCAGGGCGGAGGTTTTGAAATCAGCGAGAATGATGCGGCCTTGATCCATAAATAGCCGGTCGATCTGCCCCGAGACCGCGCGCGTCTCGCCATTGGGCAGCGTTACTGTTCCGGCGATGGGACATTCGGCCCGCGCCTTTGGTTCGAAGAGAGGTGTCAAAACAGGAAGCGCCATGAGAGCCAAAGACTCTTTGAGGAGCGCAGCGCGCGTCGCGTCTTCAAGATCAGGCGCTTTGGCGGCGAGCCAGCGCTCACCGGCGCCCTCTCTTTGATCAGGGGCGAGCAAGGGAAGATTTTCGATGAGCGCGTGGATAAGAGTGCCGCGCCGCCGTGCCGCATAATGAAGCGAGCGATCACTTGGGCGATCGGGTCGATCCGCCGCATCAAAAGCACTTGAGGGCTTAAGCGGCGGAAGAGACATCTTTTCCGGCGCGGCCTTTGCGAAGAGCCATTGCGGAAGCGGTGCAAATTCACGCGCGCTTGGCGCCGCCTTTTGATCCGCCATTGTCAACGCGCCTTGCGCATAACGTTGCGCACCTTCCGGCCAATAAACACCGTCAACCGGTTTCAGGCGATCAGCGAGTCCTTCGGCAATCATATCATACCAATTGCCTTCACCACGTGCACGCGTTGTTGTCGTGCCTGCAATATAGAGCCGATCCCTTGCACGTGTGAGCGCGACATAAAGCAAGCGCCGATGTTCATCAGCCTCACGTGCACTTGCCTCTCCGCGTGCGCTCTCAACGATTTGTGGATCGTCATTCTTTGTGGGCGACCAGATCAGAATTTTTTCATCCCGCGCGCGTCCGAGATCAAAGATGGGACCGATGCGTTGCGCGCGAACTGCAGGCGCTGACGTATCAGGCAAATAAACAACCGGCGCTTCAAGCCCCTTTGCACCATGGACCGTCATCACGCGGATTTCATCGCGTACCATATCCATGTCGCGTTTGATCTCGAGTGACGTTGCTGAAAACTCTGCAAGAAATGCGCGCAGAGACGGTATTGATTTTTGCTCATAGTCGAGTGCCAGCCGCAAAAATTCATCCAGTGCGTCTTCCGCTTCCGCACCAAGCCTTGCGCGAAAAGCACGTCGTCCGCCAAAAGGTCCAAGAACAAACGCATAAAACTCAAAAGGTGAGAGACGCAAAGCCGCTTCGCGAAGTGCTTTCACTTTATCGCGTGCGATCATCAAAGTTTCATGATCATTGACTGCATCTAGCGCATCGGCCAATGAACCGCTCCGCTCTGGCGCAAATTTCATCATTGCTTCATCGTCGAGCCCAATCAATGGTGTTTTCAATAAAGTGGCGAGCGAAAGATCATCGTCACGCGTCAACATCGCATAACCAAGGACAGCGAGATCCATTGCGGCGATATGTTCTTGCAATTTCAAACGGTCAGCACCAGCCACAGGCAGACCTCGATCTTTCAACGCGCGGATGACCGCTTCAAAAAATATATTTCGATTACGCACCAAAATCAGAATATCACCGGCACGGATGGCGCGCGGGTGACCCTTCTCATCGTGAATCATCTCTTTCGATGAAGCATCGATGAGCGTCTTGATATGGTCGGCAATCTGTATCGCGAGCCGCACAGACGGGCTTCCGATGCCAGGTTCATCAAGCGGTGCGATCCACTTTTGCGGGGGCTCTTTTTTTTCTTCTGCAATCAAGGGCCAGAGTTCGACAAGGCCCGGGGCATTGCTTCTCTGGCTCGCATGGCTCGTGGGGCGCGGATCGTTCTCAAGGCCTTGATAGCGATGCGGTGCAGAGAACACAGCATCAATCGATTCCAAAATAACAGGTGATGAACGGAAGGATAGCGTTAAATCTTCGGCATGAAAGGATGAGCGTCCCTCTCCCTCAACGCGCTTCTGGAACAGGGAACGACTGAGAAAGAATGATTCGGGTTCCGCACTCTGAAAACTATAAATCGATTGTTTCGGATCGCCGACGGCAAAAACTGTACGTTGTACCATACGCGCCGTTTCGCCTGCGTGAAATTCTTCTGTCAACGCATGGAGAATGTCCCATTGTGCGGGGCTTGTATCCTGCGCTTCATCAACCAGCAGATGATCAATGCCTTGATCAAGTTTATACAGCACCCAACGCGCACCTGCGCGCGTAAAAAGCGCATTGGTCCGTTCAATCAAATCATCAAAATCAAGCGATCCCGCTTTGATTTTCTCTTGTTTATAATGAGCAAGTATGGCGCCCGCCACGCGAAGCGCTGCACATGAACGCTTCGCACAGTCCGTGGCTTTCCGCTTTTCTAAAAGTCCAACAAGGCGTTGCTGCTCGGCGAGTAAAGTCGCTCTTATACTCCGATCGATTTCATCTATAGCAACGGTCGTAAGACCCTTGGCTACTCGCGGGGTGTTTTCAGCTGTAAGAAAGACATTGAAATAGATGTTCTCCCATTCGTCGCTCGAAGGGAGTTGCATAGTTTTTGCGAATGCGGCAATCGTCTTCTGATCTGTTTTGGCGTCAGACCGAGACAGCATCGCCATCGTCGCACGGAGCCGTTCATCAGAGAGTCGCCCTTCATAAATCTCGCGCGTTACCGATAAAGACGTGTCTTCACCTCGCAAACCAAGCGCGTATTTGATGCGATATTCACTTGTATTCTTGCCGTTTATCTCTTGAAGTAATGCATGACGCGCAGCGCGCTCTTTCAGGAGCGGTGTGATGACTTTGTTGAAACCGTTCTCGCCCGTGGCTTCGATCACTAAGGCCAGAGCGTTGCGCAAAACGGGATCGGATCGTCCCGCGGAAGCGATCACCAAATCGCGCGCGCGATGAAGGCGATCTTCAACGGCTTTCTCATCAAGAATGTCAAAGCCTGCCGGAACATTGGCCTCAAACGGAAAGAGATGCAGAACGCGTTCACAAAAGGCGTGGATGGTTTGTATCTTCAAGCCGCCGGGTGTTTCAACCGCTCGCGCAAAAAGCCGCCGCGCCTCTTTAAGCCTTGCTGCGTCGGGTTCTTGTTGATCGAGGGCGAAAAGTTCTTTTGTGAGCGCCTCATCATCAAGTGTCACCCACCGTGATAGATCACGGAAAACACGATTGGCCATGTTGGCGGCAGCGGCCGTTGTGTAAGTGAGGGCAAGAATTTTTCCAGGATCAACGCCGTCCACAAGCAAACGCAAAAGACGTTTCACAAGAACATGTGTTTTGCCGGAACCGGCATTGGCCGCCACAAAGGCGGAGGCTTTCGGATCGGAAGCCCGCCTTTGTTTGATGTCCGTGTCGTAGCGGAGAGAGTCTGCGCTCATTCGCTCTCACTCCCCTCATCGCCGCCACGGGACCATTCCTTCACACGGGCGAGGTGATCATAATCACCGTAACGACGCGCGAATTCAGCAATCGGTCGCGATAAGAAGGGATGACCTTCATTCCAATGCGCAGTGATCATGGATATGAGATTTGAAAAATGTTGATCAATTAACTCATCAAGTGTTAATTTGTCCGGCTTTACGACAACGACAGAGCCCTTCTTTTTACCACCGAGCTTTACATAAAGAAGTTCACGACTCACGCGGGTGCTAAGCGATTCGAAGCCACCCTGTTTTGCGATCGCCGCTTCAAGCGTTAATTGCGGGGTGAGACCAATATTGATTTGCTTTTGTCCGGGCGGCTCACCGGTTTTGAAATCAATAAATGCCGCTTTGCCATCTTTCAGAATTTCAATCCGATCTGCGCGGGCGGACAAGCGAAACTTTTCGCCCTTGCCGATATCAAACTCGATTGACCCCTCTTGTTCGGCGAGTAGGGGCGGTGTGACCTCAAGGCGGCGCTTGGCTTCCCAATCGATCAACCATGCAGCAGAAGAGCAAAAGTTTGGCCACCAAAAAGCTTCGAAATCCGGACGTCCTTGAAGCGGTGCGAATTCTACTTCAGCACATTTTAGCAGCTGATCATATGCATTTTCAGGAAGCGCTACTGGAAAGGCTTTCGTAAAGGCACTGATCGCTTCATGAGTCATAATTCCGAGATCGGACGCTCTGACGTCGCGTCCTACGGGATCAAGCGGATCAAGTTTTAAAACATAGCGTGCGTAAATCGAATAGGGATCACGCCGCAACGTCTCAATGGATGTGACTGAAAGCCGCTTTGGTAAAAAGGCGCGTGGTGGAACCGGTTTAGGTTGCGGAAGCGTAGGTGCTGCAGAGCCTGCATCAATTTGATGAGCCAATGAAAGATAAAGCTCACCGCGTTGCATTAACGTCTTGTAGCGATCTTCCCCCGTCAACGCGCGTAGTCTTTGCAAGAAGCGGGATGTGACAACCGGTTGGCCTCCGCGTTTATTCGCACACGTGATGATCGCATCTTTAACACCAAGAGCGGAAACAAAATCATGCGCGGTTTGACCGATACGTCGCTCGGGTGAAGGCAGGCCCAACGCCTCACGCGCCGGTCGTGTCAGAAAAGGATCAGAGCGTGTTTGCGGGGGCCAGATGCTTTCATCAAGTCCCGCAAGAATGACACGATCTGGATGAAGAAGGCGCGCTTCAAGAAGTCCGAAAATACCGATGCGCGGATGAGGGCGATTACGACTTTCGACCACCACGCCTCGCATCAAGCGATTTAAGAATGGCGGCAGATCGTAAAGCGACGCTTCAATCAATCCGGTAGAGATGTGCGCTGCTGAATTCAAAAGATCAAGAAGTTCAGCCGCGCCATCAAGTGTTTCAAAATGAAGTTCGTCATCAGGCTTTGCGCCAATGATCAAAAGCGCTTCTGAGAGGGCAATCAGTTGTCGCGCGAGATCCGAACCTGCCGCTTGAAACTTTTTATCAATGGGTTCTAAAGCATCAAGTACACGCGAAGCAGCGTCATAATCTTCTACGCTTAATCTTTGTTGCGGACGTTTTTTGAAAGTAATTCGGAGATCTGACTTCTCACGCCATAAAGCCTCTCTCAAGCCTGCGAGACCTGATCGACGAAAGGGTTGTCGTAACAAAGCGAGATCGATGACGTTTCGCGCGCGGGCGAATGCTCTCTCGTCAATCCTCAGCCTCACATCAGCATGGTCAAGAAGAGCGATCAACGGTACGGCATCAAAATCACGCGCCATCATTAAACCAAGCGCCGTTGCCATGAGCCCCGTAGATGTGTCGCTTAAAGCTGTTCCAGCAGAATCATCGGCTTCAATAGCCCATCGTTTCAGTTCAGCCCGCACGCGTGTGGCAAGCGACCGATCAGGCGTGATTAAAGCCGCTGTTCGCTCTGGCGTCTCAATCGCTTCACGCAAAGCAATCGCAATGGCGAGCGCTTCCTCACGCTCATGCTGCGCTTCGATGATGGTGAGGTCCGTGAGCGCATGATTTAATGTCTCATCGGTGAGGCGTTGATCGGCCGCCTTCCATAAATCGGTTGTTTCCGCAGGGCGCATCGCTTCAGACAACAATGTCATTCGCGCTTGGGCATCTCGTGAGGTGTGTCCCAGTGATACAACATCTTGTCGAGCCAAGCCGATGCGCTTTAGGAGATGCGCCAATTGCGCTTGCGGATGAGAGGGCTCTTTGATGTGCCCATCGCCATTTGTTAGAAGCCCAAAGCTGACCTCATCAAGTCCCTGATCAAGATCAGGAAGCACGACGGCACCCTTTGGTAATCGTGCAATGGCCGAAAGTAGTGCAGCGGTTGCCGGCATCGATCCTGTTGAGCCTGCCGCGATGACGGGAGCAGCAGGGCGTTCACGAATGAGACGTTCCGCTTCAAGCGTCAACAGACGATGGCGACGCTCCGCCATATCCATCACGCCTTCTGCTTCTTTCAAAGCAGGCCAAGTGGCGGCTGCGATTTTAAGAAAATTTTTTGATATGCGCCAGTACTCATCACTTTCATTGGGTACAAGCGCGTGGAGATCAGCCCATGTTTTACCAAAGATGACCAGCGTATCGATCAATGTCCCCAAAGCATCCGCAAGATCAATCGCATCATGCGGTGTGGCCGCAACAATGAAACCCTGCGGATCTTCGCACCATCCTTCGACAAGCGAAACATTGAAATCCGTGGATTGCCCTCCGGCAAGTGTCTCTGAAATCTGCTTCGACCATGCAAGAACCAAGCGCGTGAGAATCAAGCGCCGTCTCATCGGATCCATATCGGGCAGAAGATGTGTATCGCCATCAAAGGCTTCAAAGCCGCGTTCAAGAATCAAACGATCTTCAACATCTTCCAACCCGCCAAGCGGCACAACGCGCGGTAATAAAAGCGCCTCGTTGCCCGAACGGGTTGCGAGTTCATTTAAAAGCGCACGCGCCGCGCGTCGTGTTGGGACATAGATTGTAGCGTCAGCGAAAACGAGCGGATCATCATCACGCGGCCACTGAGGAATAATCGCGCCGGCTAAAAGAGACTGCGCAAGGGTCGGGAGAAAGGGGAGCCCCGAGACGATGCTAAAAACGCGCGGACGGACCGTCACCATCAGTGTCAAAGCCCCCTCGTCGTCTCCCCGAAAGCGAGCTGAGTTTCTGCTTCGCCAATCGCATCGGGTGTTCCGACATGAAGCCATTCGCCATCGAGTCGCAAGCCGAAGAGCCGACCTTTCTCAATCGCGCGGTTAAAGAGAAGATTCAGCGAGAAGGGCCCTTCAGGCGTATCGTTAAACAATGACGGATTGATCAAGCCAACGCCAGTGTAAACAAAGGGTGCGATAACGTGCTCGACCCGGCGTGTGAGACCGCCATGGGCATCCATGAAAAAATCACCAAGCCCGTCATAGCCCGTCATCTGCAAGCCGCCCGCGAGTAACAAGATCGCATCCATTTGGTTGGGTTCAAAAGCATCGGCGAGGCGTCGCAGATTGCTTCGCGGCCCGTCTATAAAAAAGGAATCGGCGTTCATGATGAAGAACGGGTCAGGCCTTAAAAGCGGAAGGGCCTTTTTAATACCGCCGCCTGAGTCAAGGAGACGCTCTGTCTCGTCTGATATTTTCACATGCGCATAGTTATTTGCGTTCACGAAGTCGCGAATTTGCCCACCGAGATGATGAATGTTGACAATGATTTGTTGAATACCGGCACACGTGAGACATTCTAGATTATAAGCAAGCAAAGCTTTTCCTGCGACCTCGATTAAAGGTTTTGGTCTTGTATCCGTTAAAGGGCGCATGCGCAGACCGAGACCCGCCGATAAAATCATCGCTGAATGCGGTATCGGCTTCATTTTATGATGTTCCCTCGAAGATCTGAGGGACAAATATAAGAAACCAATTTTTTAGTGGTGCCAAAGCGGGATAAGAGAGGTTACGTTTCAGATAGGCACGCATAAGCGGCAAATGCTTTAGATAATCAGGTTTATGGTCGCGACGATCAAGTCGTACAAAAATACCTAAAATTTTTGTTACACGTTGCGCGCCATAAATCGCGTAGGAATGCAGAAATGAATCAAGCGTAAAAGAGGCGTCTGCCGCCTCACGTAAATCGGTATAATGCTTGATGAGCTCAAGTTCCAATGTTTCAGGAATGGGCAAGCGAGCATCTTGCAATAATGAAGTAAGATCATAAGCGGGATGGCCATAGACCGCGTCTTGAATATCAATCACACCGATACGTCGATCACCTTCGCGATGGGCAAGCCAGAACAAATTAGGTGAATGAAAATCGCGTAAAGTCCATGTTTGAGGGTCGCGAAGACAGGGGTCGATGAGATCCTTCCAGATATTCATAAATTGAGAGCGCGCATCATCAGAGAGCGGTGATTTTGAAAATGCCGGATGATACCATTCGAGAAAGAGTTCAACTTCAGTGAGAAGTGGTTCAAGATCATAAGAAGGGAGAAAGTAATACTTCATAATGCCGCTTTCAATTCGTTGTGGTAGCGCCCGGGAATGAAGGCGAGCAAGAACCGATACGGCTTCGTGATAACGTTCTGAAACGGGCGCTTGATCTCTGACTATGCCTTCAAAGCCGAAATCTTCGACAAGTGCTAACCCATTTTCAACATCGGCAGCGTAGATTTCGGGAGCGCTGACTTGTTCGCTTCGTAAAGCGTGCGCCATTATCACAAAAGAAGAAAGCGTGTCGGAAAGACATGCTAGCGCGCGATAGGTTTTACCATCACGCAAGACAGGGCCAGAAAATGGCTTTGGCGCATTCATGAGAATCGCAGTTTTCCTGCCTTGTTTCAGGCGCTCAAAAAACCGGCCGGATGCATCCCCCACAATCATCTGCCTTTCGGCATTAAGCCACCCTATAGGCGCGAGCAATGCCACTAGATCCATAGGAGACTTGATGCGTTCTCTTATCGCGCCTTTTGCCGCAACGACAAGGCTTCGACCTTCAGGTGATATGTTGGGATTTAAAGATAGATGAATATCAAGCACCGCGCGATGTTCAACTTCCGGCGCGTGGCTTGCCCATTCAACCAGCGTGAGTGACTCATGGGATAGGTCATCAAAGCCAAGTTCGATTAGTTCGTCGGGATCAAGAAGGCGATAGAGATCACAATGAATCAATGGGAAATTTTTTGTTTCATAAGTCTGGATCAGCGTGAAAGTGGGACTTGGTACATCAAGTTTATCATCATCAGTGAGTGCGCGGATCAATGCACGCGCAAAGGCTGTTTTTCCAGCGCCAAGATCACCGGACAATGTGATAAGATCGCCGCGCTGTAGTACGGGCGCAATTATCCGCGCAAAAGCGATCGTGTCTTGTTCATCGCCAATATCAAAGCGCCATTGCATGGAAGCGGAAGAAGAAACGGAGTTTTGCCGTGTCATGCGGCTTTAGTAGCGTCGTCAGAAGGACGAAGTTGCGGGAAGTGACATGTTACAAGCGTACCACGACTCGCTTCAGAGTCGATTGTGACATGCCCGCCGTGAAGTTCTACCAAGGCTTTGACGAGTGAAAGTCCCAACCCCGCACCACGATGTTTCGTGCCCCGGCTACGAGTTTCAAAACGATCGAACACATGCGGTAAAAGATCAGAAGGAATGCCGCGGCCTTGATCACGCACTTCAACGACGAGATCATTTTGATTTAAACGCGCCGCGACGCTGATGGTTTGACCTTTATCTGAAAAGCCAATCGCGTTGGAGAGAAGATTAAAGAGGATCTGCCGGATCCGCTTTTCATCAAGCGAGACAAGGCCGATTGCCGGATCAATCGTAATGGTTAAATCAAGTCCCAATTCCCGCATCTGGTCTTTAAGACCCATCACCGCGACATCGATGAGCGGACGAAGTTCAACATCGCTTACCGACAAATCAATTTCACCGCGATCAAAGGAGGCGAGATCAAGAATATCATCGATGATAGCCATCAATGCGTGCGAGGATTGAAGAATATACCCGGCGTAATCCGATTGTTTATTCGTCAAAGGCCCAGCCGTTCCACTCGCGAGCAATTCGGTGAAGCCAATCACATTGGTCAGCGGTGACCGCAATTGATATGAAACATGATGCACGAAATTTTCACGTAATTTTGCGGCGCGTTCCAAAGCTTCATTTTTCTCGGTGAGCGCACGCTCCACATTCACAATCGCCGAAACATCTATAAAGGTGACGAGTGTTGATCCATCAGGCAAAGGTGCCAAAGTACAATCAACAATCGAGCCGTCATGTCGCTCCATCCGATAGAATTGTGCTTCACGACTATCTGTGACCCCGGCAATCATCCCCTTGATCGATGACCAGACATCAATATCGGCATAAAGATGATGAGCATTCAGAATGACTTGATCAATGTGAGGATGAGTCTCCAAACGCTTCGCATCGAGTGACCAGATTTTTTCAAATGCAGGGTTGTTGAATTTATGGCGCCCATCGGTGCCAAACACCGCCACACCCTCTTTAAGTGAATCAAGCGTTTCGCTTTGTACGCGGGTTAGCGCATTAAAGCTTGATTGGAGATGGAATTGCGCGGTCACATCGTCAAAGAGATAGGTGACACCGCCTTGGGGATTCGGATTGATCACTGCGCGCAACATCCGGCCACCGGGAAGGTACCAAATCGATTCGCGCGTTTCCAATTGGCGATAATTCTCGAGCAAAGCGGCTTTCCAGCCTTTGTAATCCACTTGTTCCGGAAGGCGCCGCGCATCGCGCAACCGATCAAGAATTTCGCCATCCGTTGGCATGGATTTGATAAAGGCCTCATCCAATTGCCACAGCGTGCGATAAGCGAGATTACAAAAGACAAGTTTTTGCTTCTCATCAAAAATCGCAACGGATGTAGGCAACTGATCAAGGGTGCGGACATGATTGGCCATTTGCCTCTCAAGATCGCTGCGAATGGATTCGAGATCGGAAATATCCGACGCATATCCAATTGAGCCCGCAGCCAGCGGCGTTTCAACCAGATCAAAAATACGACGCTCACCCGCAATAACTAATGGGGACCTTGTTCGATAGACGTCGCCGCGCGTCACTGTTTCAGACGCTGTCTTGCGTAGGCCTGCGTCGAGCAATTCAACCTGTCGTGCAATGGCATCAGCGCTGTTTTCAGCATCCACTGCAAAAGCATAGGGTTCATTCACCCAGCTTAACCGACCGCTGCGGTCTCTGAGCCAGATCGGTTGCGCGAGCGTGTCGAGCATTGCGCGTAAGCCTAGTGTTTCAGCTTTGAGATTTTCATGATCACGCGCAAGATCAAGATAATCCTGTCTCTGGCTGCTCACATCCTTTAACCGAATCACCGCGCGCCCACCGAGCGGTCGGCCTTGCGCTTCGATATAGCGGCCGGTTTTTGTTTGCAGCACGAGTTCGAAAGGCGTGCCATTTCTGCGTAAAGCATCAATCGCCGCTTCTAGTGATTGTGCGCGTTTGGGTGCTAGCCATTGTCCGAAAGCCAGAGGCGCGCTGCCGCCGGTCGCCTCGGCTAAATGTCTTTGATCGCCTGTTAAGGCGGGGTCAGCGCCGCTCGTTGTCCATGTCACGATCAAAGGCGCGTCGGTCAAAAGGAGTGCGGCGAGGCGGTCGCGCTCCAATTGTATTTCTGTGTTTATTTTTTGAAGAGATGCGAGCGCGCGTTTATGGCGACGGCGCTCTGAAACATATCCATAGGCGAGGGTGCCACAGAGAATGCCGAGGCCTGCGCCAAGCGCGATATAACTCACACCGGAAAGGTCGCTGTCGCTCACCCATCCGATCAGGCGTGTCCAATCACCACTCACTATCATCTGCGCCTGATCCCGATCGTCCCATGACTGGCGTCCTTGCGACTACACACATGCGCGCGCGCCCCGAATCACTTGCACAATACAATCGCCGTGACTCGCGGCGGAAGAGGGGAAAAGGTTAACGCGCCAAAGAAAAAGCCCGGCTCGCGCCGGGCTTTTAAAAATCTTCGCGTTTAAGGCGTAGCTCAGTAGCGGTAATGTTCCGGCTTGAACGGGCCATTCGGCGAGAGCGAGAGATAATCGGCCTGCTTCTTGTTAAGCGTTGTGAGCTTCACGCCGATCTTGGCGAGGTGAAGGGCCGCAACCTTCTCGTCAAGATGCTTCGGCAGCGTGTAAACCTTGCGGTCATACTGGCTTTGCTTCGTCCAGAGTTCGATCTGCGCAAGCGTCTGGTTTGTGAATGATGCCGACATCACAAATGAAGGATGGCCCGTGGCATTGCCGAGATTCACAAGGCGACCTTCCGACAGCACGATGATGCGCTTTCCACTGGGGAATTCGACTTCATCGACCTGCGGCTTTACATTGTGCCATTTGAAATTCTTGAGGCATGCGATCTGAATTTCCGAGTCAAAGTGACCGATATTGCAGACGATGGCACGGTCTTTCATCTCGCGCATGTGATCAACGGTGATCACATCGAGATTGCCTGTTGCGGTCACGAAGATATCGGCGCGCGGTGCGGCATCTTCCATCGTGACAACTTCATAACCTTCCATAGCAGCTTGAAGCGCGCAGATCGGATCGATTTCCGACACCATCACGCGGCAACCTGCATTACGGAGCGATGCAGCCGAGCCTTTGCCCACGTCACCAAAGCCTGCAACCATGGCCACTTTACCGGCCATCATCACGTCTGTGCCGCGACGAATGCCGTCAACGAGTGATTCACGGCAACCATAGAGATTGTCGAATTTCGATTTCGTCACCGAGTCATTCACATTGATGGCAGGGAAGAGCAATTTGCCTTCATTGGCCATGTTATAAAGACGATGCACGCCGGTTGTTGTTTCTTCCGTCACGCCCTTGATGGCCTTGCCATTGCGAGCATACCAACCCGGATTGCTCTTCAGGCGCTTCTTGATCGACGCGAAAAGAATTTCTTCTTCTTCATTTGTTGCGCCATCGAGGAACGTCGTGTCGCCATTTTCAGCGCGGATACCGAGATGAATGAGGAGTGTTGCGTCGCCACCGTCATCGAGAATCATGTTCGGCGTACCGCCGTCACCCCATTCGAAAATTTTGTGGGTGTAATCCCAATAATCTTCGAGTGATTCACCCTTGATTGCGAAGACCGGTGTGCCGGAGGCAGCGATTGCGGCTGCCGCATGATCCTGCGTCGAATAAATATTGCACGAGGCCCAACGCACATCGGCACCGAGCGCCTTCAAGGTCTCGATCAACACGGCTGTCTGAATGGTCATGTGGAGTGAACCGGCAATGCGTGCGCCTTTCAAAGGCTGCGAGGCGCCATATTCAGCGCGCGTGGCCATCAGGCCTGGCATTTCGGTTTCAGCGATATTGATTTCTTTGCGGCCCCAGTCGGCGAGACCGATATCGGCAATGCGGTAGTCGTTAAAATGCGTGGACATGATGTTCCTGACAGCAATGGGGAGGGAAAAAGCGGTATTGAGTGCCGCTATATCAGCGGACCAGCTCTAAAGCAATCGCGATATAAAGAAAACTTTATATCATCCCCGAAAGGATTATTCGTCCTCGCCAAAGCGGTCGGCCACGAGCGTAACCAAGGCCGTGATCGCCGCCTCCGCGTCTTCGCCCTTCGCGGCGAGGGTGATAGTCGAGCCAATACCGGCTCCAAGCGTCAAAATGCCCATGATTGACGTGCCACCGACCGTCTCGCCGGACCGCGTCACCGTGACATCGGCTTTGAAACCATCGGCGCGTTGCACAAATTTCGCCGTCGCGCGGGCATGAAGCCCTTTTTTATTGACGATCTCGACGTCCCGCCGGATCCACTCTTCACTCATAACGGCCTCTGGCTCTATTATATGCCTGCCAGAACCTGACTGGCGACATTGATATATTTGCGACCGGCGTCCTGAGCCTGGCCAACGGCATGGCTTAAATCGCAATCGCCGCGCACACTCGCGAGCTTGATCAACATGGGCAGATTGATGCCGGCTACCACTTCGGTGCGGCAGGTGCCCATAACGGAAATCGCCAGATTGGAGGGGGTTCCGCCGAACATATCGGTGAGAACCACAACCCCGTCGCCGCTATCCACCTCGCGCACGGCTTCAATGATCTCGCCACGGCGCATATCCATATCGTCTTCAGCGCCGATGGTAACGGTCTGGATTTGTTTCTGGCGCCCGACGACATGTTCAAGAGCGGCCAAGAATTCCACTGCTAAACGTCCATGGGTTACGAGCACCATCCCGATCATCGCGCGCACATCCCTTGAAGCGATAAGGGGGTCGCGGCGGAATAATATTTTTCACACACAGAGGGGCGCTTCGTTTTATGCACCTGATTGCTCATCCGCTCACTTTGACGGGGCCACCACCCAGCGCAACAAGAACATTGTCAACACTTTCCGGTGTCACAGCGACCCGTCGAAGGGTTAGACCCAAAACATCCCCTACGCCATCTGCCGCGTAGGGGAAGCGTGCTTCTAGCACAGTTACGCAATCCGCGAGAAGCCGGATTGCGGCTCGATCTTCTACATTTGTTTGGCCAATGCCAAGCCCCCTGATTTCGATCTGACCCCGGATCGCCGGATGCCCTTCCGCAAGCAGTTGAGAACCGTAACGCATGAGGTGAATGCGGTCATCACCCACCAAAGCCGCCTTCATTCCGCGCGCTTCGGCCAATTCAATCAAACGACGGGCTAAAGTGGATTTTCCGCTCCCCGAAACACCGCGTATGAGGACGCCCGCGCCTTCGATGACAACGCATGTGGCATGTACCCATTCGTCAGCATCCGGTTTCATGCAGAACCCGCAGGCAACCTCACGGTGAAGCGCGCACCTTCAACTTGACCTTTTGCGTTGATGCGATTTTCTGCCCAAATGCGACCGCGATGCGCTTCAATGATTTGACGCGAGATTGAAAGACCGAGACCGGAATTTTCTCCAAAACCGCCATTCGGCCTATCAGTATAAAAGCGGTTAAAGATATTCTCGAATGCGTGCGACGGAATACCGGGTCCGTCATCATCAACTATGATGATGACAGCATCTCGTTGGCGCCCCACAGTGACGCGAATTTCACCATGAGGTTCAGAAAATGACTTAGCGTTATCGATCAGATTATTAAGGACCTGACCAAGGCGCGAATCATAACCAATGATCGTTGCGGCTTGCGATGAAGGAAGACCGTCGCCACGAATAAGATGGGTTTTGATTTGTTCCCCCGAGTAGATGGAGTTTGCGACATCCACAACAGTTTCGGCCAAACGCAAAACATCAACAGGCTCAGCATCAACGCGTGCAAGTTCAGCATCAAGACGTGAGGCATTTGAAATATCGCTGATCAAACGATCAAGCCGTTGCACATCATGTTTGATAACGTCCACGAGACGCATACGGCTCTCGTCGCTTTTTGCAAGTGGCCAGGTTTCAACTGCACTGCGCAAAGATGTGAGTGGATTTTTTAATTCATGCGCAACATCCGCGGCAAAACTCTCAATCGCTTCGATCCGATCATAAAGTGTGCGTGTCATGTCGCGTAAGGAGCCGGAAAGATGACCAATTTCATCGCTGCGTTCTGTGAGATCGGGAATTTCCTCACGCGTGCGCAATCCACGTCTCACGCGATCAGCAGCGGCTGATAATCGGCGAATGGGACCCACAATGGTTCCGGCAAAAAATGCGGATACGATCAGCATTGCCGCCGCTGCAACCGCAAAGACGCGTAGAATCGAAAGTCGTTCAGCCCGAATGATGCCGTCAATATCGCCACCAAGCGTCGAGAGCAGCAAAACGCCACGAACAACGCGTGAGCGTTGAATGGGTACAGCGACCGATACGATCGTTTCTCCTGCGCCATTGACGCGAACAATACTTGCTGGCGCGCCGTTAAAAGCGCTCGAAACTTCAGCAATGGACCGCCCATGAGTAGGGTTAGAATCTTCCTTGTCGCCCTTCACCCTACTGCCGAGCCTATGGGTCATCAAATCCCATGTTCGCGCAATCAAAGTGCGTTCACCGTCTTCCGGAGGCGGAAGGTCAAAGCGCATGATGTCGCCGCGTGAATACATCGCCGCTGTATCGATCAATAATTCTCCATCTTGATCATAAATGCGCGCGCGTGTGCGTGTTGGTGTCACCAGCCGCCGCAAGAGCGGCGCGACATTTTCCGGATTGATGGAGAATTCAGTTGAATCATCACCTGCAATCGCGCTTTCGCCTGCTTGCAACAACAATAATTTTTCCGGATCTATTGTGATCGAGTCAATTTCGATCGTTGCGGAGGCAGCAACGGCCGAAGCCATGATCGCGCCTTGCGTGAGGAGACTTTCAACACGCGCTTCGATCAAACCTTGCCGAAATTGGTTGATATAGAGAAAGCCAACCAGCAGAGCGACAAGGCCAGCGAGATTCAAAACAACGATGCGGCGGACAAGGCTTGACGAGGCTCTGAGTGCAATGAGGCGAAAAAATTGTTTGAACCGAAAGCCGCCTTCACGACGCCCTGACGAGTTTTTTTGTTCGGTGTCGTGATGCTGCGCATTCATTCGGCAAATTTATATCCGACGCCATAAAGCGTTTCGATCATATCGAAATCATCATCAACGGCTTTGAATTTTTTCCGCAATCTTTTGATGTGGCTGTCGATGGTTCGATCATCAACATAGACCTGGTCATCATAAGCCGCATCCATCAACGCATTGCGGCTTTTCACAACGCCGGGACGTTGCGCAAGCGATTGCAAAATCAAAAATTCCGTAACCGTCAGAATGACGGGCAAACCCTTCCATGTGCAAGCATGGCGTTCGGTATCCATACGAAGCACGCCGCGCTCGAGGATCTTCGCTTCGTTCTCTTTGGTTTGCGGAACATCCTTGGCGCTCATACGGCGCAGAATTGCCTTTACACGCTCAACCAGCAGGCGCTGCGAAAAGGGTTTACGGATAAAATCATCGGCCCCCATTTTGAGACCGAAAAGTTCGTCAATCTCTTCATCCTTGGAAGTCAGAAAAATAACCGGCAAATCGGATTTCTGCCGCAAGCGGCGCAAGAGTTCCATCCCATCCATACGCGGCATCTTGATATCGAAGATTGCGAGATCCGGTGGCGATTGCTTCAAGCCTTCAAGCGCGGCCGCGCCATCCGTATAGGTTTGAACGCGATAACCTTCGGCCTCAAAAGCAATCGAGACAGAGGTCAGAATGTTGCGGTCATCATCGACCAAAGCGATTGTCGGCATAAGGCACTCCGGAAAACGGGGTTTATATTTAGCGCCGATCCTAGAACATAGCGAGGCCAAATTGTGGCAAAGCTCTCGATTGGCGGCGTTAAGTCTTCGGTTTCGGCTTGACGAAGCTCTTGTTCATTGTTTGGTTCGCTTTCATGAACACAACACCCGCTAAACCCTTCGATCCTGTCCGCGATGCCAATGAAAAGGCGCTTCGGACAGCGCATCATTTGTTGAAAGACACGCGCTTTGCCTCGCTCGCCACGCTTGATGCAGAAGGCCATCCTTTTGCAAGCCTTGTGAGTTTTGCGCTTGATCGTGCAGGCGCGCCCTTTCTGTTTGTGTCGCGGCTTTCAGCCCATACCCAACATTTGCTCGCCAATCCGCGCGCGGCTTTGCTTGTCGGTGAACCGGGCAAAGGCGATCCGCTCGCGCATGCGCGCATGACGGTGCAATGTCTGGCTGAGCCTATTGCTAAAGACAGCGATGATGTGATTTTGCTAAAGACGCTCTATCTCGCGCGACATCCGAAAGCGCAGCTTTATGCCGATTTTCCGGATTTCATCTATATCCGATTGAAGCCGCTTGGCGCGTCACTCAATGGCGGCTTTGGCAAAGCCTTTCGCCTCACCGCGGATGAAGTGAGGCTGAAATAATGTATTGAAACGGCGCACCGATCAGATCGATTGATTATACGCGCCGACTTCGGGACTTTGACGGATCAAACCATCAATCGCTTTGAACATTTCGCGCATGCGCGCTTCCGAGACCGGGCTTTCGCACACAACAACGAGTTCAGGCTTGTTTGAAGAGGCGCGCACAAGGCCCCATGTGCCATCTTCATTGGTGACACGCACACCATTCACCGTGACGACATCGCAGATTTTTTGGTCGGCAAAACTCGCATTTGATTTTGCGAGCGATTGAATATCGGCGGTTATGCGCTCAACCACGCTATATTTCACTTCATCCGCACAATGCGGGGACATTGTCGGTGTGCCCCATGTTTTAGGGAGCGCGCGATAATGATCCGCCATGCTTTTATCGGGACTGCGATCAAGCATATCAAGCACCGCAATCGCAGTCACAAGCCCGTCATCATAACCACGACCTAAAGGCGCGTTGAAAAAGAAGTGACCGGATTTCTCAAAGCCCGCAAGCGCTTTTAAATCTGCAACGCGGCGTTTGATATAGGAATGTCCTGTCTTCCAATAATCGGTCTTCGTACCTTGCGACGCCAAAACTGGATCGGTCATAAAGAGGCCCGTCGATTTCACATCGACCACAAATTGCGCGTTCTTATGTATCGAGGATAAATCGCGCGCGAGCATCACACCGATTTTATCAGCAAAGATTTCGTTGCCTTCGTTATCGACAACACCGCAGCGGTCACCATCGCCATCGAAACCAAGCGCCACATCGGCTTTATGCTCATGCACGGCGTGCGCCATCGCATGCAGCATTTCCATATCTTCGGGATTGGGATTATAGCGCGGGAAGGAATGATCAAGCTCTGCATCAAGCGGGATCACATCAACGCCGAGACTCTCGAGAATGCGCGGTGCAAAAGCGCCGGCGGTACCGTTGCCGCACGCCGCAATCACTTTCATCTTGCGTTTGTAAGGCGCGCGCGTGATAAGATCCGCAATATAACGATCCGCAAAATTCTCGATATAAAGATAAGCGCCACCGGCATGCGCTTTGCCAAGACCCTTCAAGACAATCTCTTTCAAACGCGACATTTCATCGGGACCAAAGGTTACGGGGCGTTGCGCCCCCATTTTCACGCCCGTCCAGCCATTATCATTATGCGAGGCGGTCACCATCGCCACGCAAGGCACGTCAAGCGCGAATTGCGCAAAATAAGCCATCGGCGACATCGCCAAACCGATATCATGCACAGTGCAGCCTGACGCCATGAGGCCATTGATCAGCGCCATTTTGATCGAGGCCGAATAGCCGCGATAATCATGACCGGTAACAATCTCGGGCTTCACGCCCATCTCGCGGATCAGCGTGCCAAGGCCAAGACCGAGCGTTTGCACGCCCATAAGGTTCAATTCTTTTTCGAAGAGCCAGCGTGCGTCATATTCGCGAAACCCCGTAGGCTTCACGAGTGGTATTGTCTCATAGGCATAACTATTAGGCGTGAGTGCAGAAGCGGGTTTTGGAAACATAAGTAAAACTCATGTGAGTGGGCGAAATAACGCGTTAAGCGTTCCAGTGTTTGAGTTTGGCAGCAATGTCAATCGATGAAGGCAGACTTAGTTGCGCGCCGGCCTTTGTACAAGTGAGACTGCCAGCAGCCACACCATGAGCGAGTGCGCTTGTAAATCCAAAACCACGATCAAGTGCCGCGGCAAAGGCTCCACAAAATGCATCGCCCGCTGCCGTTGTATCAACGACATCAACAGGGAATGCAGGGATGTGTCGTTTCACACCATCCGTCCATGCCACAGCGCCTTCGGCGCCAAGCGTGACGATGGTTGTAAGCTTACGTTTTTCTGTGATCAGACGGGCGTGGGTCTCGGGTGTATCTGGGTGAAAACCCATACCTTTTGCAACCACCGCCGCTTCATGTTCATTCATGATGAGCACATCGATCAACGCAGCAAGCTCTTCGGCAATCACGCCTGCGGGCGCGACATTCAAGATCACCCGCGCGCCTTTTTCCTTTGCGATGCGTGCGGCGGCAATTTGCTCGCGTTCAGGCACTTCGCGTTGCATGAGCAGAATATCTTTTTCGCCGATTATGAGTTTTGAAAGCGAGGAGGCGCGCGCTTTTGCGTTCGCACCTGAAGCGACCGTGATTGCGTTTTCGCCTTTTGCATCAACCGTGATGAAAGCCGTACCTGTTGGCGCATCAACTTTTTCAGTTGCGGAAAGATCAACGCCCTCCGCTTTCAAAAGCGCTAAGCCAATCTCGGCAAAAGGATCGCGTCCGACAGCGCCTGCAAGCGCAACGATTGAACCCGCGCGCCGCGCCGCAAGCGCTTGATTGGCGCCTTTGCCACCAGGGATCACATCGTAACCTGGTCCCAAAACGGTCTCGCCCGGACGCGGGATCGCTTCAACCCGGGTGACAAAATCAACATTCACCGAACCGAAAACAATGATCATGTTTTTGCCTTTCGATACGCATCGATAAAGCGCATCGCACGCTTTTTGATTTCAACCGCATCAACACCCGGCGAGAAGAGCGATGAGCCTAAGCCATAGCCTTTCAGCGGCGTTGATGCATAAGAGGCAAAGCTTGTTTCATTCACGCCGCCCACAAGCACCATGCGTATTGATTTGGGCAACACGGCCGAGAGTGCTTTCACGCCTGAGGGTGACATCAATTCACCGGGGAAGAGTTTCAACATATGCGCGCCTGCATCAAGCGCGCTCATCGCTTCCGTCGGCGTGAAAACGCCTGGCGCAGAGATCAGGCCTTCAGATATTGCATGCGCAATCACATCCGGATTGGCATTGGGTGATACAATTAAGGTGCCGCCCGCATCCATCACTTGATCGACTTCAGTGCGGCGATAGACGGTGCCGGCACCCACAATCGCGCGGCCTTCAAGCGCATGAGATAAACGCGTAATGCTTTTGAAGGGTTCTGGTGAATTCAACGGCACTTCGAGAATCGTAATTCCTGCTTCGACAAGCGCTTCCCCAATAGACACCGCTTCATCGGGATGTAGTCCGCGTAAAATTGCAATCAGCGGGCATTCAGCAAAGGCTTTGTCGAAATGGTCGAGCGCCGTCATGCGGGAATCATCCTTTGGGACATAAATGATTAAGACCTTTGATAAAGGCGGTTTCAGGCGTCATCACCGTGCAGTCAAGATTTATCGCATGAAGCGCTTTTTTGTAATTTTCGGCAATGATACCTTCAGCAATCAGCGTGATCGCTTTGCTTTGCGGGTAAAGCGCAACAGCATTGAGAATTTCCGAACCGATCAAAAGGCCTGAAAGAAACGGCCCCACTTCCTCGCCCGTCATATCACCAAGCAGCACCGATGTGCGTGCTGAGAAGGCTTGATGCGTAAGACCGCCGCCACGCTCTGCGGCGTGTAACCCTTTTTCAAATCCGCCTGTGTGATCGGGCTCTTTGTGCAAGGCACTCAAAATTGTATGGCCTAAAAGTGTGGCGTAAAATTCGCCCGTCATGAAAGTTGAAAAGCTTTTCATGAGTCCCTTTTCAATGCGGATCCATTTCGAATGTGTTCCGGGTAAAATCACAACACCATCGTGAAGGCCTGCGCCAAGAGCGAGCGTTTCTTCACCGCGCAACACATCGGGAGCGCCTGTTTCATCACGCGTTGAAAGACCCGGCACAATATGCGCAATGCGGCCATTACCGATATCAATCGGCATCATCGCTTGTGAAAGATCAGATGACGATGCAGGGCAGGCGCGATAAGGCGCTTCCACCCAACCATTGCGGCTGCCCACCATGCCCGCCATCAAAACAGGGATATGCGGATCGCGCGCAAGCCACATGCCGCAGCGAAGGACGAGTAAGGCGGGAAATCCGCCGGGCTTGACCGCCATGATGCCGTCATCGCTTGAGATGCGTTCAATCACCGCGCCAGTTTCATCAATGAGATAGGCGCGAAAACGCGTCGTTCCCCAATCAATACCAACAAGCACGGGTTTGGTCATGGGCTTATGAAATCAGATCCAGCCGCCATCAACGACATATTGCTGATTGGTGCAGGCGCTTGCTTCATCGGAAGCAAGGAATACGGTCACTTTGGCAATATCGGCCGGCACGAGTTTACGTTTCAAGCACTGGCGATTCATCAATTCCTTTTCACCTTCCGGTGTGAGCCAGAGCGAGATTTGCCGCTCGGTCATGATCCAGCCCGGCGCAATCGCCATGCAGCGAACGTTGAATTGCCCGAAGTCACGAGCGAGCGAGCGCGTCAAACCGAGCACAGCGGATTTCGCGGCGGTGTAAGCGGCCATGCCGCCTTGGCCCACCATCCATGAGGTGGAACCGAAGTTTAAAATCACACCGTGATTGGCAGCCTCCATATCTTCAATCACCGCTTGAACGCAGAAAAATTGATGTTTGATATTTACCGCGAAGCGATCATCCCAGTAATCCGATGTCACCTCTTTCATTTTGTGGCGTTGGTCATGCGCCGCATTGTTCACAAGCACAGTAATCGGGCCGACGACTTTGCGCGCTTTTGCAATCGAGTCTTTCAGCGCGGCGATATTCGTTAAATCGCACTGTTCAAAATGAACGTTCCAACCTTTGGCCGCGCAATCAGCGACGACTTTTTTTGACGCTTCAGCATTGATATCGATGAAGGCGACTTTGGCTTTTTGCCGCGCGAAATGATGGACGATTGATTCGCCAATTCCGCTGCCCCCGCCGGTGATCAGAACGGCTTTGCCTTCAAGATCGGGGTAAATCGCGCCTTTGATCTCGGTCATAAAAGTCTCCCTGACATTTTCAGTATGGCTTGATGTCTGATGCCATGCCGCAAGGGCGGCTGTAAAGGCGCGCGGCTCAGTCGTTGTGTGTGCTCCATTGAAGGCTGCGGACAGAGGCTTTATGGTCCGTTTTCATGATAGCTCCTTCCTTTAATCCGGTTCTTTCCGACCTCCCCACCACTATTTTCGAAACCATGTCGAAACGCGCGCGAGAAACGGGCGCAATCAATCTCGGCCAAGGCTTTCCTGATGGGCTGGGCCCGCGCGATGTGCTCGAAAAAGCCGCCGACGCCGTCATCAATGGCTGGAACCAATATCCGCCTATGCCCGGCTTGACCGAGCTTCGCCAAGCGGTGGCTCAGCATTATGCCGCGCATCAAGGCGTGAGCCTCGATTGGGAACAGGAAGTGATGATCACTTCCGGCGCGACCGAGGCGATTGCCGGCGCGCTTTTGGCACTCATACGCTCGGGCGACGAAGTGATTCTCTTCCAGCCGATGTATGATGCCTATCTGCCGCTCGTGTTGCGCGCGGGTGGCGTGCCGCGCTTTGTGCGTCTTGAGCCGCCGCATTGGCGTTTTGATGAAGCGATGCTCGCGTGCGCCTTCACCGATAAAACGCGTGTGGTGTTGTTGAACAATCCGTTGAACCCGGCGGCGAGTGTGATGCCGCGCGAAGATCTCGAATTGCTCGGACGTTTTTGCGAAAAGCATGATGTCTATGTAATTTCGGATGAAGTGTGGGAACATGTCGTCTTTGATCAGCGCGCGCATGTGTCGCTGTTATCAATCCCCGCGCTGCGCAACCGCACGGTGAAGATTGGCTCGGCCGGAAAAATTTTCTCGCTCACCGGATGGAAAGTGGGCTTCTCATGCGCCGTACCTGAAATTTTTCGCGTGCTCACCAAAGCGCATCAGTTTTTGACCTTCACCACGCCGCCGAATTTACAAACAGCGGTGGCTTATGGGTTGCAGAAAGAGCGCGACTATTTCACTGGCATGCGTGCTGATTTAGAGCGCAGCCGTGATCGCTTTACGAAGGGCCTTATTGATTTGGGCTTTAACGTGTTACCAAGTGCGGCGACTTATTTTGTCAATATCGACATTGCGCCTCTGGGTGAAAAAGACGATGCCGATTTTTGTATGCGTCTTGTGAATGACCACGGCGTGGCGGCGATTCCCGTTTCCGCCTTCTATGCGCAAGACGCCGTTAAAACCATTGTGCGCTTTTGTTTTGCCAAAGGCGATGCGGTGCTTGACGGTGCACTGGAGCGGTTGAAGGGGGTAGGGGCGGCAGGCGGTATCCTCTGAATACAAAGAAGGGCTCCTAAACCGTTATTGCGAGCGGGAGCGAAGCAAACCAGCTGATGGTCATTATTCAAATGCCACGACGCCATTGCGTTTCTTTCGTTCACTCCACCTTGATTGCTTCGCGTTCGCTCGCAATGACGGACTACGATTGTCGATTGTCGATTGTCGATTGTCGATTGCTGATTGTCGATTGCCGATTCTCTGTACCCGACACCCTTCCAATATTTAAAATCCTCTCTTTCAACTTAAAGCTGTATCCACCGCGTAGCTGCTACCTAACCCTCTCGTGTTGAGCGCTTGAGGATTTGTGTTTTGGCGCGGGGCTGATAGTCTTTTCCTTAGGTCATGCACATCACGGCTCGGGGCGTAAGACACCTTACAACAAGCGGCAGTGCATCTGCCGTCACCAAACTGCCCTGATGCTTTTACGTCGGGGTGGCGGCGTTATTTTTAGGTCGCGAGACTAAAAGCGTCGCGACGAACTTGTTGTGGCTGTCTTAACACCCCGGCACCAGCGCGCGTTGCGCTGGCGCCATTCTCTCTTCTTGAGGAGTGACGGGGAATGGGCGCGTTACAAATCGATTTCACACGACCCATGACTTTTCAAAACGCGATGCAAAATTTCGCGTTGTCCTTGGCTTTCGTGATGGTGGCCTTGCGCGATGAAGCCGCGTTTCGAGAAGAGCCCGATGACGCGATTTTGATTGCCGCGCATTTATTATGCCCGATGCTTGAGGATTCGCATCGGGAGGCGGTTGTATTGACCAAAACAATCAATCAGAGGTTGTTGACGAGTACAAATTAATTTATAGGACAAAAATTTTTTCTATATGGTCATAAACTTCTATAGATTTATCAAATATTCTTTTTTTATTAGGGGATACGATGAACATTTATTATTTAATTGAGGGGCGCATAATTACAGAGCGAACAGGAATTACACTTCCAAACATTATTTGCAAACCAGTATTGAATGAAACAGAACTAGATAAAACAATCTCTTCAATACTATCGAAATTATTTGTTTATGTTAGCTCAAATAGCGAATTTGACCCATATGACCTAAGAAATTTTTTGTTTGATGTAATTGGAATCATAATTGGTAGAATAAGTTTCTGGCATCATTTTGGATTAAGTTTTGAGCTTGACTCCGTTTCGGACATTTCAAAAAATGAAACCGTGGTCTATGGTGTTGAAGGTTATGCTTTTCAAGATAACTTGCTGGATGTTGTAACCTTCCGTTCACATCGTGACGGACAAAAGTTCGAGCTTTCATTTGCGCATCTGGAAAATAATGCACTTTCCCGTGTAACATTTGAATTGAAAAATGTAATCCGAAATCTAAGCTATACAGCATTACACTGTCGACTCTCCATCGAAGCGATTAGAAATCATTTTGACTCAAGAAATGAGCCGCTGGGATAGGAGAAACTTAGAGATAAGCTTCGTGTTAGTCGATCAACAATTGAACAATTTAAGGATGTTGCTAATGACCAACGTCACGGTCGCAACGTTTCTCAAACATGGCAACAATGAGGAGATGCCATACAAATTGCTTGGGAAATCTGCCATAGATTTATTATATGGCTTGATGGATCGCCGGACGCTCCATTAAAGGAAGGTCAATTTCCTCAATTTTGAAGATAATGAATTGGGAGTGGTACGCCACGCACCTGCGCACGAACACGCTTCACCCCAGATTCAACTCCTTAAAAAAGTCATTCCCCTTGTCATCGATCACGATGAAGGCGGGGAAGTTTTCGACGTCGATTTTCCAGATCGCTTCCATGCCGAGTTCGGGATATTCTAACACTTCGACTTTTTTAATGCAGTCTTGCCCGAGTCGCGCGGCAGGACCGCCAATAGAGCCCAAATAGAAGCCGCCATATTTTTTGCACGCTTCGCGCACTTCCGCAGAGCGGTTGCCTTTCGCGAGCATCACCATCGAGCCGCCCGCCGCTTGGAATTGCGCGACGAAAGAATCCATGCGGCCTGCTGTCGTCGGGCCGAATGAACCTGACGCATAGCCTGCCGGTGTTTTTGCCGGACCCGCATAATAAACCGGATGATTTTTGAAATAATCCGGCATCGGTTCGCCACGCTCAAGCCGCTCACGGATTTTTGCATGTGCCGAATCGCGCGCAACAATCATTGTGCCCGTGAGCGAAAGCCGCGTCTTGATCGGATAGGATGAAAGCTTTGCAAGTATCGCCTGCATCGGCTGATTAATATCGATATCGACATGATCACCATCAAAGGCGCTGTCATCAAGTTCGGGCAGATAATGCGAGGGATCGGTTTCAAGCTGCTCCAAGAACACGCCATCTTTGGTGATCTTACCTTTGGCTTGACGGTCTGCCGAGCATGAAACGCCAAGCCCGATCGGAAGCGACGCGCCATGACGCGGCAAGCGGATCACGCGCACATCATGGCAGAAATATTTACCGCCAAATTGCGCGCCCACGCCTAAATTCTGCGTCAGTTTGAAAATCTTTTCTTCCATTCTGAGATCGCGGAACGCATGGCCCGCTTCCGAACCTTCGGTCGGTAATTCATCATAATAACGCGTGGAAGCGAGTTTCACGGTTTTCATCACAAGCTCGGCTGATGTGCCGCCGATCACAATCGCCAAATGATAGGGCGGGCAGGCGGAGGTGCCGAGTGTGAGAATCTTTTCTTTCAAAAACGCAATCAAGCGATCATGCGTGAGCACTGAAGGGATGGCTTGATACAGGAAGCTTTTATTCGCCGAGCCGCCGCCTTTCGCAACGAATAAAAATTTATATTCGTCATCGCCTTCGGCATAGAGATTGATCTCGGCGGGAAGATTGGTACGCGTGTTTTTCTCTTCAAACATCGAAAGCGGCGCCACTTGCGAATAGCGCAGATTTTTTTCGAAATAGGCGTCTTTGATGCCGCCCGTGATGGCGTCGGCATCTTCGCCATCGGTCAACACAAAGCGGCCGCGTTTCGCAGACACAATCGCCGTGCCCGTGTCTTGGCACATCGGCAGCACGCCACCGGCGGCGATATTCGCATTCTTCAACAAATCATAGGCGACGAAACGATCATTAGGTGTCGCTTCCGGATCGTCGAGAATTTTACGGAGCTGCGCGAGATGGCCCGGGCGCAACAAATGATTGATGTCGATAAAAGCCTGTTTCGAGAGCAACCTGATCGCTTCAGGCGCGATGGAGAGGAACGTCTTGTCGCCCAGTTTTTCGATCTTCACGCCCTCGCTTGAAAGCTTGCGATAAGGGGTGGTGTCGGGGCCCAGAGGAAACAGGCTGTCGGCGGCCGCCATGGCGCTCTCCATCGGATCATTTATTTTTGACGCGTTAAAGACGGGGGGGTCCCGCCGAAACGCGCGAAAGAGATAGATCATCTTCAGTGAAGGCGCTACATCTCCCCATCTTCGACCATAGGCGTGTGAGGTTTGATCCCCGATGTTTGCCCATCCCGTTCTCGTTGCCGATATCGGCGGCACCAATTCACGCTTTTCGATTGTCGAAACGCCGGGGCAGGATCCCAGAATCTTGGGGCGTTTTCGCACGGCCGATTATCCGGGCCCACTTGAAGCCATTCAAGCCGCATTGGCTTTAACGCCCCTCAAACCGCAATCTGTTGTGATGTGTGTGGCAGGGCCGGTTGTTGATCGTCGCTGTCACCTAACGAATGCGCGCTGGACCATTGACGGTCCGGCACTCGCCAAAGCTTTGGGGCTTACATCCGGCCTGCTTCTCAATGATTTTGAAGCGCAAGCGCTCTCGCTGCCTGCTCTGCATCCTGAATGGTTGAAACAAATCGGAGAGGCCGCGCCGTCAAAGGGCGGATCGATGCAGGTGATTCTCGGGCCCGGCACGGGATTGGGCATCGGCGCGCTGTTGACGCTTGATGGGCGCTATGTGCCGCTCGCGAGCGAAAGCTGCCATGTCGATCTCGGTCCAGTTGATAAGGACGGAGAAAAATTCTGGCCGCATCTGCAGAAAGTCATGGATCGTCATACGACGGAGTCTGTGATGTCGGGCCCCGGCCTCGTTCGCATCCATCGCGCGCGGATGATCGCGAAGGGGCTTCAACCTTCAACTGATGATGGTGTCGCCATCGTGAATGCGGCTTTGGCGGATCCCGCATCCGATGCACGCGCCACCATTAATGCCTATCTCAAAATCATCGCGCGCTTTGCGGGCGACATCGCGATCACCTTCTTGGCCTCGGGTGGCGTCACGCTGGCCGGCGGCATTTTGCCGCGGATCGCGTCGATGATTGATGGGGCGGCTTTCCGCCGCGCCTTCGAGATGAAGGCGCCGGTCGATGCGCTCACCCGCCGAATCTCGACGCGGCTTTTGATGGAACCAGACGCGGTTCTTTATGGGATGGCTGCGATTGCGGCTACACCAGAGCGTTACGCGATCGATTACAAGGGTCGGGCTTGGGTTTAACCGTTTTAGGCGGCAGAAGCCGTCGGCGATTGGTTCAGAAGCGCGAAAAGCGCGTCGGCGTCCTTGGTCTTGCGCAGTTTTTGGGCAATTGCCGGATCTCTCAGCGACCGCGCGACGCGCGATAGGGCTTTGAGATGGTCGGCACCCGCGCCTTCGGGGGCCAAAAGCAAGAAAACGAGATCCACCGGCTCGCCATCGAGAGATTCGAAATCAATCGGCTTTTCGAGGCGGGCGAAGACACCATAGAGGCGGTCGAGCTTAGCCATTTTGCCATGCGGGATGGCGATTCCATTGCCAATTCCGGTCGAACCGAGGCGCTCACGCTGCAAAAGCGCGTCAAATATCTCGCGCTCGGGCAGACCTGAGAGTTTTGCGGCCTGTTCGGCCAAATCCTGAAGCGTCTGCTTTTTCGAAGCCGTCTTCAGCGTGGGAAGCACAGCTTCCGGGGTCAGGACATCGGTCAAGGGCATGGGTTGTTCTCTGTCTTTCGTCTTCGCGTTCGGTTTTAGCGAAGCATGAACCGGGCCATCCGGGTCGCGCCGCCTTGTTGGCGATCTTGAACCGACCGACGCTCCTCTAGTGGTCCGCGGCGGGCGGGTCAACCCACCCGATGTTCCCGTCGGTCCGGCGATAGACGACATTGATCCGTCCAGACCCCGCATGGCGGAAGAGCACAACGGGGGCGCCGGTCATGTCGAGATCGAGAACCGCGTCGCTCACCGACATGGTTTGGATGCTCTTTTTGGTCTCGGCGATGACGACCGGATTATAGGCGTCATGATCCTCAGGCGCCTCATCCTCTTTAGGGGATTGGATGACATAAGAGGGCGCTTCAACCTCGCGCCCCGCGCCACCAGGGCCATGATCTTTGAGGCGCTGCTTATAGCGGCGCAAACGGTTTTCCACTTTCTCTGCCGCGCGGTCGGCGCTCTGATAGGGCTCTTGGGCAAAGCCCAGAGCATGCAGAGTTACGCCGGATGAGAGATGCAACACACAATCGGTTTCAAAACCCGAGCCCTCGCGTTTGACGGTCGCATGGCCGGTGACAAGGCCTGAATAAAATTTTGAAATCGAGTCCTGTAATCTCTGGGTGATTTGTTGGCGTAACGCTTCGCCAATGTCGAGATTTTTACCCGATACGCGTAGTGGCATAAAAAACCCTCCGCTTATTCTCGTATGATCACGGGGCCCATCTTCCCCTCATAAAGAGTTAAGGGGCTTTGATCTCATGTCAATGGCAGGACTGTGCGATGCAACGAGAGAGGCTCAGCTGGCTTTTGCAGAAAGTGCCTGTTTCTCGCGCCGTCTTTCAACGGAGGAGGGGATTCTCAGACTGTCGCGATATTTGGCGACTGTGCGGCGCGCAATATCCACGCCGCTTTCCTTGAGCTTGGCCACGATCGTATCATCGGACAAAATATTATCAGGGGTCTCTTGATCAATCATTTGCTTGATGCGGAACCGCACCGCTTCTGCCGAGTGTGATTCACCACCTTCCGCCGACGCGATTGATGCGGTGAAGAAATATTTCATTTCAAAAAGACCGCGTTCGGCCGCGATGTATTTATTCGATGTGACTCGAGACACGGTTGATTCATGCATTTGAATCGTGTCAGCCACCGACTTCAAATTCAAGGGGCGCAGAAATTCAACGCCATGCGAGAAAAAAATTTGTTGGTGGCGAACAATTTCACTTGCCACTTTCAGAATGGTTTTGGCGCGTTGCTCAAGGCTTTTTGTCAACCAATTCGCTGATTGCAGCGCTTCGCTGACATAGGATTTCTCCTCGTCATTTTTGACTTTCGAGGAAATTTTTGCGGCATAAGTTTGATTGACCAGAATGCGCGGGAGCGCATCCGAATTCAATTCAACCATGAAACTGCCGTCACTTGTTCGGCGCACATAAACATCAGGAATAACAGGCTGAACCGCGCCACCACCAAATTTCAGACCCGGTTTAGGATCGAGTTTTTTGATGTCAGCGACCATGTCGAGAAGGTCTTCATCATCGACGCCGCAGATTTTTCGTAAAGACGCAAAATCGCGTCGCGCCAACAAATCAAGATTATCAAGCAACGCCGCAATCGCAGGATCATAACGATTTTTTTCGATGAGCTGCAGACGCAAACAATCCGGTAAATCACGCGCCCCAACACCGGTAGGGTCAAAACTCTGAATGAGTTTCAAAACACCTTCAACGCGCTCGATCGGAACACCCAAGCGTTCTGCGGTGTCTGCGAGTGCTTCGCGGATATAACCACCTTCATCAACAAGATCGATAAGCGTCGCGCCGATCATCCGTTTAATCGGATCAATGGTGGCGACATGTAGTTGTTCTGTCAGATGATCATGCAGCGAGATTTCAGCAGCAACATAGGCTTCAAGATTTGAATCCTCGCCATCGGCACCTTGTCCACCGACCCCCGTCCAGCTCGTGGCTGAAAGTCCCATCGGCTCCATATCATTTTTCGCCGCAGGCGTTGAAGGCGGTGCATCATCAGGAAAATCATTTTCGAGTTGCACTTCATGACGCGGATCAATCTCACCGCGTTCAGGCTCAACAATGCGGCTTTCCCAATCGGCATCTGTGCCTAGCGCTGCATCAGGCGCGGGCGCTTCTGATGCGGCAACCGGACCGGCGTCTTCTTGCGCGCGTTCGAGCAGCGGATTTTTCTCGAGCTCTGTTTCGATATAATCGGCCAATTCGAGATTGGAGAGCTGCAAAAGTTTGATCGCCTGCAATAATTGCGGCGTCATCACCAAAGATTGGCTTTGGCGTAGTTCCGGCCTTTGCGAGAACTTTGCAGACACGAGACGAAACGCAGCTCCGAACGCAATACTTCTGGCCGCCTATCGGCACAGATTTTGCTTAACATCTCATTAAATACGCAAAATCTCGGTTGGTCAAAACACGTCTTGCGTGTGAGTCGTCGTCCTTTAGAGGCGGAATTCTTCGCCGAGATAGACGCGCCGCACATCGTCATTGGCGATGATCGCGTTAGGGGTGCCTTCCATCAGGACTTGTCCCGAATGGATGATATAGGCACGGTCGATGAGACCCAGTGTTTCACGCACATTGTGGTCGGTAATCAAGACGCCGATTTTGCGCGCGGTCAGCTGGCGCACGAGCACACGGATATCGCCGACCGCAATCGGGTCAATACCGGCGAAAGGTTCATCGAGCAGCATGAAAGACGGCCGCGAGGCGAGGGCGCGCGCGATTTCGCAACGACGACGCTCGCCGCCCGAAAGCGCGATCGCAGAGCTTTTGCGCACGCGCGTGATGTCAAACTCTTCGAGAAGATGATCGAGCTCTGCCTCGCGCCGATCGCGGTCTTTTTCGACAAGTTCGAGCACCGCGCGGATATTGTCTTCAACCGAAAGTCCGCGAAAAATCGAGGCTTCCTGTGGCAGATAGCCGATGCCAAGCCGCGCACGGCGATACATGGGGAAGGGGGTAATGTCATGCCCGTCAAGCGTGATGCGCCCACCATCGGCAGGCACAAGTCCAGTGATCATGTAAAAGATCGTGGTCTTGCCCGCGCCATTCGGTCCGAGAAGCCCGACCGCCTCGCCGCTTTGAACAGCGAGAGACGCATCGCGTACGACGCGCCGCCCCCGATAGGCTTTTTGCAGGCCCGTAGCGGTGAGCCAGCCGGTCGGGTCGGAAGCCTTCTCTATGCTGTTGATGTTCATGGTTTGGGGGTTTTCCCCGCCGCGGCCGGCTTTTTCTGTTCACCACCGCCGGACACAAAGCTACTCGACACACGGCCAGTGCCGCCGGCATGGACCGTGGCGACTCCTGTGCCGAGATTATAGACGAGCTTCTGACCCTTGGTGACGTTCTGGCCTTTGCTCAGTGCAACATTGCCCGTCATCGTCATGATATCGGTCGTGGCCTCGTAGACACCCTTTTCGCCCGTGGCGATTTGGTCCTTCTCGAGGATGATCACGTCGCCTTCGGCTTCAACCCGCTTGATGGCGGCTCCCGCATCGCCTTCCGCCGGGGCGGCTTGGCCTTCTTCGCTGCGAACATAGAAAATCAGCATTTTCTTGGCCTTCATCACCGTCTCGCCCTGCGTGACGATGACATTGCCGGAATAGACCGCTTTGCCTTCCTTATCGAAGACTTCGAGGCCATCCGCTTCGATATTGATTGGTTCTTTCGAATTTTTTGACAGACCGCTTGGTTTGGCCTTCGCCTCTTGCGCAAGGGCGGGGAGCGCGAGCGCGGTTGTGAAGCTGAGCCCGATCGTCATTACGGCGAACATTCTCTTGATCATGGCGCTAGTTCCCATTCCCCTCGGGCGCGCCAGCTCTGCGGAAGACCGAGCGGACGCGGCCTCCAAATTGCACGCGATCGCCATTATCAAAAACATTCATGCTGTCTGCGTCAATCGTGCCGCCCTTCATCGTCACCGTAACCGGCTCTTTCGAGGTAACGCGATTGGTTTTGAAATCGATGACACCCGAGCGCATGGTGATCAAATAGCGCGGCGATTTGATGTCGACATTGCCGCGCGCGGTCAGCATATCTTTCTGGCTGTCATAAACGCCGTGATCCGCCGTAATCTTGGCCAAAGAGCGATCCGGCATTGTGACATCTGCCTTCAACCCATTGAGATCAACGATATAGGGGGTGCTCACATCTTGGATGGCTTGATCCGCAGTAATTGTGAAAGGCAGATCGCCATCTTTGAAACCTTTCAAATTGGCGCGATCCATCGTGATTTTGCTGCCATCAAGATTAAGCGAGCCCACATCAATATCAGCGGGCAGTGTTTTCAAAGGTTCGAAAAACACAAATAAAACCGGCCCCAAACTGCCAAGAAGTGCGAGTACCGGAATCGCGATGCGAAGAAATTTCACCCATCGTGTATGACGCCAAGCGGCTTTGAATGCGGCCTCGCGGCGCATTGTCGAGCGAAGGGGAAGGGCAGCACCCAAAGACATTCAATATGGGCCTTTCGACCGCGTTTGGCTCGATTGTGGTTTGCGTCAGCTATGCGCAAAAATATCGATCTCGTCCCATCCTGCAAGGTCGAGCGCGGCACGAGCGGGCAAGAAATCAAAACAGGATTGGGCGAGCACTGTGCGATTTTCGCGCGCAAGCAAAACATCAAGCTTGGCCTTAAGCTCATGCAGGTGAAGGACATCGGACGCCGCGTAAGCGCGTTGGGCTTCGGTAAGTTCTGCGGCGCCCCAATCGGATGATTGCTGCTGCTTTGATAAATCAACGCCGAGCAATTCGCGCGTAAGGTCTTTAAGTCCGTGCCGGTCCGTATAGGTTCTCACCAAGCGGGAGGCGATTTTGGTGCAATAGACGGGAGTTGTTCTCACGCCAAACCGGTTCAATAGGACCGCGATATCAAAACGTCCGAAATGAAAGAGTTTCAGCACTTTTGGATTGGCAAGAAGTTTCTGCAGATTAGGCGCGGGCGCATTCCCTGCAGGGATCTGGACGAGGTCAGCGCTGCCATCACCGCGAGAAAGCTGCACAAGGCAGAGCCGGTCACGGTGAGGGTTGAGCCCCAAAGTCTCCGCATCAATGGCCACGATCGTGCCGAGATTGTGGTCGGCGGGCAAATCACCTTTATGGAGGCGAATGGTCATAGGGGCTTTATTTCCTTTGAGTATAACCTGCCTATGCTCGCCAAACGGCTTGCATCTGCCGACCCATCGAAACACGATCACGGGAAGGCTGGTGCCCAGGAGAGGACTCGAACCTCCACGACTTGCATCACTGGTACCTGAAACCAGCGCGTCTACCAATTTCGCCACCTGGGCATGACGCGGTTTTTAAGGGCGCGCCCTTCCGCTTGTCAACGATAAGGTGTTAGGCGTTTGACGCGATTGAAAGGCGTATCTCCTCTATGGCGAGATCGGACTCAATGCTGCGGATTACACTCATCAGCGTTTTGGTAGCAGGGGAAGGAAGCCGGTTGCGGCGCTAGACAGGGCAATAATTTGCGCTACGCCAACCGAGCTCCGGTATTGATCTGCCCCCATTGATTGGCCCGATTTGAATGTTAGTGCGTGATTGGGTTGAAGCGCTTGGCTTTGGTGGTCCAGACCGACGTTTAGTTTTCAGCGGGCCTTAGACCCTCTGCTTTCGGCAAAGGGATC
>Ga0194133_10001011_pt1 | contig 53234 bp, 39 predicted proteins | sample TA2KigOf40mmetaG_FD_155448 | JGI IMG/M metagenome (GOLD analysis project Ga0194133, IMG submission 155448) | Freshwater microbial communities from Lake Tanganyika, Tanzania - TA2015055 Kigoma Offshore 40m | ecosystem: Environmental > Aquatic > Freshwater > Lake | place: Tanzania: Lake...
CGACCTTGGGAGCCACCGCAAGCCCGCTGGGCCAACCACCGGCAACCGCGGACAACCGGTGAAAGCCCGGCTGCCGCCCCCAAAAAATTAAGGACTTACCAAATTGAAGGTTACCTGAACGTACCAGGTGTGCGACAGGGTGTTTTCAAGTACGTACTTTTGGTCGCCGAAAAAGCCGCGGAAAAATTCGCGGTTGTCCGCACCAAAGCTATCTACCTCAAACGCATAATTGTAGCGCAAGCCCGCTTGAATGCCAATCCAATAAAAACCCGACAAAGAACGTTGGTACTCTAAACGCAAGCGCAGTTCGCTTCGGCGCAGCTCCAAATTTGGACTGTTTACGGGGATGTAGGCATCGACATTTTCTAGCCTATAGCTTTGGCCTTCAAGCTCGAAGCCCAAGGTTGCAAGGCTGCGGGAACTAAAGGTGCGGCGCAAGCTGCCGCGCGCGGGCAACAGGCATTCCACTCCCCATTTTCCGCTGGCCGAGGTCCAGTTGAGCAGCACCACCGGCACGTAGTTTAATTCGCCCACCCGGTAGGTGCGGCTAATGCCGGCGCCCCACATAAAACGGTCGCTCACCTTTCGGCCATACAACACCGCCCCCGAATAGCGCAGGTTGCCAAAGTGGGGCAAGCGCTTCCACCCATAATCTCCGCTGGCATCGGCCGAAGCCTGGATCAACAGAAAATTCTTTTCGTCGAAGGGTTTAAACAAGGTGAATCCCAGTCCGGCCGTGCGCAGTCCGTTGCGCGACAGCCACTGCTGAAAAGGATTGGTTAAGACCCCCGCATTTTCAAACAGATAATACTGGTCCTGATAATTTAGGTTCATTTGCCAAATCAGGTTGTTCCGCGATATCAGCGGAATGTTGGCCTGCAAACGCAGGCCATGAGAAAGGCCAATGCGCGAGGCGGCGGTGTCGGGCGACAGGGAGGTATGTGCAGAGTCGGCCGCGGCGGGACTGATTAAGTCGGCTCCGCCAACGGCTTCGTAGCCTATACTGATTAGCCGGGAAGGACTTAGGTTCAGCACCTTCGAGGTGCAAAACCGCTTGGCGCCTTTGTCGGCAAAATCCAGATTTCCATACATGTCCCAATCTTCGTCGGCCGTGGTGCTGTCGGTTTGAGAAAATCCACCCAAGGGCAAAAGGAGCAGGGCTCCCAGCAACAATCGATTCAGCATGGGCATTATTTGCCTGGGATTTGAAGGCGTTTCCACACGTCGGTGCGCCCAAAAGTAGAAATGCCGATGTATCCCCGAATATCAAGGGTGTTGGGGTCTTTCATGGTAATGGTGCAGCTGTAGGTGCTTCCGTTTTCTGGGTCGTAAATGGTTCCTTCGGCCCAGGCGTTGTTTCCTGAATAGGTAAAATCTTTCAGCAAACGGTATCCCTTTAAAGGCACGGAGCGCAGGGCCTCGTCGGGATTGTTTTTGTCGGTTTTAGGCTGCTGAGATTTGGGGTCTAGGGGCTCACGAAGCCAAACGATTTTGCCGTAGTATTTGGGGCCTATTTTTTCAATTTTCACCCGAGCTTTGCCGTTGCTGGGTTCCCAGACTCCCAACAGGCGGTCTGCGTCGGCTTGAGCCGAAAGGCCAAGGCTAAGCGTAAAAAACAGAAGGCTAAGTGCAGATTTAAAGAATAGATTCATGGGGTGTAGGATTAAAAGGTGATTTCAAAGACCAGGTTTCCGAGCAAGGTAAGGGCTTCTTCGTGGTCGGCCTTAAGGTCGGCATCCAGAACCAGGTAAAAAGTGCCTTCTTTAAAAAAGGCCTTCAGGTCTGATTCGGCCGAAACCCCCAGTTTGGCTTGGCTGGCATTGGCCGGAAGGGGATTGAGTACGGCAGCGGTTAGGGATTCGCTGGCGTTGCCCATCAGGGCCAATGAGAAACTGCGGAACAGGTCTAGAGTTTGTCCGGAAGCGGGGCTGATTTCGGCCGAAAGCAAACGGACCGATGCGATGCGTTCTTTTGAAAATCCGGCAGAATCGGCCAGCAGACTTGGGTCGATGGTATGGCTAAAAGTAAACGTGTTGGCGCCCTCAAAATAGGGCCCGGCCGATTCAAAGGCGGCGGCAGAAAGGGTGTAAGTGCTTGTTTTTGTGGAGGTATTGCAGCCTATCGACAAAAAAAGAGCGGCGGCTAAAAAAAGGGCGAGCTGTTTCATAGGGGAAAGATAAAAAATAGTTTACAGCTTTTTTAATGATTGTTGATTAAGGGCGGTTTTAGGGTCCCCGGTGAAGTCGTGTTCATTCCTGGCCAAGCTGTCTGGGTTGTACATCGGGCCGGCCGGCCATGAAGAAAACACATGCCAAGCCAGGAAATTCGCGGCGGAAAAGGTAGCCACGAATGCACGAATGTGTGTGGTTAAAGGGTTTGCGTGGGTGTGGGTACGAGGGCAATCCATTCGTGGCTACGTTCCTTGGTAACAAGCCAGGAAATTCGCGGGGGAAAAGGTAGCCACGAATGCACGAATGTGCGTGGTTAAAGGGGTTGCGTGGGTGTGGGTACGAATGAACGAACGAACACACACACAGGGCGGCACCCTGTGCTAAGGTATTTCGCCCCTTCAGGGCTGGCCGGCTTGGTTTGGAATGCGGAAAATTTAGGTACTAGGCAACCCGTTCGTGCATTCGTGGCTAAGCTGTCCGGGATAATCCATTCCCCGCCCCAATTAATAATCTTCAAAAAAACACAATAATCTTACATGTGTTTTTACCTTTGTACTTGGAATTCCAAGCATGAGCGACCCCCTAAAACACGAATGCGGCCTGGCCCTAATCCGCCTTAAAAAACAAAGCCCAGCGCCCCATTCTTTAGCTTCAGGCACCGCCCTTCGGCACATGTACCTGTTGCTCGAAAAAATGCACAACCGTGGGCAAGACGGCGCCGGATTGGCCTGCTTAGCCTCCGATACCTTGGCCGGATTCCCTCCCATTTTACGCGAACGCTCCGTGGCCGCCCAGCCCATTCTTCACATTATTCAAAATATTGAAGAACAGCGCTCTAAATCAAATGGGCCCCTGCGCTTTGAAGGCGATGTGTACCTGGGGCATGTACGCTATGGAACGTATGGCACCTATGGCATCGAATCTTGCCACCCCTTTTTTCGCGACAGCCCCTGGAAAGAAAAAATGCTCTGCCTGGCTGGAAATTTTAACCTGACCAATACCGAAGATCTTTTTAAGCAGCTGGTGGAACTCGGGCAACACCCAAGCCAAACCGCCGATACCGTTACCGTAATGGAACGCATGGGCCATTTTTTAGACCAAGCCTTAGGAGCGATTGAGAACGGCGGCCGGCCAAACAGCCAACCCGATTTTGAGCAAATTCTTCGCAAAACCTTTCAAAAACTCGATGGGGGTTTCGCCATTGGCGGATTTACTGGCAATGGCCACGCCTTTGCCATCCGCGACCCCCACGGAATTCGACCCTGTTTTTGGTACGAAAACGATTATTTGATCGCCGTTGCCTCTGAACGCCCAGCCCTGCAAACCGTTTTTCATGCCAACCTAAACGAGGTTCATGAGTTAAACCCCGGCCAAGCCCTGCTGATCTCGCCAAAAGGAAACCCCCAATTGGCTCAGGTTTTGCCGCCCTTGACCTCGGCCTCTTGCTCCTTTGAGCGCATTTATTTTTCACGAGGCACCGATGCCGATGTGTACCTGGAACGCAAAAGCTTGGGTGAACAGCTGGCCGCACCGGTTCTTGAAGCCTTGAACGAAGACCTTGAAAATGCGGTGTTTTCTTTCATTCCGAATACCGCCGAATTGGCATTTTATGGGTTGGTAAAGGGTGTTGAAGCCCATATTGAAGCCCAAACCGCCAGGCAGTTGTTCGCCGATAAGCCCCAATCTGAATCCGAAATTCTCGCCCTGTTGCGCCGCAAAGTACGGGTCGAAAAAGTGGCCGTTAAAGATGCCAAATTGCGCACCTTTATTACCGACGACAGCCACCGAAGCCACCTGGTTCAACATGTGTACGACATTACCTATGGCTCCTTGCGCCCCGGCATCGACAGCCTGGTGGTGGTTGACGACAGCATTGTGCGCGGAACAACCTTAAAGGAAAGTATCCTTAAAATGCTAGACCGGCTAAAGCCTGTGCGCATTTTGGTGGTCAGTTCGGCCCCCATCATCAAATACCCCGATTGCTACGGAATCGACATGGCCAGACTGGGCGACCTGGCCGCCTTTCGCGCTCTTCTGGCCTTGCTCTCAGAAGCAGGATTAAACTCAGAACTCAAGCAAACCGAGGCCAACATTTTAAGGGCAAGGGAACAAGGCTCGGATGGAGACCGAAACTGGGTGGCCGACCTGTATGCTCGATTTAGCGATGCCCAACTGGCCCAAAAAATGGCAGAACAACTTAGCCCCGAAGGGGTACAAGCCAAAATAAGCCTGGTGTTTCAATCCATAGAAGGCCTGCATAAAGCCTGCCCTAAACATACGGGCGATTGGTACTTTAGTGGAGAATATCCCACACCGGGCGGTTTTCGCTTTGTAAACCAAGCCTTTTTAAAATTTGTTCAAGGAGAAAACGGCAGGGTACAGGGCTAACCTTCTTACCAAGAAAAATCCCAGCGCAAGGTAAAACTCCGGGGCGCATTCATGATTCCAGGCCGGTCGGCATACTCTAAACTACCGATGTTTTTAACCAAAAACGACACCCGGCAATTCCATTTGGGCAGGTGGTACTGCAAGCGAACATCCACAATCCAGTCGCCGTTCCTATGCTTTCGATTCAACACATAGCTGTCGTTGAAATCGGGTATGGCCAAGGAAACAACCGTGAAATTGGGGTCGTACCTTTCAATAAACGACTGATAACGCACATTCAGCCCGAACCCCCACCGTTTCCAATCGCCCTGAACATCCATACGGGCCGTGTGCCGGCTTCGCATGGGCAGCAGCCATTCGGCCTCTGGCTTGTCTTGCAAATTTTGAAAAAAGGTGCCCCCCACGCGCTCTAAAAACAATCCCACATTCTGCATCTCCGGGTTTTTTTCTAAATTGGTGCCGAAACTGTAGGTGTAGCCGATCATTGGCTGAAGACGGAGTTTCCGATACTGTATTGTGCCTTGAACGGCACATTCAAAACCGGCAATTCTTGCCCTTCCGGTATTCAGCGATTTCCAGCCAAGCCAAGCTAAACTTGTGTCGGTACCGGCCGGCGGATAAAACCCTAGGCTGTATTCCGTCATGCGGTCAAACTCCATCCAAAACACCGAGGCATCAAAGCTGCCGGTTCCTCTTTTGCCCAACTTAAATCCGGCCTTTATTCCCAATTCGCTGTTGATCCCAGTTTCGGGAAGCAAATCAAAATTCGGAAAGATGTTTAGGCCACCCACATTGCCTCTTAAAAAGCGTTCGGCCAGGCTTGGCATACGGTACGATTGCCCCAGCGAAAACCTCAAAAAAGTTTGTTCTGACAACCTGTAATTGGCCCCCAATCTTAGCACAGGAATGGAACCCTCAACCAGCAAATCCGACCCATTTATTTCGTACCGAAGCCCCAACAGCACATTCAGACGGTTAAAGCTGCCCTCGACCTGGGCGAAGGCCGCCGCCGAAAACAATTCAAAGAACCTGGCAGGATTTCCCAGCGAATCCAGTTGCAACTCGGGCAAAAACAAATTGCTTTGTGTCCAGCCGTAGCTTCCTGTCATACCAGCCGTGGCCACCAATTTATTGTCCCAAAACCGCTGTTGAAACTGATAATCGGCAAGGGCTATGTTGGCTATGGCATCGATATCGGTTCCCGTTCCAAAGCGAAATTTCCTGAAAAAACGGGTTTTTAGCTGGTGGCTGGCTTTGTTTCGGTGCCATGACCAAAAGGGATCTAAGTTGAAAAAGTAATACCGGTCATCGCTGTACGAAAAGGCTCGATAGGCATTGGCATCAGAACCCGACCAAATCAAAAACCGGTTGCTGTTTTCGTACATTCCGGTGGCATTAAGCCCTACAACCATGCCGGGCTTTGAGGGTATTCTATACCTTGTTTTTAGATTAAAGCGAAGGCGCTGTTCGTCGTTAAATTGCCTGAAGCTGCGTTCTACATGTCCATTCCCGCCCAAAACAAGGTCGAAATTCTGCCCAATCCGTTCAGAGTGGCAAAAAAACAATCCCTGGGAATGGGGCGTTTCTCCGCTGGCATACCAGCGCTGTTCTGGAGTACGAGGCTGGTCAACCACATCTGAATAGACCCCCAAACGGGTTTCGGGTTCGGCTCCCGGCCAGGTGGTTAAAACGTGCACAATTCCGTTCATGGAACCTGAACCATAAAACACCGAACTGGCCCCTTTTATGATTTCAATTTGGTCGGTCATTTCCAACGGCAAGTACTGCCATTCGGCGTTCATTTGGTCGGCAGCCAATATGGGTAGGCCATCCAGCAAAACCGAAACCCGACTACCTACCCCGTAAGCATAACCCGACCCTCCTCGAATGTTGGCTTGTCCATCTGAAACCTGAACACCGGGAACCCGGTTTAGAATTTCGGCGGATTCAACCGCCGAGGTGTTTTTGATCAGCTCCCGGCTTACCACTTCTATGCTTACCGTTTCTTCGGCCGCCCGCTTACCGTATCGACTTCCTGTAACCACCATGGCGTCCAACGCCGTCGCCTCTGGCTTTAAACGAATCTCCCTGCCTGAATCGCCCGCCCGAAGCAATACCTCTTGGGGCGTATAACCCACATACCGCACCAAAACCAAGGTTTCAGCTTGTTCCAGTTCAAACCGAAATTCGCCCGTTGAGCCGCACAGCCCCAATACCTCTTTGCCCTTTTGAAGGGTGGCGCCCGGCAAGCCATCTCCACTTTGGGCATCGACCACCTTACCCTGAAACACAGCTCTCGGCGCCTGAGCACCAAGGCTCATGCCGCTAAAGCCTATTGCAAAGCAAATCAGCCAAACTTGGCGAAACACGGCACAGTTGAGCCTCAAGACCCTTTCTTAATCTACCTTTACAAAGGGCAGGGCACGTCGGCCCACAGCGCCTTCAACCACAGCCACATAATATCTACTTTGCCAACCCAATAGGGGAATGTCAAGCTGGGAAATTCCCGCCGACCATTCTTGCTCCCACAAAAGACGGCCAGAAAAATCCAATACCCGAACCCGGTTTACATCGGAACCATCGATGCGAATATGAATGCCCTCTGTGGCTGGATTCGGATACAAAAACACTCGGGTGTCTAGGGCCTCGATCGACGTACCGTTGTAGTTAAAGAATGCAGTATCTGAGCAGCCTTCAGGGTTCACAGCAATCAGGCCATAATAACCAGCAATGGGTGGATTGTACGTGGATTGTTGACCTTGGGGTGCCGGAATGGCCACCCAGTTGCTACCCGATTGAAATATCCATTGAAAAGAATAGAATCCTGAAATAGAAGAATTTAAGGTTCCTGGCGGGTTTTGCAAAACCGCAAAATTGCTTGGAATGCCTGGAGCAACAGTGATTAACGTGTCGTGGCTAAATGAATAACAACCCGTATTTAAGTCAAATACCCGCACCTTATAGTTGCCCGTTTGCTTGGCAAAGGCCACCTCGGTAATGGCTCCCGCAAGCAACATGGTGTCGTTGTAAAACCACTCATAACCGTAACCCGGACTCACCCGCATTTGAATGGAATCGGGGCTGCAAACCGAACTGCCCGGCTGCAACACCAAACTTTGAACCGGCGGAACCGGAAACACCGTTACCGTATCGCTCACCTGAACCTGAAACACATTCTTGGTGTAGGTATAATTGAAGGCCAAGGGAGTATTTCCGCTGGTAAAATACTGGGTGGTTGCACCCAATGCGCTTACCTGTGGTAAATTCATAAACACCGCCGGATGCGGATTTTCGGTGTCGTCATAGCAGTTGTCGTCGGCCGTTCCCAAAAACCCGGAATCGTCGTCCCAAACCTCCAACCGGTACGGAGGATTCGTGGCGTTGATGCTCAAGGGTACACTGAAAGGCAATGAGGTGGTCTGCTGGCTTTCGTTGTTGAAAATTTCGGTGTTCGACCCATCAAATATCTTGATGTACACATCGGCCCCGCTTCCAAAATCGGTGCAATTCACCGCGGTTACCGTAACATTGGTCAGCTGAAACCCAAAGGTATCTACAGTGGCGGTGTACTGCACAGGGTACTGACCCGGAGCATAATAGGTTACCGCAGGCGGAGTTTCGATGTTCGATTGCAGGCCATTTCCAAAATCCCAGTTGTACAAAAACCCCTGGGTTTGGCCGGGTATTGGAACGTAAGCGTTGCTTGGAAAATTGTTGACAAAGGTTACAGTCAAGGGCGCACAACCTATGCCCGGAGCCATTGAAAATCCCAAATTAGAAGTAGTGTCGGGCAGCAAAACCAGCACGTTTGGAAAAGAGGTTTGGGCTTGCTGCGCCCCTAAAATTCCCGCATCTACGGTGGCCGTTACGTAGATGGTTACGGCATACACCCCTGGATTTCCAACTGGGGTTCCGCAAATTTTTACGCAACCCAAGGTGTCGTTCGACGAAGGGAAATAGGTGCAGTTGTTGCTGTTCATATTGCAGCTCCAGTTCAGCCCAAACGGCAAGCCCGAAATGGCATCAATGCGCAGCTGCAACAAGTCCACAATACCCAAAAGCCCGCCCGAAAACGGGGCAGCATCAATCTGTTTTGGCAAATAAAAGGTTACGTCTTGCGAATAGGGTTGAGCCACCGTCGCGGCAGGCAGGGAGTCAGGACAAAGCCCACCGCCAGGCACATAACAGGTGTTATTTACAACGCATCCGGGGCAAGCTTGCCCAGCCAATTCAGGGCCAAAAAGCAGCCCAGCAAACAAAAAAACAAGGAAAGAATACACAATTTTCATACTCAAGCAGGTTGGTAACAATAGGTTAAAGATACGGTAGGATTTTGAAATTTCGGATGGCCCTGTCTGTTCTGTTTTTTGGGGGCGGGTTACGGGCTTTCAGGGCAAGTCCGCATCGGCATGCTGCTGCGCCAGCGGGGGGCAAGTAGCTCACAAGCTCGCTCTTGCCCCCTCGCGGCGCCGAAGCAAGCCGCTTTGCGTGCTTGCCTCTTCAATCCCGCCCGCGGGCCGCCCCTTTCCATGCTGCGCTCCGCTCCGAAAGCAATCCCTGCCAAGCCTCTGTGTTGGCATCGGGCTCTGTTTTTATTTCTAAAAGCCCAGGCAAAAGCCCTTTGGTTTGCTTTAAATAGTCCTGTAAACTCGGCAAATCTTCAACCCTTTGGTATGCCCAGGCATGGCGCTGTGCCAACCATTCAAAATGACCTGGTCTGCCTGCAACAAAATGCGCTTCTGGATCGGCCGACCTGCTTTTTGGGCCCGGCAAATTCCTGAAAATCTGACCCCCTTGGTTGTTGAAAACCACCACACTTAGGTTGCTGGGCCTACGACTGCACAAAAGGGCATTGCAATCGTAGTTCAAGGCCAGGTCGCCCATAAAAACCACATGCGCTTTGTTTGGCTGCGCCAAGGCCTGCCCCACAGCCGTCGATAGCGTTCCGTCAATGCCACTAACACCTCGGTTGCACCACAATGTGGTTCCTTTCGGAAGCAGGGTTTGCAAGGCATGAACATAGCGAACCGCCATGCTGTTGGCCACATGCAATACCGCATTTTCGGGCAGGCATTTCAGCAATTCGGCCGCGGCGCTAAGGTCAGACCAGCCTCTCTCCGATTCGGCATTCCAGCCAGGACAATTCAAGGCCTGCATTTCTAGTGGCAAGGACTCAAAAAAGGCGGCCATACCGCCCATCCAATATTCAGCATCTGCTTTAAACCGGTATCCTTTTTCTCCAAACAGGTCCACATGCAGGGTAGCCTGGTTCGGAAACCGATCAAAATAAGCTTCCCAGCGCCTAGGAATCACCGAACCACCGGTCGATACCAACAGGTCGGGAATCTGTTGTTCATCGGTCTGCGCCCAAAGCCAATCTGCCAATTGCGGGTCGGTGGAAAGATCCCAAAGGTGGGAAGAAACATCGCCCCAAAAGCTGCCGCCCCTTTTCTTATATTCTAGAATCCAAGGCCGCCATTCCTGGGCTTGCTCGGGCCCCATGTGTCCGGCCATAAGCAGCACCTTGGGTTTTATGGGCAATTCCAAGGTTTTCAAAGAATCCAAGGCCCGAACCTGCCCAAAATCAAAGGGAAAAATAGGCTTGGGGCCCGCTCCAGCTTCAAAATCAGCCTCGGTTTCTCCGCTGTACAAGGGTTCTTCGAACCGCATGTTGATGTGCACCGGACCGGGCTTTCCTGCCAAGCTCAGATTCCACGCTTCTAGGGGATTTCCGGGTTCCAATTCGCATACCGCCAACCGGCCTTTTATGAAACCGGCATAAAAATCTTCTTGCCACATAGTTTGGCCTTCATGTGCCCCCACATACCTAAGCGGCCTGTCGGCAGTAATGGCCAACAAGGCGACGCCCTGTTGGTACGCTTCTGCCAAGGCCGGCGCATAATTCAATCCGGCCGAACCGCTGGTGCAAACCAACCCAACAGGCCGCCCCAATTGCCGAGAAATTCCCAAAGCTATAAACCCCGCCGATCGTTCGTCGGGCTGAACAAAAAGCTTGATTTTAGGTTCCGATTCCAAGGCCAAAATTAGGGGCGCCGAACGGGAACCCGGCGACACAACCACCTCGCGCAAGCCTGCGGCTAGCAAAGCTCGAACCCACCAATGTGCCAAGGCCAAAGATTTCATAGAACAAAGAAACGAAAAAGGGATTTGTGCCCTTAACCCAAATTTCTGGCCCCTGCCATTGAAACAAACAAAACTTCAAGGGTAAGGCCTATCTTTGTGGCTATGTCTGAAACCCTTTCGCCCCTTCAGCCCCTGTTGCGCTTATCTGGCCTTGAAGCCTTGGTGGCCACCTCAACCACCAATTTTATAAACATTGGCGAACGGTGCAATGTAACTGGATCGCGGAAATTTTTGCGTCTGGTTCAAGAAGACAAGTACGACGAGGCGGTAAGCATTGCCTTGGAGCAGGTGCGGGGCGGAGCACAAATTTTAGACATAAACATGGACGAAGGCATGCTGGACGGCAAGCGTGCCATGGTGCGGTTTTTGAATCTTATTGCCGCCGAACCCGAAATTGCACGAATTCCCATTATGATTGACAGCTCCCGCTGGGAAATCATTCATGCCGGACTTAAATGCCTGCAAGGTAAGGGAATGGTGAACTCCATTTCACTAAAAGCCGGCGAAGAAGAATTTCTTAGCCAAGCCACTGAAATCCGAAAGTTTGGCGCCGCCGTGGTGGTAATGGCCTTCGATGAACAAGGTCAGGCCGACACCCTGCAAAGGCGCATCGAAATTTGCCAGCGGGCCTACACCTTACTGGTAGAAAAAGTAGGATTTCCCGCCTGCGACATTGTTTTTGACCCCAATATTTTCCCCGTTGCCACCGGCATCGACGAACACAACAATTACGCCCTTGATTTTTTTGAAGCCACCCGTTGGATTAAGGCCAATTTGCCCTATGCCAAGGTGTCGGGGGGCGTTTCAAATGTATCGTTTTCGTTCCGTGGCAACGACAGGGTGCGCGAAGCCATGCATTCCGCCTTTCTATACCACGGAATTCGTGCCGGCATGGACATGGGCATTGTGAATCCTTCGCAATTGGAAGTGTACGATGAAATTCCTGCCGAACTTTTGCTGCATGTAGAAGACGTTCTTCTGAACCGCCGGCCCGATGCCACAGAACGCCTTTTGAACTTGGCCGAGGAATTTAAAGAGGCCCGCCACAAAGAAATCCTAACCGAAGCCTGGCGCGAAGGCAGCGTTCAAGAACGCCTGGGCCATGCTTTGGTTAAAGGAATTGTGGACCACATCGAAGCCGATGTAGAAGAAGCCCGTCTCAACTACGAACGCCCAATCCATATCATTGAAGGCCCCCTAATGGACGGTATGAACCATGTTGGAGACCTGTTCGGCGCCGGAAAAATGTTCCTGCCCCAAGTGGTTAAATCGGCCCGAGTCATGAAAAAAGCCGTGGCCCAACTTATTCCCTACATCGAGGCGGAAGCCCATGGCGAAGTTCAAAAAAAGGGCAAAATCCTAATGGCCACCGTAAAAGGCGATGTTCACGACATTGGGAAAAACATTGTTGGCGTGGTGCTGGGCTGCAACAATTACGATATTGTGGACCTAGGGGTTATGGTTCCGGCCGAGAAAATTTTGGCCGAAGCCCGAGCCCATCAGGTAGATATCATTGGACTAAGTGGCCTTATTACTCCGAGCTTAGAAGAAATGGTGTTTTTGGCCTCTGAAATGCAGCGCCAAGGATTTACCATTCCCCTGCTTATTGGTGGAGCCACCACGTCAAAAGCGCACACCGCGGTAAAAATTGCTCCCGCTTACTCTGCCGGCCCCGTGGTGCACGTGTTGGACGCCAGCCGTTCGGTACCCGTGGCCGAAGCCCTGCTGGGCGATAAAAAAGAGGCTTTCTTAGAACAATGGAAGCAAGAATATGCCGACGTGCGCAGCCGTTTTGAACGGCAACAGGAAGAGAAAAACCTGATTCCCCTGCGTACGGCACGGGCCAATGCCGCCAAGCCAGCCATGAACGCCCAAACCATTGCAACTCCTGCAAAAATCGGCCTCGTTCACCTGACCAACTACCCCCTCGAAAAACTGCTTCCCTACATCGACTGGACACCCTTCTTCCAAACCTGGGAACTGGCCGGGCGTTTTCCAGCCATTCTTGACGATTCCATTGTTGGCGAACAAGCCCGGGAATTGTATGCCGATGCTCAACAAATGCTGAACCAATTGGTGCAAGAATCCTGGCTTACAGCCAATGCCAGTTTTGGCCTTTTCCCAGCTCAAAAAGAGGGCGACAGCGTGCGTGTGTTCAGCGACGAATCGCGTAGCCATGAACTGACCCGCTTTCATTTTTTGCGGCAACAAAACCTAAAACAAGCCGGCCAGCCCAATTTTTGCCTGGCCGATTTTATTGCAGAAGACCAGCCCGATTACATTGGAGCCTTTGCGGTTACCACTGGCCAAGGTATTGAAGCGCATTTAAGCCGATTCGAAGCCGACCACGACGATTACCGAGCCATAATGCTAAAAGCCTTGGCCGATCGCCTGGCCGAAGCTTTTGCCGAACACCTGCATGCCCGAGTTCGAACCGAATTCTGGGGCTATGACCCCAACGAAAACCTGGACAACGAGTCCTTAATCAAAGAAAAGTACCGCGGAATTCGCCCGGCACCCGGCTATCCGGCCTGCCCCGACCACACCGAAAAACCAAGGCTGTTTGAACTGCTAAAGGCAACCGAAATGTCGGGGATTTCTCTCACCGAATCTATGGCCATGATGCCCGCCAGCAGCGTAAGTGGTTGGTATTTCGCGCATCCCGAAGCCAAGTATTTCGGGCTCGGCAAAATTACCGAAGAACAAGGCCAAGACTTGGCTGAACGAAAAGGCCAATCGTGGGAAGAATTGCGCCGCTGGCTAGGTCCAAACCTAGCCTAAGCCCATCCGTTAAAAAAAATATTGATTTCTTTACCTACTTCCCTTTTCATACGCTTACCTTAGTGGTTCAAATCAGCAACCACCCAACATGAAATTCGCCTGCTTTTTGTTTTTTATTGCCTATTTGGGATTGCTCCCCGCCCAAGGCATTCACCTGGGAAGCAATACCCCGGCCAATGCTTCGTCTGTGGTTGAAATCAGTTCCACAACGGCTGGTTTTCTTCTTCCTCGAATGACAACGGCTCAGCGCAACGCCATTCAAAATCCTGCCATAGCGCTTCAAATCTACAACACCAGCACCAACTGCCTTGAAATGTATTATTCAGGGGGTGGTTGGCGCAAAGTTCATTGCGATTGCCAAGCCTTTCCCAATGCCATTTTCTCTGTTCCAAATGGCTACATAAATCAAGGGGCCAACTTCACGGCACCCCCCAACATGACCTACAGCTGGACCTTCCAAAGCGGAAGCCCTTCTACTTCGGCGGTACAAAGCCCTCAGGTTACTTGGAGCAATGCCGGAACCTATGCCGTTTCGCTTACCCTGACCGACAGCGCCGGATGTTCTTCTGCGCATACCGACTCCATAACCGTTATCAATTGTGCTCCAGCAACGGGCGGCAGCATCAGCACGTCAGGGCCTTGGACCATTCATACCTTTAGCAGCAATGGCACGTTTAATCCCGGCTGCGGACGTACGGTAGAATACCTGATTGTAGCGGGAGGTGGTGGAGGAAGCGATGGAAATGCCGGCGGCGGCGGTGGCGGAGCCGGCGGATTTGTAGAAGGCAGCATTCAGTTGAGCCCAGGAAACTACACCGTTGTTGTTGGGGCCGGGGGAGTTGGAAGCACGGTGCAAGACGGTGTGGGGCAGAATGGAGCCAATTCCAGCTTTGCCAACATTGTGGCAGTTGGTGGAGGACGCGGAGGCGGTTATGTAAGCCCGAATGGAGCCAATGGTGGGTCGGGCGGCGGTGGCGGTGGGCCAAATGGGCCAGGACAAGGAGGCAACGCCACCCAAACTTCACCGCAAGGTGGAAATGGCTATGGATTTTCTGGGGCGCCCTACGCTGCAGGTGACGGAGGAGGAGGAGGAGGAGCCGGCGGAGCCGCTACCAGCCGCAATGGCGGCCCGGGAAGAACAAGCACCATTACAGGAAGTTCTGTGGTTTACGGCGGCGGGGGCGGGGGAGCCCGTTATTTGGGTTCGGCTGGCCTAGGTGGTTCTGGGGGCGGAGGAAATGGAGGCTATTATCCCGGAAACGGAAACGGACAAAATGGACAAGCCAACACCGGCGGCGGAGGTGGCGGCTCTGGCGACGGCCCTATTGGTGGCAACGGAGGTTCTGGTATTGTCATTGTTCGCTACCAGTAAACCGAACATGCAAAGAACACACAAAACAACCAAGCCTATGAAACACCTTTTCTTTCTTTTCGGTCTTCTTTCGTTCGGCTTTGCTCATACCCAAGGCGTGAAAATTGGAGGCACAAACCCCGGAATTGCCGATAGTTCGGCCATTCTAGAGCTTGAATCGACTCAGAAAGGGTTTTTGCTGCCCCGATTAACTACCGCCCAACGCAACGCCATCAGCAACCCCGCCGTCGGGCTTCAAATTTACAACACCAATACCCGCTGCGTTGAAACCTTTTTTCCGGTAGGGTGGCGGCCAACGGGCTGCCAATGCACCCTGTTTCCCAATGCCGCTTTTACCTTTCAGCCGGCCTTTCCTACCGCCGGCGTTCCCATTCAATTCCTAGCGGCCGACACCAGCAATTCCCTGTCTTGGTCCTTTCAAAACGGCAGCCCGGCTTCCGATACCATTGGAAATCCGGTGGTAACCTTTGCCAATCCCGATACCGTAACCGTAGTTCTTAGGGCCACAGATAGCCAAGGCTGCCAAGATTCAAGCAGCCAGACCCTTGTTATTCAAAATTGCCCTCAGAATTTCCCCAATCCCGGCTTTACTGTTTCGCCGGCAAGCCCAGGGCAAAACCAATCTGTAAGTTTTACCCCCGCTACCACCAACGGAGTGTCCCACATTTGGACCTTTTCCAGCGGAAATCCCGCCACCTCAACCTCGGCCTCGCCCAACTGCACTTGGTCAACCGCAGGAACCTACTCTGTTGTTCACCAACTGACCGATTCCAGCACCGGATGCACCCAATCCGACACGCTTTCTTTGGTGGTTAGCTCCTGCATTACTGGGGGGAACGCCAACTTTATTTTCACCGGCAACACTCAATTGTGGACGGCGCCGGCAGGGGTTTGCACCATTCAAGTGGAAGGCTGGGGCGCCCGTGGAGGCGACGGCGGTGGTTACGGGGCCTATGTGGTAGGAACCTTTACCGTAACTCCCGGCCAACAATATAAAATATTGGTCGGCAGAAAAGGAAACAACGGAAATGGCGGCGGCGGCGGCGGCGGAACCTGGTTTACCGATGCAAACAATACACCTTTGTTGGTGGCCGGCGGCGGCGGCGGACGGGGATATGGAAACAACAACCTGCCTTCCACGGTAAATGGCGGAGCCTGTGGTGGTAGCGGGTGCTCGGGTACTGCCGGGTCCTGCGGAACGCCAGGCACCGGCGGAAGCAATGGGGCCGGAGGTCTTGGTGCTACCTGCACCCAAAACGGAACCGGCGGCGGCGGCGGCGGTGGGACTCAGACCGGAGGAGGAACAGCCAACGGCTGCAGCTATACCCAAAGTACGGGCGGAGCTGCATTTGTGAATGGCGGAGCAGGAGGCACTGGTGGCTGCGGAGTTACAGGCGGATTTGGCGGTGGTGGTGGCGGTGGTTGCAACGGCGGCGGCGGTGGCGGCGGCGGCGGGTATTCCGGTGGCGGTGGTGGAAACCCCTGGTGCAACAACGGAGGAATTGGCGGACACGGAGGCGGGGGCGGTTGCTACAATGCAGGAACAAACACCTCTTTGTCGGTTGGCGGAAACCTAAACGACGACGGACGCCTTTACATTACTTGGTAAAATTCAGAATACGCCCCTTTGTTTTTGGGGAGCTATAGCCTTGAGCGGCCGCGGTAGGGATTGAGCCAGGTTGCCCGCAAGGGGCCGGCCTAGCTGCCCGCGTGGTGCGGAGGCGACCTTGGGAGCCACCGCAAACCCGCTGGGCAGCAAGGCTGGAACCGCGGACAACCGGCGAAAGCCCGGCCACCGCACACATGCAAAACCCTTAATTCTTACAGCAATTCGTTGGCCACATTCGCCAACTCGCTGCGCTCGCCCTTTTCCAAGGTAACATGGGCATGAATGGGGTGGCTGTGCATGCGGTCAATCACATAGCTCAACCCATTGCTCTGAGTGTCAAGATACGGAGTATCAATCTGATAAATATCGCCGGCAAAAACCACCTTTGCCCGGTCGCCCATGCGGGTTACAATGGTTTTAATTTCGTGGGGGGTCAAATTTTGCGCCTCGTCCACAATAAAGAAAATCTGCGACAAGCTGCGCCCGCGGATGTAGGCCAAAGGGGTAATCACCAATTTTTCTTGTTCCTGCATTTCCGGAATCTTTAAGCCTTCTTTGTCGCGTTCGTCAAAGCTGTTTTGAATGAACTTCAGGTTGTCGTACAGGGGTTCCATGTACGGATTTAGCTTGCTTTTTATGTCGCCCGGAAGAAATCCGATGTCTTTGTTGCTCAGGGGCACCACCGGCCGAGCCAGGTAAATTTGCTTAAAATCGCGGCGCTGCTCCAGCGCTGCAGCTAAGGCCAGCAGCGTTTTTCCGGTTCCAGCAACGCCCTGAATGCTCACCAACTTTACCTCGGGATTCAACAAGGCGTGCAGGGCAAAAACCTGTTCGGCATTTCGGGGTTTGATGTTGTAGCAGGGGCGCTTTTCAACCCGCTCGATGCAGCGGCTTAGCGGATTGAAAAAGCAGAGTACCGAGGTTTTATTGTTTTTTAAAATAAAGTAATGGTTGGGCAAAGGGTCTTTAGAAAACAGGGCTTTTCTTGGCACAAAACCTTCGTTGTATAACGCATCGATGGTGTCTTGAGAAACGTCTTCAATTTGGCTTTTTCCGCGGTAAAGCTCATCGACGTTCTTCACCTTTCCTGTTTCAAAGTCTTCCGCCGAAATGTTGAGCGAACGGGCTTTGATGCGCAGGTTCACGTCTTTGCTTACTAGAATTACCTTGCGGTTGGGGTTTTGTTGCTGCATCCGCAGGGCCACATTCAAAATACGGTGGTCGGCCTTGTCGGAACCAAAGATTTTGCGCGCATCGGGTTCGGCGGTTTCTTCCATCATTACCCGAATGTTGCCCAAGCCTTTTCCGTTCAACGGAATCCAGGTGTTCAGCGAAGAGCCTTTGGAATACTGGTCCATGATTCGAATAAACTCCCGGGCCTCGAAATTCTTGGTTTCATTCCCCTTTTTAAAGGTGTCTAACTCCTCAAGCACCGAAATGGGCACCACCACATCGTGTTCCGCAAAAGATTCGATGGAGGCGTGGTTAAACAAAATCACCGAGGTGTCAAGCACAAAAATTTTGGTCGGCGCTTTTCTGGGCATGTTGGTCTATTTGAGTTCTAAGGCGGAAATGTACGGAAATCTCTTTGGTGAAAAAAGGGGGCGGCAGATGTTAACGTAGGGGTAATTAACACATTGGAATGCAGCAAAAATTAAACCTTGAGTGTCATCTCGTTAAACCCACAATAATTATGAAAACAAACTATATTCTTTTGGGTCTGCTTCTATTGGTAGTTCGTCCAACCCATGCCCAGTCTTTTGTAAAACAAAGCAACTTAGAGGCGCGTAATTTAACCCACAAAACGGTGGCTATGCCCGACGGGGGCATGGTTTCGGTCTGGATTGGAACGGCGGGCATTGAGTTGCTTCGAACCGATTCCATCGGCAATCAGCTTTACAGCCAGCGAATTAACAACGACCCGACCTGGTCCTTTTTACATTTAAGCGACCTTACCTTAGATTTGCCGATCAATCAACAAGGAATGCCGATGCCAACCCGCATACTGTTGAGTGCCGCCCAAATGTTCAAAGGGTTCTTTTTTGTACTGGAAGAAACGCCAGGCTTGGGATTTAGCCTTCTATGGCAGTATTCATTGCCTGGCAATTCGGCCCCAACCTTTTTGGCCCGAAAATTTGCCAGCCAAACCTATCTGTTAAGCGTTAAAGAGGCTGGAGTTTCATCTGTCCGTTTTTTTCTGTTGGACCAAAATGGCAATACGATTAAAAGCTTGAGTTTTCAGCCTTACTTAACGAATGGCGGATACACCTCAGGGGCTTACATACATGATTTTCAGTATATAGGAAACGACTCCATTGTTTATGTTGGAACCGTAAAGTTGCCTCAATTTCAGCACGAACCAATTATTGGCTGTTTGAACGTAGCAGGGGGGTATGGAAATGGATACTCCAGCCAATTGTATAGCAATATTTCCAACAACGGGGCTTACGACAAAGTTTTGCCCATTACCACCACAACAGGAAAGCCCGGATTTTTGGTTGTTGGCCACGAAAACATTATCGAAACCCCAACGTCAAACAACATCTCTATCCGGCAATTCCATCGCAACATCATGGACCAACAGGGGCTTCCTCAAGCAAGAATCCATTCTCTTTCCACAGATTTGCTGCAGTCAAACGACCGCAGCAGCGCTCTGATTCAAATGGGAAATAAAATGCATTTAGGCATTCAAACCAGTTATGGCGGGGTGCTTAGCGAGGTTGATTTAACCCAAAATTCCCTTACCAATTCCGTTTCTCCCATTCAAGCTTGGAACGATTTGGCCCCCTATGCCATTCATTTCAGTGCAGTTCCCAACGGCGCCCTTTGGTTTAGTATGGAACAAAACACCACCACCGCCCGGCAATTTACTTGGGGAAAACTAGATGGTTGGAATCCCGCGGACATTTGTTTTCAACCCTCAGGTTCTAATTCCTATCAAACCATAACCAATCTAGGGCAAATGTTTTTGTTGTCCGAGCCAGCCACCTCTGTTTTAAATCCAGAGAATTTTAGTGTTCTTGCTTCCTCGGTTTCCTCCAGCTTAAATTGTGGTCAATTATCTGTAGCCTCTTCTTCTTCGCAAAACAATTTAGGAACTTGGTACCCTAATCCCGCACAAGGCGAGCGGTTGTATTTCAATCCCGCGGTTGATATGGACCAAGTTCCTGTTGAAATTCAGCTTCTAAACGCCCAAGGCCAAGCCGTTTGGTCAGGTCAAACTTTGCCTTCCGAATTGGTTGAACATGGCATTCCAACCCCTTCATCTAAAGGAATGTACGTTATTCAGTTGACCAGCCCAAAGGGCAAAACCTATTTTCCCTTGCTAAGGCACTAATATTAATGTAGGCCATTCAAACCGTCTCGTGGCCATTGCACTAAGGGCAGACCTATGAGGCTGCCCTTTTTTCATGACTTCCGCTTTTTTTCAGAAGTCCTTCTGTAACCCTAAATTTTACTATAAATAATTTTGGGCTAGGGTGTAAATTTTGATAAAACCACTTTTGTTCTGTGTTTGTAAAGAAGCTAAAAATACCGAATGGCAACACTAATGATCAGGTCGTAGATAAGAGTAGTAATAAAAATAAAGTTGTAAAGGGTTTGGGGTCATTAAGAACGAATCCGCTACATTGGCGCAAGGAAGGTAAGCCGCATATTGCTTAGCCACGAATGCACGAATGTTGCGTTTTCGGGGCGACATTGGCGTAAGGAAGGTAAGCCACAGATAGCTTAGCCGCCAAAAGCCTAACCCCATCTATTCCCGTATGAGTGGCTAAAGCCAAAGCCACACCCATTCGTGCATTCGTGGCTAAAAACCGAGACGCAAAAAGCCTAACCCCATCTATTCCCGTATGAGTGGCTAAAGCCAAAGCCACACCCATTCGTGCATTCGTGGCTACAACCCCATACACCAAAAGCCTAACCCCATCTATTCCCGTATGAGTGGCCAAAGCCAAAGCCACACCCATTTCTGCATTCGTGGCTAAAAACCTCGCCGCAAAAAGCCCGACTCCACATATTCTTTCTTGGGCGGCTACCAAAAAAGCCAGAACCATACCTGCGTTCGTGGCTACCCCTCTCGGCGCGTTTTCAATGATCATAGATTATAGAGTCTCACACCATTTAGCCCCGAAATCAAAAATGGCAGCCCTTTCCAACGCGGGATAGGGATAATTGATTGTGCCCGCCCCCCGGCCGTTAACCGTATGGCATGGTAGAGACACTCGATTTTGTTGCGCCCAATCGCCGATCCGCCCCCTGCCCATTTTTATCCCTAACCTGCATGTCTTACCTTTGCCATATGCGCCCCAACCCGTGGTTCTTGCCTTTTGTTCCCTTTTACCGGCTGGGGTTTTTAATCCATTCTCTGGCAATCCGAACCTTTGGCCTGCGCCAACCCGCGGTGCTTCCAACCCTGGTGGTTGGAAATCTAACCGCCGGAGGCAGCGGCAAAACGCCCATGGTGATGTATTTGGCCAAGACCATGTCTGCCCACCGTTCATTGGCCGTGCTTTCCAGGGGCTACGGCCGTAAAAAATCAGGAATATGCGAAGTGTTGGTCCAGAGCGACCCCCAACAGGTGGGCGATGAAGCCCTTGAAATCAAGCGCGCACTGCCCCAGATTCCGGTGGTGGTTGGCGAAAACCGCCGAACGGCCATTGCCTGGATTCAAAAAACCATGCCCCAGGTTCAATGGATTTTGCTGGACGACGGACTCCAACACCATGCCCTGAAGCCCGACCTATCTATTTGCCTAGTAAGCGCACGTGCCCTAGATGCTCCCCAACAACACCTGCTCCCCGCGGGGCCCTGGCGGCAACCTCTGTCCGACCGGCGGCAGTTTACCTTGTCGATCTTAACCAAACATCCGGCCAATTTGGCTTGTCCTGAGGGCTGGGATGCCTGCTTTTCTGAAGAAATGGGCCCGCTTTACGATGTGCGTACCGGGCTTGAAATCCCCTTAACCCCGCCGGGGCTTTTGCTAACCGGATTGGCCGAGGCCCATAGTCTGTGTGCGTTTTTGCCGGAATGGGAACACGTCGAGCTGAACGACCATGCCTTTTTGAATCAAAAAGACATAGAAGCCTTGAGCAAGCGGGCCGCAGGCCGGTGCATTGCCACCACCGCAAAAGACCTGGCTCGGCTGGGCAACCACCTTCAGCTCCTTCCCCAACTGGCCCTGCTTCCTCTAAGCATTAAGCCCCTTTTTCCCAGCGAAACCAACCTAACACAACTACTGCTTAACCATGTTGAACGAATTGAACGAAGCCGCGGAATTTCTGCGCCGCGAATGGAATAACCCCAAACCCGAAATCGGGCTGATTCTTGGAACTGGGTTAGGCCCATTGATGGAAGAAATGCAAGACAGGCAGGTGTTGCCCTATTCGGCAATACCGCACTTTCCGAGCAGCACGGTGCAAAGCCATGCCGGCGAACTTCACCTGGGCAAATTGGGCGGATTCACCGTGCTGGGTATGAAGGGCCGTTTTCATTACTACGAGGGGTATTCCTTGCCCGAGGTGGTTTTTCCGGTGCGGGTAATGGGTATGCTGGGAATTCGACATTTGGTGGTAACCAACGCGGCAGGCGGAGTACATCCCGACATGGAAATTGGTGAAATAATGATGATTACCGACCATATAAATTTGCTGGGCGATTCGCCCCTGTCGGGGCCGAATTTGGATGCCTTGGGGCCGCGTTTTCCTGACATGCACGAGGCCTACGATCCCGTTTGGTGCCAGCATTTTCGGCGGGCAGCGCAGCAACACAACATTCGCATGCACGAGGGTGTGTACGCCGCGCTCAAAGGCCCGGCATTAGAGACCCCGGCAGAATACAAATGGGTGCGTGGGGTTGGCGCCGATGCCGTAGGCATGTCGACGGTTCCCGAGGTTTTGGCTGCCCGCCACATGGGCATTGGCTGCTCCGGATTTTCGGCCATAACCGACTTGGGCGTGCCGGGGCGCATCCGCAAGGTGCTGATTCAAGATGTAATTCGGGCGGCCGAACAAGCGGGCCAGGCCATGGGGCAAATCATATTGAGCGGCTTGCAAATGGCGCAGCGCCAAGGATAAATTCCATTTATTGACTGATTTTTTTGGGGGGCGGCAGCCGGGCTTTCACCGGTTGTCCGCGGTTGCCGGGGGTTGGCCCAGCGGGCTTGCGGTGGCTCCCAAGGTCGCCTCCGCGCCGCGCGGGCCATTCCCCGCCACCCTTGCGGGCAACCCGGTTCAATCCCTGCCGCGGGCGGCCCAATGAAATTTTGGGTTCAAAAAAAGCAAACAGAGGCATGCTCGGAAAGGCCTTTCCCAACAAGGGTTTCAAGATTTATCCGTTTTTAAACGTTTGTTAAACGTTTACCAAACGGATAATTTTCTGTTTCGGTTTAAATTTGTCTTGGGGGTGGGGGGCTGTCCGCCCAGAGAATTGTGGCAGTAACTAAAATGACGCGCGCGAGAAAATCGAAAACGTAGGGGCGGTTGGGTTGGGGCATTCAAAACAAAGGGGCTCAAAAGGTTAATGTGAGGCTGCGGCAGGGATTGACGAAGCTACCCCGCAAGGTTGCCAAAGCCTGGCCCGCTAGGTGCGGAGGCGACTTTAGGAGCCCCCGCAAACCAGCTGGGCCAGCCTTTCGGCAAGCGCGGAGTAGCTCGGAAAGCCCGGCTGCCGCCCAACATCAATTCTTTTCAAAACCGAGCCAAAACGTGGGCAGCGTAGGAGTTTTTAGGGGCGGGAACCGTTTATTTTAAAGCCTGCAAATCGACCATACTGCGGTACATTCCGCCCTTTTCCATCAATTCGGCGTGGGTGCCCTGTTCTTGGATTCGGCCCGCATTCAAGACCAAAATTTGGTCGGCCGAGCGAACCGTGCTTAGGCGGTGGGCTACCGCCACCAGGGTGTGGCTTCCGGCCAAATTTGCCAAGGCGTCTTGCACCGCCTTTTCTGATGCGGAATCCAAGGCCGAGGTGGCCTCGTCTAAGAATAAAATTTCGGCTCCGTGGTATAATGCTCGGGCCAGTCCGATGCGTTGCTTTTGCCCGCCCGAGAGTCGATTCCCGGCATCGCCCACCAGGGTTTGAAATCCCTGGGGCTGCTGCTGAATAAAATCGAAGGCATGGGCCTGTTTAGCGGCATGGATTAAACGGTCTTGGTTTAGCGAGGAATGGCTTAGTGCAATATTGGCTTCAATGCTGTCGTTGAACAGCAAAGACTCTTGGCTAACCAGGGCTGTTTTTTGCCTCCAGTCTTGCAGTTTCAATTGGGTAAGGGGAAGGTTGTCGATCCAAATTTGGCCTTCGTTTGGATCGTAAAAACGGGCCAGCAGGTTCATTAAGGTCGTTTTTCCAGAGCCTGAGGGGCCAACAATGGCTAGGGTTTTCCCTTTGGGAATCGAGAAGTTCAGTTCGCGTAAAATCCAATCGCCCCCAAAGTGAAAGCCCACGTTTTTCAGATGAATTTCGGATTTCAAACCTGCAAAATGGGAATGGCCCTGAGGCAGGTCCTGGGCTTCGGCTTGCTGCAGCATATCCTCAATTCCTTGCAGGGCGGCAACGCCTTTTTGGGCGTCGTAAATGGACCGGGACAGACCTTTAAAGGGCTCAATAAGCTGAGCAAACACAACGATGTAGGTAATAAAAAGGGCGGCCGAGAGCTGTTCTGAAAACACCATAGCTCCGCCCCACCAAAGTACGGTGGCCACGGCCGCCACCCCCATAACCTCGCCTAAAGGAACGGCGAGGTCGGCTTGGCGAAACATGCGAATGCGGCGTTGGGTGTACAAGCGGTTTTCGGCTTCAAACCGTTCAGAGAAAAAGGGTTCGGCTTTGAAGGAGCGAATCATTTTCATAGCGGTTAGGCTTTCTTCCAAATGCGCCACCAACCGACCAAAATGCTGTTGTGCCATGCGGGTGTTTTTGCGTAGGGCTCGGCTAACCAAACCAATTACGCCCCCGGTGATGGGCAAAAACAAAATTAAAAACAAAGTTAAGGGGGGGGCTTAGCCAAGCAAGGTTAGCACGTAGGTCGCAATATGCAATGGATGCCGAAAAAAGGCTGTAACCACGGAAAGCATGGAGAATTCTATGTCTTGAACATCGTTGCTTAAGCGTGCAAGCAGTTCGCCTTTTCGGTTGTCGGTCAAAAATCCGAGAGGCATGGTAAGGACCCGCTTAAACAGTTTATTTCTGAGGTCTTGGGTGCTGCGGTTCACCACCACCGAAGAATGCTGGGTGGCCCAATAGTGAAATCCGTTTTTTAATAAAATGGCCACAACAACAACCAGGCACAGAGCAAGCAAGGCCCCATGAGGCCCGTGGTTCTGGCTTAAAAGCTGCAGCCGATACCCCAAAACCGCTGAAATTCCCTGTCGACTCCATTCCCAGGTTGGAGCCAGGTCCAGCACCTTGGTGGGTGGATAAAAAATAATCTCCAACAAAGGGGCCACCAAAACCAATGAAAACAATCCAAAAAACGTACTAATCCAGCCCAAAATTAAATTGAACCCCAGGTTTTTTCGGTAGCCTAGGGTTAAGCGAAATATGCGCAGCAGCTGATTCACCGGCCTAAGTTACGGAGCAAAAAGGGATTTTAATCTTAGCTGTACCTGCCAGGTAATTTTCCGAAACCAGCTTGCCGGCTTTTTATCTATCCTTGACTTCCAGGTTCCATTGTGGCTGCCTTGTTCAACAAAAGTTGGGTGTGTCCAATAGTGTTTGAGTCCGATTTCTGTGGTTAAGTCGTTGTGATACCAGTCGATAGGGCGATGGCAACCGTGTTCTAAGGCGTGTTCCCAGATGGCTTTCGCAAGGTGTAGGGGAATGAAATATGCTCCCGTGGCCCGGCCTTGCTGCATAGAATAAATGATTTTGTTTTTTTTTCGTAGGTGGCGGGGCACCCAAACCTGAAGGCTGTTTTCCAAGTTGATTAGAGCCATATTTCGTTCGGCTTGGGGCAGGGATTCCCATTCTGCCACCATGTGGTTAAACAAGGGGATAAATTGGGGCGAAAGAATGGCGTCGTCTTCCAATACCAGCACCCTTTGTAGGCCTTCGGAAATCATGGTTCGGTACACAAACAGGTGCTTTAAAGCACAGGAGTGGGCCGGTCGGGCGGGGCCGGCCATTTCGGTTCCCGAGAAATATTGTTGAAGGTCTTCGGGACTTAGCTCCTCTAAATCGGCTTCGAGCATCCAACGGAATGGAATGCGTAGGTTCTCCAATTGCTTGTGCATCCATAGCTCGCGTTCCAGGTCATGTTTGACATGAACAACAAAAACGGCATCGACGTTCAGCAAGCCCAGATTGGGGTTTAAGGGTAAAAACTAAATTAGGGAACCAACAATCGGTGCGTAGCCCGGTTGCTGTTTTGTTCTAAGATTACCAAATACGAACCGGCCGGCAAATCGTGCACATGTATTTGGGCTTCAACATCGGGGCTAAAACCAGAACGCAGAACGCGGCCTGTTAGGTCGCAAATGCGGTACGAAAAACCGTCGGTGCCGGCAACCTTAAGGCGAACGGATTCCTTTGCAGGATTTGGCCATAGATTCGATGGCAGAGCCGCCGTAGCGTCCACCCCAGTAACAAAGCAAGGAATGTTGGGATTGGGAATGTAGGTCATGGTCATAAAATCGATGTAACAAGCATAATCGGGTCGGTCCACAAAGGGATTTCGGTTTCCTTGCAAGCTATCTAAGAAATCGTTTCGGGCAATATCAAAGGCCGTTGGCGGATAATTGAAGTGCCAGTTTTTAAGTACATCTTGGTTTTGAACTGCGTTCAATGGGGTTCCGTTGCAATTCTCGCCCATAGGGGCATTTAAGTTCCAACCGTTTCCGCTCACGCTGTTGTAGCAGGCGGCCATGTACATGATGGCTCTTGCTGCTCGGCCTTTGTGGTAATCAGCGGGTTCGTACACACGGGTGCCGGAGGCATCCAATCCCAAAACCCCGACACCGGTCGAAACCAAAGGAGTTACCACCTCGCCGAAGGGATAATTGCAGCGATTGCTGTTCGCATTTTGTAAGGCTGGGAATAGGTTGTGTTGGTCGTTGTATTCTGGTTTTTCAGGAGAATCGGCAGGGTGGGTTGGCATCCAAGTATGGGGCCAAGTATGTTCACGGCTGGTTGCTGTTGCCCCAAACTGATACGGTTCTTGGTATAAAATGGGGGTGCCGGAATAAGGGCAATCCAACACCCGGTCTTTAATGATGGTTCCGCTCACAATGAAGGTGTCGCGCATTTGGAAACCTTGAACCATGGTGGGGATGTAATTGCTATAAAAGACCGAGGTATGTGGATTGATTAAGGCCTGCAAATCGGCTGGGAAGGTTGGTTGGTTGTGATCTATGCCGGCATATTCGGTTGGAGATTCCATGGTGGCGGGAGTGGTGGTGGTGGTGTTCACCGAGGTCGCCGCATAGTGGGTGTAGGTGCCTGTTCCATTAAAACCATACACCGCAATTTCGTCGGTTCTATTGGCAAGAATCCAGTTCGGAATAAAGGCAAAGGCTCCGGGAGCGGGATTTCCGACATACACCACTTTTGCGTTTCCTAGGCTCATGCCCCGCTGGTAATTGATTCCGTTTTGCGGAACAGCATTTATAGGAGCTCCCTCGCTGCGCAACACCAAAAGGCCGCCATAGGCGTCGGGGCCAGTGGTTGGAATATTCATCCCGATGGCATAGCGGTAGGTTTTGACGTTGGAAACATTCAAGTTGCTTGGTGCAAATGTTGGGGCGCTGGCCAAACTGCCTCCAATTCCATACAATTGAATTTGAAAAACGCTGTCAACCGTTGGGTCATTGCTCTTAATGGTGAGCAAAGCCTGGTGTGTTCCGGGCTGGTTGGGTGTAAAGTTGATGTTGGCGATCTGGGTGTTGCCTGTTGATAGGGTTAAGGGCAAATTGGGAGAAGTTAAGTTGTAACTACCCGATGCCGGCCCTGTGATGGTCATGGATTGAATGGTTAAATTGCCCGACAATCCAACGTGGCGAAGATCTAAAGAAAGGGCGCTGGTGTTGTTAACGGTGGCCTGCACAGGTTGTGTAAGCCCGGGGTTAAACAATTCGGTTGTGCCTTGAAAAACCTTGAGTTTTTGAGTTGGGTATGGCGGAACAGAAACGGAAATGTTGTCAACCTTAACGTTGCCACCTCCGCCAGAATTGTTGCCGCTCAGTTTTGTTTCAAAAAAGAAACGAACGTACCGGGTTTGAGGGTCGGCTGGCGTTACCGAATCCAACAGGCAGTTGGCGGGATCGTTTTGGGAAGGAAGTGCTTGGGCGCCCGTATAGCTTTTAAGGTCCGTCCAAACCAAGCCATCTGCAGAAGCTTGAACTTTTAATGTTCCATTCCAATACGGTGCGCTGCCTGTTTGTCCTCCGATTTCGTACCGGACCTTTCCGGGTTGTGAGGTGAATTGCATTTGAAGAAACCTGCCGGTTGCGTCTAGTTTGAAGGACGAAGGGTTTTGATTTACCGACGTGCAGGTAGAACTTATGTAATACTCTGAACCCGAGGCCATATTGGTGGTAAACCCTGAAGGTAGCGGCGGACTGGCATCCCAGCTGAAAGGCACGGGAGCCAATTGCCCTACGAGGTTTAGGGAAAGCAAAAACGATAAAATGGAGAAAATGCGGTTCATGAGGTTGATTTAAGGGTACAAAGTAAGGGTGTTTTCCTTAAAGTTAAAGCGAATGGGCGCTATGATTCCGTTAAAGGAATGAAAATTAAACTAGAGGTTTCTTAGCCGTCCGCCGTCAACGGGCAAATTGATGCCCGAAATGTATGCCGCCCGAGGCGAGGCCAAAAAGGCAATGGCGTGGGCCACCTCTTCGGGCTGAGCAAAGCGACCCAAGGGAATTTCATCTTGCATTTCTTGGGCCACCTCTTCTTCGGTTCGGCCTGTTTTAAGGGCTTTTGAGGAGATAAGGGTGCGCAGCCTGCCGGTGTCGGTGGCGCCGGGCAATACATTGTTTACCGTTATGCCCCAGGGGGCGACCTCGCTGGCAAGGGTTTTTGACCAGCTGCTCATGGCTCCGCGCACCGTATTTGATACGCCCAAATTGGGCAAAGGGGCCTTGACGCTGGTTGAAATTACGTTGATGATGCGGCCATAGCCTGAGGCAATCATGCCGTCGAGCAGCAATTGGCTGAGGGTTTGCGCAGAAAGCACGTGTTGGCGAAAAACCGATTCAAACTTTTCAATGGGTTCATGAATGAGCGGACCTGCGGCGGGGCCTCCGGAGTTGTTGACCAAAATATGAATACCGCCCGATTTGGCTAAGACCTCGGCAACGGACTCATGAAGTCCGCTTAAATCGCTCATGTCGGCGGCGATGCTGCGGTGTTTTTGACCCGACATGACAGGAAGTGTATCTCGAACCTCCATGAGGCGCTCTTTGTTCCGTGCCAGCAGCGTAACGGAACAGCCCATAAGGGCCAATGCTATGGCTGTGGCTTTTCCAATTCCTTCGGATCCGCCGCAAACCAAGGCATGTTTGTCTTTCAATTCCTCAACCATTGGGATTCCATTTGTTTTTTAAAATGCTGTTCTGCAAAGGTACGCAGAGAAGTCCAAACCCGCTGCCACCTTTAATCAATAATCCTTAAAGGCTGAAGCAACGCAAGTAGGAAAATATGGGGTTGGGCTTTTGGTGTAGGGGGTTTTAGCCAGGAATGCAGAAATGGGTGTGGTTGTGGCCGATCAATACACGGCCTAGAATGGGCAGTTCTGTTGAAGTGCTAAAACGCCTGCCCGAAGGCAAGGCTGAAAAAGGGAAGGCCGTCTGCCAAGTCCCAATGTTATTTGCAAAAAAGTTTCAGTCATTGGGTTGTCTGTTTTTCCTTGCCACCTGTTGAAAGAAAAGCCCCAGTTAAAAAACAATTTCGTTTGTTTTGATGTTTCAAAGGTCAAAGGTTAACATGCGAACTATTTTACCCTGTTGTTGCTTGCTTTTAATAGTCCCTTTTTGTTTTGGGCAAAACGTAGGTATCGTTCGGAAAAACTACTATTCAACGTATTATGATTCCACATTAAATGTGTCAATCCAGGTATTTGATTCTACCTCGATTCGCTTGGGGAGTGTAAACCCTTATTCGGGTGCAGTTAGCCATTTGAGCGCCAATTCGTATTCGCTTGCTGTGAACCTAAATGGGGCGACCATCGACCCCTACAAAACCTCTATTATATCGGGAGTGGTTTCAATTTACTGACCTTTGATATGAACTCGGGTGATTTAATCAACACCATTCCTATTACAGGGTCCTTTCCGACGGCTTCGTTTCAGAATTATCGGTTCAATCCGAGTGACTCGATTATTTATGGAATGGTTCCAAACAATTTTTATTCAAGCTATTTTGATAGCATTTCGATGACAACAATTGATGTGTTGGATTCCAGCCAAATCCGCTTCGCATCGCTTAATCCCCAAACCGGAGTATACACCTTGATTGGAAATACATCGTTCGACAACCTGTACACCTTAGCTGGAAACTCCATAGACCCTTTTCAAATGGTCTATTATTATTCGGCTGTTGACACTTTAATTGGAATTGATGTTTACAGCGGTTCGTTGTTCAGTGCTGTTCCTATTCAATTGCCCCCCAACGGTATTTTTGAAAACATTGCTTACAGTTGTGCCGACACAAGTATTTATGGCCTGACCCGGCAGAATTATACTTCTGTGGTTTATGACAGTTTATTCATGATGAATGTAGAAGTGATAGATTCAACGACATTCCGTTTGTCAAAAATAGATCCGAACACAGGAGCCATAACCTTTGTTTCGCCCTACAACATACAAGCTGGAGGGAATCTAACGGGGGGTGCTTATATTGACCCGAATGCCATGACTTATTTTTTCAACAATGGGAATCAAATTGTTGGCGTTTCATTGATAACGGGGCTTATAACATCAACTGCGACGAAAAGTTATCCGTCGGGAGAAATTGCCATTGATATGATGCGGAGCAATTTGAATTGTTTTGGCGCATCAAAAACACGGTTGGATACAGCCCTAGGAATTGAGGGCATAAATGGCCCAGCCCATGTTCAGCTTTTCCCGAATCCAACATCATCAACACTTTCAATTTTAGCAAACGCTGCAATAAAAGAAACCGCCATTGTAGATATTATGGGCAAAGAGATGTTCAGGTCTAGCCAAAATTCGATGGATGTATCAACGCTTCCGAGTGGATTTTATATTGTCAATGTCTATACCGAAACAGGGAGATTGATTTCGGGGAAATTAATCAAGCAATAGATTTTAATTGGCCAGCCGAGGGCAGCCAAGGCATATTGTAGGGTAAACGGCGGGGAGTAGCGGCAGGGATTGAAGCAGCTACCCCGAATAAAACAGCTAAAAAAGAGCTTAAAGCCAAGCTGCCAATTGCAGCAGGAATTAATATCTTTGAAACCAAAGCGATGACACAAAAGGAGCGATTTTCGGCCGTATTGAATTGGTTTCGGCGGCAGATGCCGGAAGCCGAAACGGAGTTGAACTATCAAAGTCCATTTGAACTGCTGGTTGCGGTAGTTTTGTCGGCTCAATGCACCGACAAGCGCGTCAATCAGGTTACCCCTGCTCTTTTTAAAGAATTTCCAGATGCAGAAAGCATGGCGAAGGCCACATCGGAAGAGCTTTTTCACTGGATTCGGTCGGTGAGTTACCCCAACAACAAAAGCAATCATTTGCTGGGGCTTTCAAAAATGATTGTAGAGGAGTTTGGGGGCGGCATTCCCAGCACGGTTTCGGAACTGATGCGATTGCCTGGGGTAGGAAGAAAAACGGCCAACGTGTTGGTAAGTGTATTGCATCAACAGCCAGCCATGGCTGTTGACACACATGTTTATCGCGTTTCTCGGCGATTGGGGTTGGTGCCCCAAACGGCGAATACGCCGCTTAAGGTTGAACAAGCGTTAATGAAACACATTCCCTCCCATGATGTACATCGTGCTCACCATTGGCTTATTCTTCATGGGCGGTATATTTGCAAGGCGCGCAACCCCAACTGTTCTGCTTGTGGCCTGCAATTGAACTGCCGTTATTTTTCAAAAAAACCTTTATTGAAAACCGAATTATGAACTGGACATTTTGTTGCCTAGGAGCATTGACCTTGTTTTTGAGTATGGCAAAAAGCCAAGCGCAAAACATTCCTGCCAAATCTTTTGTTACCGAAACCGAAGGTTGGGGATATTCGCCCGCCTCATTTTATAGGTTAGAGTTGTGGTTAAGTGGCGAAGGGGCAACGGCTGTGGAAGCTGAGAAAAAGCTAAAAAGCAAGGGCGATGCCATAGCAAAGAAAATGGGGGAAGGTTCTACCACCTCCTTTTCAAGCACCTATGGTCCGCCCATGTTTGGAAGCAGCAGAGGGATGCAAAATCCGCCTGGGGAGGTAAAACTGTTTCGCTCGTTTGGTTTTCCGGTGGCTCCTGCAGAATTGAATGGAGTGCTTACGAGTTTGTCGGAGCAACGGGGCGTGTATGTACTGCGAATAGTTCCCTTGTGTGACCGAACGGCGGCCGAGACACAGGCACAGCAGACGGCCCTTCAAAAATCACAAACCTGGGTTGAAGGCCTTAAAGGTCGGGGAGTGATTGCCAACGACTTGGTTGTAAAAAGCATGCAAGCCACGGGTTGCCAGGCCTATTCTCATTTTCCGGGTTGGAACGATTTCCCTGCCTTGCCTGTGGAAGGCCAACCCTTGGCGAATGCCCCAAGTCCGGCTCCACCTATGGAAGCTTTGCCGGACATGGTATCGGTACGTTGCACCTTGACTGTTTTTTGGGAAAAGCCTTAACCAATTTGCGTTTTTATTGTTATACCAGAAAGAAAAAGCCCAACTATGTCGCATTTAAAACCTGGGGATGCCGCCCCATTGTTTACGGCACCTGACCAGCACGGGAAACCTTTTGCCCTTGAATCGCTGCGAGGCAAGAAAGTAATCCTTTATTTTTATCCGAAAGACGACACCCCAGGGTGCACGGCCGAATCGTGCGATTTGCGCGACAATTATGCCGTGTGGCAAGCGAAGGGATTTGAGGTTGTTGGTGTGAGCAGCGATGGAGTGGCTTCGCACCAAAAGTTCATTGCCAAGTACAACCTGCCCTTTACCCTAATTGCAGATACAGAAAAAGAGGTGCATACCTTATACGGAACTTGGGTAGAAAAAAGCATGTACGGCCGCAAATACATGGGAACTGCGCGCGAGACCTTTGTGATTGATGAGGCGGGGGTATTGATGCAGGTTTTTGAAAAGGTGAATACCAAGGCTCATTCGGAACAAATTGGCAGCAGCCTAAATGCCTGACGCCTTTTTTGGCATTTTATTTTCTTGATTGACAGGCAATTGTGGAAATTGTTGATAACTTTACTTGCGCCTGTTGAGTTAACCCCGTATCTTTGCTTTCTAATTTGACAAAAAATATGGCATCTACAGAAAATAAAGAAAAGTTACAGGCGCTCAAGATGACCTTGGACCGCATTGAAAAAACCTATGGAAAGGGAACCATAATGCGCTTGGGCGATTCGGTGGTTGAGCCGGCCGAAGTAATCTCGACCGGATCCTTAACCTTAGATTTGGCCTTGGGTGTAGGCGGATATCCAAAAGGCAGAATCATAGAAATTTATGGTCCTGAATCTTCGGGAAAAACCACCCTAACCTTGCATGCGATTGCTGAGGCGCAAAAAGCGGGTGGGATTGCGGCATTCATTGATGCGGAGCATGCCTTTGATCGGTTTTATGCTGAAAAGCTGGGTGTTGACACGGAGAACCTGCTTATTTCTCAGCCCGACAATGGAGAGCAGGCGCTTGAGATTGCCGACAACCTAATTCGGTCGGGGGCCATCGACATTATCGTAATTGATTCGGTGGCGGCCTTGGTTCCTAAAGGGGAATTGGAAGGCGAAATGGGCGATTCGAAGGTGGGATTGCAGGCCAGATTAATGAGCCAAGCCCTTAGAAAGCTGACCGCAACCATTTCAAAAACGGGATGTTGTTGCATTTTTATCAACCAGCTTCGAGAAAAAATCGGAGTGATGTATGGTTCCCCTGAAACCACCACGGGAGGAAATGCCTTGAAATTTTATTGCAGTGTGCGCTTGGATATTCGCCGCACCGGTCAATTAAAGGATGGCGACAATCTGGTAGGGAACAGAAGCCGTGTGAAGGTGGTTAAGAACAAAATGGCGCCCCCCTTTAAATTGGCGGAATTTGACATCATCTTTGGGGAGGGCATATCCAAATTAGGAGAACTCATCGACATCGGTGTAGAAACCGATATCTTAAAGAAATCTGGCTCTTGGTTTAAATACAACGACACCCAATTGGGTCAAGGTCGAGAGGCAGTAAAGTCGCTGCTGAAAGACAATCCCGAGTTGTGCGACGAAATCGAAGGGAAAATTAAGGAGGCGATTGCCGCCGCTGTATAAGGCCGTTGGGATTGTGGGATTGTAGGGGCAGTCGATGGGCTGCCCTTGCGGGCCATGTATCAATTGAAATTGAGGCGGAGCCTTCGGAATGGCTGATGCTGCTTGGCAATATCGGCGAACACGAACCCAAAATAGGGCATACTGCATTGATCTGTGAGACCAAAATCACTCATTTTTAAGGGTTTATTTACTCCTTTATAAGGTGAAATAGCCCCCATTCGTGCATTCGTGGCTAAAACCCCATACACCCAAAGCCTAGCCCCATATTTTCCTACATGCGTGGCTAAAGCCAACGCCACACCCATTCGTGCATTCGTGGCTAAAACCCCATACACCCAAAGCCTAGCCCCATATTTTCCTACATGCGTGGCTAAAGTCAAAGCCACCCCCATTCGTGCATTCGTGGCTAAAAACCCATACACCAAAAGCCTAGCCCCGTCTATTCCCGTATGCGTGGCTAAAGCCACAACCACACCCATTCGTGCATTCGTGGCTAAAACCCCTTACACCAAAAGCCTATCCCCATATTTTCCTACTTGGGCGGCTTCAGCCAAAACCACCCCCATTCGTGCATTCGTGGCTAAAGCCCCTACACCAAAAGCCTATCCCTATCTATTCCCGTATGCGTGGCTAAAGCCAAAACCACACCCATTCCTGCATTCGTGGCTAAAACCCCTACACCAAAAGCCTAGCCCCATCTATTCCCGCATGAGTGGCTTAAACCTAGCCGCAAATAGCTACAGACTCCCGCCCTTCTGCAACCCATGATTTTTTTAAGAACAAATTTGGGCCTGGGTGTTAAAATTTGGAAATCAGAAGGTTATGCTGCCGACTCGGGCACAATTTTTCGAATCAGCCCCTGAAGCACATTGCCCGGACCCGCCTCGATGAAACGTTCAATGCCATCGTTGGCCATGGCCTGAATGGATTGGGTCCAACGAACAGGACCTGTCAACTGAGCGATTAAATTTAACCGAATTTCTTCTGTATGGGTAACCGCTCGGGCCACCACGTTTTGATATACCGGGCAAAGGGGCGCTGCAAAATCTGTGGCGCGAATTGCCGATTCAAGCCTTTGCCGTGCCGGCTCCATCAGTGGCGAATGAAAGGCTCCGCCAACCTTTAATGGCAGGGCTCTTCTGGCTCCCGCCTCTTTAAGGCGAACACAGGCCTCTTCAATTCCCGCATGGCTTCCCGATATAACCAATTGTCCGGGGCAATTGTAGTTTGCCGGGATCACCACCAGTGAAGTTATTCCTTGGCACACTTCTTCTACCAGAGCGTCTTCCAAGCCTAACACCGCAGCCATACCCCCCGGCTCCGTTTCGCAAGCCATTTGCATAGCCAGAGCCCGTTCTTGAACCAAGCGCAGGCCGGCATCGAACGACAAGACTCCCGCAACCACTAAGGCCGAAAATTCGCCCAGCGAATGGCCTGCCACGGCGTCGGGACGGTAGCCATTTTGCATCGCTACGGCAACAGAATGCACAAAAATGGAGGGTTGTGCATACCGCGTTTCGGTTAGGTCTTCGGACGAGCCCTCAAACATAATATCGGTAAGCTGGAATCCTAAAATTTCGTTGGCCTGTTCAAATAGCTCCTTGGCCTTGCCGCCTTGTTCAAACAATTCCCTTCCCATTCCAGGTGTCTGGGCGCCCTGCCCAGGAAAAACCAATGCTGTTTTCATAGATATTAAAAACCAATTTAAAAGCGAAGATAACCGATTTGGTTTTTGAAAACGAAAAGCCTTACCCTTGCACATCAATCTATTCAATAAAGATTGTAGATTCGTGGTTTAACACTGCACATGCAAGGCCTAAAATCCGGCAATAAAACGGCTTCTTCCTCTCCTGCCTTGGCGCATTTTTTGGTGTTGCAGAGCCGTAACGCTCTTCGTTCTGGAACCTTGGCTTTGATTGAAGCGCTTGAGCGCAAAGGAAAAAGAGTGGTCTTTGCTCCCGCACAAGAAGCAGAATTTATTCCAGGCCATAAGGGAGGAGGGATAATTGGGACGGGAGATCAAACCTATGCGCTTCGGCCTAAAAAAACCTTGGTTATCGCTTGTTCCGAATCTTTAGACGAACAAGGTTGGAGGCTCTGGATGCAGTTGGAACAGGCTAAATTGCCGGCCTTGAACAACGCCGATGCCATCCGGCTGTGTCAAGATCCCCATGCCTTAAAGGCCGCCCTTCATTTTCGGGGATTGCCCACGGTTGATGCTTCTGTCGGACAAAGCTATGCTCGGTTTTGGATTTTTGCCCAGCGGCAAGGATTGGTACGGCGTGAACAGGTTGTGTTGCATTCCCTTTTTCCTGAAGGCTGGATCGGTGAGATTCGGCAACAGGCAGAGCGGATTGCTACCCAAGCCGCAAAATGCAGTTTTTGCATGTGGTGCGAAGTGTTGGTGGCACGAACAGATTCACAGCTGGCCGTTTTGGCGGTGTATCCACAGCCTTCTGTTTTGCCTAGCGATGCGCCCGATTTGCCGATGCGCCTAGCCGACCTTCTGTTGAGGCGCAACCATGCCCCCCTGCCTAAATCCTGTATTGGTTTTCGCGAATGCGTTTACATTGAAGGCATTGGAGAACTGGTGGCCAAATTTGATACCGGAAATGGGGCCACGGCCTGTTCCTTGCATGCCGATAAGATTCTTGAAAAAGACGGTTTCTTGCACTGGAGCCTCGGAGAAGTTCAATACACGCAACCCATTGTGGGGCATTCGTTTGCCGAGGTTGGACATTCTGTGCATCGGCGGCCGGTAGTGCTGCTTACCGTACGGTTCAATGGGTTGGAATACAAAAAAGTCCGATTTGCCTTGGTCAATAGAACGGTGAAAAGCACCCCTGTTTTGGCCAACCGACAATTTATGCGGAGGGCGGGGCTGCTTGTTGACCCTGCAGAAGAGTTTATGGTTTCAGAACGTCCCGAAGGGTATTGCCCAAAAGGGGCCAAAGGAATTTCATCTGCCGGGATTGTAGGCCTGGAATGAGTTAGAACACCCTATTTTGGAACAACAAAGGGTACTCCTTTCCAAGGTAAAAAAACAGACATTTCGAGTTTTTGAGACCATTCCGTTTCTTCATCCAGCAACTCGTACTGCTTCCGTTTAAAGTAAATACCATCGGGCCGGCCTCCTTCTTCCTTTGGAAACAAAACCGCTTCGACCAGCGAAAACACATCTGCATCGCCAACTTGGACGAATTCAATGGCTTTGATTAAAGTGGCATCGGTGTAGAATAAAAGAAAGCCACCCCCATCTACCCCACAGGCTTCGGCCAAGTAATCTGCTTCTAAAATACTTTGCACACCGTTCAGTCCTCGGCCATCGGATACCGAAAGATAGAATTCAGGGGTTTTAAGTAAATCTGACCGCTCCAAGTGGCGTTTATCATCTAGCATTAGTCTGGTTTTCAACCAAACTCCCATGCTGTCTTCTGCCAACGAAACCAAATAATAGGTAGAGCCAAACGACAAGGTTTGAAGTGCCAAAAGCCCGCCCAACACAAAGCCGGTTTTCGCTCCCGTTTCTACTCGATACCATGGCATTTCAAGTCCATTGTACATCCCCAATTCTGAGCTTTCCTCTAAAATACGAACCCTATGGCCCATGTCGAGTTCTGCAATAATTTGGGCATTCAGATTTGGCTGTGCTCTTAGTCGAACGCGGGAACCGAAAACCTGGGTTTGCATTCCGGGTTTAAACCGATAATTCGGGGAAATCAGCTCCATTTCTTGGGGCCGAGCGAATCCTATGCAACCTAAAACAAAAAAAACAGAAAGCAGCAGGTTTTTCATCAATAATATAAAGTCGGGAAGAATAAGATTGCCCATCGAAGATACAGGATTCCCAGAACATGCCTTAGCTAATATCCAAACCCAAACCTCTCAACAACCCCTGAATCAACGAACGAACACACAGGGCGGCACCCTGTGCTGAGGCATTTCGCCCCTTCAGGGCTGGGCGGCTTAAAGTAGAATGCGGAAAATTTAGGTGCGGGGGCAAACCATTCCTGTATTCGTGGCCAATTCTGTTATCAAGGCAGGACGTTCGCTTCGAGAAAGGACGAACGTCTGCGGCTAAGATTAGATGTGCTTTTCGGCGTGGTAGCTTGACCGCACCAATGGGCCGCTCTCAACAAAGGCAAAGCCTTTCTGCTTGGCTTGTTCGCCCAGCCATTCAAACTTCTGTGGAGTAATGAAATCTTGAACGGGCAAATGGCTTGGACTGGGTTGCAGGTACTGCCCCAGGGTTACAATTTGCACCCCTACGGTCCGCATGTCGTCTAGGGTTTCCATTATTTCATCGGTGCTTTCGCCCAAGCCCAGCATAATTCCAGACTTGGTGGTAACTCCGGCGTCGGCCAACCGTTTCAGCACTTCCAGCGAACGGTCGTATTTTGCCTGCACCCGCACCAGTTTGGTTAACCGCCGAACGGTTTCAAGATTGTGGGACACAATTTCGGGTTTGGCCTCAACAATGCGAGCCAGGTTTTCCCATTTGCCTTGAAAATCGGGAATCAGTGTTTCAATGGTAATGCCGGGGTTCATTTTCCGAACCACCTCGATGGTTTTGGCCCAAATGGTTGAGCCACCGTCTTTCAAATCGTCGCGGTCCACGCTGGTAATGACAGCGTGTTTTAGTCCCATCAACTTAATGGATTTGGCCACGCGCAGGGGTTCAAAGGGGTCTTCGTCGGCTGGTTTTCCGGTGGCCACGGCGCAAAAGCCGCAGCTGCGCGTACATACATTCCCCAGAATCATAAAGGTGGCGGTTCCTGCCCCCCAGCACTCGCCCATGTTTGGGCAATTGCCGCTCTCGCAAATGGTATGCAACTTATGCTCGCTCACCAACTGCCTTACTTTGCGGTATTCCTCGCCCGTGGGCAATTTAACCCGCAGCCAATCGGGCTTTCGTTTTTTTTCAGTAAGGGTTGTGGGCGTAGATTCCGGCATGCGCTTCAACAAAGGGTTGTTGTTTATTAAACCAAAGACAAAGGTAAAAAGTTTGAGGCAGTATTTGCACGGCGCAACAAAGCGAAGGTGGCGTAGGCCTTTTTTTGCCCTCGGGTTTTAGGTTGTTGATTTTGGGCGGCGGGCGGGCTTTCGCGGCTACTCCGCGCACCGAAACCGGGCCAGCCCGCGCCCGGCAGTAGCTCCTCGCGTCGCTCTGCCGGTCAAGGGCTGGCTGCCGTTTCGGCGCTTGCGGGGTAGCCAGCTCAGTCCCTGCCGCCACTCGTGGCTATATATCGTGTGGATATGCACCTGGAAATCAAACAAGACCAAAGGTCAATCTTCGCTCTGAACAACATCCCTAAAATTCGTTTGGGCATTTGTCTGTGTTTTTTCCTTGGGCTGCCTCAACAATCCCGAATGCCAAAGGGCCACGATTAAGAAATTGCCTTACATTTGAACTATGCGCACGGTTTCGACTTTTTTGTTTTTGTTTTTGGGCTTGGGCCCCTGCCTGTTGGCACAAACCCTTGACGCCTTATTGTTAAGCACCTTGAAAGGAAATCGTCCTGCGGCTTTGTCTAAGGTTGAGATTCAAGGTCAGCCTTATTGGTCGGTTTTGGCCAAAGTCAACGGCGATTTTTCGGCCCAAAAGGCGCGGCAGGCCGGCTTGTTGGTTGGGGCACAGGCGGGGCAAATCGTTTCCCTTAAAATTCCACTGGGCAAAACAGAGCTCCTGATGTCGGTGCCCGGAATTCAGCTGGCCGTGGCGGCCCCGAAGGCCCAGCCAAGCTTAGAACGGGCTAGAAAAGACACCCGGGCCGACAGCGTTCATCAAGGATTTTCATTGCCGGCTCCCCTGCGCGGAAAAGACGTGGTAATTGGAATTACCGATTGGGGTTTTGACTACACCCACCCTACCTTTTACGACAGCGCTCTGCAGCAAACACGCATCTTGGCAGCTTGGGATCAGTTCAAGCAATCTGGACCAGCCCCTGTTTTTGGTTACGGTACCGAATACAACAGTCCCGCTGAACTGCTTCAGGCCGGTAGCGACACATCAAATATTTACCAGGTTCACTACCATGGCACCCATGTTGCCGGAATTGCTGCCGGCTCAGGAGCTGGAACGCCCCACGTAGGCATGGCCCCCGAAGCCGATCTGCTCATGGTTACTTTTTTGGTGGACGCTGCCGCCGTTTTAGACGCTTTCCAATGGATGAAACAAAAGGCAGATTTGGCTGGCAAACGCTTGGTTGTAAACATGAGTTGGGGGCTGTATTACATTGGAACCCTAGACGGGCAATCGCTTTTAAGCCAAGCCATGGACGCCCTTGCGCAACAAGGTGTGGTTTTTGTTTCGTCGGCCGGGAACAACGGCGATGTTTATTTTCATTTAAGCCATGAATTTGCCTCAGATACCCTGCGTAGCGGAATCGAAATGTACCCTTTTACCGCCCACCCTAACATGTGGGGCCAATGCTTGAGTTTTTGGGGCGAGGTAGGAAAACCCTTTGACCTTCAATTGGAGCTGCGCAACACCTCGAACCAACTTTTGGCTGCTAGTCCGTGGTACCAAAGCAGCCAAGGCCCCATTGTATTGCCCGACACGGTATTGTATGCGGGGGGCGATAGCCTGCGCATTTCGGTGCTTTTGGACGCGGCTCACCCTGTAAACCAGCGCCCCCATGCACAGATAAAAGTCCAACAAATTTCGGGCAATTTAAAGTCCAATATTGTGGCAACGGCAGCCTCGGGCACCTTGCACGCCTGGAATGTAACCGAGCTGAACAATGGAGTAGGAAATTGGGGCATGCCGTTCGCGGCATGGGTAAACGGCTGGGCTGCGGGCAACCGCGACTATGGAATTGGCGAACCTGCCGCCGGAGCCTCGGTGCTGGCCGTGGCCTCGCACAGTCCTGAATTTTTCCCAGCCCCAGGAAGCCCCATGGCCAATGGCTATTTGTCGTTGTTTAGCAGCAAGGGACCACTGATTACGGGAAAAATGAAACCCGACGTTTCGGCTCCGGGCGGAAACATTACCTCGGCCGTGAATTCTTACACCAACGCCTCGTACACCTTTGCCACCTCGGTTTCATTCAATGGCCGAAACTACCCCTTTGGCAAAGCCAGCGGAACCTCCATGGCCTCGCCTGCCGCTGCAGGGGTGGCGGCCTTGGTACTGCAAGCCAATCCCAACCTGAGCGCCGAACAGGTACGCGGTATTTTGCGCGAATCGGCCAGAGAAGACATCCGCACCGGCGATTTGCCCGATTCGGGCCACGTTCAATGGGGCCATGGAAAAATCGATGCCCTGGCCGCCGTGCACAAGGCTCTAAACCTGAGCAACATGGTTTTGAACAGCCAAGGAAACCAGGTGTTTGTTTTCCCGAACCCAAGTTCTGGAGCCGTTCAAATTAGCAGCCAAGACTGGCCAAAAGAGGGAAAGCCAGCCGAGTTGTTCGACCTACATGGGCGGCGGCTTAGGCAATTTCGCTTGTTTGCCGACCGCAGCACCAACATTGAGCCTGCACTAGCCCCAGGAATGTACTTGTTGAGCTGTGGCCGCTTGCATTGGACTCTGAAGGTTGATTAAGGCCATTGGCTGGCTTGCCTCCCTGTGGTTCAAGGATTTGAGCCGGCCAGAAAGGGAACCCATATTGAGGTATAAAACCCGCGTCGAGATGGGTAGCCACGAATGCGCGAATCTTCCGGGTTAAATCGGGTGCGGCGGGGTCGGTACGAATGCATAATCGAACGAACACACAGGGCTGCACCCTGTGCTGGGGTATTTCGCCCCTTCAGGGCTGGGCGGCTTGAGGTAGAATGCGGATAATTTAGGTGCGCGTGCAAACCATTCGTAAATTCCTGACTACGTTTCCTCTTTTTCGCTTCTACATACCAATTTAACCTTCTTTAGCGTTATTGGATTAAAGCCCATTGCCTATCGACACACCTCGCCGCTTCAAACCCTTAAAATCCTTCTGCTATGAAGCCGCTTGCTGTGCTGTTTTTGGGATTGATTGCCGCCCCTCTGCTCTGGGCCCAGTCTCCAACCTTTGTTGTAGAAATTGAGTTTGCCAATGGCAAAACAAGCCTAACGGAGGCTCATTATAAACAGCTGGGACGCCTGAATCAAACGTTTTACCTGTCAAAAAAAGTGTTTATTGAGGGGCGCTATGCCGCCTCCAGCCCTCGAAAGGGCGCCGGATTGGCCGAAGCGCAGGTTGAATCGGTGAGGCGTTGGCTGAATGAAGAAGGCCTAAGCGACGAGCGGCTGGATGTAAAAATAAGTGCAACCGACCAAAACCCCGGCGTGGTGTTGTATGTGATGGAAATGAACGAGGCATTGCAAGACCATTCTGATATTGAAGAACCCGACACCGATGTGGTGGCCAAATCGGGCTTACGGTTGCGCATGAAGGCCAAGGATAGCCATTTGGCCGATCAGGTGGAACTAAAGCCCATTGACCCCTCGGAACAGGCTCCTGTTTTGGTGAACGAGGCCGGCAAAAACATGGTTTCTTCGCAGGTGTTCCAGGTAATTTCGCGCCCAGCAGGAATTTCCGTAGAGGTGTTTTTGGCTCTGCCCACCGAACGGGAATGGGGCCGAATGTTGCCCTATGTTTACGACGACTTATTGGGCACCTGGAAAAAAAGCCCGGGCAGCAAGGCCAAATTCGGAAAACAACAGTACTTGCGGACGCCTTTGCCAGAACAAGGCATGTTGGCCTTAATGGCGCCAATGAAAGGCGGAATAAAACAACTGAACCTGAAATTGGACCCTCAGGCAGCGGTGTTGGCGGGGCGGTTGTGGATGGAAAAGCCCATGGCCATGCAAGCGGGGGACTGCAGCATTGACCAGCGAAGCATTTCGTTTCGATTGCCAGAACAGTCTCAAATTCTGGGCTGTAGTCTTGAAATAGTAGATGCTCGGGGCGAGGCCCAGGTTGTGAACACCGATTGGTTGATGGCAGAACTGCGCAAGAAAATCCGCCACCAAAACAAGGAAATAACGATTCAAATTGGCCGAAAAAATCTAAGTCCCTCACCCCGTTCAACCCAAAACCTAAAGCCATGAAAACCTACCCCATTTTATTAATCGCTCTTCAAGCCGTTGGCTTTTTGAGTGCACAAAATAGGCCCTTTAAAACCCTGAGCTTTGAAGAAGCAACCGCAGGGCGGCATACCATGGACGAAAAGGGCCGTTCCTTGCAAATGATAACCGCTGTAACGGTTGAATTAGACAGCTTGTTGTGCCTGGAAAGCCCTCAGCAGGTTTTATGCCTGCAAACCGAAAAAGGTCGAAACCGAACGGCGGCTTTGTACCGATGGGATAGGCCAACCCAAGGCTGGATAAAAACCTCGGCAAACCTAAGGTCAAAAACCCTGGGGTCCCATTCCTACTTTGTTTTTTCGGTGCAATGCCGAGGATTGTATGCCCTAATGCAAGAGCCCGAAGTGAGCGGAGAAACCACCTTGGAATTGCCAAGAGGATTCAAAGCCGACACGCTGGTTTGGTGGCAAGACAACCTTCGGATGTCGGCGTGCATAACGCCCAACCCCAAAACCGGCAAATTGAGCATACCCTGCGGCAGCGTATCGACCTTGGCCCGCATTGAAGGAACCCTGATCGATGCACGTGGGCGCCGGTACTCCCTTCAAACCACCGCAGGTTTGCTGCGCCGAAAAGCCCTGTTGCCCTTTTTGCCCGAACCCCTGGCCCTAAAAGCCAACACCGATATGTTTAAACCCCTTTCTTCTCAACCCAAGGAATTTATAACCCTTAAATAAACCAACATGAACACGAAAAAAGCCATCCCGGTACTGATGCTGTCCGGATGTTTGCTGGGCCTTCTCCCGGCCCAACAAAGCCTGTCCATTGAAACCGTAGTAAAACGGAAACTAATTTCGTACCATGGGTCGGTAGAACACCTTCATTCGGGCCAGAAGCTGAAGTTGCAGGTGAAAAACCGTAGCCGCGATACGGTAGTATTTCATGTGAATCCAGGCCAAATATTTAGGCCCGCCCATGCTAGCTACCAGCCATTAATTGCCACAAGGCAAAAAATCGTTCGGCTGGCGCCAGGCGAAGAACGGCCTGTTTTTGTAAATGCCCTGTGCGGTGATCGACCCAAAATGTCGGCCTCAGATGGAACCACCGCTTTTGAGGTGGGCGACCGGGCCAACCCTGCCATGGCAGAGATGTTGAGTCAAATTCAGAAAATGGGCTGGGAAAAAAACATCAACATGCAAAACCTGGTTTGGACATTTACCAACGATATGTCGATCGCCAGTTTGGAGGTGGAGGGGCTTGATGCCACATCAAGGAAAAAATTGATGCACTTAATGACCTTGAAGAGCGGACAGCAGGAGCCTTGGTATCAAATAAAATACCGGCCGGCCGACCCCGAAAGTCCCATTCTTTTTTCAGGAATTGCCGAAGAAATACAGGGCGACCTGAAGTACGAGGTGGGCAGCACCGACGATGTATGGATTCAGGTGCTTGATGCCGAGGGCAGAATTCAGAAAACCTTGGTCTTTATTCCTGGACAGGCCCCCGGCCGGTACACCTTGCCGCTGAAGTTTGCCGCCGAAGAGCTGCCAATGGGGCAGTACAGCATTCGGGTGGAGGGCCGCAATTCCCAAACATACGGCAACTTTCAGTTTGAAATATAAAATCTGGCGCAGGCGCAGTGGCTTGGGGTAGGCGCAGTGGCCTACCCCTACTGCCTGTGTTTCAACACGAAGGTACAATCTTCGGTGTACACATAGCTGTTTATTTGGCGCTTAAACTGAATCGGTGCGCCCATTTCGTTCTTCATATACAATATATAATTGTAAACGGAACGTTCCGACAAACCTAGGTCCTTGGCCAACTTTTTGGGGCTTCCTGTTTCTGCCTTTAAAATTAACTCATGCAAATATTGAATAATCCGAATATCCATAAATGGGGGAAGGTAGATGGGGCGTATAAATACAAGTAGGGAAGAAAAAAACAATCACAGCCTAAAAATATATCCAATTCTAACCTGATATTATCAAATAAAAATCATCTCGCGTAAAAAATATAAATGAAATTTATTCTCAATAACAATGTTCAAAAATAAACTAAAAAGGGAGGAATTTGACAGTTTGTTAAAAAAAAGAGGAAGGTTTTCTCTATTAACCCTCAAAAAATCAACCTACTGCACATTTTCTGCGGGGGGCGGACCTTCGGTTTTTTTAATGTTGCAGCCAAGGCTCATGGTGTTTTTGTACATTTGGAAGAATGAGGTTGTCGCTTTAAATCGCAGCTTAAAATTCAGCAAATGAGAGAGGAGTTGCAAAAACAATTTCCGCAGTTTGAGCCGGAATTGCTTCGTGAAATTGAGTCTAGTGCAAGCCTTGAGGAACTGCCCTCGAATACCCTGCTAATGGATATTGGATTGCCGATTAAAAGCATGCCCCTTATTCTTTCGGGCAACGTCAAAATTTTCAGAGAAGACGAAGAAGGCCACGAGCTGTTTCTTTACTACATAGAAGGAGGCGAAGCCTGTGCTCTTTCTTTAATTTGTTCGGGGCGGGAACGCATCTCAAAAATCAAGGCCATTACCATGGATTCGGTTCGTTTGCTGCGCATTCCCGTGGATAAAATGGACGACTGGATGCGCCGGTATACCTCTTGGTATTTGTTTGTGCTTGAAACCTATCAATTTCGGCTTGAGGGCATGTTGAACACCATAGATCAAATTGCGTTTAAGAACATGGACGAGCGATTACTGAACCACCTACGGGTTCTGAGTGAGGCGGCCAATTCGTATGTTATTGAGGCTACCCACCGCAGCATTGCTGCCGAACTTGGAAGCAGCCGAGAGGTCGTTTCCCGGCTTTTAAAGCGATTGGAGCGGAGGGGTGTTGTATCTATGTCGCGGAACCACATAAAAATCATTGACCTTTTTGCCTAAGGCTTTAACCCCGAATCAAGCGAAACTTTAAATAGGGAGTCGGGTTTGTTTTTGTGGGGTTTGCGGCAGGGATTGACGCGGCTATCCCGCAAAGGTGCCGAAGGCTGGCCCGCTAGGTGCGGAGGCGACCTTGGGAGCCCCCGCAAACCAGCTGGGCCAGCCTTTCGGCAACTGCGGAGTAGCGCGGAAAGCCCGGCTGCCGCCCCCACCCATAAAAGCGGGAAATCAATCCTGGAAATGCAGCAAATTGAAGAGCAAAGCGTAGGCTCCGGGCACGGCCGCGGGAATTTGACGGAAAAAGGACAGCCCCGTGTACACCAATTGCCCCTTGCCGTAGGAACGAATCAAAAGAATGCCCGACTGCGTTGGCTCGGCCGGGTCAGAACCTTGCAATACGGGGGTCCATTCTTTAGACCAAGATTCGGCGAAGTACAGTCCGCGTTCCTGCACCCAACCCTCCCAATCTTTTTCTTTAATTTCAAAGGGGCGAAGCATGACTGCATGCTGGGTAGCTTGGCTCTGAATGGGGGCCCGTTCGTCGGTTATGCGCTGCCGGCCCAATTTCAACCCTGGCAAAATTTCCTTGTTGGCCAATCCAGAAACCGTGGTGTATTGAACAATCACATGGCCCCCTTTTTCGGCGAAGCGCAGCAGTGCTGCCTGCAAGGCCTCGGGCCGGGGGCTGATGTTCAGGCTACGGATTCCAACCAAAAGCACCTTTGCCTCTACTTTTCCGTCAATAAGGGCTTGTTCGTTAACGGTTTGAATGTCAATACCTGCCCCATTGAGCATTTCGGGGCTTAGTTCGCCGGCCCCGGGCAAAAAGGCAATTTGGCGAGGGGTTTTTGTGGCGGGCAGGGCAAGTGCGGGCAAGTTGGAGGCCGGTAAAATTCCAACTCGACCAATATGGTCGTACTGGCTTTCGGTCCATTGCCGGTCAAATACCTGTCCATTTTGGTCAACAAATTGAATTGAAATTTGGGAGGTTTTGCCATCGAACCGCTGTGGAATCAATTCGGTGGTGATCGTTGTTGAGCTGCCGGGGGCGAGTTCGATCAAAGAATCGACCATTTTTATTTGCCAGCCGTTGGATTTGCCGAGCTGCAAGCGGCCTTTGCAGTAAAAAGAACTGTGGTTTTGAATTAAAATGGGCATTTGCACCGATGCGTTGGTCATGGCCACGGCTGCGGGTCGCCCGGGGTTTAGGGTGATTTTCGGCAACAGGCGAAAGGCGTCGACCAATTCTCCTTTAACCGGGTCTTTTGAAACATACAACAGGGGTAAGGGTTGTTCCCATTCGTAGTTGTTCCACTTCAATTTAACCCTGCAACTGGGTTCAAACAGTCCCAGAGCTTGGGTTTGCTGTGTGGATTTAGCAAAAAAAGCTCCTTCTGTTCCGGGCTCTTCGAGCCAATAGGGTTGAGCGAAATGGGCTTTGGCATTGGCCATGGCTTTTACGCTGTATTGGCCTCGGGGTTGCAAGGGGAAGTTGAGGGGGGCGTTGTTTCCGGGTAAAATTTGCCAACCTGTTCCGGGCCATTGAATTTGAGTTAGCTGAATATTGGCTGGTAAACCTTGGCCGTAATCGAGGGTAAAGGTTAGGGTGTCTCCGGGACTACCAATGGGTTGTGAGACCAATGCGCGCAGTCGAATGCCGGCACAATGCTGAATAAGTTGTTCGGTGCCAAGGATTTTTTGCTGAGCCAGAAGCGGGTCTTTCAGATTTTTAAGAAGGTCGCGAAGGCGGAAAAGCCCTGGCAGCAACCTTTGAGGTTGCAGGGGTTCAAAAGAGGCAATTAAAGAATCAAGGAGTTGGCTGCAGGCAAGTCCGCCGGGGATTTCGGCCAAGGAAGGAGGGATGCCATCTAGGGGGTCTTTGGAAAAGGGCTGGCCATGCAGCACCTGGAAGTACTCTAGGGTGTCGAGCATGGCAGGAGAGGAGCCAAACCCTTGGCTTTTGTGTTGGCTGCGGGCCAAAGCGGCAATTTCTTGAATGCTAAGGCCGCGTTCGGGCACATAATGCCCTACAAAGACCTTGGAAAAGGAGTCGGACTGCAGGGCTTCGGGATTGTTTTGAAAAAACCACCAAGAGGTATTCCAAAGGGTTCGTGTAACGCTCCAGGGGGCTCCAAGATCGGGTCGGTAATTTGATTTGGCGGCCAGTTCAACGGCCTTAAGTCCAAGGCGGGCAGAAGCGGTATGGTGGCCATGGGTTGGACCGGGTTGGGGGCTAAATCGGGTAATAAGCAGGTGGGGCCTGAACTCCCTTAGCACTTTCACCACATCAACAAGCACCGAATCGGCGTTCCAAATGGATTCGGTTTCCTGGTACGACTTAGAATATCCGAAATCGCGGGCACGGCTAAAAAACTGTCGGCCTCCGTCAATTCGGCGTGCTTCGACCAATTCGTGGCTGCGGATTAATCCCAAAACATCACCGAGTTCTGGTCCTATCAGGTTTTGGCCTCCATCGCCCCGGGTCAGGCTAAGGTAGGCTGTTTCCGCTTTCTTGTGGTTGGCCAGCCAGGCTATAAGGCGGGTATTTTCGTCGTCGGGGTGAGCTGCCAAATAAAGGGCGCGCTGCGGGTTTGAAATACGCTGAAGTTGCAGCAAAATTTCTCCGCTGTGGGGGGCCTGTGCCAAGATGGCTATGGGCATCAAGAAAAAGAGATACAGGGCTTTTGCCTTCATGGGGCAAAGGTAGGGGATTGCCGGCGAAGGGCAATCCCCCATTGTATGGCCTTACTTAATTTGATAGGTCAACGAAAAACTAAACGTTTGACCCAATTGATAATCTGAAACCACAAATTCTTGGTCCTTGTACGATTGCACCCGTCTGAAGTTCGCGTTTGTCAGGTTCTGAACCATCAACTTCAACGCCAGTTTGTCGTCTTTGCCCAACCATTTGGTAAAGGTGAAATTCAACATGGGGCGAGCCACCTCATAAATGTCGGGGGTGCCTGCCTGGCTGTTCTCAGACAAACGGGTTCCAAACACATTTAAACTCAAGGTGGCTTCCATGCGCAGAGCAGGAGGCAAATAACCCAAAGAGGCGTTGAACAAATAGGGCGATTGACCTTGGAAAGGGCGTGTGGTTCCAAAATCAGGATTTACGGACAAGATGGAAGACAATTCTACGCTATCGATATCGGCCTCAGAAAAAATCAACGAGGCATTCATTCCGAACTTGATGTTGTTGGCCCAGTCCTTATTTACCAGGCTGCCAAGTTTGCTTCGGAAATCAAGTTCAAATCCTGCCACACGAGCGCTGGGTACATTGGTGAATTTAAATTCGCCCGTTGATGAGCCGGTAATGGGATTAAAGCTCCGCACAATGGGGTTGGTAAACTGTTTGGCGTAGGCACTTAGAGCAAACATTTCGCCGGGGTTAAAATAGTATTCGTACCGAAGGTCCAGGTTCAAAATGTCGGTCATTTTCAGGTCTGGATTGCCGTTAAAGGCTGGGGCGCCAATCATATCGTAAGCAACAAAGGGGGCCAATTCCCGAAGGTTTGGTCTAGCCAAGGTTTGGCTAGCGGCGGCCCTAATGTTCATGTCGTCGTTGATTTTAAACACCAAGCTGGTGGCGGGCAATAGATTCCATTTTTGAATTTGTCCTTGGGCGATGGCCGTATCTTGACTTTGAACAAACATATCGGAATATTCGGCCCTTAAACCGGCAATAAATTTCCATTTTTTCCATTCGTAATTAAGCATGGCATAGGCAGCCGAAATGGTTTCAAATCCGGAATAGGCATTGGCGGCACGGGATTGGTTCTTCAAAAAATTGCTGTGGATGTAGCGTCCGCCTTGTGGATATTGGCCGCCCGCGAGCGTGTCAACAATTCCAAAATTCAATGGATTAAAAAAGGCAGAGAATTCGCGCGAGGGGTCCATTTCTAGGCGAACAACCTGAGGCGAATACCAATTGTTGTTTGAATCTACATAGTTGCCATTGCCCATATTCCATGTTATCTGGAAGCGTTGTTCTGTAAAGTCCCGGTCTTTATGCATAACGTTTCCGCCAAATTTCAGTTTGTTGGCTGGGTTTTTTCCAAGCCGTAGCGAAACGTCCAGTTTTCCTTGCCAAGCTTGGTCTTCTAAGCTTCGGAAGTAATGAAAGGGGTCATCGAAGGAGCCGTTGTCCAGAAAATTTGATCCGTCGGGGCCGGTTTGGTATGCAAAGAGTTTCATGTCGGGTTGGTCTTGGTGGCTCCGGGTATGTCCGGCATTCCAATCGACCTCGATCCGCCCTAATGGTCCGCCCGCATGCCGGCCCTTTAACTGAAGGTTAAGCATGGAGCGTTGCTGGTAGATATTGCTCATGGTGGTAAAGTCGTTATCGGCGGCCGACAAGATTTGGGGTGCGCTGCCGCTGCTAATTTGACTGGTTTGTTCTCCAGATTGGTTGTACACGGAATTGGCCGAAATTTCGTTGCCGGAATTGATGCGGAAGGTCAACGAGGCCATGCCTCCCAAGGTGGCGGTTTCTTGGCCTCGACGGTCAGAAAAGTCAAAAAATTCCTGCAGTTTCGAAGAGGCGGTGTCTTGAAGCCGGTAAGCCCCAAGCACGGCTCCAGAGTAATAGCTGTAGCTTCGGTCGTAATTTACACCCACATAATAGCCGAGTTTTGATTCTTGCTTGTTGTTAAAATTGAAAACGTTGCCTAGAGCCAAATTAAAAGCATGGTTCATGGGGGTAAACTTTTCAATGGGAACAAAGGTGTTTCGTAGTCCTCGGGCGGTTTGGTTGAACGTATCGCGGATTCCTGCCGAGGAATTCAAGGAGCGGACCTTAAGGTAGAAGGCGTCGTTCATCAAATCAATGCTGTTGGGGTCTTTATAAATATCAGGAAGGGCTCGGGTGCCGTCGTCCATGCCTAAAAAATCGAGTGATCCGCCCGATTCAGACAAAAAATCGGAACGGAAAGAAGACTGAGTGTTCACCGAAATCCCTGTTCCAAAGCTGAAGTAAAATCGTTCGGGGAACGACTTGGTTGTGATATCCACATTTCCGCCGGTAAAGTTGCCGGGCTGGTCTGGGGTAAAGGTCTTGCGAACCACAATGTTGTCGAGCATTCCTGAAGGAATCAAATCTAAAGAGGTGGAATTTCGATAGGGGTCAGAACTGGGGGTCGTAATTCCATTCAAAGAGGTAACCGAATACCTATCGCCCAATCCCCGAACCACCACAAATTTATTGTCTTCTACGCTGGCACCCGTAACGTATTTCATGGCCGCTCCAGCATCCGAAGCTCCTGAGCGACCCAATTCTTGGTTCGATACGCCATCTTGTACGGCATCTGAGTTTTTTTGCATGGCAAGCAAGGCTCCCTCGGTGTTGTTTACCTTTTTTGACTCGATGGTAAACTCCTCGATCTCCATTACCGCGGGTTTAATGGAAACAATTTTTTCAACGGTTGCTCCGGCGGTAACATCCAAATTGGTTAAACTTACTTTTTGGTATCCTACGGCTGTAATCACCAGGGTGTAGCTTCCCGCAGGCACTTTAGAAAATAAAAACCTTCCGTCCATGTCGGTCGAGGTAATTAGGGGGCTTCCTTGAAGCTGAACCGTAGCAAAGAGAACCTCTTCTCCGGTAATCTCGTCAAATACCTTTCCCGTAACCGTAGACATTGCGGCCGAATTCATAGCCACCGGCGATTGGGCTTGAAGTGGAGCCCAAAGGCAAAAAAAACTCAACAGACGAAGTAAATTTGTTTTCATAATACCTGATTAAATAAGAAAAGAGACGGACCGAAGTCCGCCTCTTTTCAATACACCTTAATGAAAAAGAATTAATTGTTTACAACCAATTTAACGGCACCGGTTCCGGTAGCTGTGTGAACATTCAACACGTACATACCAGCGGGAACGCTCGACAAATCGATGTTCATACCTTGGGTGTTGCCATTGGCAGTCAAAATGGTTTTTCCGGCTAGGTCGGTCAACACCACCTGAGCAGCTTGAGCCATACCATTCAACGAAACGGTTACCATAGCAGAAGCAGGGTTAGGATAAACGCTCACTTGGTTTTCTGCCACTTCAACAGAAGCGTTTACTTTCAAGTAACCGTTTTGGTCTAAGGCAGTCCAACCGCGCAACCATTCTGTGCCATTGGGAGCAAAAGCTCCTTTGTAGGTTACAGGAGTAAAGAAAGGATCGTTGTTTGGGTAAGCAAACAAGTTAGACGTGATTTGAGCAACGTTTCCGTCGGGGCGAGGATCCAACATGTTGTTGGCAGTACGTCCAATGCTCAAAAGACCTGGGTCAGCAACGGCGTTTCCTTTCGTGCCCAAGTGGGCAATCAAATCAGAACAATCTCCATCTTCAGAGGTAGAAGCGTTGGTAACTTTGATAAAACCAGCAGTATCAAGGGTATTTCCGGCTCCGAAAGCATACCAAACGTTGTTGTTGAAGGCCAATTCGCCGTCTTGCATGCGCTTGTATGAGTCGATGCCAGAAGCGGCAGCCAAATCTTCAACTTCAAGGCCTTTGCGGGCATAATCAAAAACAATCGAGTTGTTTAGGTAGCCTCCGGTAGCGTCGCGCCACAACATACCAATGGTATTGTTCGCGTTGGTGGTGTTGCTGGCACCTGAACCAATCAGGGTAGCGTTGAACACAGTGGGTTGAGACCAAACAGGACCTCCATCAGGAATAGCCCCATCTACTTCAAGCATGTGGTTGCCCTCGTCGGAAGCTTGAATGGCAAACCAGAACTGACCTTTACCGCGGTATCCCAAATCCCAGTCGAACGAATCGTCAGAATTCATGGAAGAAACGGCATATTTAAGGTTAGCGGCACCGCCAAAGAATTCAAAACCGTCGTCAGAACAAGCAAAAACCTCGATGTATTCCAAGGTAGTACCAGAGCCAACGGCACCCATGGTCAAGCCGTTCAATTCGTTTCCGGGGCCAATTTCAAAACCAGCATGGCGAATAGAAACGTACTTCAGGGTTCCTGAGTTGTCGGCGTTGTTGGTTCCGCCCATCAAAGCGCGGGGTTCGTTTCCGGCCACACCTTCAACCTGAAAGGTATCAACGCCCGCATTTTTGGCGATACCATAACCCAAAATAACCACACCGCCCCATAAACCGCGGTCGGTTTCATCAAGGTCGGTTGAACTTGCAACATCGTCAACTTCGGCGGTAAAAATGATGGGCTGGGTTGGAGTTCCGATGGCATTGATTTTTGCTCCGCGCGAAATAAACAAGGCAGAGGCTGGAGCTCCTTGAACTTGGGCTTTGCCTTTAATAACGGTTCCGGCTTGAATGTTCAAAACGGCACCATTTTCAACATAAACAGGGCCATCCAACAGGTAGGTGTTGGTGTTTACCCAGTTTATGGTTTGGCCGGCATTGATGTCGGCGTCAGTAACGGTAACCGTTTGGGCTCCGACTACTGAAATTCCAAGAAGGAATAGGGCAGAATGTAAGATT
>Ga0194133_10001013_pt1 | contig 53233 bp, 60 predicted proteins | sample TA2KigOf40mmetaG_FD_155448 | JGI IMG/M metagenome (GOLD analysis project Ga0194133, IMG submission 155448) | Freshwater microbial communities from Lake Tanganyika, Tanzania - TA2015055 Kigoma Offshore 40m | ecosystem: Environmental > Aquatic > Freshwater > Lake | place: Tanzania: Lake...
ACAACACCTACAGACCGGATTCAGCGCTCCAGGGGCGTACGCCCCTGGAGACTCTCCACCAGTGGAGAGCGGCCTGACTACCCACCAGCTCTCAAAAGAACTGGACCAGTAAAGGGGGTCACGTCACCTTGTGCTGGACAAGACGACTTCGCAGGCGGCAGCCGAGGTTGATCTGGCCTTCGTCGACCAATCGCCCCAGCCGAATCGCCAGGGCTTCCTCGTGCCGAGCAAAAGCGCCCTGCTGGGAGGCAACCCAGGAGATCTCGCGTTCCGTGATCACGCCGCTGGTAAGGGACTCCAGAAAGACTTCCCCGACAGTCATGAGAGCCAAGTAACGACTTCGTTACATACTGTCGCGTCAGCGGCTTATCCGTGGCCCCAACCGGGCCAGCGACTCAACGGTTCCGAGAGCCCTTGCTCCAGTTTTGGCCCCATGACTGGATTGCTGTCAGGGGTGACAAAGGACTCCGCAGCCAAGCCTGCCTCTGGACCAACACCGGTGTCTCGTCACTCGCCGTCACTCCCCAGGTGGTGTAGCGAGCATGGAATCAAGGCTGTGGCCGGAGTTTGGCTTGTCGCAACTGGTACTCCCAAAGCAGTCGCTGCTTGAGCTGCTCCGCCAGGAACTGTTTGCCCCTGGCTCCATCGGCGAGCAGCTCTGGGCGCAGGGCAGCGTGAGTCGACTGCTGGCCAATGGCTCCTTGAGCCCGCAAATGGCCGGGCTGCTGGCGCTGATCGAAACCCCGGAAGCGATGGAGGGCTACCTGCTGCGGGCCCAGGGTCAGGACGATGCGAAGCGCCGGGCAAAGCGCTGCATCACGGCCGTGCAGGAAGCCTCGCGCCTGGTTGTTTTACGAGGGTTGCTGGGCTGACATGACCCACAAGCACGACATCGAGGCCGCCTTGAAACGTTTCCGATCCACTCCGATGCCATCCGCTCGAGATCCAGGTGCCGCGACTTTCCTCTACCTGGCAGGGCTGGTGAGCCTGGCGGGCCTTGCTCCGGCGCTCGGCGAAACCCTCTCTGTGATTCCTGAGGACCAGCCCAAGAACGCCGCAGCGGCGCCCACTCCGGCTGAACAAGGTCCCAATACACCCTTGTCTCGCCCTGCAGATCAACCCGGCTTTTACGGGCGCCTGGGGATCGGCGTCGATTGGCCCGAGGGAAGTCGCTACCGCGATGCCAACTGCGCCAGCACCGCTACCCTCGCCCTGTATGGCTGCGGCAATGGGAACGACGGCCGTCCACTGGGCGCGGATGGCCACTTTGATGCCACCCCCGTGCTGGATACGGGAGTGGGCTACCGCATCAACAGCTGGCTACGGGCGGAAGCCCTGCTCAGCTGGCGCCCCGACATGGACTTCAGCGGCCAGAGCAACTTTCTTGGTGCCGCGGGATCCAACCAGCCTGTGAGCGGCACGGTCTCGTCGCTGGCGGGCTTTGGCGTGGGCTATGTGGATCTTCCCAGGATGGGCAATGTGCGGCCCTTTCTGGGGGCGGGTCTTGGCGTGGCCCGCAATCGCATGGGGGCAATGAACTATGGCTTCCCCAATCTCTCGGCCACGGCCACCACCACCACTCCAAGCGGCAGCAACACCGATCTGGCCTACCTGCTCACCGCCGGGTTCAGCGTGCCCCTGGGCGATCGCTTTGATCTGGATCTGGCCTACCGCTTCACTGACCTGGGCCAGCTGCAGACCGATGCGGGCCCGGCCACTGTGGTGCGCAGCAGTGGCACCCGCAGCATCGACATCGGCAGCACCAAAGCGAACCTGCAGAGCCATGGGGTGATGCTCAGCCTGCGCTACAGGTTCTGAGCGCTGCAGGTTGCGGCAGGCCCTGCTGGTGACGCATCAAGGGCGCCGGCTAGCCCCGATGGGTGATGTCAATCGAAAGACCGCACAGGCCCACATGGGGATGAGCGGCTCGATCGTCCTGGCAGCCGTGAGCACCGTGGCGCTGGTGGTGATCGCCGCCAGCCTGGTGCCCCTGTCCCGGCAGGCCGAGCACCTCAACCAGTGCATCGAGCGCCCTGCGGCGCCAGGCTGTGGGCGGCTGCCCTGATCGGCCCCAGAGGGTTGCTCTCTGCGGGGAAACCTCAGTCGTCCTCCGCCTGCATCACCCATCTCCATTCCCTGTGGCCACAGAGGATGCCACCATGGGGCCCGCATCCACTCGGCTGGCCGTGGGAGCCGTGCCGGGATGCTCCCTGATCCAGCGCTCCACCCATTGGGCGGCGATGCGGTTGGAAGCCTCTGCCGCTTCCTCCGTTTCAAACACGCTCAGGGAGATCATCCGATCGCCGGCTGCGCCCACATCGACGAAGTCGTAGGCCATAAATCCCGGCAGGGCCTCCATTTCGGCGAGCAGGCCGGCCCGCAGCGGCTCGAGCGCCTCCACGGGGTCCTCGATGCCTTCGTACTCGCGCAGGGTGGCATACATGGGGCAGAGACGGTATCGGCAGCACGGGTTCTAGGGGCGGCAGCCGTTGTAGGCATGGGAAGGTTTGAGCAGGATTCCTGCCTGGGCAGCGATGACAACGCCAACGGCTGAGCTCCAGCCTGTCCATTGGAATCTGCCGCAGGGGCTGGTGAGCCAGATCGAAGCGCTGGCCTCTGCGGAATGCTGCTCACCCGAGGTGATCGCCTCTCGGATCCTGCTTGCCGGCGTGGCCGAAACCGGTCTCACCGCCGCCGGGCGCTGTTCCGTGCGTACGGGCCTTTGCAGTGAGGGGCCGACGCCGTTGCCAATCCAACAGATCTGAGCCGCTCGCCATGAACCAGCCGCCCTGCAAACGGGGACTCGATCTGCTCAGGGATCCAGTTCTCAACAAGGGCACTGCCTTCTCCCTGGCGGAGCGCCAGGCCCTGGCGCTGGAGGGGCTGCTGCCGCCCCAGGTGGAAAACCTGCAGCTGCAGCGCTGCTGGGAGGCTTTCGGCGCCCTTGGCCGTGCTGAACGGACAGAACGGGTTCAGAAGCACGGCGGAACCATGAGGTGACTCCATGCTGGCGGGCTGAGCCGACGGCGGTGGTTTCATTCAGGCCCGCGGCGGCTGAGGCGGGCTCCACTGCGGTGGACAGGCCTTCCACCCCTGCTGGCGCTTCTGGGTCCAGAGCTTGATCGCCTGCTCACGGGTGAGCTCCTTGCGCCGCTTCAGCAGGGGCGGCTCGCCGCTGGACATCACTTCCCCCAGCGTCACTTCCAGCGCCTGGCTCCGGCGGTCGTAGCGGAGCGGCTGGAAATGGAGCACATGGCCACCGTCACTGATCCAGCCCTCCTGAGGAGAGAGCGGAGGGCGGCCGGGCCGATCGAAGACGTTCGTTCAGCCCTGCTCAGGCCACCTCCGGCGCCCAGCCCTGCTGACGCGTCATGTCTCGGTCCAGCCCTGGCAGCGGCTGGTGAGGTGCTCGCCATGGGCGATCAGCCCCTGATGCAGTTGGCAGGTGAGCACGGGGATGCAGTTCACCCCGGCGTGGTGGCGGAACCAGTGGCAGGTCATGCAGACCTTGCGGCTGCGGGTCTTCACCAGCACTTCGCTGTCGAGGTAGGGCCACTCCTCGATCGGTGCTTCAAGCCGGGCAGCCAGGGCCGTAGGCCGGGGCAAGGGGACACCCATGAACCACTCCAGATGCGTACACCTGTACTAGCACGGTTGCAGCCGCACGAGTCCCGGCCTCATGGCTCTCCATGGCTGCGTTGCAGTACAGCTGAGGGCCATCGAGCGACGTCCGCAGCTGGCTCTGTTGGTCGCCAACCCATTCGTTCTGCTGGCAGGCCTCAATGGCGTGCTTGAGCACGGGGTAGCGCTGCACCATCGCGGCGTATTGGGCCGAGTGGTGGTAGCTGGCCTCCAGCTGCCGGTAGTCCTGATCTGGTTGCATGCACGCTTGGTCGCCAACCAGGGTGGGATCGGGGTTGGGCCGCCCGCCTTGCGAGGCGCGCCAGGTGGCGCGGTGATTGTTTGTCGATGTCATTGAAAGGGTTTGGGGCGCTCTGGGTTCTTCTCTGCAGAACGGCCCAGGCGCACTATCCCCAAACACAAGCCAATCTGCTGCCTCTGTCAGCGGGAGCAGACGGCGCGGCAGCTCTTCTCAGACCAACCGGTTCGGCCTGTGCGTACCGAATATCCGCTCCAACCAAGCCAGCTGTCTTCAACGGGGAATACCAAGAACCATTCCCTTGCCAGATCGATGGTTCTGGCTAGCCCCAGGGAAACTCGACACCCCAGATCCATGCCACTCAGCGGGAGCGAACTTCATGCCAAGGCGAGGGAACTTAGCGATGTCTCCAAATCGGATCTGGTGCGTAGCTGCGGCTACATGAGCACCAAGAAGGACGGTGCTGAGCGGTTAAACTACACGGCCTACTACCAGGCCCCGCTGGAAGCCAAGGGCGTCAACCTGCGTGATGGCAAGGGCAACCGGCTCGTGGACAAGGCATACACGGCCATCTTGGGATTAGAGCCCAGTGATGAATTCAAGATCAAGCTTGACCGCAAACAGATCAAGCGGATCCCCGCTGGTGGCGAGGAGGAGAGAGGACCATGGCCAAGCTCCTGACCGGCATTGCTGCTGCCTTGTTTCTGGTAACGCCCGCACTCGCCGAAGCCCCGACCGGCGGCACACAGCCCAACTTTGCAACGGTTAACCAACGCCGTCTGGCACAGATCATTCAGAGGCGCGCCTGCGTGGCAAAGGCGGCCAATCTTGATGAAATGAAGGCCTGTACCCCCCCATCGCCCCAACCCTGGTCAGCAGTGATGGGCGCTTGGCAGGTCAGCCGATCCGCGCCAACTGCCGGGGCAGATCGGATGGTGGAGCGGGCGCCGTTCGCTAGTTCGCCGTGTTCTTCGATGACGGTGCTGGCTTCGGCATCGAGATGATCCAGGAGCTGGACGCTGCCCACGCGCGGGACATCGCCCGAGCGCAGCACCCCACTGGACGGCGTCAACAGTGCCGGCTGAGCTGCTCAACGGCTAGGACCGCCACAAGCTGCTGGCCGCGTGGCTCAGAGGGCTGGGATGAGCTGGGCACAGCGCCAGTTGGTCAGCAATCAGTCCAGCATCCGGATCCAGACCCACCACAGCAGAGCCACCGGCACCATCGCCAGAGCCAGCACAGCAAGGCTCTGAATCTGTTCTGAGTTCATCGGCCCCCACTCTGTCCGGCCAGCGCGCAGGCCCTCCACCAGAATGACGTTGCACACACCTTGCACAGGGCCTGCTCCGTGTCGCACAAGCCGCGGTCCCTGAGAACTCTTGCCGCGGTTACTAAAAAGGCCCCTTCCAGGGCCCATGGGTCATTTGGGTGATAAGGCTGACCTCACCCCATCTCCCTTAGAGATGTCAGGCAGCCACGGGGGCGGCTTGACGGGAGAAACGAACGATGTTGTTCGCTGTTACGGGTTTGCTCTGACCGAGCAGGCTTCAGTCACCCTCCTCATGCCCCGTCGAAACCATTGCAGCCCCGGGATGGGGGGAATGGAGCTGAGCGGAATCGAACCGCTGTCCGAAACACTGGTGTGAGCCACCTAGTCCGGCACGCGACCGGACTCCGTCATTGTGGCAGCAGCGGGGCTGGAGCGCAGGGGTGGGCATGACCGAACAACCGCAACACCGCGGACACCAGCAGCCCGGCGAACAACGGCTGCCAAACGGTGCAGCCGCCCCTTGGACCTGCACGGCGGTGCTTCCCCCCGGCCTCGAGCAGGCCGGCGCCGAGGAATTGGTCGCCCTGGGGGCCCGGGCGGTGCGGCCCCTGCGCTGGGCGGTGCGCTTCGAAGCGGATGCCGCCAGCTTCTACCGGCTGCACCTGCAGGCCCGGCTGCCCTTCCGGCTGCTGCGGCAGCTGGCCGTGTTCCCGTGCCAGAGCCGCGACGACCTCTACGCGGGCGTGCAGGACGCGGCCGACTGGCAGCGGTGGCTGCCGCCGGAGCACAGCTTCCGGGTGGATGCGAGCGGCAGCCTGCCGGGGTTGAGCCACGGCCACTACAGCGCCCTGCAGGTGAAGAACGCCCTGGTCGACTGGCAGCGCCAGCGCTGGGGCCGGCGCTCCTCGGTGGAGCTGGACCACCCAGACCTCCAGTTGCATCTGCACCTCGGGGGCGGCCAGGCCCAGCTGAGCGTGGATGGCAGCGGCGAGAGCCTGCACCGCCGGGGCTACCGCGCACGGATGGGCCTGGCCCCCCTCAAGGAAAACCTGGCCGCCGGCCTGATCCGCCTCACGGGCTGGGATGGGCAGGTGCCCCTGGCCGATCCCCTCTGCGGCTCGGGCACGCTGCTGATCGAAGCGGCCTGCCTGGCCCTGGGCCGCGCCCCCGGCCTCGGGCGCCGCTTCGCCCTGGAGCGCTGGCCCGACTTCAACGCCGAGCTCTGGCAGCGGGAATCCGAGGCCGCGGCCCAGGCATCACCGCCGCTCTGGGCCAAGGGCCGTCCACTGGCGCCCATCGTCGGCCGGGAGCTGGACCCGCAGGTGGCCGAGCAGGCCCGCGCCAATGCCGCGGCCGCTGGGGTGGGCGAGATGGTGCGCATCGAGACCGGCGACCTGCGCACCTTCCAGCCCCCCGCCGGCCCTGGGGTGGTGGTGTGCAACCCGCCCTACGGGGAGCGCATCGGCGAGCTCGACGCCTTGGAGACCCTGTACAGCGATCTGGGGGCGCTGCTCAAGGAGCGCTGCAGCGGCTGGGATCTCTGGCTGCTCAGCGGCAACCCGAAGCTCAGCGGCGCCCTGCGGATGAAAGCCAGCCGACGCCTGCCCGTGAGCAATGGCGGCATCGACTGCCGCTGGCTGCACTACACGATCCGCTGAGCGACAGCCGACGGCCTCCGCCCACAATGACGCCAAAGGCCGGCTCCCCAGATGCCATCCCTGAGCGACACCCTGCTGCTCGCCACGGGCCCAGCGACAGCTCCCGCCCTGGGGTCCGTCCCCCTGGAGGCCCAGGTGCTGTTCATCGGCACCGTGTTTCTGGGAACGTTGATCATCAGCCGGTTCTCGATCCGACTCGGTCTTCCGGCCATTCTCGGCGTGCTGGCGCTCGGGCTGCTCATCAACATCCACGTGCTGGATGTGGGCCATGCCGAAGTGGAGAAGATCCACGTGTTCGCCCTGGCCCTGCTGCTCTTCTATGCCGGCCTGAAGACCGATCTGCAGTCGATTCGCGGCTTTCTGGAATACGGCCTGATGCTGGCGATCGGCGGCGTGGCCATCTCAACCCTGGTGCTGGGAGCGGCGATTTATTGGATCGCCTCGGCCACCGGTGACACCCTGGCGGCGGCAAGCGGCACGACGATGCCCATCGGGGCGGCCTTCCTGATCGCGGCCTGTCTCGGTTCCACCGATGCGGGCGCCACCCTGAGCGTGCTGCGCCAGGTGCAGCGACGCGTTCCCGATCGGGTGCGCCACCTGCTGGAGTTCGAGTCGTCGGTGAACGATCCAGCCGCCCTGATCGTGTACAGCATCGTGCTCAGCCTGTTCAGCCAGGGGGGTGGCGCCGACCCCTGGCCCCAGCTGGCCCTCGGGGGAGCCAGCGATCTGCTGCAGAAGCTGGGGGCCGGGCTCCTGGTGGGGATCGCCTTCGGCTATGGAGCCAAGCTGGTGATCGATCACTTCGTCGCGAGCACCGAACAGCTTCTGATCGTGGCGATGTCGATTGCCTTCATCGACTACGGGGTTGCCCACTTTCTGGGCGGCTCCGGCTACGTGGCTGTCTATGTGACCGGGGTGTTCATGGCCAACCTCCACTATCACGACAGCCAGATCAACCACGAAACGATTCAGGAGGTGCTGCTGCCGTTCAACACCATGACGGAGATCAGCATTTTCCTGCTCTTCGGCCTGCTGGTGAATCCGCTCGACCTGCTGCCCTCCCTGCCTGTGGGCATCGCCACCGCCGCGCTGTTGATGCTGGTGGCCCGTCCCCTGAGCGTGGCCTGCTTCCAGACCCTCTCACCGTTCCGTCGGCGGGAGTCGGCCCTGATCAGCTGGTGTGGCCTGCGGGGAGCGGTTCCCCTGGCCCTGTCGTTCAACGTGGCCACCACCATCCCGGGGCTGCGGGGCCTCGACCCCGGTCTGGCCACCCCCCTGGCCCACAACGCCCAGAGCATCGTGTTCATCGTGGTGATGCTCAACCTGCTGATTCAGGGACTCTCCCTGCCACCCCTGTGCCGCTGGCTCAACGCCCCACCAGCGCCCGGGTTGTCTTCGTGAGGCCGGCCATGGTCTCGGGCAGATAGGGGCCCTTGGTGAGCTGGCCGCCGATGCGCAGCATCAACCCGCTGAGCACCAGGTTGAGCAGGGTGGCGGCAGCCGCCGCCTGCAGCCAGCTCCAGCCCCTGGCCATGACCAGCCAGAGCACCAGGGCCAGCTCACCGGCCACGAGCGCCAGCAGCAACAGGCACAGGCCGCCCGCCAGCAGCACCACGCCGCCGATCAACCGGCGCTTCTCCCGGTCCGCCTCCTTGAGGGCGATGCGCACGTGCAGATCCAGCACCGAGCTCACCAGCCCGGTCACCCGTGAAGCCGCCTCCAGGGGCAGGCGGCGCCGACGCTCGCTGGCGCCACTGCTCTCACTCATGCCGAACGCCGGCCCGAAGCCAGCAGGAGCCCCAGCACCACGCCCACACCGGCCGCAATGCCGACGGCCATCAGCGGCCGCTCCCGTACCGGCTTCTCGATCCGCGGACGCAGGGTGGCGTTGAGCTCATCCAGCAGAGACTCCAGCTGGGCCTCCAGGGGCTGCAACTGGTCGGCCAGGCGACCGGTCTGGTCGCCAGCGGCCTCGGCCAGCTCCAGCAGCTGCTGCTTCACCGCCGTGACCGTGCGGCCGCTGTGACCGGCCAGGGTATGCGCGAGCTCATCGAAACTGCCCCGGGTGGCCTCGAGGGTGTGGCGCGCCACCTCCGGCCACTGCCGCTGGATCTCCGGAAGCAGGCTGTCAAAGCGCTCGCGGAAGGATCCGGGAGCCGGCCTGCCCGCCCCCTGGGGGTCAGCGGACTCGGTCAGCGGAACTGCAGAAGGGCCAGGTGCAGAGGAGACCGTGGCGGTGTGGCCGGTGGGAGATGGGTCGGCGGACATGGGTCGACGCGAGGGAGGTCCGACCCCGCTGGGGGCCGATGAAGCGGTTCTGGGCTCAAGCTAGGAATGGGCTTGAGCTTCCGGAACCCTCCGCTACATTTCGGCTGCTCGGCGCACGGGCCTGTTGGTTCACATCAATCAGGTCGAGCTGCATCAGTTCAAGTCCTTCGGTGGATCGATGACGATCCCACTGGAGGAGGGCTTCACGGTGGTCACCGGCCCGAACGGGTCCGGCAAGAGCAACATCCTCGATGCGGTGCTGTTCTGCCTGGGCCTGGCCAGCAGCCGCGGCATGCGGGCCGACCGCCTCCCCGACCTGATCAACAGCGCCATGCTGCGGGCAGGCAAGGCCGCCGAGACCTCGGTGAGCGTGCGCTTCGACCTGCGCGACTGGCAACCCGATGAGGCGGAAGCCGGCCTGGAAGCTCCGGCCGAGGGCCCCTGGATCCGCCCCGGACAGACCGAGTGGACGGTGAGCCGCCGGCTGCGGGTGGCCCCGGGCGGCACCTACGCCAGCAGCTTCAGCGCCGACGGCGTGCCCTGCAACCTGCAGCAGCTGCAGACCCAGCTGCGCCGGCTGCGGGTGGACCCCGAGGGCAGCAACGTGGTGATGCAGGGCGACGTGACCCGCATCGTCTCGATGGGTGCCCGCGACCGCCGGGCCATCATCGACGAGCTGGCCGGCGTGGCCCTGTTCGACAGCCGCATCGAACAGACCCGCGGCAAGCTCGACGAGGTGCAGGAACGCCAGGAGCGCTGCGCGATCGTGCAGCAGGAACTCCTCGCCAGCCGGCAGAAGCTGGAGCGCGACTGCGCCAAGGCCCGCACGTACCAGGAGCTGCGCCAGCGTCACCACACCGGGCGCCTGCAGGAGCAGGTGCTGGCGTTCGAGGCGGCCCAGGCCGAACTGGTCGCCCTCGAGCGGCGTCGCCAGGCCCTCGAGCGCCAGCAGCAGAGCGACCGCGAAGGCCTGGTGGAGGCGGAACAGGAGCTGAACGGCGCCGCCGGCCGTCTCGAAGCCCTGCAGGCGGAGGTGAAGGCCCTCGGAGAAGATCAGCTGCTGGCGGTGCAGGCGGAGCTGGCCGGCCTGGAGGCCCGCACCCGGGAACTGGCGCGCCAGGCGGAGCAGCACCAACAGCAGGCCGAGGGCCTGCAGCGGCAGCGCCAGGAGTTGCAGGACAGCCAGGGCAGCCTCCGCCAGCAGCAGCTCCAACTGCAGGGGCTCGCCGGGGAGGGGGCCGACCTGGAGGCCGCCGAACAGGCCTGCCGGGCGGCGGAAGCAGCTGTGGAGCTCTCCCGGCGGCGCCTGGGGGAGGTGGCCGGCCGCTCCGGCAGCTGGCTGGAGGAGCAGAAGCGCCGCAGCCAGGAGCGGGATCGACTCGGCCGTGCCATCGCCCCGCTGGAGGCCGAGCGGCAGCAACGGGGTGAACGGCTGCGTCAGGGCGAGGAACGCCTCGCCGAACTGCGCCAGGAGCTGGCTCGTGATGGCAGCAGCGACGAGCAGGCCCTCTCCCAGCTGGAGGGGATCGCCCAGGAACGCCAGGTCCTCGGCCAACAGCTCCTGCAGGGGGAGCAGCAGGCGCAGGCGCTCGCCGAGGCCCTGGCCCTGCAGCAGCGCACCCGCAGCCGGCTCGAGCAGGAGCAGGCCCAGCTGGAGCGGGAGATCGCCCGCCTTGACAGCCGGCGGGAAACCCTGCAGGAGAGCCGGGGCACCGGCGCCCTGCGGATGCTGCTGGAGGCAGGGCTGGAGGGCATTCACGGGCCGGTGGCACAGCTGGGCGAGGTGGAGGAACGGCACCGGCTGGCCCTGGAGGTGGCCGCCGGCGGGCGCCTGGGCCAGGTGGTGGTCGAGGACGACCGCATCGCCGCCCGTGCCATCGAGCTGCTCAAGAGCCGCCGCGCCGGGCGGCTCACCTTCCTGCCGCTCAACAAGATCCGCGGCGGCAGCGCGGGCGCCAGCGGCAGTGCGGCCCTCCAGCGCGGCGGTGGCGCCGGCACCGGCACGGGCGGCGGACTGGTGGGCCGGGCCGTCGATCTGGTGCGCCACGAGCCGGTGTATGCCGAGGTGTTCCGCTACGTCTTCGGCGACACGCTGGTGTTCAGCGACCTGGCCAGTGCCCGCCGCGAGCTGGGGCGCTGCCGGGCCGTGACCCTCGAAGGCGAGCTGCTGGAGAAGAGCGGCGCCATGACCGGCGGCAGCCTGCAGCAGCGGGGGAGCCAGCTGAGCTTCGGCACCGCCAGCGACGGCGACGAGGCCGAACCCCTGCGGCGCCGCCTGCTGGAACTGGGCGAGAGCCTGGTGGCCTGCCGCCGCAAGGAAGGGGAGCTGGGCCAGCAGCTGGAGCAACTGCGCCCCAACCTGCAGCAGTGGCAACGCCGGCAGGCCGCGCTGGATGCCGAAGCCGAGAGCTCCCAGCGGAGCCTGGAGCCGCTGCGGCAGCGCCGGCAGGAGCGCAGCCAGCGGCTCGTCCAACTGGAGGCCAGCCTGGTGACCGAGCGGGAACGGCTGGCCGCCCTGGCGACGGAACTGGCGCCCATCGAGCAGCAGCTGGCCGCTCTGCAACAGGCGGAGGCCCAGCAGGAGGCCTCCGGCGATGCGGCCCGCTGGCAGGGGCTGCAGCAGGAACTGGAGGGGGCCGACCGCAGCCTGGCGGAGGCGCGACTGCTGCGCGATCAGCTGCTGGCGGAACGGCGGGAGCGGGCCCTGGCGGCGGAGCGACTGAACAGCCAGCTGGAGGCCCTGGCCAGCGATGAACAGCGGCTGCTGGCTGCCGTGCAGGCGCTGGTGGCGGAGCGGGAACGCTGGAAGCAGGAGCAACAGGCGGAACGGCAGGAGCGCCAGGCCCTGGAAGCGCGCCAGTCGGAACTGCAGGCCCGTTTCGGCGAGCGGCGGCGGGAGCGTGATGCGGCAGAAGCCCACCTGGCCGGCCTGCGTCAGGCCCTGCAGCAGAAGCAGTGGGAGCTGCAGCGGCTGGGAGAGGAACTGGTCTCCCTGGCGGAGGCCCAGCGCAGCCAGCAGCAGCGACTCACGCAGCTGGAGCGCGAACTCCCCGACCCCCTGCCCGAAATCCCGGAGGAGGTGCGCGAGATCGGCCTGGAAGCTCTGCAGGCCGAGCTGCGCAGCCTGCAGGCCCGCATGGAGGCCCTGGAACCGGTGAACATGCTGGCCCTGGAGGAGCTGGCCCAGCTGGAGGAGCGGCTGGCGGAGCTGGAGGGGCGGCTGGAGGTGCTCGCCAAGGAGCGTGAAGAGCTGCTGCTGCGCATCGAAACGGTGGCCACCCTGCGCCAGGAGGCCTTCCTGGAAGCCTTCCGAGCCGTGGACGGCCACTTCCGCACGATCTTCGCCGAACTGTCCGACGGCGAGGGCCACCTGCAGCTGGAGAGCCCGGAGGCCCCCCTGGATGGCGGTCTCACCCTGGTGGCCCACCCCAAGGGGAAGGCGGTGCGCCGGCTGAACGCCATGAGCGGCGGGGAGAAGTCACTCACGGCCCTGAGCTTCCTGTTCGCGCTGCAGCGTTTCCGCCCCTCCCCCTTCTATGCCCTCGACGAGGTCGACAGCTTCCTCGACGGGGTGAACGTGGAGCGGCTGGCCGGCCTGATCGCCCGCCAGGCCGACGAGGCCCAGTTCATGGTGGTGAGCCACCGCCGACCGATGATCGCCGCAGCCCAGCGCACCATCGGCGTCACCCAGGCCCGCGGTGCCCACACGCAGGTGGTGGGTTTACCGCCAGCGGCGTAATCCGGGGCGCTGGGGGAGAATGCGGCGATGACCAGCACACCGCCCGGCAGCGATCGCCTCGCACGCAGCAGTGATCCGAGCGCCAATCCGCCCAGTGATCGGCTCTGGCTGCGCTCCGAGCTGATGGGCACCCAGGTGATCACGCGCGACACCGGCCGCCGGCTCGGGGTGGTGGGCGAAGTGATGGTCGACATCGACCGGCGCGAGGTCGTCGCCCTCGGCCTGAGGGACAATCCCCTCACCCGTTTCCTGCCGGGCCTGCCCCGCTGGATGCCCCTCGACCGGATCCGCCAGGTGGGCGACGTGATCCTGGTGGATTCGGCCGACTCCCTGGCGGAGGGGTTCAACCCTGAGCGCTACAGCAAGGTGATCAACTGCCAGGTGGTCACCGAGGCGGGTGAGCAGCTGGGCAAGGTGCTGGGCTTCAGTTTCGACATCGAAACCGGCGAGCTCACCACCCTGGTGCTGGGGGCGCTGGGGGTGCCCCTGCTGGGGGAGGGGGTGCTGAGCACCTGGGAACTCCCGGTCGAGGAGATCGTGAGCAGTGGCAGCGATCGGATCATCGTGTACGAGGGGGCCGAGGAGAAGCTCAAGCAACTCGGTTCCGGCCTGCTGGAAAAGCTGGGCATCGGCGGTCCCAGCTGGGAGCAGGAGGAGCGCGAGCGCTACCGCAACACGATGGTGCCCGTGGAGAACCAACTGGCCGCCGGGCTGCCGGCAGCCCAGGAACAGCGCCGCATCCAGCCCGCCACCAGCCGCAGCTTCGAGCCGGAAGAGCGCTACGACTACGTGGAAGTGGAGGAGCGGCCGTCCCGCGAACCCCTGCGGCGGCGGCGCTACCTCGATGAGGAGGAGTTCGATGGCGGGGATCGCTGGCGCGATCCCCGCTTCGATGGATCCGGCTACGGCGAGCCCCGCTACGGGAATCCGGGCTCCGAGGCCAGGCGCTACGACCCCGAACCCTCTCGAGCACGCTTCAGTGACCCGGAGACCAACCTGGATCCGGCGCCCCCCGCACCAGGAATCGACCTGCGGCGACGGCGGGCCTCCCAACCCCTGCCCCCCCGGGAGCCGCTGGACGTGGATGCGGAAGACCTGGCCGACCCCTGGTAGCGCTAGCGCTGGTAGGGGTCGGTGGTGACGGGGCCTCAGCGCTCCTTGAAGGCCAGAGAGGCCGAATTGACGCAATAGCGCTGCCCGGTCGGCGCGGGGCCGTCACCGAAGACATGGCCGAGGTGGGCGTCGCAGTTGGAACAGCGAATCTCGGTGCGCACCATGCCATGGCTCCTGTCGACGTGGGTGCTGATGGCCGCGGGGTCGACCCCATCCCAGAAGCTCGGCCAGCCGGTGCCGGAATCGAATTTGGCGGCGCTGCTGAAGAGCGGTGCATCGCAGCAGATGCAGTGATAGGTCCCGGTGCCCTTGTGGTTCCAGTAGAGGCCAGTGAACGCCCGTTCGGTGCCGCCCTGCCGGGCGATGCGGAACTGCTCGGGGGTCAGGGTCTGGCGCCACACCTCTTCCCGCGCGTCGCGTGGCAGGCCGCTCTCCACACCACAGGCGGAGGCTTGGGGCTGGGGATCTGTCATGACCGCAGTGCACTGGCCACCAAGGCTAGGGAGGCGGCGGCGCCGGCAGGAGCTGACAGACCAGCTCCGCCAGGGCGGCCACGGCGCCCGGAGCACCGCGCAGGGCCCGAAGCTCGCTGGCCATGGCCGTCAACCGCTGCGGTGCGGCCAGCCACTGCTCCACCTCAGTGGCGATCTGGGTGGGGGTGATCGCGCCCACCCGCTCGGGCACCACCAGGCGGCCGGCCGCGATGTTGGGGGAGGCCAACCAGCCCCGATGACGCAGCCGCCAGGCCGTGAGCGCCAGGCCGAAGAGGCCGCGCAACAGGGGCAGGCGACCCACCAGACCGGCCAGGCCATCCCAGGCCTGCATCACATGCAGGTGCTGGGTGGGCAGGAGCACGAGCATCGGCACCGCCAGAGCCGCCAGCTCCGCCGTGTTGGCGCCCACCGTGGTGAGCGCCAGGGAACATTGACTCAGGGCCCCATGGGCGGGGTTCTCACGCACCAGTTCGATCCAGGCGCCCGCAGGGGTCTGCAGAGCCAGGCCATCGGGCTGGAGCGTGGTGCTGGCGCACACCGCCGGCACCCCGGCGCCATAGGAAGGGGCAATCGGATTGGCCGGGCCCGCATAGGCCAGCAGGTCATCCACCGTGACGGTGGGCGCCAGGGGCAGCAGAAAGCGGAGCTGGGGGTTGATGAGAGCCAGGCGATCCGCGGTCTCCAGCAGGAACGGCACCCCGACGCGCAGTTTCGCGCGCTTGGAGCCAGGCAGCAGAGCCAGCCAGGGACCCGGCGGCAGCGGCACCTCCTGGCGCGCCAGCTCCGAGAGGTCGGCCATCAGGTCACCGACCACGGTGCAGCGCTGCCGCCAGCGCGGTGCCAGCAGGCCGGCTGCGCGCGGCCCCATGGCGGCGATCCGATCGTTCCAGCGGGGCCAGCGGGCCACCCACTCGGCGTAGGTGAGGTGGCGGTAGCCCAGGCGTGCCGAGAGGAGCACCGTCCAGAACTGATCACCACCGAGAAACACCACAACGCCCCGCCGGGGCCAGGGGCCGTAGCGGGCAGGCCGCAGCAGGAGATCCCAGAAGCGGCGTGCCGGCACGATCCGCTCAAACAGGTCCCAGCCCGCCGCCGCCCTGTGCTCCCGGCCGGTGCCATTGGGGCAGGGCACGAGCACCAGCTGCAGGGCGGCCTCACTGGCCGCAGAGCGCGGGCGCAGGGCCAGCAGGCGATGCAGACGCAGGGCCAGAGGACGCACCCAGGTGCTCAGCTCCCCGGGACCATTGCTGACCAGCACGATGGCCAGCGGCTCCCCGCTCAGGGCCTGGTCGCTGGAGAGGCGATCAGGGGGGGAAGGGAAAACCGGCTGGGTCGCAGGAGCCTGATCCACGGCTTGAGGAGAGCGGAATCAGGGAGCGGAGGCAGCGCCGTTCACGCCATCGGACAGGAACAAGACAAAAACGTCCTGGACAGAGAACTGGGTGAGACCAGTCAAGCCAGGACGTTCATGAATGCGGATGGCGAGACTTGAACTCGCAAGGCCGAAGCCACACGCCCCTCAAACGTGCGTGTCTACCAATTCCACCACATCCGCGTGGCTGGCCCACAAAGCAAACTCTGCTGGCCGGTACGAGCCGCCGGTGGCGCGCCCGCCCCCGCAAGATACTCCAGCGCCCGGTCGCCACCCCTGCGGGAACAGCTGGGTGAGCGCTGATACAGTCCGCTGCGGCCCGACAACAGAGACGCCGCGGATGTCCATCGGCAAGTTGCTGATCGCCAACCGCGGCGAAATCGCCCTCCGCATCCTGCGCAGCTGCCGCGAACTGGGCATCCCCACCGTGGCGGTCTACAGCACGGTCGACAAGAACGCCCTGCACGTGCAGCTGGCCGATGAGGCCGTCTGCGTCGGAGAGGCCCCGAGCTCCAAGAGCTACCTCAACATTCCCAACATCCTGGCGGCCGCCACCTCCCGCGGCGCCGACGCCATCCACCCCGGCTACGGGTTTCTGGCGGAAAACGACCGTTTCGCCGAAATCTGCGCGGATCACGGCATCACCTTCGTGGGCCCCAGTCCCGAGGCGATCCGCTCGATGGGCGACAAATCCACCGCCAAGGCCACCATGCAGAAGGTGGGCGTGCCCACCATCCTTGGCAGTGAGGGGCTGCTGGACACACCCCAGCAGGCGGCGGTCCTGGCCGCCGAGATGGGCTACCCGGTGATGATCAAGGCCACCGCCGGCGGCGGCGGCCGCGGCATGCGCCTGGTGCCGGGACCCGACCAGCTGGAGAACCTGTTCAAGGCCGCCCAGGGGGAAGCGGAAGCCGCCTTCGGCAATCCGGGTCTCTACATGGAGAAATTCATCGACCGGCCGCGCCACGTGGAGGTGCAGGTGCTGGCCGACCGCCATGGCAACGTGATCCACCTGGGCGAGCGCGACTGCTCCATCCAGCGGCGGCACCAGAAGCTGCTGGAGGAAGCACCGAGCGTGGCCATCGACGCCGACCTGCGGCGCCAGATGGGCGAAGCGGCCGTGGCCGCGGCCCGCACGATCGGCTACGAGGGCGCCGGCACCGTGGAGTTCCTGGTGGACCGAGGGGGAAACTTCTATTTCATGGAGATGAACACCCGCATCCAGGTGGAGCACCCGGTCACGGAGATGGTGACGGGAGTCGACCTGATCGCCGAGCAGCTGCGGATCGCCGGCGGCGAGCCCATCTCCGTGAGCCAGGACCAGATCCAGCTCAGGGGCCACGCCATTGAGGTGCGCATCAACGCGGAAGATCCGCGGCAGAACTTCCGCCCTGCCCCCGGAAAGATCACCGGCTGGCTACCGCCCGGTGGCCCCGGCGTGCGCTTCGACAGCCACGTGTACACGGGCTACGAGATCCCTCCCTTCTACGACTCCCTGATCGGCAAGCTGATCGTGTGGGGCACCGATCGCGAACACGCTCTGCGCCGCCTGCGCCGGGCGCTCTCGGAGTGCGCCGTCACCGGCATCCCCACCACGATCGACTTTCACCTGCAACTGCTGGACCGGCCGGAATTCCAGGCCGGTGATGTGCACACCAAGTTCGTGGAACAGGAGATGCTGCCCAAGGGCTGAGGTGGCGAGCCGCTAGCCCACCAGGGTGGGGCGCAGCATCAGCTGGGTCACCAGGCCTTGCTGACCCACCAGCAGTTCCCGCACGAGGCTGATCAGGCCCACCCACACCACAGGTGTCACATCCACCCCGCCGATCGGCTGAATCAGGCGACGGGTCGGCGCCAGCAGGGGCTCGGTGGGCACGCCGATCCAGCGCATGGCCCCCTGGCTGAGGTCGACCTGGGGATACCAGGTGAGCACGATGCGGAAGAGGAAGAGCAGGGTCCAGAGCGCCAGCGCGAGGCCCAGCAGCAGGTGGATCCAGGCCAGGGGCGAGGCGGGCAGGGCCGTCACAAAGCTCTAAGCAGCAGCAGGCCCAGCGTAGGAAGCAGGCGCCGCTGCCTAAGATCCCCTAACGCCCTGACGCCCCCGATCGGCCGCGCCATGACCCCTTCCCTCGCCAACTTCCTCAGCAGCCTCGTGTGGGGCGCCGTGATCGTGGTGGTGCCGATCACCATTGCGCTGGTTCTGATCAGCCAGAACGACCAGCTGGATCGCCGCCTCTGAGGCCTGCCTCGGCACCGCCTCTAGAGTGGCCCCATGCACCGAGGGTGAGGGGCCGTGGTCAATGCCAGCCTGAACTGGGCCAGCATCGTTGGAATCGTGCTGGCCGTGGGCGGGGCAATGCTGTATTTCATGCGCAGCTTCAAGCCGGCCCTGGCGCGCGACTACGACGTATTCTTTGCCGCCGTGGGCCTGCTCTGCGGCGGCATTCTGTTTTTTCAGGGCTGGCGTCTCGACCCGATTCTTCAGTTCGGCCAGTTCCTGCTGGCCGGCACCACGGTGTTTTTCGCCTACGAAAGCGTTCGCCTGCGGGGCGTGACCACCGAACAGGCACGGCGGTCGTCCTACTTCGATGACGACGAGCCCCTCCCCCCTCCGAGCGGTCCCTACCGGCCGCGCATGGGAGGGCGCAGCTGGGAGGACGGCGACGTTGAGCGCTTCGACGAACCCCGGCCCGTGCGTCGCCGGATTCCCGCCCGAGATGAGGAGGCCGAAGCCGACGACTTCTACCGGCCGCGCCGCGCCAGCCGTGCCGCCATCCCCGAACGGGCAGCGAGCCGCAGGGCCCCCTCCGATGACTGGGACAGCGAGCCCTCCAGCCCTGCAGCAGCCCCCGGTTCGGCTCGGCGCTACAGCGCTGGATCCCAGCCTTCCTCCTCCGAATTCGGGGCACGGCGCCGGGAACGGGACAGCCAACCGGAACCGCGGCGGGGCAGCCGGCCTGTGCCGGCTGCAGAAACCATGCCGCGCTCCAGCCGCCGGCCCCTGACTGGCAGTGGCAACGGGGCGCCATCAGAGCGTCCGGGGGTTCCCCAGGGGGCCCCGATCCGCAGCAGCCGCGGCAGCGGGCCGAACAATGGGGTGCGGGATGCGGACTTCAGTCCGATCCCCCCCAGCGGCGAGCGCACCGGCGCTGGAGAACGGGGTCCCAGCGAATCCTCCCCGGCCCCCCGTGACAACTCCTCCCGCTTCGACGACTGAGGCCGGCTGCAGCACCAAACTGGCTTCTGGTCTGGCGGTTCTCAGCCTGGCCCTGCTGGTGGCGGGATGCGTTCTCCCCTTCAACACCAGGCCAGCAGGGCCCATGGGCGCGCCGTGGTCGACCACGAACCGCACCGACCCAGCCCTGAGCGGTGATGGCCGGCTGCTCGCCTCCCTGATCGACACCGACGGCCGCAGCCAGGTGCTGCTTCAGGACCAGGCCAGTGGCCAGCAACGGCCCCTGCGCCATCTCCGCGGTCAGCGGAACGTGCAATCCCCCTCGCTGAGTTGGAGTGGCCGCTACCTGGCAGCCCTCGTGCTGCAGGGAGACCAACGTCGCGTGGTGGTGGAGGACCGCTTGAGTGGACACCTGCTGCAGCTGCCCCTGCCGGCGGGCCTGCAACCGGAGCGGCTCAGCCTTTCCCCGGATGCCCGGCGTCTGGCGGTGCAGGTGCGCCGTGATGGCCAGTGGCAGGTGCAGCTGTTCGCATTGGAGGCGTTGCTGGAGCCCGATCTCGCCGGTGGCCTGCGGGTTGGCGATGGGGGAGCGAGCGTCCGATGAGTGACCCAGAGGAGCGTCGGCGATGGCCCTGGATGCTCGCCGGCCTGGGCGGACTGCTCGGCCTGGGCCTGGCGGGCGGCCTTGGAGGATGCGGCCTCACCCCACCGAGGCCACTCGTGGGCCTGAATACCCAGCTGCAGCAGCTGGGCGGCAGCCGGGAGCCGGCCCTGAGCGGCCGCTGGCTGGCGCTGATCAGCCGTCGCGGGGGCCGCGAGCAGGTGCTGCTGGTGGATGTGGACCAGGGCCGTCCCCAGCCGACCCCGGGCCTGAACCGGCCCGATGCCCAGCCCCTGAGCGTGGCGGTGGATGGCAGCGGCGAGCGACTGGCCGTCGTGCGCCAACTGGAGGGGCGCACGGAACTCGTGCTCTATCGCCGCTCCCTCGGCCTGCTGCAGCCGTTGGCCCTCCAGCCCCCGGGGGTACCCCGGCGGCTGCAGATGCGTGCGGACGGCCGCCAGCTCGCCGTGGAGGTGAGCCGCAACGGTCTCTGGCAGGTTGATCTGGTCAGCCTGCCCTGATCGGGCGTGCCAGGGCGGGGCTGCTCAGGGAGTGAGGCCGGCCCAGTGCAGGAAGGTCTGGCCGCTCAAGGCCTCCACCAGCAGCACCGCCGCGAATCCCACCATCGCGAAACGGCCATTCACCCGCTCCGCGTAGGCACTCCAGCCAAAGGCCGGCACGTCATTGGTGGTGGCGCTGGTGGCCGGAGCAGCAGCAGGGGCGGGAGCGTCAGCGGCAGCCATGGGATCAGGCGTGTTGGCCAAAGTCATAGCCGGCCGCCGGCAGCAAGCGCCAGCCACCCGTGCCGTCGAGCTCGAGCACGCTGTCGTGGAAGGCCGTGAGGGTGGGGCGATGGCCCACGCTCACGAAGGCCATGTCCCGCTCGGCCAGCAGGCTGTAGAGGTGACGCTCCGTGGCCACATCAAGGGCACTGGTGGCCTCATCGAGCACCACGAACCGGGGGGCATTGAGCAACAGGCGGGCAAACGCAAGGCGCTGCTGCTCACCGAGGGAGAGCAGGCGGGGCCAGTCCTGCTTGATATCGAGATCGGGGTAGCGCTTCACCAGATCGGGCAGGCGCACCTGATCCAGCACGTGGCGCAACTGCTCATCACTGAAGCGCTCGGGATCCAGCGGGTAGGCGAGCTGCTCCCGGAGGCTGCCCAAGAGCATGTAGGGCTTCTGCGGGATGAAGAGCAGGTCCCCTTCCGGCGGCCGCTGCACCGAGCCGGCAGCCGGGGGCCAGAGCCCACTCACCATCCGCAGGAAGGAGGTCTTGCCACAGCCGGAGGGGCCCACCACCAGCAGGCGCTGGCGGCGATCGACGCTGAGGCTCAGATCGCGTACCAGCACGCGGTCGGTGCGGGGCGGCTGAAGATCCACGTGCCGCACCAGGATGCTGTCCGCAGCGTCCGGCGACTGGCCGGCCTCACGGGCCGCCAGGGCGGCCATCTCACCCCCGATCGCGTCCACCTTGCCCTGGAAGCCCTCAAGACGGCTGATCGCCGCAGAGAAGGCGGCCAGGCGGTCGATGTTGTTGACGATGTAGCTCACCGAAAACAGCACCTGCGAGAAGGCGATGCTGGCCTGGCCGAACACCCCGAAATCGACCTGCTTGGCGAAATAGATGGGGGCAATCACCAGCCAGGGCAGAAAGCGGGAGAAGTAGTCGTAGGAGCGCTGAATCACACTGATCAGCGCCTCCCAGATGATCAGGCGGTTGTAGTTGGTGATGGCCCCATCGAGACGGCGCTCGGCTTCCCGCGACTCCTGCTGCTCGCCCCGGTAGAAGGCGATCGCCTCGGCGTTGTCACGGATGTGCACCAGGCCGTAGCGGAAGTCGGCCTCGAGCTTGAGTTGTTGGTAGTTCAGTGCCACCAGCTTGCGACTGGCGAACACGATCACGGCCGTACCACCAACCGAATAGATCAGCAACCAGAGTGCCAGCTCTGAGCTGATGCTCCAGAGCACGATGATGAAGCTGAAGAACGTGAGCAGCGCCGACAGGATCTCCACCGTCACGCTCAGGCTTGTGCTGGTGAAGCTGGCGGTGTCCTGGGAGATTCGCTGGTCCGGGTTATCGATCTCCTCGGCGCTCTCATCGTTGGGATTGAGCACGTAGTAAGCCCGATTGCTGAGATAACGGCTCAACAGCCGTCCACTCAGCCATTCACGCCAGAGCAGACCCAGCCTGGGAATCAGATAGCTCTGCAGGGCGCGAATCGGCAGCGCCAGCACCAGGCAGAACGCATAGATCCCGACGATCTTCCAGAATCCATCCTGGTCATACGCCACCAGGGCGTTGTCCACATTCCGGGCAATGAAGCTGATGCCCACGTTGATGCCATTGATCACCAGGATCAGCAGCAGGATCACGCCCAGCAGCAGCCAGGGCAGCCAGCGCCCCTGGCGCAACTTGCCGCGCAGCACCCCGAAACAGCTGAAGCCGGCCACCATCAGCACGGTGACCACGGGCCCACCCGGACCGCCCCAGAGGGCCGCAACCCGCTCAGGTACGCCGGGGAGGAAGCGGCTGCGCAACTCGGGAATCACGGCGCCTGACAGGCCCACCACCCCCGTAAGCAGCAGCAGGGTGACGCCGACCACCACTGCCACCAGGGCCACCACCAGCAGCAGGAACTGCCAGGGCCTGGTGTCCTCCACCGGCAGGAAGTAGGGCTGGGCGAGGCGCTGCAGCTTGCCGAGCTGGCTGCGGAGGGCCTTGAGCGGGTTCATGGAACGGCTCGGAAGGCCGCCATTCTCACCGCTGCCGGCTCAACCCGGCGGCCAGGCCAGGGGACGGCCGCCGATCACGTGGACGTGCAGGTGGAACACGGTCTGGCCGGCTTCAGCTCCGCTGTTGATCACCGTGCGGAAGCCCTCCAGCCCCTCCTGGCGGGCCACGCGGGCCGCCACGAGCAGCAGATGGCCGAGCAGGGCAGCCTGCTCCTCTGTGGCCTCATCCAGCCGGGCGATCGGCTCCCGCGGAATCACCAGCACGTGCACGGGCGCCTGGGGAGCCACGTCCCGGAAGGCCAGGCAGAGGTCGTCGGCATAGACCTGGTCGCAAGGGATCTCGCCCCGCAGGATGCGGCCGAAGATCGTGTCGTCAGACGGGGCCATGGCGCCGGAGCCGCACACAGGAATGGGACAAGGGTGGCACTGGTGAAGCAGTGAACTCCCTGCGGCGATGTTGGCACGGTGCACCACGGCGGCGCTGCAGGGTCTGGAGGCCCGGGTGGTGACCGTGGAGGTGGATCTGGGCCCCGGACTGCCGGCGCTCACGATGGTGGGGCTGGCCGACACGGCCGTGCAGGAGGCCCGGGAGCGGGTGCGCGCGGCACTGCGCCACGCGGGCTTTCGGGTGCCCCAGGGGCGGGTGGTGGTGAACCTGGCCCCGGCCGATCTGCCCAAGGCGGGGCCGGGCTTCGACCTGCCGGTGGCCCTGGGGCTGCTGGTGGCGAGCGGCCAGGTGCCGCCCGAGGCCTGCGAAGGCGTCTGGAGTGCCGGCGAGCTGGGACTGGACGGCAGTCTGCGGGCGATCCGCGGCGTGCTGTCGATCGCCCTGCAGGCCCAGGCCAGCGGTGCCCGGGCCCTGCTGGTGCCCGCCGCCAATGCGGCGGAGGCGGCGCTGGTGGAGGGCCTGGCGGTGTGGCCGGCCGCCGGCCTGATCCAGGCCGTGGGCCAGCTTCTCCAGGCCGGCGCAGCGCAGGCACCTGAAGCGGTGCCCCCAGCTCCGGCGAGTCCCGACCCCCCAGGGGGCCAGCCCAAGCCCGCACCGGACCTGGCCGACGTGCAAGGGCAGCTCCAGGGGCGGCGGGCTCTGGAGATCGCCGCCGCAGGCGGCCACCACCTGCTCCTGCTCGGCCCTGCCGGCAGCGGCAAGACGATGCTGGCCCAGCGCCTGGCCAGCCTGCTGCCACCGTTGAGTCGGTCAGAAGCCCTGGATGTGACCCGCATCCACTCGGTGGCCCGCCAACTGGCCGAGGGGGCCGGCCTGCTGCGCCAGCGCCCCTTCCGCGCCCCCCACCACAGCTGCAGCGGTGCCGCACTGATCGGCGGTGGCAGCGTGCCCTTCCCCGGGGAACTTGCCCTCGCCCATCACGGCGTGCTCTTCCTCGATGAGCTGCCGGAATTTCGAGCGGGCGTGCTCGATCTGCTGCGCCAGCCCCTGGAAGAGGGGGAGATTCGCCTGCAACGGGCACGCCAGAGCTGCCTGTTCCCCTGCCGGATCACCCTGGTGGCTGCGGCGAATCCCTGCCGCTGCGGCTGGTACGGCGACCTCGAGCACGAGTGCCGCTGCAGCGAAGCCGAGCGGCGGCGCTACTGGAGCCGCCTCTCCGGCCCCCTGCTCGATCGGATCGATCTGCACGTGGTGATGCGGCGCCCCCAGGCCAGCGACCTGGCGGCTCCCTATCGGCCCGCCCAGCCGCTGGCCTGCGAGGGAAGCCAGGCCGTGGCGGCGCGGGTGGCCGCCGCCCACCGGCGCATGCGCCATCGCAATCCCAGCGGGATCAGCAACGCCCGCCTTCCGCTGGCGGAGCTGCGACGCCTGGCCGATCCGCAGCCTGAAGCCCTCGCCCTCTGGGAGCAGGCACTCCAGCACCGGCGGCTCAGCGCCCGCGGCGGCGAACGCCTGCTGCGGGTGGCGCGCACGATCAGCGACCTGGCCGGGGAAGCGCGCATCAGCCCTGAAGCCGTGGGCGAGGCCCTGCTGTTCCGCAGTTTCGAAGCGCAGCTGGAGGGGGCGTGATCAGCGGCGACGGCTCCGACGAGCGGGCCGATCGTGGTAGGGCTGCACACCCACAAGAGGGGGAGCGGCGGGCTGGAGTTCGGCAGGCTGACCCATGGCGTGGAGCAGACCTTCGCCAAGCCAGCGCAGGAATGCAGACCAGCCGCCCTTGACGGGCTCCATCCCCACAGGGGCCAAGGGGGTACGCGTATCCATGGCCATCAAAAAACCCCGTCGATCTGCTCCCAGGTTGGAGACGGATCGAGGGGGCGACAACGGGTAGAAAGACCGGTTGTGAAAGTCGCTGGCAGAGAGAACCAGAAAAGAGTCCAGAGACCGGATCAGCGGCGGCGGCGGCGCTGCTGGGCCTTGCGCTTGTACTTCTCAGTGGGCGTCTCGTGATGGCGCAGCCGCTTGAGGTCCGCGAAGATGCCCGCCTTGGACACCTGGCGCTTGAACCGGCGCAGGGCCGACTCGATGCCTTCGTTTTCGCCAACGGTGACCTGGGTCATGTAGCGGGGGTGAACTCACAGAGTCCGCCACCATAGCAACCGCCCCCGCCGGCCCCGATCAGGAGCCGCTGCTGGGGAGGATGGGAATCTCAACGGCTGCCGAGCCGGTGACGGGAGCGGCCGGGACCGCCGGCGACGGGGCCGCGGTCGCCACTCCGTCGGGCCAGGCGGCGCGGTAGAGGTACACGTGGCCAAGGTTGCGGCCGTTGTAGGCCCGCCGCTTCAGCTCCCAACCCGGTTCGAAGACCAGCTGGAGGAAGCCACTGCCTGAGCCCTGGGTGCGGGCCACCACCATCTCGGGGCCGGAATCGGCACGGGTCGGCACCGCCACCAGGAGATTGTCCTCGGCACGTCGCACCACGCTCAGGCGATACATCGTCGCCAGGTCGGTCGAGCCGATCCGCAACGAGTAGCCATTGGCATCGAGAAAACGGCCACAGATCCCCGTGAAATCGAATGTGGAGAGCAGGGGATCCACCTGGGCCGGCTGGCCACCGAGCACGGCGTAACAGGGGCGGCGGTTGTTCAACTGCTCGTAGATGTTGAGCTGGGCCCGGGTGCCGTCACCGATCGGTGCCGCCACCAGAACAAAGTTCGCCTGGTTGAGCTCGGCGGTCTGGAAGAGGGCACTGGCCGCGGCGGGACCCGCCAGGGCTCCGAAGGAGACGAGTGCCGAGCCGATGGCCGCAACGGCTGCACGGGGCAGGGGGAGAACAGGCATGGCGGCAGGGACCTTGCAGGTAGCCATGGTATGCAGGGTGCCAGGGGGTGGCCAGGTGGTGCAGGCCACTCGCCAGAGCGTTCAGAGCACCCAGCTGGCGGGGCATGCCGGAAGGACGGTGCCCCCGCCAGCCTTCAGGCCGGTTTGTTGATGCGGATGGCCACCACCAGGCTCGCCACCGTGCCAGGCAAACAGAGACCGAGGATCCAGCGGGTTGTCGCCACGCCCAGGTCCGGCTCGCCGTAGGCCAGCTCGAACACTGAACCGGTGGCGGCGATGCCAAGCAGGCAGGCCAGGGCCAGGAAGAGGCCGGCCAGGGGTTTCATCGGCATGGACTTGGGCTCAGCGAATCGACTGGACGTCAGCACGGCGGAAGCCGTGATCCTGGAGTTCGGCATTGAGGCTGAGCTCGTCGGTGACACGGTCAACGAACAGCACGCCGTTGAGATGGTCCATCTCGTGCTGGATGCAGCGAGCGAGCAGGCCATCCGCCTTCATCCGCTGGGGCCGGCCCATCTCGTCGCGGTAGGCCAGGTCCACCGTGGTGGGACGAACCACATCGAGGTAGACCCCGGGAATGCTCAGACAACCCTCTTCATAGGTGTCGAGGCCAGGACCGAAGGAGCGGATTTCGGGATTGATCAGCACCATCGGCGGCGCGGCGGCGTTTTCGGGATCGAGATCAATCACCAGCAGTTGCTTGTGAACTCCGACCTGGGGAGCGGCCAGACCGATGCCCTTGGCGGCATACATGCTGCGGAGCATGTCGCGGGCCAGATCCCGCACCGACTCATCCACCTTGCTGATGCGCTTGGCGGGCGTGCGCAACACCCCATCGCCGAGGGTGTGGATGGTGAGCGGAGACTCCTGGGGAGGCTCCTTGGAGACCTGAATGCTGCGGCTGGACTGCTCCGCCGAACGGGCCATCTGGGCGAAGCTGCGGGGCACGGAGCATTCCTCCCTACGTTGAGCAAAGTTTAAGGCGGCCCCGTGAGCGGCGGGTTGACAGGCAGCGCGGATTCAGGTCGCGTTGGGGACCCCTCCAGCCAACCGCCGGGACTGCCCCTGGCTGCGTCCCGGGTGGTGGGCAGCGCCCCCAGCCTCAAGGAGGTGACCCTGGCGGATGGCCAGCTCTACTGGCTGGAGCAACGACCGGCCGAGCAAGGACGCACAACCCTGTTGCAGCGACCTGCCGACCAGCCCGCGGCGGCACCCCGGGAACTCACCCCGGCCCCGTGGAACCTGCGCAGCCGGGTGCACGTCTACGGCGGCGGCAGCTACTGCTGCGGGCCTGGGCTGGTGGTGTTCATCGACGCCAAGGATCGCTGCCTCTGGCGCCTCGATCTCAGCGAACCCCCATCCCCACCCCGACGCCTCACCACCCCGGCCGCGCGCGACTTTGCCGATGGCCTGATCGATGGGCGCCACGGGCGATGGATCGGCGTGATGGAGGCGGAGGGCCGCGACCTGCTGGTGGCCGTGCCCTTGGAGGGCGGCGAGCCGGAGATCCTGCATGAACCCGCCGACTTCTGCGGCTATGCCGTGTTGAGCCCGGACGGGACACGACTGGCCTGGGTGGAATGGCAGCAACCACACATGCCCTGGGAGCGCAGCCAGCTGTGGCTGGCGTCCATCGCCAGCCAGGGCGCCCCGGGCGAGGGCCAGCTCGAGGGGCCCCGACCGGTGGCCGGCTCCGGCGGCGGTGCTGACCAGGCGATCAGCGTGTTCCAGCCGCTGTGGGTCGGCAATCAGGAGCTGGTGGTGGCCGAGGACAGCAGCGGCTGGTGGAACCTCAAGCGGCTGGGCAGTGGCACCCAGCGCTGGCAGACGCTGCTGCCGATGGAGGCCGAATTCGCCATGCCCCAGTGGGTCTACGGCATGCGCACCACGGCCTGGGACGGCCACCGGCTGCTGGCGGCGGCCTGCCGGGACGGGGTCTGGAGCCTGGGAGAGGTGTCCCTGGCATCCGAGGCAGCGCCAGGGGCCGACCGCTGGCAGCCCCTGGCGCTGCCCTTCGATGACCTGGCGGATGTGAGCGCGGCGAACGGCCGGCTGGCCTGCGTCGCCAGCTCCCCCACCACGGGCCAGGGCCTGCTGCAGCTCGAGCTGGCCAGCGGCGCGTGGCGCCACGAACCCGTGGCCACCTCCCCCCTGCCCCCCCAGGCGATCAGCGAGCCGGAAGCCCTCTGGTTCGCCGGCCACGGGGGCGCCCGCACCCATGCCTGGTACTACCCCCCCCAGGGGGGCGCCAGCCCCGGGAGCCCGCTCTTGGTGAAAGGCCACAGCGGACCCACCGGCATGGCCCGGCGGGGACTGAGCCTGGGGATCCAGTTCTGGACCTCCCGCGGCTGGGGGGTTGTGGACGTGAACTACGGCGGCTCCACCGGCTTCGGACGGGCCTACCGGGAACGGCTCGATGGCCTGTGGGGGGTGGCGGATGTGGAGGACTGCGCCGCCGCCGCATGGGCTCTGGTGGCCGCAGGCCTGGCCAGTCCGGCGCGCATCGCCATCGAGGGTGGCAGCGCCGGCGGATTCACGGCCCTGGCGGCCCTCTGCTTCACCGACGTCTTCCGAGCGGCCGCCTGCCGCTATGCCGTGAGCGACCCGGCGGCCCTGGCCGGCCACGACCACCGCTTCGAAGCCCGCTATCTGGATGGGCTGATCGGCCCCTGGCCCGAGGCCACCGCCACCTACGCAGCCCGCTCACCCCTGGCCCACGCGGCGCGGATCCGCTGCCCGGTGATCTTCTTCCAGGGGCTGGACGACCAGGTCGTGCCGCCGGAGCAGACCGATCGGATGGCCGCCGCCCTGGAGGCCAACGGCGTGCCGGTGGAGGTGCACCGCTTTGCCGGGGAAGGCCATGGGTTCCGCAGCGGCACCGTGCAGCAGCAGGTGCTCGAGGCCACGGAAGCCTTCTTCCGCAGGCACTTTCAGCTGTGAACACCCTCTCCAGCCTGGCTGTGGTCGGCGCGGCCTTCCTGCTGCTGGGGCTGCTGCTGGCGGTTGGCCGGGCCGTCGGTCCGGCCCTGGGGCTCCAGAGCATCGGTCTGCCGGCGGCGGTGCTGGCCGGCCTGCTCGGGATTCTGGTGGGTCCCCACGGGCCCTGGCCCCTGCTGCCCGACGCGATCGAGGCCCTCTGGGCCCGCTTGCCGGTGGTGCTGCTCACCCTGGTCTTCGGCACGCTGATGCTCGGCCGGCCCCTGCCACCGCTGCGGCGCCTCTGGCGCCCGGCCACGGCCCAGACCCTGCTCGGGTTGACCCTCGGGTTCGGCCAGTATCTGGTGGGAGGCCTGGCGGTGCTGCTGGTGCTGGGCCCCTGGCTGGAGGTGAACCCGCTGATGGCCTGCCTGATCGAGGTGGGCTTCGAAGGCGGCCACGGCAGTGCTGCTGTGATGGGCCCGATCTACGCCGGCCTGGGCTTCCAGGAAGGCACCGACCTGGGACTGGCAATGGCCACCGTGGGGCTGCTGAGCTCCACGGTGCTGGGCGGGCTGCTGGTGGTGCTGGCCCAGCGCTGGGGCTGGCTGCTCGCCCAGGAGCCGGCGAGCGCCCCGCAGCTGCCCCTGCCAGGCTCTGCTGCCGCGACGCCTTCGGAGGACGCCTCCCCCCGGCCTGACCTCCACACCCCCAGCTGTCCGCTGCCGACGCCTGACCCCAGGCCCCCGGCACCCCGCTGGCAGGCCTGGCTGCTGAACCTGGGGCTGGCCGGTCTGGCCGTGGGGCTGGGGGTGCTGATGCAGGCGGCCCTCAACTGGAGCGCCACCCCGCTGCAGGGTCCTTGGCGCACGGTGATCGATGCCCTGCCCGTCTACCCCCTGGCCCTGGCGGGATCCCTGCTGGTGCGGCTGGCCCTGGAGCGGAGCGGTCAGGCGGCGCTGGCCAGCCCGGCCCTGCAGGGCCAGCTGGGAGGACTGGCCACCGACCTGCTGATCACCGCGGCAATGGCCGGACTCGACCTGCCCCTCCTCGCCCCCAACTGGCTGCCACTCACGGTGCTGGCCACGGCCGGTCTGGCCTGGAATCTGCTGGTGGTGCTGGTGTTGGCCCGCCGCATCCTGCCCGTCGACTGGTTTGAACGGGCGGTGATCGAATTCGGCCAGGCGACTGGTGTGGCTGCCAGCGGCCTGCTGCTGCTGAACATGGCGGACCCGGACAACCGCAGTGAGGCCCTGCCCGCGTTCTCGATCAAACAACTGCTGCTTCAGCCGGTGCTGGCCGGGGGGGTGGTGACGGTCGCGGCCCCCCTGGCGGTGGCGGCCTGGGGCCTGCCGATCTGGAGTGAAATCTGCCTGGCCCTGACGGCACTGTGGATCACACTCGCCCTGGTCCTGGCGCCATCCCAGCGATGAAGGTCTTCGACGTGCTGATCGCCTTCGTGGCCCTCAGCCTGCTGCTGCTGCTCGCCACCTGGCTGCGCCAGCGGCTGCGCTGGCTGCGTCGCCTTGGCCTGCCGGAAGCGCTGGTCGCCGGCCTGCTGGGCATGTTGATCGGCCCGTTCAGCGTGGCGCGGATCTTCCCCGAAGCGGTGTACACCGTCTGGGCCCAGACCCCGGGGGTGCTGATCAACGTGGTCTTCGCCACCCTGTTTCTTGGACAGGCCCTGCCCAGCCGCACGGTGCTCTGGCAGCGGGCGGCCAGCCAGACCGCCTTCGGCATGGTGCTGGGCTTCGGCCAGTACCTGGTCGGCGGCCTGGCGGTGCTGCTGGTGCTGGGCCCCTGGCTGGGGGTGAACCCGCTGATGGCCTGCCTGATCGAGGTGGGCTTCGAGGGCGGTCACGGGACTGCCGCCGGCATGGGCCCCACCTTCCGGGACCTCGGCCTGGCCAGCGGCGAGGCCCTGGGCCTGGCGATGGCGACGGTGGGGGTTCTGGCGGCGGTGCTGATCGGCAGCACGCTGGTGGTGATCGGCAGGGGACGTCGCTGGTTGTTCTCCACCCAGGCAACCGATCGCCGAGGTGGCCCGGACGTTCTGGCCCAGGCAACGGCCTGCGCCCCGTCGAAACCCCTCTCTGCCACCATCGACACCCTCACCTTGAACGTGGCCCTGATCGGGGGCGCCGTGGGGCTGGGGGTCCTGCTCAAACACGGCCTGATCGAGGCCGGCACGGTCGTCGGCGGCGCTGACGCCGGCCGGCTGCTGAACGCGGTGCCCCTGTTTCCCCTGGCGATGGTGGGTGGCCTTGTGGTGCAACAGCTGCTGCAGTGGCAGCGGCACCCGGGCCTTGCGGAGGCACCTCTCCAGCAGAGCATCGGCTCGATGGCCATGGATCTGCTGATCACTGCAGCGATGGCCACCCTGAACCTGAAACTGCTGGGCGAGGCCTGGCTGCCTCTGCTGGTGCTCTCCCTGGCAGGCCTGGCCTGGAACCTGATGGCGGTGCTCTGGCTGGCGCCACGGCTGTTCCGCGACGCCTGGTTTGAACGGGCGATCGCCGATTTCGGCCAGGGCACCGGGGTGACGGCCACGGGACTGCTGCTGCTGCGCATGGCCGATCCCCACAGCCGCAGCGGAGCCCTGGAGGCCTTCTCCTTCAAGCAACTGGTGTTCGAGCCCTTCCTGGGCGGAGGTCTGGTGACCGCCTTCGCCCCGATCGCGCTGATCAGCCTGGGGTTGCCCACCTGGACAGCCCTGGCCGCCCTGCTAACCCTGGCCGCCCTTGGCTTTGGGATCCTGGTGCGGCGCCAGAGCTGAGGGAAGCAGCCTGGCCCGCACCAGCGCTGAGAGCGCCGTATTGGCGCTGCTCCATCTGCGCGGCCACCTGGTCCATCTCCGCATCGGAGAGCAGGGGAGGCTCCCCCAGGGCGAGCGCCAGACCGTAGATCCGCGCCAGATTCTCCACCTCACCGGCCAGGGCGAGAGCCTGCTCCAGGCTGGAGCCGATGGCGACCTGGCCGTGGTGGGCCAGCAGGCAGGCCAGGCGTCCCTCCAGGGCCTCAACCGCCAGATCGGAGAGCGCCTGACTGCCGAAGGTGGCATAGCCGGCGCACCGGATCGAAGGGCCGCCGGCCTGCACCACCATGTAGTGAAAGGCGGGGATCCCCCGGCCGTGGCAGGCCAGGGCGGTGGCATGGGCGGAATGGCAGTGCACCACCGCCTGGATGTCCGGTCGTCTGCTGAGCAGATCGGCATGCAGGCGCCACTCCGAGGAGGGGGCGCGGGTGCCCGCCAGCAGCCGGCCATCGTGGTCGATGGCGACCAGGTCCTCAGGCCCCATCTGGTCGTAGGGCAGGGAACTGGGCGTGATCAACAGGCCGCCGGGAAGGCGAAGGGAGAGATTGCCGGCCGTACCACTGTTGAGACCGGAGGCATGGAGCCGCTGCGCCCCGGCCAGCAGCGACTCCCGGGCTTGCTGCTCCTGGGCCCTCGACCAGTCGTGGATCATCGAACCGGCCAGGGCGTCAGCCCTCACGCTACGGGCGGCCCCAGCGTGCAGGCTGCCGGCAGCGGGGGAGATGGCTAGGGATGGGGGCAGTTCTGTCCAAGCGAACACCCTCTTCACCCTTGGCCATGGCGCTGCGAACCAGCCTCTTCCTGCTCACCAACCTGGTGGTGGTGGCCACGATCGGCCTGTTGCTGGGGCTGGCCTCCGCCCTGGGCTGGCTGCCCACCGACCTGCCGCTCGCCCCCCTGCTGCTGAGCTGTTTCCTGTGGGGGGCCGGGGGCTCCTGGCTGGCGCTGCAGTGGTCGCGGGAATCGGCCATGCGGGCCATGGGGGTGGCGCTGGTGGACGGCAACGGAGGAGCTGAAGCCCGCTGGCTGGTGTCGACGGTGGCCGCATTGGCCGAGAAGGCAGGCCTGCCCATGCCGCAGGTGGGCATCTACCCGGGCCGAGAATTCAATGCCTTTGCCACGGGTCCCGGCCCCGATCGCGCCCTGGTGGCTGTCTCCAGCGGCCTTCTCGCGGGCATGCCCGCCGACGAGCTGGAGGCGGTGCTGGGCCATGAGCTCAGCCATGTGGCCAATGGCGACATGGTCACGATGGCGCTCCTGCAGGGGGTCGTGAACGCCTTCGTGCTCTTTCTGGCACGGGTGTTCTGGCTGCTGGTGCCCTCCGGCCGCGACGAACAGGGACGGCCGCGGCCGCCCTCGCCCGTGCTGCTCCAACCTCTGGAGCTGCTGCTGGGTCTGGGCGGATCCCTGATCACCGCCGGGTTCTCCTGCCATCGGGAATACCGGGCCGACGCCGGCGCCGCCCGACTGGTCAGCACCGAGGCGATGGTGGGAGCCCTGGAGCGACTGGGGAGCGCCGCCGGGCTCCTGGAGCCGAGCGCTGGCCCAGCGCTCGACTGCCTCAAGATCGCCGGCCCTACAGCCCTGCTGGGCCTGCTGGCCAGTCACCCCTGGCTGGAGGAGCGCATCCGCGCCCTGCGGGAGGCCGAGGCCCTTCAGCCGGCGTCGCCGTAGAGCCCCCGCAGCCCTGCCTCACTGGCATCGGCCACGCCGCGCTCGGTGATCAGGGCCGTCACCAGGCGTGCCGGGGTGACGTCAAAGGCCGGATTGAAGGCCGCACTGCCATCGGGGGTGAGCTGCACCATGGCCAGCTGACCCGCGGCCGGCCCCTCCTGCAGGCGCCCCTGGATGTGGGTCACCTCAGCGGCACTGCGGGCCTCGATCGGGATCTCGGCCACGCCGTCACGCACCTGCCAGTCGATGGTGGAGGCGGGCAGGGCCACGTAGAAGGGCACGCCGTTGTCGCGGGCGGCCAGGGCCTTGAGGTAGGTGCCGATCTTGTTGCACACGTCGCCGCAGCGGGTGGTGCGGTCGGTGCCCACGATCACCGCATCCACCTGGCCGTGCTGCATCAGGTGGCCGCCGGCGTTGTCGACGATCACCGTGTGCGGCACCCCCTCCCGGCCCAGTTCCCAGGCCGTGAGCGAAGCACCCTGGTTGCGCGGCCGGGTCTCATCCACCCACACGTGGATGTTGAGGCCGGCGCGGTGGGCCTTGTAGATCGGCGCCAGGGCCGTGCCCCAGTCGACCGTGGCGATCCAGCCGGCGTTGCAGTGGGTGAGCACCTGGAACGGCTGGCCCTGCCGCTCGGCCGGGCGGGCCGCCGCCAGCTGCTGAAAGATCGCCAGGCCGTGGTCACCGATGGCCTCGCACATGGCCACGTCCTCATCGGCGATGGCGGCCGCCTCCGCCTTGGCGGCTGCAGCCCGCTGCTCCGGCGGCAGGGGCTGCACCCGATCGCGCACCCGCTCCAGGGCCCAGCGCAGGTTGATCGCCGTGGGCCGGGTGGCGTTGAGCTGTTCGAAGGCCGTCACCAGGGCGGCGTCGCTGGGGTCGGCCTGCAGGGCCAGCATCAGCCCGTAGGCACCGGTGACGCCGATCAACGGCGCACCGCGCACCACCATGGTGGAGATGGCTTCCGCCGCCTCCTCGCAGCTGCGCAGGGTGCGGGTGGTGAAGCGGTGGGGCAGCTGGGTCTGATCGATCACGCCGACCGCGTCCTGGCCCGAGCCACCATCGGCCTCCAGCCAGATCGTGCGCCAGGGCTTGCCGTCGATGTTCATGGGGCGCAGGTTCCGGAACCGTTGCCCTGATCATCGGTGGCGGGGTGAGGCTCAGAGGCGCCGGAAGCCGAACCAGTCCGGCACCTGGGGCTGGCTGAGGCCCTCCGGATGGGGCTGGAGCTGCACATGCCAGCGCTCGCCGCCCAGCAGCGGGAGCTGCTCGAGCGCCAGGCAGTCGTCCACAGCCTGCAGATCATCCTTGTGCTGCTGCAGGGCGCCTTTGAGCCACCGGCGCTTGGCCGCCGCCTTCGCCGCCTGGGGCGAGCGGGCCACCACCAGCCCGAAGTGGTGCAGCTCCGCCAGCGAATCGGGGCGGTAGGCGCCCAGGTTCAGGAACCAGAGCCGCTCGGGCCTGGGCGCGGACGGCTCGCGCCCCAGGCTCACCGCCCAGCCATCCACCGCCCGCACCGCCATACAGGCATCCAGGTGCAGGCCCTCACGCCTCCCGAACCACTGCCGCCGCAGCTCCGGGATGGCCTCGTCGATCGTGGCGCCGGCCACGAAGCGCACATCGTGGAGCTCGATGTGGCAGCCGGGGGCCCGGCCGCCCAGCACCGCCAGCCAGAGCAGCGGAGGTGCAGCAGAGTGCATCGACAGGATTTCCGGGCTGATGGCGAGCATCGCGCTGTTCGAGCGCCAATGGGCCACCTACCGGACGATGGTGAGCCACGACCTGATGGAGCATCGGGCCCTGGCGAGCGCCACCGCCGCGGCGCTGGAGCAGTGGCTGGCCCAGCGCCCGGCGGGCCAGCCAGCGCCGGCGATGGTGGATCTGGGCTGCGGCGATCTGGCCCTGCTGGCGCCGATGCTCCAGACGCTGCCCCTGGGCTCCTACACCGGTCTCGACCTCACCCCTGCCGTGCTGCCGCTGGCCGAAGCGGCCCTCGGCTCCGTGCCCTACCCCACCCGCTGGGTGGAGGGGGATCTGCTGGCCTGGGTCGACAGCGATGGCCCACCGGTGGAGCTGATCCACTCGGCCTTCGCCCTCCACCACCTCACCGACGCCCAGAAAGGACAGTTCCTGCGGGCAGCACGCCGGCGCCTGGCCCCGGGCGGGTTGCTGCTGTGGGGCGATGTGTTCCGCGAACCGGGGGAAGCGCTCAACGCCTACCGCCAGCGCTACAGCGACCGCATCCGCCAGGGATGGCAGGGGCTGACCTTGGAGCAGCAGAGCCAGGTGATCGATCACCTCAGTTCGTTCGACATCCCGGCGGAACGGGGCAGCATCGAGGCGCTCGCCCAGCAGGAGGGCTGGAGCTGGCGATGGGCCTGGCAGGGCACCCACCAGGCCGAGGCGCTGGCGCTGCTCACACCGATCTGAGCAGGCCCCCCGGCTGGCCGGAGCTCAGCTGTGTTCCCGCAGGAAGGCGATGGTGCCCTCCAGCTCCTCGGCGAAGCGATCGATCTCCTCGGGCGTGGTGGTGAAGCTGAGGCTGGCCCGGGCCGAGCCGGGGATGCCGTAGAGCCGGTGCAGGGGCTGGGTGCAGTGGTGGCCGCTGCGGATGCAGATGCCGGCCGAATCCAGCAGGGCGGCGATGTCGTTGGCGTGCAGGCCCTCCACCGTGAAGGCGGCCAATGCGCCGCGGTCGGGTTGCTGCTCCGGGGAGGGGCCCAGGATGCGCACCCCCTCAATCGCCTGCAGCCGCTGGAACAGCTGGCGGGTGAGCACCTGCTCCCAGGCGTGGATGCGCTCGAGGCCAATGGAATGGAGGTAGTCGAGGGCGGCGCCCATGCCGATCGCCTCGCCGATGGCCGGCGTGCCTGCCTCGAACTTGTGGGGCAGGTCGGCCCAGCTGCTGTGCTCCAGGAACACGTCCTGAATCATCTCCCCGCCTCCGAGGAAGGGCGGCATCGCTTCCAGCAGCGCCTCGCGGGCCCAGAGGAAGCCCATGCCGGTGGGACCACAGAGCTTGTGGGAGCTGGCCACCAGGAAATCGCAGCCCAGCTCGGCCACGTTCACCGGCAGATGGGGCAGGCTCTGGCAGGCATCCACCAGCAGCAGGGCGCCAGCGGCGTGGGCCAGGGGGGCGATCTGAGCGATCGGGTTCAGGGCCCCGAGGGTGTTGCTGACCTGCACCAGGCTCACGAGTTTGGTGCGCTCGCTGAGCTGACTGCGCAGATCGTCGAGATCCAGCTCACCGCTCCCGGTGAGGCCCACGTGGCGCAGCACGCAGCCGGTGCGGGCCGCCAGCAGCTGCCAGGGCACCAGATTGGAGTGGTGCTCCATCACCGTGAGCAGCACCTCGTCGCCTTCGCGCAGGTTGGCCTCGCCCCAGGTGCGGGCCACGAGGTTGATCGCCTCGCTGGCATTGCGAGTGAACACGATCTCCCGCGGACTGGCCGCCCCCACGAACGCCGCCGCCTTGGCGCGAGCTCCCTCGAACCCCTCGGTGGCCCGGGCACTCAGCTGATGGGCGCCGCGGTGCACGTTGGCGTTGTCATGGTCGTAGTAGTGCTGCAGGGCTTCGAGCACCTGGCGGGGCTTCTGGCTGGTGGCGGCGTGATCCAGGTAGATCAGCGGCTGCCCGAGGCAGGCGGTCTGCGCCAGCAGGGGGAAATCGGGCCTGGTGAGGGCAGCCAGGTTGGTGGCCTGGACTGGCGCATCCAGCAGAGCGGAGTCAGCGGCCTGCAGGAGCTCCGCGGGCTCGCCGGCCGCCAGGTTCGGATCAAGGGCAGGGGTGGCAGTCATTGGCGGTCAGGCCCTCCCGAGCAGGGTGAGCAGGGGCCCATGGCTGGCGGCCGCGGCAGGCAAATCGCGCAGCACCTCCTCACAGAAGGCCCGCTGCAACAACTGCGCGGCCTGGTCGGAGGCAATGCCGCGACTCCGCAGGTAGAAGAGCTCCTCACTCTGGAGCCGGCTCACGGTGGCGCCGTGGGCACACTTCACATCGTCAGCGACGATCTCCAGTTCCGGCTTCGTGTCGATCCTCGCCCGATCGGAGAGCAGAAGGCTGCGGCTGAGCTGGGCGGCATTGGTGCGCTGGGCGGCGCGGGGCACCCGCACGGCGCCATTGAACACGCTCCGGGCCTGATCGTCGGCCACGGCCTTGTGGAGCTGATCGAGCTCCCCCTCCGGCCCGTCGAAGCGCACCCAGGTGTGGGTGTCGGCCAGTTCAGCACCGCGGCACACCTGCAGGCCGCGCAGGCGGGAGAAGGCCTGGCCGTCACGCTGAAGGATGCGGGGCTCCAGACGGGCCAGGCCCCAGCCACCGGCCACGGCCGTGTGGTCCAGGCGGCTACCGGCGGCCTGGACCACCGCCGTGTGCTGGAACAGGCAGCTCTCCTCGGTACCGAACGCCAGGCTGCCGAGCTTCAGTTCGGCTCCAGGCGCGAGGATCACCTCGCTCACCAGGCTCAGGGCATTCGGGCCGCTGGAGCTGGGCCGGAGCAGCAGCTCCAGGCTGGAGCCCGGCTCCAGCACCAGCAGCAGCCGGAAGGTGGCCAGGCCGGCGGTGGAGCCAGCGTCGAGGTGCAGATCAAGGGAACCGGCGGCCCCAAACACCCTCAGGGCCAGCAGAGGGCAGGCCTGCGCTGCACTGGCACCGCTGTTGAGGAGCACCGGCCAGTGCTCGGCACTGGCCGTAGCGGCCAGGGCCTGGCCCAGCCAGGGAGCAGCGCTGCTGGAACTGAGGCGCTCCAACCCGGCAGGCAGATCGACCGCGGCCAGTGGATCGGCCGGCGTGATCATCTGGGGCTCGAGTGCCGTCAGGGCCTTCAGATCCGTGAAGCGCCAGTCCTCCTGACGACGACTCGGCAGGGGGGCACCGGCCAAGGTCGCCAGCCAGGCAGCATCCCCAGCCCCAGCACGGCCGGTCGAGGTGGGAGCCGTGGGAGTCGCCACCATCAGCCCACCTCCACCGGGGTGCGCCCAGCCTCTTGTCCACCGGCTGCAAGACGATCCAGCTCCTGGTCCACCCAGTCGTAGCCTGTGCGCTCCAGCTCCAGGGCCAGTTCCTTGCCACCGCTGCGCAGGATGCGGCCCGCCGCCATCACATGCACATGGTCGGGGGTGATCAGATCCAGGAGCCGCTGGTAGTGGGTGATCAGCAGGGTGGCGTTGTCGGGGCTGGCCAGCTGGTTCACGCCGCCGGCCACGATGCGCAGGGCATCGATGTCGAGACCGGAATCGGTTTCATCGAGGATCGCCACCAGGGGCTCCAGCAGCGCCATCTGCAGAATCTCGTTGCGCTTCTTCTCGCCGCCGCTGAAGCCCTCATTCACCGAGCGCTCCAGGAAAGCGGGATCCATCTGCACCACCGCCAGCCGCTCGCGCACCAGATCCTCGAAGGCAAAGGTGTCCAGCTCCTCGAAACCCTGCTCAGCCCGGCGGGCGTTGGTGGCCACCCGCAGGAATTCCAGATTGCTCACCCCAGGGATCTCCACTGGGTACTGGAAGCCCAGAAACAGGCCGATGCGGGCCCGCTGCTCGGGATCGAACTCCAGCAGGTTCTCACCCTTGTAGAGCACCCTGCCGCCGGTCACGGTGTAGGCGGGGTGCCCGGCCAGCACCTTGGAGAGGGTGCTCTTGCCACTGCCGTTGCGGCCCATCACCGCATGGATTTCACCCGCGCGGATGGTGAGATTCACCCCCTTGAGGATCGGCTGATCCTCCACCGCGGCCTGCAGGTCGCGGATGTCGAGCAAGACCGGGGCGTCGGGGCGAATCACGGTGGAAACAGTCGGGGAGAAGGGGAAGAAAAAGAACGGGATGGAACGAGGCAGACCGAGGGTTCAGCAGACTGCGCCCCCCACACGGAGGCCGACGCAAGCGGGCGGCTTCAGCCGACGGATCCCTCCAGTTTGAGGGCCAGCAGCTTGTCAGCCTCGGCCGCAAATTCCATCGGCAGCTGGTTGAACACATCGCGGCAGAAGCCGCTCACCATCATCGAGACGGCCTCCTCAAAGCCGATCCCCCGGCTCTGGAGATAGAAGAGCTGATCTTCGGAGATGCGGCAGGTGCTGGCCTCATGCTCAATCGCCGCATCGGGCTGCTGGCAGCGGATGTAGGGATAGGTATTGGCGGCGGCCTGATCGCCGATCAACATCGAGTCGCACTGGCTGTAGTTGCGCGCGCCCACAGCCTTGGGGCCGATCTGCACCAGCCCGCGATAGCTGTTGCTGGAGTGGCCGGCGCTGATGCCCTTGCTCACGATCGTGGAGCGGCTGCGGGGGCCCACATGGATCATCTTGGTACCCGTGTCGGCCTGCTGCTTGTTGTTGGTGAGCGCCACGGAGTAAAACTCGCCCACGGAATCGGCACCCTGCAGCACGCAGCTGGGGTATTTCCAAGTGATCGCCGAACCGGTTTCCACCTGGGTCCAGCTGATCTTGCTGCGATCACCGCGGCACTGGCCCCGCTTGGTCACGAAGTTGTAGATGCCGCCCACGCCGTTCTCATCACCGGCATACCAGTTCTGCACGGTGGAGTATTTGATTGAGGCGTCATCGAGAACCACCAGCTCCACCACTGCCGCATGCAGCTGGTTGGTGTCAAACATCGGCGCCGTGCACCCCTCCAGGTAGCTCACCGAAGCCCCTTCTTCGGCCACGATCAGGGTGCGCTCAAACTGGCCGGTATCCCCGGAGTTGATGCGGAAGTAGGTAGAGAGCTCCATCGGACACTCCACACCCTTGGGAATGAACACGAAGGAGCCGTCGCTGAAGACAGCCGAATTGAGAGCCGCGAAGTAGTTGTCGTTGCTGGGCACCACGGTGCCGAGGTAGCGCTCGATGAGCTCGGGATGCTCCTTCACCGCCTCACTGATCGAGCAGAAGATCACCCCGTGCTCAGCCAGCTGCTCCTTGAAGGTGGTGGCGATGGAGACGCTGTCAAACACCGCATCAACAGCCACATTGGAGAGACGCTTCTGCTCACTCAGAGGGATACCGAGCTTGTCAAAGGTCTCAAGCAATTTGGGATCCACCTCATCGAGGCTGGTCTTTTTCTGTTGCTGCTTGGGAGCGGCGTAATAAATGATGTCCTGATAGTCAATCGCCGGGAAACCCAGAGCTGCCCAGTCAGGCTCCTGCATCTGCTGCCACTGGCGGAATGCCCTTAAACGGAATTCCAGCAGGAACGCCGGCTCCTCCTTTTTCGCTGAGATCAGCCGAACCACATCCTCGCTGAGGCCCTTGGCGATCTTCTCGGTTTCGATCTCAGTGACAAAGCCGTACTTGTACGGCTGAGAGACCAGATCTCCAACGGTGGCGGTGGACATGGCGGGCGGAGCGAAAGAGCTTGGGCCTGGAGCTACTGACCAGCGGTGGCTGCCTTGATCTCCTCCATTGAGATGGTCTGCTTCTCGCCCCGGAAAGGGTTGTCCTCCGTGAGGAAGAGCATGCAGTGACATTCCATGCGCTCGCGCATCGGCACGCAGGGGCAGTTCCAGAAGGCCTGGGACACCTCCGCCTGCTTGTCCTCGTAGTGACGACAAGGGCAAAGCGCACCCCCGAGCTCATCCTTATGCCGGGCAAGGCCCTCAAGCACCACGGCGGTGACACCGGGGTCGCTGCAGAAATAGGTGCCGGTGCGCTGGGCGTAGGTCTCGGCAAACTTGCGGATCACCTCAAGGCTGTCGGTGGCCGCGGCGGAGCTTTGGGCAGGATCAGTCATGGCAGCGGATCAGAGGCTCGAGGCATCAACCGGAAGAAGGGAGCGGGGAGCTCCACCCACCGGGGAGGACCGCAGACCCGGAGGCCGCAGACTTCGCCAATAACGAAACACGACAGTTTCGTTATTGGTCAGCCTAGGGCACCGGGTCTGGAGATGGCGGGCATGGGCCATTGTGCAGCCCTGCCATGGCCTCTCGGGCGCCCTGCCCCCAACCCCTGTTCAGGCGTGGCATCGTGTGGGGGCCAGGCCCTCGCCATGAGCCTCTCCCCCGTTCCATCTCCGGTTGCAGCCCCGACCACCGAACCCGGTGGCGGCACCCGCCAGGCGGCCCTGGCCCTGCTGCTGCGCCGGGGTGAGGCAACGGCTGCTGACCTGGCCCACCACCTGCAGGTGTCCGTGCAGGTGATGCGGCGTCACCTGCGGGCCCTCGAGGATGGGGGTCTGGTGGCCTCCAGCCCCGCCGCTGAAGGCCCAGGCCGGCCCAGCAACCGCTGGCATCTGACGGCTGCAGGCACTGCCCAGTTTCCAGATGGCGGCCAGCAGTTCGCCCTGGGGTTGCTCGAATCGATCGCCGACGAGCTCCCGGCCGAGACGCTGCAGCGGCTGATGAGTCAGCAGGCCACCCAGAAGGCCGAAAGCTACCGCCGGCTGCTCGGCCAGGGGAGCCTCAGGGAGCGACTGGAGCGGCTCGTGGAGCTGCGACGCGGGGAGGGCTACGTGGCCGAGTGTGCGGCGGATGCCGATGGCCAGTCGTGGCTGATCAGTGAATTCCACTGCTCTGTGATGCGCATTGCAGAACAGTTCCCCTGCGTCTGCGATCAGGAGCTGCAGCTGATCCGCTCCACCTTCCCCGACTGCCAAGTGGAGCGGGTGCACTGGCGCCTGGAAGAAGGTCACTCCTGCGGCTTCCGCCTGTCACCCCGGGCAGGGGCGTGAGCCGGGCGCCTGCGTCCCATCCATTCCGTTACCAGCCCTGCCGCCACCGCACGAACTGCCATGGGTCCCCTTAGCAGCGGTCCCCTCACAACCGAGGAACTGACCCTGCTGGAGAGCACCCTGCTGCCGGCGATGGAACGCCACCACCTGCGACTGCTGGCCCATGGGCTGCGCAGCCTCCAGGCCATCGCCGGCCGCCGCAGCGGTCCCATCCCCGAAGCCGGGGTGATCGCCGACTGGGCCAGCCAGGAGCAGAGCATCCGCACGGATGCAGCCTTTCAACGGATGTTCACCGTGCAGCTGACCCGCCTGGGCGAAGTCCTGACCCAGATCGCGGCCCAGCGACACTGCGATCCCCTGGCCCTGGAGTTGCCTGATCTCTGTGCCTGGGCGCTTGAGCAGGCCGACCGGCGGCTGGAGCGCTAAGTGCTCAACAGCACCACACCCCCCAGGGCCAGGCCGGCGGCGGCGGCCCCCAGCAGCCCGGGCCGATCCCCCTCCCAGTAGCCCACCGGCAAGGCCAGCACCGGTGCAGTGGCCAGCAGGGCCACCGCCATGCCGGCCGGCAACAGGCTCAGGGCCAGCTGCTGCAGCGCAATGCCACAGCTGGTGCCCAGCAGGGTGGCGACCAGGGCCAGGGGCCAACGACAGTGCCGCGGCCGGGGCTGCGGAGGGCGAAGGAGACGGCGCAGCAGGGACGGTGCCAGGGGCAGCAGCACGAGACTGCCGCCCAGGAGCCGCAGGGCAGCGGCCAGCAGCACACTGAGGGCCACGGCACGCAGCACCGAGCGGGCCAGCAGGGCGCCTGCCACCCCACAGACCACCGCAGCCAGGGCCAGCGTCACCCCCATCCGCCGCTGCCGGAGTGCGCAGGCGCCGGCCGGGCGCTGCAGGGCCACGAGCACCACCGCCAGGGTGATCAGGCTGATTCCCAGCCACTGGGACTGACGGGGCACCTCCGCGAGAAGCACCACGCCGACGGCGGCCGTGACCGCCGGACCGCCCGCGTTGATGGTGAGCGTGCGGCGCGTGCCGATGCGGCGCAGGGCGGCGAAGTAGCAGGTGTCGCCGGCCGCGATGCCCAGCACACCACTGAGGAGCAACAGCGCCAGGGCCGCTGGACCGCCGACCACCCAGGCAGAGGTGAAACCCAGATGCCAGACGAGCGGCGGTGCGAGCAGCACCAGGGCCAGCAGGTTCTTGAGCAGATTGAGTTCAGCTGCTGCCAGGGATGTCGGCAGACGACGCCAGAGCGCGCTGGCCAAGGTCCAGCAGAGGGCCGCTCCCAGGGCCGCAGCCGCACCGCTCAGCATCCGCTTGCCATCCCCGTGGGGCGCGCCGGGTTGCGATCATCGCTGCAGCCTGTCCCTGCCCGTGAGCCTCCCGATCGCCGACGCGCTCAGCTTCTTCCGGCTCAGCTGCGGCCGCTGGCGCTCCCAGCGCACCAGCCACCACCTCCTCCACCGCAGGGCTGAGGCCGGCGACTCCTGGATCGAAGTGGTGGAACTGATACCGGACGACGCCCGCCTGATCGCCATCGCCGCCCTCCACCAGCAGGATCCCGCTGGCCTGGTGGGAGGCTGCCGCGTCACCTGGAACGCCTCGATGGCCTGGGACAAGGCCGGCGAAGCTCATGAGGGGGAGAGCGTGTTCGGTCTGATCCCCACCGACGAACGGGGCCGCACGGGCCTGCTGCTGCGGGACCGGGGCTATGCCGAAACCGCTCCGGTGGCCGGCCAGTTCGCCATGGACGAGCGGGACGGCCTGCTGCTGACCACCAGCTACGAGACCATGAACAGTCTGGAGCGCTTCAGCTTCGCGGGCCCGGACGTGCGGCTGCGCACCAGCACGGTGGAAGGGCTCTCCAACACCGCCTCCTTCTGCGTGGAGACCCGGCTGGTCGATCCGGCCGCTGGCGAGCCGGCCGCCACTGCCGGCTCGGGCGCCGAGCCCCCGGCCTCCCCCTTGGCCGGCGAAGGCCGGTTGTCGCCCCTGGGCTGGTAAGAGCCCAGTCTGTGGCGAACGTTACGGACTGTGAGCCCTCGCTCGGAGGGCTCAGTGGCTCCCAGGGTGCACTTCTACGATCCACGGCGACGGATGCCGTAGTCGCGTGGCCCTGCCCCTCCTGAAGTACGCGCCCACCACCCAGAACTCCCGGGTTGATTCCCTGCGCGTGGGTTCGGATGAGGACCCGAAGGCCGTTTCCATGGAGAAGGCCATGGATCGCGAAGATCAGAACGTGATTGAGGCGGCCTACCGCCAGATCTTTTTCCACGCCTTCAAGGTGGATCGGGAGCGCACCCTGGAGTCGCAGCTGCGCAACGGCCAGATCACCGTGCGTGACTTCATCCGCTCCCTGTGTCTCTCCGACACCTTCACCCGCAGTTTCTACAACCTCAACAACAACTACAAGGTGGCCCGCCACCTGGTGGAGAAGCTGCTGGGCCGCAAGACTTATGGCAAGTCCGAGGAGATCGCCTGGTCGGCGGTGCTGATGACCCGCGGTGTCAGGGGGATGGTCGACGACATCCTCGACTCCCAGGAGTACCTGGAAGCCTTCGGCTACGACACCGTGCCCTACCACCGCAACCGGGTGGTGGGCAGCCGGGATCTGGGCGAGACGCCGTTCAACATCACCAGCCCCCGATACGACGCCTACTACCGGGGGATCCTCGGCTTCCCCCAGGTCGTCTACACCGGTACCGCCAAGGCCTACCCCGAACGCGCCCGCCAGCGCCGCGGAGGGTTCCCCGAGGATTACCTCTCGATCGTGCGCAGCCTGCCGGCCATGCGCGGGGCCAGCGCCTCGGCCAGCGCCGACATCGACTACCTCGCCAAGGTGCCCTACCGCAGCATCGGCCGCTGAGGCCAAGAGCCTGCGGCTGACGCGCCGTCGCTCAAGCCAACCCGTCAGGCGGCCCCACCAGGCCGCCTTTTTGGTGGGGTGTCATGGGTGAGCCGCTGTGCGGCAGCCCCCCGGGCGGCGCGGGATCGCCGGTCAGTGGTTCCTGACCGCCTGCCATCAACTCCGGCAACCAGTGGGATAGTCACTCACGCTGATCCCAAACGAAACCTGTTGCTGTGAGCCCTACCCTCAGTTCGTTAGCCCGCATGACTCTGCGGCAGCTCCGCCAGGTGGCCAGCGACCTGGGTGTAGCTCTGTACAGCCGCAAGTCAAAGGAAGAACTCGTAGCCGCCATCGAACAGCGGCATGACACGCAGGAGCCGAGCCTCAAGGCCATCGAGGCGGAGATGGCCCCGGCACCTCGGCCGGAAGCGGAGACCAGCGTGGTCTTCCTGCCCCGCGATCCCCAGTGGGCCTACGTGTTCTGGGAGATCGCCGAGGCCGATCGGATGGCGGCGCAGGCAGCCGGGGCAACCCAGCTCTGCCTGCGGGTGGCCGACGTCACCGGCCTGCCGGGCGGCTCGGCGCACCCCCACACCCTTCAGGAGGTGATGGTCGACAGCCACGCCACCGAGTGGTACCTGCCTGTGCCCCTGAGCGACCGGGATTACCGGGTGGAACTGGGCTACCGCAAGGGCAACGGCGGGGGCTGGATGTCCCTGGCGTTCTCCTCTGTTGCCAGGGTGCCTGCCCTCCATCCCAGCGAGCAGATCCTCGATCAGTTCGTGCCCTTCTCCCTCGATGCCGCACCGGCGCCGATGCCTGCGCCGGTGGAGCCGGCCGACAGTGGTTTGCACGAGCGCCTGTACCAGAGCGCCACATCCCAGTGGCGACGCATCAGCCGCGGGTCTGAAGCCTTCCACGAGCTCGATGCTGCCGGACTGGACAACAGTGGGCTCAATGCCTCCGGCGCCGGCCTCTGGGCGAGTGGTCGGGATTCGGGAATCGGTGGCGTCGCCCCCCGACAGCGCTCCTTCTGGCTGGTGGCCGATGCCGAGCTGATCGTGTACGGCGCCACCGATCCTTCTGCCCGCCTCAGCATCGGCGGTGAAGAGGTGCCTCTCTCCGCAGACGGCACCTTCCGGGTGCAGGTGCCGTTCCGCGACGGCAAACAGCTCTACCCCATCGAGGCGATTGCCGCCGATGGCGAACAGAAGCGCAACATCACCCTGGAATTCAGCCGAATCACCCCGGAAGACAACAGCAACCCCGCCGACAAAGCCGTCAATGAGTGGTTCTGAGGCCTGAGCCGTGATGCCGTTCAAGCAGGCTGTGGTCGCCTTCACCCCCCTGACCGGGGCCTTGGCGTTCCCTGTGGTCGTTCCCCTGGTGCTGCGCTGGGCCGGCCTGCCAGCGGCCGTGCTCACCGCGGTGATACTGGGCACCACCTGGTTCATCCTCATGCTGCGCACGGCGGAAATGCCCGGCGAACACTGAAGACTCCTGGGCAGTTGCGGCAACCCTGAGGGTCAGCGCATCCTGTCCGATGTCTCAGCTGTTGCGTCGCAGCCTTTGCGGGGTGTTGGGCCTTGTGTTGAGCGGCTGCACGGCCCAGGCCCAGTTGCTGGGCCAGCCGCCTCAGCCGCCCCCCCTGCCCGAAGGCATCAGCCTGGCCTTCAACCATCGCCCGGGCAGCCGGTACCGCAGCCCGATCGATGGCCGTTGGCGGGCCGGTGACGACCTCGAAGCCTTTGTGCTGAAGAGCATCGGCGAGGCCCGCAGCGAGATTCTGGTGGCGGTGCAGGAACTTTCCCTGCCGAAGATCGCCGAGGCCCTCGTGGCACGCCGGCGCGCAGGCGTGGATGTGCGGGTGGTGATCGAAAACACCTACAGCCGCCCCTGGAGCGAAACCCACCCGGCGGACCTCGATGCCCGGGGACGCCATCGCCAGCACCAGCTCCGGGCCCTCGGTGGCGGGGATGCCCTGGTGATCCTGCGTGATGGCGGCGTACCGGTCGTCGACGACACCGCCGATGGCAGCGCGGGCAGCGGTCTGATGCACCACAAATTCGTGGTGATTGACAACCGCGAGGTGATCACGGGCTCCGCCAACTTCACGGCCTCCTGCATCCACGGCGACCCGGATGATCCGCGCAGCCGCGGGAATGTGAATCATCTTCTTCGGCTGCGCAGCGCGGAGCTCGCAGCCCTCTTCCGCCAGGAATTCGAGGCCATGTGGGGCGATGGTCCCGGTGGTGCCCCGGACAGCCGCTTCGGATTGGGCAAGGCGGGTGGGCCGATGCGCTGGGTGCGCGTGGGTTCCGTGCCGGTGGGCGTGTTGTTTGCTCCCCATCGCCGCCGCGAGGAGCACCACGGCCTCCAGGTGATCGATGGTCTGCTGGAGGCCACGCGGGAGCAGGCGGATCTGGCCCTGTTCGTCCTCTCCGACCAACAACTGGGCGACCGCCTCTCCAGCCTTCACAACAGGGGGGTGAGCATCCGGCTGCTGGCCGACCCGGGCTTTGCCAATCGCTCCTTCAGCGAGGTGCTCGATCTGCTGGGCGTGAGCCTGCCGGACCATCGCTGCCGCCTGGAGGCCCACAACCGTCCGCGGCAAGGCGGCATCGACGGCGTGGGAACCCCACGGCTGGCCGCCGGGGACAAGCTGCACCACAAGCTGGCGATCCTCGATCAGGAGCGCGTGATCACAGGCTCCTTCAACTGGAGCCCCAGTGCCGCACATCAGAACGATGAGACCCTCCTGGTGATCGACTCAAAGGCCGTGGCCGCCCATTTCCGGGCCGAGATCGACCAGCTCTGGCGTGGAGCGGAGCTGGGGATCACGCCACGGTTGCAGCGCAAGCGGGAGCGCCAGTTGCACGCCTGTGGCAGTGGTCGCCAACTGCGCAACTAGGATGGGTGGCCGGATCGTTTGAGCCCATGCCTGCAAATCCCGGCTCCCGGCAGCAGCTGGCCACGCTCGATGCCATTCAGTTGATGCTGCGTGACCTGCACACGCGTCACGACGAGATCCGCCATCGGGCCGCCTTCCGTGGCTGCACCCGGGAACTGCTGGAAGTGCAGCAGGAACTGGTGGACTATCTGCTGGCCAAGAAGGGTGAACTGATGGGTCAACAGACCCCGTCCAGCCAGGCCAGCCCCACCTATTCGGCTTTCCTCTGACCAGCAGCCCGCGGAGCCGGCGCCAGCAGCAGGACCCGCGAACGCCTGCTCAGCCATGACCGACCTGCCGACTGTGATCGTGGGCGCCGGCCCGGCCGGCGCAACCCTCGCCCTGCTGCTGGCTCGCCAGGGCATCCCGGTGGTGCTCATCGAAGCCAGCACCGATCCGGCCCGCCGCTTCCGAGGGGAGGCCCTCATGCCCCATGGGCTGGCGGTGCTGGAGGCCATGGGGCTGCTGCCGCTGCCCAGGGCCATCCCTCAGCAGCCCCTGGAGGGCTGGCGCTTTCTGCTCGATGGCCAGGAGCTGTTCCAGCTGCCGGAACCGCTGGAGGGGGGGGATGGACCGGGCTGCACCCTGATCAGTCAGCCCGCCCTGCTGCGCCATCTGCTGGCGCTGGTGCGCCGCTGCCCCCGGGCGACGGTGCTGGAAGGCCAGAGGGTGCAGGCACTGCTGTGGAGCGGCGATCGCATCGCGGGGGTGCGACTGGCGGATGGAACGGCGATGGAGGCCCAGCTCGTGGTGGCGGCCGATGGGCGCAGCTCCGCCCTGCGCCAGCAGGCCCGGCTGGTCCTGCACAGCCAGGCCCCGTCGTTTGATCTGCTCTGGTTCCAGGTCGACGCTGACACCCGCTCCCCGCTCGAGGGATGGTTCACCACCGCCGTGGGGCAGGAAGGACTGTTCAGCGCCTTCGAAGGGGCATCCGGCGGCGTGCAGATCGGCTGGGTGCAGCCGCCTGGCGCCCGCAACAGCGATCGGGACATCGACGGGGCCGGCTGGGGCCGGCGGCTGGCGGCCCTGAGCCCGCCGGAGCTGGCCGTGTGGTGGCGTGAGCAGAGCGAGCGGATCAGCACTCCCACGCGCCTGCCGGTGATGGTGGGCCAGGCCGAGCGCTGGTGGCGGCCAGGCCTGCTGCTGCTCGGGGATGCGGCCCACCCCCTGAGCCCGGTACGCGCCCAGGGCCTCAACCTGGCTCTGCGGGATGCCTGGGTGGCGGCCCGGGCGCTGATCCCGGTGCTGGGCGATGGTGGCCCGGCGGGCTGGGAACCGGATGCAGCCCTGCCCAGGGCCCTGGCATGGATCGAACGCCAGCGCCGGCCCGAGATCAGCGGGCTGCAGGAGCGACAGGCTGCCGAAACCCGGCGAGGCCGGTTGCTGCTGGAGCAACCTCTGCTGCGTCGCTGGATGCGCCTGCAGGGACCGTGGCTGGGGAACCTGGTGGCCCGGCGCTGGCGCCACGACCAGACACCGCTGCGCCAGGGCCTGGTGGCACTGCCTGGACTGCCCGCTCCGGCACCTGACGGGGCCCGCCATGATGGGGGAGCCCAGTCTGAGCAGCCCTGACGCCCCCTGATGGTGATGCCTTCTGAGCAGTTCCCCAGGTGCCCTGACGCCCGCCAGGGCAGGGCCCAGCGACTTGAACGGCCCTGGGGTCCCGTGGGTGGGCTCGCCTTGGCCGCCCTGTTGAGCCTGGCACCCTGGACGCCCGGCCAGGCCCAGCTCCAGGATCCGCCCTACCCAACCCGTGAGTCCCTGCGCCAGCTCCAGCTGCTCACCTTCACCTGCGGCCGGGACAACCAAGCCGGAGCCTGTGAGCAGGCACGCCGTCAGGCCGATGGCCTGCTCGACCATCTCCGTCTGCCGGGCAGTTGCAAGGACAACCTCTGGCAGATCCGGGAACAGGCGGTGGTGGCCGGCAGCAACAGCTTTGCGCGCCGGGATCGCCTCGACCGGGTGGCCGTCGAGATGGTGCGGTCCTGTCAGATCCAGGCCAGACCCGCAGCGCCACCCCCTGGATCGGCCGGTGGGCCCTCAGGCCCACCTTGATCAGGGCCGCCCATCGAGAGCTGCAGCTCCAGGCGCCTACCGGGACAACTCCAGCACCTGGGTCGCCGTGGCGTCCATGAAGGCGAGGGGCCAGCTGAGCTGAACCACAGCGTCGTCAGCAAGACGACAGAGGGCATTCTCCTGGCCTGCAGCCTGGCAACTGGCACTCAGGCCCAGCAGGGCATTGGTGAGCTTGCCCCGCAGGCAGCTCTCGGCACCGGCGCGATCGAGAACGGCCTCTGCAGCACCTCGGGATCGGGCGACTGCCTGCTCATAGGGCAAAGCCCGTGCCCCGCCCAGAACGCCGGCCTGGGCAGCGAGTGTCGCCATCCCCAAGGCCACCGCGGCACCCAGGGCAGCGCTCCCGGCACTGCTGCGGACAAGCGCTCGCAGTGACCGCGATCGCGCTGATCGGAAGGATTCAGGCTCCACAGCCCATTCAGCAGACCCGCCTGAACCCTAGCCAGGGTGAATGGGACTGCCAGAACTGCTGGAGAGTCAGGGTTAATTTGGGCGCGCTTTGCGTCCGCTCCATGGCTGCCACCGTCCAGCAGATCAGCCTGAGCAGCCCCTTCGCCGACCAGAAGCCCGGCACCTCGGGCCTGCGCAAGAGCAGCAAACAGTTCGAGACGCCCCACTACCTGGAGAGCTTCATCGAATCCAGCCTGCGGGTGCTGCCCGGGGTGGCCGGCGGCACCCTGGTGGTGGGCGGTGATGGCCGCTACGGCAACCGCCGCGCCATCGGCGTGATCGCCCGCATGGCCGCGGCCCACGGCGTGGCCCGGCTGATCACCACCACTGGCGGCATCCTCTCCACGCCCGCCGCCTCCCACCTGATCCGCCAGAACGGTGCGATCGGCGGCGTGATCCTCTCCGCCAGCCACAACCCCGGCGGCCCCGAGGGCGATTTCGGCGTGAAGATCAATGGCGCCAACGGCGGCCCCACCCCCGAGTCGATCACCGACGCCATCTTCGCCGTCACCCAGACGCTCGACGGCTACCGCATCCTCGAGGGCACCCCGGAGCTGGCACTGGACCAGCCCGGCAGCCAGCAGCTCAGCGCCATGACCGTGGAGGTGGTCGACGGCGTCGAGGCCTACGTGGCGCTGATGCAGAAGCTGTTCGACTTCGACGCCATCGGCGATCTGCTGCGCGGCGATTTCCCGATCGCCTTCGACGCCATGCACGCCGTGACCGGCCCCTACGCCACGCGCATCCTCGAGGGGCTGCTGGGGGCGCCAGCCGGCACGGTGCGCAACGGCACTCCCCTGGAGGATTTCGGCGGCGGCCACCCCGACCCCAACCTCACCTACGCCCACGAGCTGGCGGAGCTGCTGCTGGGCAGCGACGCCTACCGCTTCGGCGCCGCCTGCGACGGCGACGGCGACCGCAACATGATCCTGGGCCAGCGCTGCTTCGTGAACCCCAGCGACAGCCTGGCGGTGCTCACCGCCAACGCCACCCTGGCTCCGGGCTACGCCGATGGCCTGGCCGGCGTGGCCCGCTCGATGCCCACCAGTGCCGCCGCCGATGTGGTGGCCAAAGACCTGGGCCTGCCCTGCTACGAGACGCCCACCGGCTGGAAGTTCTTCGGCAACCTGCTCGATGCCGGCCGCATCACCCTCTGCGGCGAGGAGAGCTTCGGCACCGGCAGCAACCACATCCGCGAGAAGGACGGCCTCTGGGCCGTGCTGTTCTGGCTCAACATCCTGGCCAGGCGGCGCGAGCCCGTGGCCCAGATCATGGCGGAGCACTGGAACCGCTTCGGCCGCCACTACTACTCCCGCCACGACTACGAAGCCATCGCCAGTGAGGCCGCCCATGGCCTCTACAAGCGCGTGCAGGAGATGCAGCCCGCCCTGGTGGGCCAGGCCTTCGCCGGCCGCACCATCGCCACCGCCGACGACTTCGCCTACACCGATCCGGTGGATGGCTCCCTCACCAGCGGCCAAGGCCTGCGCCTGCTGCTCGACGACGGCAGCCGGGTGGTGCTGCGGCTCTCGGGCACCGGCACCCAGGGCGCCACGCTGCGGGTGTACCTGGAGAGCTACGTGCCCCCCAGCGGCAATCTGAGCCAGGATCCCCAGGCGGCCCTGGGTGATCTGATCACAGCGATCGATGGCCTCGCCGAGATCAAGACCCGCACGGGCATGGACCGGCCCACCGTGATCACCTGAGCCGTTCCGGCTGCAGCGGCACCGACCACGCCCTTAGCGCCCCCAGCAGCAGCAGGCCCGCGAAGGTGAGCAGCATGGCGTTCTGCTGGCCCACGGCTCCCGAGAGGTAAGCGATCGCCATGGCGCTCACGGCCGCCAGGCAGGTGCCGCCCACCAGCAGCTGCCGGGCGCGCGTGTTGCCCGGCAAGGTCACCCGCAGGCTGGCGAGCGCCACCAGGCCATACACGAGCAGAAAGCCGAGCACGGTGAAGCCACCGAACAGGCCGAAGATCTGGTTGAGCGTGAGATCCCGCTGCACCACCAGCGCGCCGCCGGCCACCAGGGGCAGGCCCAGGGTGAGCAGGGCCCGCGACGGGGTGCCGAAACGGGGATGCACCCGGGCCAGGAAAGCCGGCAGCAGCCGCTGCTCGGCCAGGCCGAACAGCAGCCGGGCCAGGGCATTGAGGGCGCCGATGCAGGTGCCGAACAGACACAGCAGCGCGCCCAGCTTGATCCACAGGCCCGCGCCGGGAATGCCGAGGCGATCGGCCAGGGCACTGAGCGGATCGAGGCCCTGACGGACCGCCGCCGGCAGCCAGGCCAGCCCCTCCGGCAGAAGGGCGCCCCACACCATGAACAGCCCACCGGCCACCAGCACGGCGGTGCGGATGCTGCGCGGGATCGCCCGCTCGGGCTGCAACGCTTCGCTGCCCAGGTTGGCGGCACTCTCGAAGCCAATGAAGCTGAGTACCGCCACCATCAGGCCGGAGCGCACCTGGGCTGCCGTGTCGCGCAGGGGATCGATGGCATTGAGATCGGCAGTGCCCCAGCCCTTGAGCACCACCGCCGCCGTGAGGCTGAGGATGATCAGCGCCGACACGCTCTCGGTGACGAGCATCGTGTGGGTGGAGAGCTGCACATCGCGGCGGGCCAGCTCCAGGCAGCCCAACGCCCCCAGCAGGTAGGCCAGCAGCCGCGGCAGCGGCAGGCCCAGATGCAGGGCCAGCTGCTCGAGAAACATCCCGAAGAACACCAGGCAGCCCAGCAGGGTGGCGCCATAGCCCAGCAGCAGGGCCCAGCTGGCCACGGCGCCCAGACGCGGCCCCAAACCGGCACCCACATAGCCGGCGATGCCGTTGGCGCTGCCGGGCAGCTGGCGGAACAGCACCAGGGTTTCGCCCACCAGCAACACCACCACCAGGGCCAGGCCGTAGCTGATCCAGGTGGCACTGCCAGCACTGCGCATGGCCTCGGGGATGTTGAACACGGCCGTGAGCGTCAGCCCCACGGTGCCCACCGCCTGGGCGGTGACGGCGACAGGTCCGAGACATCGGCGCAGCATCGGCTCAGGCGTCCTCGCCGTTGCTGCGAGCGATGGCGGCGAGCTGCCGCATCGTTTCACCCCAGGCGCCGCAGCCGCCGGCCACCAGCACCACCACCAGGGCCCGCTCCAGCGAAGCGTGGGGCAGGGCATTGCCAGCATGGGATGCCGCCCGACGCCCCAGCACCAGCAGGCCGGCGGCGATCAGGCTGAGGATCACGCCGGCCAGCAGCACCCGGCGGCGATCCAGGTGACTCTGGCGCAGGGGCTTGTAACCGGGTGGGTGGGGCAGCGGCATGGCTCAG
>Ga0194133_10001021_pt1 | contig 52911 bp, 45 predicted proteins | sample TA2KigOf40mmetaG_FD_155448 | JGI IMG/M metagenome (GOLD analysis project Ga0194133, IMG submission 155448) | Freshwater microbial communities from Lake Tanganyika, Tanzania - TA2015055 Kigoma Offshore 40m | ecosystem: Environmental > Aquatic > Freshwater > Lake | place: Tanzania: Lake...
GCTGCAGCAAGGAGAACGCCGCCGAGACCAGGAACAGTATGTCAGCCTGCTTGGTGACATAGACCGTGTAGGCGGTGTAGGCCGCGGCCAAGGCCACGACCAGCAACAGGATTTTTGAGATCATCACGCGACGGGAGGTCGGCGCGTTCGGGTCGATCATCTTGTAGTACAGGTCATGCGACAGAGCGTTGGCAATGGTCAGCAACAGACCGTCGGCGGTCGACAGCGCGGCAGCCAGGCCACCCGCAGCCACCATGCCGGAGATCACATAGGGCAGGCCGCCGATTTCAGGCGTCGCCAGCACGATGATGTCGCCGCCAATGCGCATCTCGCCCAGCTGCAGGATGCCGTCCTTGTTGACATCGGTGACCGTCAGCAGGGTTGGATCGACAGACGCCCACTGGGAGACCCAGGCCGGCAGCTTGTCAAAGGGCGTTCCTACAAGCACGGTGAAGATCTCGTACTTAACCAGTACCGCCAGAGCCGGAGCAGTGAAGTAAAGCAGGAAGATGAAGAACAGTGACCAGGTCACCGAACTGCGCGCCTGCTTGACCGATGGCGTGGTGTAGTAGCGCATCAGGATGTGCGGCAGCGCGGCCGTACCCACCATCAGGCAGAACACCAGAGCCAGGAAGTTCAGGCGCGAGGTCTCGTAAGCCGCCTTGGCTTTCTCATCGCCCGCGGGATTGCCGGCGAACTGCTGTGCGTGGCGCGGCATGCCGCTCAGCGGTGCGGTGCGGGCCGCGGCTGCGGTTCGCGCAGCAGTCCAGGCTTTCTTGGCCGCCTCCTCGTCCTTGGGCAGGGCTGCCAGCGCTTTCTCGGCAGCGGCTATGTCCGCGGCAGGCGCATTGGCGGCCTTGAGATCTTCGATCTTCTTGGTGGCTGCGGCTTTGTCAGCCTCCAAGGCGCCCTTGACATCCTTGAGCTTGGCGTCCATTTCATCGACGCGGGCTTTGAAGACAGCAATGACTTCCTTCTCTTTGGGATCGTCGATCAGGGCTTTTTCCTTCTCGGTCACCTTCTGGAGCTGGTAGCCATAGACCGCCTGCGGGATCGGCACGCCGGTCTGCTTGACCGACAGCCAGACCACCGGGATCATGTAGGCAATGATCAGGATGATGTATTGGGCCACCTGGGTCCAGGTGACGGCGCGCATACCGCCCAGGAAAGAGCAGACCAAAATACCGCCCAGGCCCAGGAAGATACCGATGCTGAAGTCGACGCCGGTCAGACGGGTGGTGATCAGGCCCACGCCATAGATCTGCGCCACCACATAGACGAAGGAGCAGATGATAGCGATCAAGATACCCACCAGACGGGCCAGGTTGCCGCCGTAACGAGCACCCAGGAAGTCGGGAATGGTGAATTGCCCGAACTTGCGCAGGTAAGGCGCCAGGAAGAGGGCCACCAGGCAGTAGCCACCCGTCCAGCCCATGATGAAGGCCAGGCCGCCGTAGCCTTGCAGGTAGAGCGTGCCGGCCATACCGATGAAGGAGGCCGCGCTCATCCAGTCCGCGCCGGTGGCCATGCCGTTGTACATCGCCGGCACGCGTCGTCCGGCCACATAGTACTCGGCAGCGTCGTTGGTTCGGCTCATGATGCCGATGCCGGCATACAGCAGCACGGTGGCCACCAGGAAGATAAAGCCGATCCAGTTCCGCGGCAGGCCCATCTGTTCAAGAATGGCCAGGACCACGATAAAGATCAGAAAGCCGCCGGTGTACCAGGTGTACACCTTGTTGAGCTGCTTGCGGAAGGCCGCGTTGCTTGAGGCGCCGAACATGCCGCCTTCGGTTTCAGGAGTCATTCCAGCCATGATCAGTCCTCCTCGACTTCAGCCACGCCATGTTCTTCGTCGAGCTGGTTCATGTAGCGGGCATAGAACCAAATGATCACCACATAGACGATCAACGACCCTTGGGAGGCCACCCAGAAACTGAAGGGCCAGCCAAAGAAGGTGAAGCTCAGATCGCGGGCATAAAAGCCCACGACATAGGTCACCACAAACCAGGCCAGCAAGAGCCAGGCCGTGATGTTGACGTTTTTCCGCCAGTATTGGCGGTGCGATTCAGTCAATTGCATGAAAACAATCTCCTCTAAGTCCCGGCCCCAAAGAGCCGTTCAACCCGCGATCCGTTTGAATGACTGCCCTCATTCCAACTTGCAGCCGGACCGCAACTAAACCGGGCTCCCGTTGATCCCGGTTTCGCGCGCCAGTTGGGCGGCGACCTTGGGCTCAAACCCTTGCAGGTGGCGAATGATCTTCGCCGCCTCCTCGGGCTCCTGGCGTTTGACATGAATCCGTGCCAGTTCGTACCAGGCATGCGGACTCATGGGCTGCAATTGGGTGTTGCGCTTGAGCGCGGTGATGGCTTCATCGAGCCGGGACTGCTGGATCAGCACCAGTCCCAGGCCAAACCAGGCCCGATCGAGCTGATCGTTGAGCTCGATGGCCCGTCGAAAGCTCTGCTCGGCCGCCTCGAGTTGGCCACTGGCTTCCTGGAGGAAGCCCTGATTGAAGAAATCAGCCGCTCTGGCCTGCGGCAGGGCCGTCAGGCGGGCGTAGTCTTGCAGAGCGCCCTTGCGGTCTTCAAGTTGAGCTTTGAGATGGGCGCGGCTGGACAGTGCATACAGGCTACTGGCGTCGATCTCTAGCATGCGGTCAAAGCAGATCAGCGCCGCCTCTTGCCGGCCCAGGGTCAGCTGGCAGAGGGCCAACAGCCGATACCAAAGCAGGGTCCAGGTCGGGCTCATCGGCAACTCTCCATTCCTACGCTCACGCAGTGTTCTATTTTGGCCAGCGTGACCGCGACATAGAGGACTGAGGTCACGAAGAAAGCAACCCAGCCGTGGTGACGCGGATCGACGCGCGATGGAGAAACCAGGCGTGCAATGCCTAGCCAGGGCCGATTGAGCACCTGGAACAACTGGTAAAACAAATTGCTGTCACGGTTTTGGCCGGCCAACAGAAAGAGCAGGCCCTGCCCGGCCAAAGCCAGCAGTCCGATGTAGAGCAGCAGTTGGAGAATATTGAGAAATTGCAGCATGCGGACGTCGTGGACCTGCCCCGGGTTGTGAGCGTCTTTTTTCTTACAGCCCTCATCATGGTTTCGGGACTGACTCTGAGCTTACTTCAAGTGCTTGTTTATCGCCCTAGGACCGATTCGTAAGGGCAAACCCGAATATGTTCAACGAAATAGTGTGGCGGCATTGTCTAAAAAAATGGGCTTGCCCGGCCGTGGGCCTTTGGTATGGTTGACCCATGCAAGTGCAGCCCTCGGCCCAATTGATCGACCACTGGAGGCGCAGCCTGGCCGCCCATTTGCCCTTTGCCCGCATGGAATATGCCCATGTGGAGCATTTGGCTCGTGCAGCTTACGAGCGCTACTTCCCGCCCGAGAGTGTCCTGCTTGAGCCGCAGGCCAGTGTGCCTGAGGCCTTGATTTTTCTTCGCCAGGGTCGCGCTGTGGGGCGTCGCGTGTCCACCGCCGAGTCGGATCCGGGCTTCGAGGTGGAAACCGGTAGCCTGCTGCCGGTGGCTGCGTTGATGGCGCAGAGACCGGTCCGCAGCACTTACACCGCGCTGGAAGACTGCTTCTGTTTGTTCATTCCCTGGCCAGTGGCGCGCGATCTGATGAGCCGCAGCGCCATTTGGGCTGACTTTCTCAATCAGCGCATGCTGGCTTTTGTGGAGGCCTCGCGCCAGCGTTGGCAGCAGCAATTGCAGGCGCAGACCCAGCAGCAACAGAATCTGGAGACCCGGCTGATGGATCTGCCGATGCGGGCACCGCTGGCCTTACCGTCCGGCGCCAGCTTGCGCGCGGTGCTGGGTCTGATGCACACGCGCAAGATAGGCTCGGTGCTTCTCACCGACGAGGCAGGCCGGCTCAGCGGCATCCTCACGCGCAACGATGTTCTGGACCGGGTGGCCTTGGCCGGTCTTTCTCTGGACCAGCCCGTTTCGCAGGTGATGAGTCAACCGGTGCTGACCATCGATGCAGGCAGCACGGTATTTGAGGCTGCGCTCATGATGTCACGCCACCGTGTGCGCCATCTGCCGGTGCTCTCGCAAGGGCGCCTGTTCAGCGTGATCTCTGAGCGAGACCTGTTCGCTCTGCAGAATTTGTCGATCCGGCATGTCAGCGGTGCTATCGCGCAGGCCGAAACGCTCGAGCAGCTGCAGCAGGCGGCGCGCCAGATCCGGCAATTCACCGCGCACCTTATGGCTCAGGGCATGCAATCGCGGCCCTTGACGCGCCTGATCAGCCAGCTCAACGACAGTCTGACCGGGAGGTTAATCGATCTTGAACTTGAAAAACACCGCTTGAGCCGCTCGCAGATGTGCTGGGTGGCCTTGGGCTCTGAAGGCCGCGGTGAGCAAACCATCGCGACCGACCAGGATAACGCCCTCATTTACGAGTCCGAGCACCCGGAGCGGGATCAGGCCCGCTGGTTGGCCTTTGCCAAGGATGTCAACCTCGCGCTCGATGCCTGCGGTTACCCTTTGTGCACCGGTGGCATCATGGCCTCCAACCCGCCCTGCTGCCTGACCCCGGCACAGTGGCGGCAGCAGTTCGACCAGTGGATCGACAAGGGCGGTCCGCAAGACTTGCTCAAGGCCAGTGTGTTCTTTGACTTCAGGGCCTTGGCCGGCCGGGCCGATTGGCTGGCCGATCTGGCGGCGGCGGTGCGTCAACAGGCGATGAGCACGCCCCGCTTCATCCACCAGTGGGTGCAGAACCACCTGCGCATGGCCGTGCCTCTTAATTGGCACGGCGGTCTGGAGACGCGACGCGAGCATGAGCGCGAGGTCATTGACATCAAGCTCTGCGGCACTGCGCTGGTGGTCGATGCGGCGCGCATTTTGGCTTTTTCGCAAGGCCTGGATGCGGTCTCGACCACGGATCGGCTTGAGCAAGCCGGCGCCAGGCTCGGCATACCGAGCGATGAATACCGCGGCTGGATCACCGCGTTCGACTACCTGCAATCCCTGCGGCTGCGTCATCAAATGAGCCTGAAGGATCCAACGCAAAAGCCCAACTGGGTGCCTGTTGACACCCTGGATCAGGTGGACCGTCGGGTCCTCAAGGCCAGCCTGGCCGCGGTCCGAACCCTGCAACAAAGGCTCAGTCTGGACTATGAACGCTAGCCGGTGGCGCCGCCTCTGGCCTGCGCAAACTCCCAACGCGCAGCGCTGGGTCGTGATCGATGTCGAGACCACGGGTCTAGACCCACAAAGTGATGACTTGCTCTGCGTCGCCGCCCTGGCCGTCGACCTGAGCGCTTGCGCACCGGCATTGAGGGCCGGTGACAGCTTTGAAGTGGTGCTGCAGCAGCAAGTGCTCAAGGCCACACACGACAACATCTTGCTGCACGGCATAGGCTGGGGCCAGCAAAGGCAAGGACAGCCGCAGGGCCAGGCGCTGCAGGCCTTGACCGACTGGGTGGCTGACTCGCCCTTGCTGGCCTATCACGCCGCCTTCGACCAAGAAGTGCTTCGTCAGGCCTACAAGCGATGCCATCTCGCGCAGCCGCGCTGGCAGTGGTTGGACATGGCCGACCTGCTGCCCACCGCCTTCCCGGCAAGTCAAGCCCGCAGCCTGGACCAGTGGATGCAAGATCTTGGCGTGCGCTGCGTGCGACGCCACCAGGCCATCGCCGATGTCTGGGCCACCGCAGAGCTCTTTCTCAAGGCCTGGCCGCGGTGGCAGGCACAGCGATTGCAATCTTGGGCGGACCTGGCGCAAAGTGCCAAGGAGCAGCGCTGGCTACGCCTGAGCCAGTCGGCCCGATAAGGGCCCGCCACCGTGAGGCGGCGGCGCCTCCAAGCGAGGAGCAAGCGCTTCATGCCCTCCTGAAACACTGGGCCAAGGAGGCATCCCTAGAATGTTGGGTCCTTTTTCTAAGGCCCTCTCATGTCGCAAGGTCTGATCCGCATCCGCGGCGCCCGGCAGCACAACCTCAAAAACATCGACCTCGACCTGCGCACCGGCGAACTCACCGTGGTGACCGGGCCGAGTGGCTCGGGCAAGTCGTCGCTGGTGTTTGACACGCTCTTTGCTGAAGGTCAGCGTCGCTATGTCGAGACTTTCTCGGCCTATGCGCGCCAGTTTCTGGACCGTATGGACAAACCGGCGGTAGACAAGGTCGAAGGGGTGCCGCCGGCCATCGCCATCGACCAGATCAACCCGGTGCGCTCCTCGCGCTCGACCGTGGGAACGATGACCGAGCTCAACGACCATCTCAAGCTCTTATTCGCCCGGCTGACCCAGCTCTTTGACCGGCGAACCGCGCAGCCGGTGCGCCATGACAACCCGGAGACGATCTACGCCGAGCTCAAGGCGCGTACGGCACAGGACGACCCGCGCCTGATCCTGACCTTCCCGGTGCAACTGCCCGCCGGCACCAGTACAGAGCAATTGCAGCAATGGTTGCAGGCCAGCGGCTTTAGCCGAGTGCACACGCCGGCCGAGCCGGTTTTCAAGAACAAGGAAGCGGTGCATGTAGTGGCTGACCGCCTGCGTTTGCAGGGCGCCGAGAAGGCGCGGGTGATTGAGGCCCTTGAGGTGGCGCTCAAGCACGGCGGCCGCCTCGATGTCTTTGTGCAGCCCGAGGGCCGCGCTGAGACCTTGTGGCGCTACGCCACCGGTTTGCAAGACCCGCACAGCCAATTGCGCTATGCCGAGCCCACGCCTTCGCTCTTTTCTTTCAACTCGGCCATGGGTGCTTGTCAAACCTGTCGCGGCTTCGGCCGGGTGATTGGCGTGGACATGGGCTTGGTGATCCCCAACGACAAGCTCACCCTGCGCGCCGGGGCTATCAAGCCCATGCAAACCCCGGCCTGGCAAGAGGCCCAGGATGATCTGATGCGTCACGCAGAGGCGGCCGGTATTCCGCGCGACACCCCCTGGTACAAGCTCACGCAGGATCAGAAAGACTGGGTCATCAATGGCTCACCCCACTGGAAGGGGCAGTGGAACAAACAGTGGTTTGGAGTGCGGCGCTTTTTTGAGTATCTTGAGAGCAAAGCCTACAAGATGCACATCCGGGTGCTCTTGTCCAAATACCGCAGCTACACCCCCTGCACCGACTGCGGCGGTGCACGCCTGAAGACCGACGCCCTGCTTTGGCGCCTGGGGTCTAAGCAGGCGGCCGATGCGGTGCTGCCGCCAGAGCAGCGTTTTCTGCCGGTTGGCGTGGACTGGAGCCGTGAGCAACTCGAATCGCTGCCGGGCTTGTGCCTCCACGACCTGATGCAGTTGCCCATTGACAAACTGCGCCGATTTTTCGACGACCTGGCCCAAGAGAGCCTGGCCGGCGACGGCGCCGACCGGCAAGCCCTCAAACTGCTGCTTGAAGAAATTCGCACCCGGCTCAAGTACCTTTGCGATGTGGGCATCGGCTACCTCACCCTTGATCGGCAAAGTCGAACCCTCTCTGGCGGGGAGGTGCAGCGTATCAACCTCACGACTGCGCTGGGCACCTCGCTGGTCAATACGCTGTTTGTGCTGGACGAGCCAAGCATCGGCCTGCACCCGCGCGACATGAGCCGCATCACCCAGGCTATGGCTCGCCTGCGCGATGCTGGTAACACCCTGGTGGTGGTGGAGCACGACCCCGCGGTCATGCTTGCGGCCGATCGGCTGATTGATATGGGTCCGGGCCCCGGCGAAAAAGGAGGCACCATCGTCTTCGATGGAACGCCGGGACAAATGCGCAACGCTCAAACGCTGACCGGCTTTTACCTCGGCGGCCGCAAGCAGGTCGGCATGGGCCTCAAGCGTGCAGTGACCGACCACACGCCGCGGCTGATTCTCGAGGGTGCGCGAGAGCACAATCTTAAAAACATCAGCGTCGAGTTTCCGCTGCAGCGCCTGGTTTGCGTCACGGGCGTGAGTGGTTCGGGCAAGTCCACCTTGATGCAGGACATTCTGGCCCCGGCTTTGCTTCGCCAGCTGGGCAAAGCCACCGAAGCGCCGGGCGCACACGACCGGGTGCTCGGCGTTGACCATCTGCAGGATGTGGTGTTTGTCGATCAGTCGCCGATCGGCAAGACGGCGCGCTCCAATCCGGCGAGCTATGTGGGCGCCTGGGACGCCCTGCGCGAACTTTTTGCCGATGCGCCCCTGGCCCGCGAGCGCAGCTACACCGCCAGCAAGTTCAGCTTCAACAGCGGTGACGGCCGCTGCCCCACCTGCGGCGGCTCCGGCTTTGAGCATGTGGAGATGCAGTTCCTCTCCGATGTGTATTTGCGCTGCCCCGACTGTGACGGCAAGCGCTACCGACCGGAGATCTTGGAGGTGCAGATCGAGCGGCGGGCCCTTGACGGTTCGGCACAGCGCCTGAATGTGGCCGATGTGCTCGAGCTGACCGTCAGTCAGGCCTGTGAGTGGTTTCGCAACGACCGCGATGTACTGCGCGCGCTGCAGCCTATTTTGGATGTAGGTCTGGAGTACATCAAGTTGGGTCAGCCTGTGCCCACGCTCTCTGGGGGAGAGGCACAAAGGCTCAAGCTCGCGGGCTTTCTGGCCGGCAAGGGCGAGGGCCAAAAGTCAGCCAGGACGCCGGCCAGCGCCAGCCGTCAGCCCCTGGCCCTGCGACAGCATCGCGGCACCCTCTTTTTGTTGGACGAGCCGACCACCGGCCTGCATTTTGACGATATCGCCAAGCTCATGCGTGCGCTGCGCAAATTGCTGGAAGCCGGCCACTCACTGATCGTGATTGAGCACAACCTCGATGTCATCCGGGCCGCCGACTGGGTGATCGATTTGGGCCCCGACGGCGGCGAGGCCGGCGGCTTGCTGGTGGCTGAGGGCACCCCCGACGACTTGCGGCAGGATCCGAGTTCCCACACCGCGCAGGCTTTGCGTGACTACGCCGTAGCCATGGGCGAGGTGCAGGCCGTCGAGGAGCGGCGTGAGGCCGCGTACGACATCGCCGGGTCGAAGCAGGCGGCGCAGACACGCGCGGCCCTCCCTTCTGCGCGGCCCGAGGCCATACAGATCGTCAACGCCAAGGAGAACAACCTCAAGAGCCTGTCGGTCGATATTCCGCGCGGAAAATTCAATGTGATTACCGGCGTCAGCGGCTCGGGCAAATCAACGCTGGCCTTTGATATCTTATTCAACGAAGGCCAGCGGCGCTACCTGGAAAGCCTTAATGCCTATGCGCGTTCCATCGTGCAACCAGCCGGTCGACCCGAGGTGGATGCGGTGTACGGCATACCCCCCACGGTGGCCATCGAGCAGCGGCTCTCGCGCGGTGGCCGCAAGTCCACGGTGGGCACCACCACCGAGGTCTGGCATTTCCTGCGTCTTTTGTATGTGAAGCTGGGGATTCAGCACTGCGTTCACGACGATGTCGCGGTGATGCCGCAAAGCAGCGACAGCATTGCAGCGCAACTACTCAAGCACTATCGGGGCCAGCACATAGGACTGCTGGCCCCCTTGGTGATCAACCGCAAGGGTGTCTACACCGAGCTGGCTGACTGGGCGCGGCCGCGCGCTTATACGCATCTGCGTGTAGATGGTCAATTCCTGCCCACTGCTGTTTTTCCTCGTCTGGACCGCTTCAAGGAGCACACCATCGAGCTGCCGGTGGCCGATGTGCAGGTGCTGCCTTCGAATGAAGCTGCGCTGCGTCAGGCGCTCAAGACGGCGCTTGAGCACGGCAAGGGCGTGGTACATGTGCTTGCGCCGCTCGACGGTCTGAAGGCTGCCATGGCCGATGGCACGACCACCCGCGGCATTGGGCAGATTCAGGCCTTCTCCACCAAGCGCGCCTGCCCGGTGTGCGCCACTTCCTACCCCGAGCTCGATCCGCGCCTGTTCTCCTACAACAGCAAGCACGGCTGGTGCCCGGACTGCGTCGGAACCGGCGTGGCCTTGAGCAAGGAGCAGCGGCGCGCTCTCGATGATTCCTTGCCGACCGAGGATCACAAAGGTCGCGAGCAGAGCTTCGCTGAGCCTGAACTGGACGATCTGGCCGATACGGCCTGCCCGAGCTGTAATGGCACCCGCCTGAATGCCCAGGCGCGAGCCGTGCGTTTGAGCGGAGCCGATGGACAGGCCTGGTCCATCACCGATGTGGCCAGGCTGTCGGTCAGTCAGGTGCGGGCCTGGATCGACAGCCTCAGCTTGAGTGGACGCGAGGCGGAGATTGCTCGCGACCTGGTTCCCGAGATCAGCAGCCGGCTCGAGTTTCTTGAGGAAGTGGGCCTGGGCTATCTCACGCTGGACCGTGGCGCGCCCACGCTCAGCGGCGGCGAGGCGCAGCGCATCCGCCTGGCGGCGCAGCTGGGCTCCAACCTGCAAGGCGTGTGCTATGTGCTGGACGAGCCCACCATCGGCTTGCATCCGTGCGACAACCAAATTTTGTTGGGTGCCTTGAGCAAGCTCAGTGAACGCGGCAATACCCTGGTGGTGGTGGAGCATGATGAAGACACTATCCGCCGCGCCGACCACATCATTGATATCGGGCCCGGTGCGGGTAAGCGCGGTGGCCGTGTCGTGGCGCAGGGCGCGGCGCGGGATCTGTCGGCCAACGCCGAATCGCTGACGGGTCGTTACCTGCTTGAGGCCATCCGACATCCGCTGCGGCCCAGGCGCGTCCTGCGTGCCGATGCCAGCTTGCGTATTCAGGGCGCTGATCTGCATAACCTCAGGCAGGTCGATGTGCACATTCCACTGCAGCGTCTGGTGGCGGTCACCGGCGTCAGCGGCTCGGGCAAATCGACGCTGGCGCGCGAGGTGCTGCTGACCAATGTGCAGGCCGCCGTTGCCCAACGCTCGACGGCGGCTGGCCGCAAACTCGACGAGGCCGGCAAACACCCCAGCTGGGTGGGCTGCACCGGCCTGGACGGCTACCAGACCGTCGACCGCGTGCTCGAGGTCGACCAAACGCCCATCGGCAAAACGCCGCGCTCCTGCCCGGCCACCTATATCGGCTTTTGGGACACCATCCGCAAGCTCTTTGCCGACACGCTCGAAGCCAAGGCCAGAGGCTACGGCCCAGGGCGCTTTTCCTTCAACACCGGCGAAGGCCGCTGCCCCACCTGCGAAGGCGCGGGCGTGCGCACCATTGGCATGAGCTTCCTGCCCGATGTCAAGGTGCTGTGCGAAACCTGCCATGGTGCGCGCTTTAACCCCGAGACCCTGGCTGTGACCTGGCGGGGCAAGAGCATCGGCGAGGTGCTGCGCATGGAGGTCGACGAGGCGGTGGAGTTCTTTGCCGCCATGCCCCACATCAGCCACCCGCTGCAGTTGCTCAAGGATGTGGGCTTGGGCTACCTCACCCTGGGCCAGCCCTCACCCACGCTCAGCGGCGGCGAGGCCCAGCGCATCAAGCTGGTGACCGAGCTCTCCAAGGTGCGCGACGACATCACCCGCCGCGGCCAAAGGGCGCCACATACCCTTTATGTGCTGGACGAGCCCACCGTGGGCCTGCACATGGCCGATGTGGAAAAACTCATCCATGTGCTGCACCGCCTGGTGGACGCCGGCCACAGCGTGGTCGTCATCGAGCACGACCTCGACCTCATTGCCGAAGCCGACTGGGTGGTGGACCTGGGGCCGGGTGGTGGCGATGCGGGCGGCCGCGTCGTGGCGTCGGCGCCGCCGGAGGATCTGGTGCGCTTGAAGACGGCGACGGGGGTGGCGTTGGGGCCGGTGTTGGCGCGCAATTAACCTACTTGCAAAATAAACCTATTAGGTTAAAATGCCAGCGTGGAAAAAAAGCACGTCACATTGCAAGTTGTCTGTCGTCAAGAACCTGATCGACGCCGGTCGGGTGCGCGCCACCGCCACCGTCTTCAGCGGCGCGCGCGAGTTGGGCATCAATGACCTGGCCGGCATGTGTGCCGTGGTGATGACGCTGACCACCACTCACTTCTACAAGAGCATGACCACCCATGCGGACCATCGGATCTGGCAGGATGTCTACCGCACCCATACCGCGGGCGGTGATGGGGTCTATCTCAAGCTGACGGTCATCGACGATGTGCTGATCGCTTCATTCAAGGAGTTGTGACCATGAAATGTCCAAGCTGTGGGGCGGCGGCGCTGATTCAGGACACGCGCGATGTGCCCTACGTGTACAAGGGTGAGCACACGGTCATTCCGGATGTCACGGGCGAGTTCTGTCCTGCCTGTGGCGAAGTCATTCTGGACCGTGAGCAGGGCGACCGCTACAGCGAGTTGATTGGCGCATTTCAGCGCCAGGCGAATGCCGCCTATGTGGATCCGGCCTACATCGCCAAGGTGCGTAAAAAGCTGGACCTCGACCAGCGGGAAGCCGCCGATATTTTTGGTGGTGGCGTGAATGCCTTCTCGCGTTATGAGAACGGCAAGACCAAACCGCCACTGGCGCTGGTCAAACTGCTCAAGGTGCTGGATCGGCACCCGGAGTTGCTCAAGGAAGTCAGGGCGGGTTGATACTGGCTTGGCTGATGGCGACTGGGGAAAGCGGCAGGCGCACTCATGCCTGCGGCCCCCACAAAAGTCGCCTGGGCATCATCCATAGGTTCGACAGCGCTAACACCCATGCCCTCCATGTCCCCCCGCCAACGCCGCGTCCTCCAAGCCATCCTCTACGAAGTCTTTGCCATCGCCTTCGTCGGCCCGGTGTTGAGTTGGGCTTTCGACAAGCCGGCCACATCCACCCTGGCGCTGGCGGTACTGCTGTCGGCGATTGCGCTGACCTGGAACTATGTCTTCAATGGGCTGTTCGAGCGCTGGGAGGCGCGTCAGGTGGTGCGTGGCCGCTCCTTCATGCGACGGCTGGCGCATGGGGTGGGGTTTGAGGGCGGGCTCACCCTCCTCCTGGTGCCGGTGATGGCGCTCTGGCTGGACATTTCTGCGCTGCAAGCCTTTGTAGCCAACCTGGGACTTTGGGTGTTCTTCTTCGTATACGCGGTGGGGTTCACCTGGGCGTTTGACAAGGTATTTGGTCTGCCGGCTTCGGCCGCCGCGCCTCGCGAGGGTTAAGCGGGCGTGCCCCGTCTGTGGCGGCAGGCTCGTGCGCGAGCGGGGTCAAGACCGGGCCTCCATTGGGGTGTGGGCACACTGACTTTGTACACTGCCGCTTTATGTCCCCGCCGCCCCGACGCTCCCCGCCCAAAACCGCACCTGAACCACAAAGGGCGGAACTGCACCCCGGGCAGTCGGTCGAACTGCTCAAGGAACTGCACATCCTTACCCGGGAGGGCAGGCTTAATCAGGACACGCGGCGCAAGCTCAAGCAGGTGCATCACCTGTACCAGTTCATCGAGCCCTTGCTTGATGAGGTGCATGGCCACCGAGCCGATCCGGTGTTGGTTGATCACGGTGCGGGCAAGTCGTATTTGGGGTTCATCCTGCATGACCTCTACTTCCGGGTCGCCAGGTCGGCGCAGGATTTGCAGGGGCGCATCATTGGCGTTGAGACGCGCAGTGACCTGGTGGCCCAGTCGCGTGAATTGGCGGCGCGGCTGGGCTTTGAGCGCATGGAGTTCATCAATCGGACGGTGCAGCAGTCGCAAGTGGCGACGCAGATGCCCGCTGAGGTGGATATCGTGACGGCACTGCACGCCTGCAACACGGCGACCGACGATGCAATTGCCTTTGGCCTGAAGCACCGGGCCCGGCACATGGTGTTGGTGCCGTGCTGCCAGGCCGAGGTGGCCGGGGTGTTGCGGCAGTCCAAAGCCTTGAGTGTCAAACGCACTGCGCTGGCCGAGTTGTGGCGCCATCCCTTGCACACCCGTGAATTCGGCAGCCAGATCACCAATGTGTTGCGCTGCCTGCGCTTGCAGGCGCATGGCTATTCGGTGACTGTCACCGAGCTCGTCGGTTGGGAGCATTCGCTCAAAAATGAATTGATTCTGGCCAGCCGCCATAAACCTCTGCATGCCTCGCAAGCGCGCGAGGCGGGGCAGCGTTTGCGCGACTTGCTACAGCAGTTGGGATTGAGCGCGCTGGAGGGGCGGTTTTCGGTACCAGCAGCGTGAAGTCCTGCGGGCTCAAGGCCGCAGGCAGTCTTGGATCGGGCCGATGAATTTTCGCAGCGGCTGCTTCGCTCAGGCGAAAGCGCGGATCGCTTTTGCGGGGTACAGTGTCGGCCGTGCGTGTTTGTTCAGCCTTCACTCGTCTTTGAGGTTCCCATGAATCCTGATACTCGACCGGTGGTCCCACGCGACTGGAGTACCCAGCCCAGTTATGTGTTCCCGATGTACAAGTCCACCGGCCTGCGCGGGCCCAAGCAGGCCTTGGTACCCATGCCGCATGCGCTGGCCGACCGCAATGCACCGGTGTACGAGTTTGCCCAGATGGGTCGCTATGACAACGACCTGACCATGAACGCCCGTGTCAATGGCGAGCCACTGGGCGAGCGCATCATCGTCACCGGTCGGGTGCTCGATGAGGACGGTCGCCCGGTGCGCAATACGCTGGTCGAGATATGGCAGGCCAACGCCGCCGGCCGCTATGTGCACACGATCGATCAGCACGATGCGCCCCTGGATCCCAATTTTTTGGGCGCGGGTCGATGCATGACAGACGACCAGGGCCGTTACACCTTCAAGACCATCAAGCCCGGCGCCTACCCCTGGGGCAACCACCCCAATGCGTGGCGGCCCAACCATATTCACCTCTCGCTCTTTGGCGATTACTTTGCCAGCCGCTTGGTGACGCAGATGTACTTTCCCGGCGACCCCTTGCTCGATTACGACCCGATGTTCATGAGTCTACCCGAGCACCTGCGCGGCAATCTGGTTTCGCGCTTTAGTCTTGATGTGACCCAGCCCGACTATGCACTGGGCTATGTGTTTGACATCGTGCTGCGTGGGCCCAAGGCCACGCGGTTCGAATAAGGGGGCTGCCATGAGCAAGAAGTTGCACCAGACTCCCTCGCAGACGGTCGGTCCTTACTTTGCCTACGGCCTGGCGCCCTCGCAGTATGGCTACCCTTTTTTGCGCAGCCTGTTTACGCCAGTGGTGGCTCAGCCCCAGGCTGCGGGGGAGCATATCCGCCTCGTGGGTCAGGTCTACGATGGCGCGGGCAAGACCATCAACGACGCGCTGGTGGAGATTCATCAACGCAATGCGCGGGGCGAGTTGATGCAAAGCCCGGTGCAGGTCAAGGCCGAAGGCTTCACTGGTTTTGGCCGCTGTGGTACGGGCACGCTGGCCGGCGACTGCTACGAATTCTTTACAGTCAAGCCCGGTGCCATCGACCCGGCCCAGGCGCCATTCATCGATGTATGCGTGACGGCGCGGGGCTTATTGCTCCATGTTTTTTCGCGCATCTACTTCGAGGACGAGGCCGCTGCCAATGCCAAGGACAAGGCCTTCATGTCGGTGCCTGCTGACCGTCGGCACACCTTGGTGGCCCAGCGTCAGCAAACACCCGCAGGTATCCAGTACCGCTTTGACATCCGCATGCAAGACAGTGCCCGTGGGCGCGAGACGGTGTTTTTTGATCTGTAAGAGCCAGAAGCCCTCGGGGGCGGCCGGTCTCAGCCCCCGGCCGCCCACTGCCGCAGCACAAAGCGCTGCAGCTTGGCGTTTTCGGTGCGCGGCATTGCAGATACAAAGCGGATGCGGCGCGGGTACTTATAGGGCGCCAGGCTTTGCTTTACCCAGTCCTGTAGTTCCTGGATCAGGGCGGCATCGGGCAGCTGCCTGGAGGTGGCGCCGTCGGGCGTGTGCGGCCGTCGCACCACAAAGGCCATCACCACCTGCCCGCGCTCGGCATCGGGGGCGCCCACCACCCCACATTCGGCCACCTCGGGATGGGTGAGAAGTACCTCCTCAACCTCCGGACCAGCGATGTTGTAGCCAGCGCTCACGATCATGTCGTCGGTGCGGGATTGGTACCAGAAGTAGCCCTCTTCATCCATCCGGTAGGCATCTCCCGTCAGGTTCCAGCCCTGCTGAACATAATCCTGTTGGCGCGTGTCATCGAGGTAGCGGCAACCGGTGGGTCCGCGCACCGCCAGCCGGCCGATCTCCCCCGGCGGCAGGCTTTGGCCCTGCGCATCGAGGATGCAGGCCTGGTAGCCGGGCACCACCTGGCCCGTGGCACCCGGCCGCACCGCGCCGGGCTTGCAGCCGATGAAGGCGTGCAGCATTTCGGTCGAGCCCAGGCACTCGGTCATCTCGATGCCGCAGGCCGCCTGCCACTGCGCACGCGTATCGGCGGGCAACATTTCGCCCGAGGAGACACATTGGCGCAGGGTTTGCAGCTGATCGCGCGTGGCCAGCGGGGCCATCTTTCGATAGAAGGTGGGTGCGGTGAAGCATACCGTTGCCCGGTATTGGGCAATGCCGGCCAGCAGCGATTCGGGCGTCCAGGTCGGTTGCAGCACCGCACAGGCCCCCACCCGCAGCGGGAACACCAGCAGACCGCCGAGGCCGAAGGTGAAAGCCAGCGGCGGCGTGCCGATGAAGACATCCTGCGCCGAGGGCTGCAGCAGATGACTTGAGAGCACATCAGCAATCAGCAGCAGGTCGCGGTGAAAATGCATCGTGCCCTTGGGTACGCCGGTGGTGCCAGAGGTGAAGGCAATCAGGGCCACATCGTCCTGCGCGGTGTCGGCTGCGGGGCAGGGGCCGCTATGGCGGTTCATGGCCTGCTGTAACTGCCCGTGGGTCTGCAGGCCATAGCTGAGGGTGTGCAGCGCGTGCCCGCTTGCGACCTCCTGCCACTCGTGCAAGAGGTCCGACTGCACCAAGGCCGCTTGCACCCGGGCCTTGTCGGCGATCACGCCCAGTTCGCGGGCGCGCAGCAGTGGCATGGTGGTTACAGCCACACAGCCGGCTTTGATGACGGCCAACCAGCACGCGGCGAGCATGGGGTGGTTGGCGCCGCGCAGCAGAACGCGGCTGCCGGTGGGCAACCGCCAATCGTGTCGGATGACCTGCACGATGCGGTCAACCTGGTCCTGTAACTGTGCGTAGGACCAGAGCAGGTCGTTGCTGCGCAGGGCGGGCTGCGCTGCGTGACTGGGGGGATGGTCGAGCAGGGCTTGTGCCGCATTAAGCCGGTCGCTGTAGCCGAGCCCCTCGGGCGGCGGCAGCAGCACCGGCCATTGCGATCGAGGCGGCAGATGGTCGCGGCTAAAGCTGTCTTGATGACCCGAGGGCCTCAGATCGTCCATGAGCGCTTCAATCTGCCGAGGCGATGATGTCGGTCGGGGGGCGCCAGGCCGGAGCCACCAGACGCCGCTTACCGTCGTGGGACAGGCGCAGGCCCGGCTCGTCCATCTCCATCCGGTCCCAGAGCTGGCAGGTAACCTGCTTGTGCTTCTGGTCCAGGCCTTCGCAGTAGTTGGTGTATTCGCACAGCCGAACTTGATCGCCCTGGCCCAGCCAGGTTTTGAGGGCCCAGTCGGGATCCGCCAGGCTTTGCCGTGCGGTGCCCACCACATCGCATTGGCCGGCTGCGAGCATCGACTCGGCCATCTCAAAGTTATGGATGCCACCGGTGCAGACCACCGGGGTGTTCAGGCCAGCTTGCCTGATGGCCTGTCGAATGTGGGCGGTGGCCTCCCGGTTGCGGCCAAAGGGCCCTTGGGCGTCCGACAGATATTGCGGCATGCATTCATAGCCGCTGCGTCCGGTGTACGGGTAGGCGGCCTGGCCTATGCCGGGCTGCTTGGCATCGTCGAACTTGCCGCCGCGGCTGGTGGAGAGAAAGTCCATGCCGGCGCGCGCGAACTGCATTCCGTACCAGGTGGCGTCTTCGAGTGTGCTGCCCCCCGTAATGCACTCGTCGGCAAGAAAGCGGCAGCCCACAGCGTAGTCGGCCCCGACGGCATCGCGCACAGCGGCGTACACCTCCAGCGGTAGGCGTATCCGCTGCTCGCGCGAGCCGCCGTATCCGTCGCCGCGTCGGTTGGTGGCTGATAAAAACGAGGCCATGGTGTAGGCATGCGCGTAGTGCAGCTCGACGCCATCAAAGCCGGCTTCGCGTGCGCGCACAGAGGCCCTGGCAAAAAGACCGGGCAGTTCTCGCGGCAGCTCCTGGATGTGGGGCATATGCAGATCGTTGACTTGCTCGCGCGCTCCATACTGCAGGGCTTCCCAGTCGCGGGCATCGAGTAGTTGCCGCCAGCCTTCCGGTCCCAGGGCAAACAGCTTTTCACGCGCCTGGGCGTCTGTCTCGTCTTTTAAACCGGCGCGTTCAAGCAGCGCAGCGGTCAGCACGAGGTGACGCTGAAAAAACACCTGCGGATCAGGCCTTCGCCGGATACGCAGAAAGTCGATGATCTGGATCAGAAGGCGGGTGCGGCCGCCGCTGGCCTCTTGGACTGCCCGGGTAAGTCGTCGCAGGCCGTCGATGTAGCGGTCGTCACCAATGCGCAGCAAGGGACCGCTGGGCACATCGCGGATACCGGTGGCCTCAATGACGATGGCTCCGGGCTGACCTCTCGCAAACCGGGCATACCAGTCAATCACATCTTTGGTGACCTCGCCGTCCTCGTTGGATCGCCAGGGCACCATGGCCGGCACCCAGGTGCGATGCCTCAGCGCCAGGGGGCCCAGTTGCACCGGACTGAACAGGCGTGAGGCCAGGGCCTGCTGGCGACTGGGGACGCTAGCCCGGGCTGGAAAAAATTTAATCCGTTCGGCAGGTTTCCACATGCATGTTTCAGGCGGGTCAGACCCAGGCCTGAATCACATAATCGTAACTGGCCTGGGCGTTAAACAGATCGACGCGCTGCAAGCGGATCTTCCAGTGTCCTTGCTGTTTAACCAGGTGGTGTCGATAGCTGCCGCCGAAGTGGCGCACCTTGTCGCGCCGGACCTCCATCATCTGGAAGGGGGTGTAAGACGACAGGCTATCGCCTTGCACCGCCTCAATCAGCGTCGATCCCAGCAGGTGGTGGGTGGCCCATTGCGCCGCCTGCGACCAAGCGTTGGGGTGCAGCAGGCGTGCAGCGCGGATTTCCATCAGCAGACGGTCTTCGGCAAAGATAGAGGCTTGCGAGGTCCAGTCAGTTTGCTCGGGCGCGGCCGGAACCCAGTACACCCCGTCCTCGGCGAACAGATCCATCCAGGCGCCCCACTGCCGTGCATCGAGCAGAGTTGCTTGCTGTGTCAACAGCACCTGCACCTCGCGCAACTGCGCCGCATGAATGGGTAGGTTTTTGGGTACATAACCTACAGCGCTCTCGCGGCTGCGGCCCATGTGGTCGGGCGCGATGGCCTCGGCGCCGGTGAGGGACTGAACCGCCTCGATAACGACGCCACTGCCCAGGGCTTGCTTGACTTCGATTTTGGACACAGGAGTCTCCTCTCAGGCCGTAGCCGATGTCTGGGCCCGGCTCATGTAATTGCGCCAGGCTTTGAACTGGTTACGCATCACGACCTCGGAGGTGCCGTTGTTGGAATAGAGCACACCCTCCCTTTCGGTGTCCCCGCCCATGTTGCGGTGAAAACTCACCCAGTCATTGCCCTTGGACTGCAAACCATTTTGGCCCCGGGTCCAATTTTCAAGGTCGTCGGCGTTGATCATGGTGGCCGGCGAGTTGACCAGGTTGAAGTACCACATCGAACGGCGGTAGATGGCCTCGGGGGCTCCCTTCAAACGGAAGTGCCAGATCTCCGAGAGCGTTTTGTCTGGGCCCAAGGGCCGCAAACAGCGCAACTGCTGCAGCGGCGATTGCACCGACAAATACGGGTAGATCAGCACATGGTGAATACTGCGTGACAGGTATTCCTCGGTTTTTTCAGGGCCGTAGGCTTTGCGCAGCAGAGCCTCGTGCTCGAGGGTGTCCGGATCTTGCGGCCGCAGCCCCATGTAGGCCTTGAGAATGCCGTGGCCATTCGGGAAATTGACGGTTTGTACCGAGTCCCACTGGTCAAAGCTGGAGGCGAAGGTGGAGAGGTAATGAAAGTGCAGGGGTGCGCTGCCCTGCTGCTCTTTCAGTCGCTTTTCCACCCGCCGCGCCGATACGCCGGTGGATTGGTGCGTGACGGATGGATGTAGTGCGTCGAGCTGGTTTTCCATGAAGAATTTCCAGTTGGACTGCTGCACCATCCGGTGGCAAATGGGCACCACTTCGACCTCGCCTTCGGGGGAGCGGTCGCACATATCGTCGAAGGCCACTTTGGCGTCGCCCAAAAAGTCGATCAGCGAAGGGCCGGACGGGCTGAGGCTGGCAAACACGAAGCCGCGATAGCTGTCCACCCGCGCCGCCCGGGCCATGCTGCAATTGGGATCGTCGGTGCTCAGGCGCGTGCCTTCATAGCCCTGCATCAGCGGGATCGCACGCACCCGTCCGTCGAGATGAAAGCTCCAGGCGTGGTAGGGGCAAACGAAGCTGCTGCCGGTGTTGCCGCTATGGCTGCCGCAGACCTGCACCCCGCGGTGCGGACAGCGGTTGTAAAGCACATGGATTTTTTGGTCCTTGGCGCGCACCATGACCATGGGCTGCCGGCCAATTTGCAGCGTTTGAAACTGCCCCGGCTCCTTGACCTGCGATTCATGCCCACAGTAGATCCAGGCTGATTCGAAAATGTGTTCCATCTCCAGATCAAAGATGGCCTGGTCGGTGTAGACGGTGCGGTGCACCCGGTCGGGTTGGACAAGGTGGTCCAGGTTCAGGCGGGTCATGGGATCTCCCTAGGCAAACGCAATAGTTGCTGAAGTTAGCAAGACGCCGAGGGACTTGCAACAACCGCAGCGCTGTTTTCCATTACCATGGGTTATGGATTACCGGAAGGTGCAGTTTTTTCTCGCGGCGGTTCGATGCGGCAGCCTGACCGAGGCGGCTGCTCAGTTGGGGGTGTCGCAGCCCGCCTTGTCTAAGGCTATCAAGGCGCTTGAGCGCAGCTTGGGTGTGCCTTTGATTGAGCGCGGGCGTTTTGGTGTTGTCGCGACTGCCTTTGGCGAGGCGCTGCGTTATCACGGGCAGGTGGTCGAGGCTGAGTTTCGGCATGCCGCCGGCGAGATTGAGTCGCTCAAGGGCGCGCAGAAAGGCCATGTCATTGTGGGCTGCGGGCCTACCGAGGCGACTCGCCTGCTGCCCTTGGCCCTGACGCGGGTGAGCCAGAGCCGGCCCGAGCTCAAGGTCAGCGTACTCTACGGACTCAACGAATCGCTGATGCCCTCGGTCAAGCAGGGCGATATTGATTTTGCGCTTTCATCGGTACCCGGGCGGGCGCAAGACCCAGAGTTGTTGCACGAGACGCTCTTTACCGAAAGCGCGGTGGTGGTGGCCCGCTCCGATCATCCGCTGGGGCGGCTGCGGCAGGTCACCCCAGCGCTGCTGGCCCAGCAGCAGTGGGTGCTGCCGCGTCAGCGTGAGCTCGAGCGGCAGGCCTTCGACGACTTTTTTCGCGGCCATGGCATCAATCCACCCAACGCACAGATCGAGACCACTTCCACCGTGCTGATGAAAGCCATGGTCATGCAATCCGATGCGCTGACCTTTATTCCGCGGGAGCTGATCTACTGGGAAGAGCGCGCCCGCCAGTTGCGTGCCTTGTCCGTGGCCGGGGTTGAATGGGTGCGGCCGGTGGGTATGACGCGCCGCAGGCAGGGGGCCCTCAGTCCGGCCAGCCGCTTTGTCATGGAGTGCTTGCGCAGCGTGGCCGCGCAGCATTTTTGAGGCACCGATCGGGCGTTTAAGTAACATCGTCGGATGCACACGCCCAGTTCCATCCCGCGGCCTTCTTTGTATTTCTCGTACCAGGTGCACGAGCCCTGGTTGCCCCGATCGGGTGCGCCTGAGGGGCGTCATCCGGTGGTCATCGCGGGCTCGGGTCCCGCGGCCCTTGTGACAGCGCTGGAACTTGCGCGTCATGGCGTGGCCAGCGTGGTTTGCGCCGCCGAGTTGCAATTGACGCAGGGGAGCCGGGCGATCTGCTTTACTCGGCGCAGTCTGGAAATTTTGCAACAGGTGGGCGTTGCCGATCGTATGACGGCGCAGGGCTTGCCCTGGCGCTTCGGCAATTCTTTTTATCGCGGCCAGCTTGTTTATCGTATGGAGGCGGCGCATGACCCCGACGACCGCTTTGCACCTGTGCTCAACATCCAGCAGCAGTTTTTGGAGCAGTATCTTTATGAGGCCTGTGAAAAAAGTCCACTGATTGACTTTCGATGGGGCAACAAGATCGAGCGGATCGACTTGCTCGACGATGGCGTGCGAGTGCATGTGGATACACCTGCTGGGGCCTATGCGCTGCGTGCCGATTGGTTGGTCGCTGCGGACGGCGGTCGCTCGGGCTTGCGCAGTCAGATGCAGCTGTCGATGGAAGGCGCGTCCTATGAAGGCGTCTTTGTCATCGCAGACATTCGCATCGACTTGCCTCTGCCCACCGAGCGCCTGGCCTTTTTTGATCCTCCCTGGAATCCGGGCAACACCATCCTGATGCATCGCGAACCGCACAATATCTGGCGGGTGGACTATCAGCTGCCCCCGGGGGAATCCTCCGAAGAGGCTTTGCGACCCGAGTCGCTCAAAAAGCGTATTGATGCTCAACTCGCGATGATTGGCTTTGCCGGGACGCCCTGGGAGATGGATTGGAGTTCGGTGTACTCTGCGCGCACCTTGACCTTGTCCGATTACCTGCACGGCCGGGTGGTTTTTGTCGGCGATGCGGCGCACTTGCTGCCGATTTTTGGCGTGCGTGGGGCCAACACCGCTTTCCAGGACGCACAGTCGCTCGGATGGCACTTGGCCTACACCGTGCGCGGCTTGGCTGGCTCTGGCTTGATGCGAAATTACAGTGCCGAGCGGGTGGGTGCCGCGCGCGAGATCATTGACGAGTCGGGCAAGAGTACGCGGTTCATGGCCCCGCCTTCCCGGGGCTTTCGGATGCTGCGCGATGCGGTACTCTCGCTCTCGCTGACGCAGGACTTTGTGCGTCCGCTCTATCATTGGCGCACCTCGCGGCCGCATGAGTACACCGACTCGGCGCTCAACAGCCAAGACGATGATGATGCGCTGTTTGAGGCGGGTCCAGCCAAAGGAGCACCGCCGAGCAATGTGCAGTTGGCACCCGGTGACTACCTGCTGGACCATTTAGGCGGTGGTTTCGATCTCTTGGTTTTCGCTGGCGCGGCGGCGCTACCGGAGGCGGTCGTGGAGCGGGTGCGAGCCTGGCGCGCGCGTGGCTTGGGCTTGCGCATCACCGCTGTGGGGGGTGCTGTCGCTGGCGCGGACCAGACGCTGGCCGATAGCGGGGGACGGGCCCGCGCAAAGTATGGCGTGGGGGCTGACGGCGCGGCGTACCTGTTGCGGCCCGATCAGCATGTGTGCGCGCGATGGAGGGCGCTCGATGTTGATCGGCTTGAGGCGGCCTTGCTTCGGGCGCTTGGGGCTGGCGTGCATCCGAACACGGGCCAGGCGGTCTGTGCCTGAGGGGTTGAAGATGAAGAGTATTCCCCAGCTGGATAGGGCGGGTCTTGAGGCGGTTTACGACACCTTGGCGCAGGCCATCGATCAGGCGGGTGTGGAGAAGGCCGAGCTGTTCCTGGTCAAGCTCGCCCTGCTGCAGGCGCAGGCCCAGGGGGATGCGCAAGCGTTCGTGCAACAGGTGCAAGCGGCGCTGCGTGATTTGTAAGGCTTAGAAAAGCTCTGCTGAAAAGGACGACTCGATGATTTACGCCACCCTCAAGACCCTGCATGTGCTGTCCATTGTGGTTTGGATCGGCGGTATGGTTTTCGCCCACTTCTTTTTGCGCCCTGCGCTGGCGCAGCTGGAACCCCCGGTGCGCTTGCGCCTGATGCACGAAGTCCTTGGACGCTTTTTCAAGGCGGTGCTGGTGGCCTCTTTACTGGCGCTGGTCAGCGGCATCTGGATGCTCGGGCGGGTGGCCAAACAAGTGGTGCAGTCGGGCGGCAGCTTCGAGATGCCCTTGGCCTGGACCGTGATGACGGTGCTCGGTGTGGCCATGGTGGCCATCTTCATGCACATCCGCTTTGCGCTCTACAAGCGCTTGAGCCAGGCCGTCGCCGCATCCGATGGGCCCGCTGGGGCTGCAACACTGGGCCAGATTCGGCTCTGGGTGTCGGTCAATCTGGGCTTGGGTCTGGTCGTGTTGCTGTTCACGCTGCTGCGCTCGACGGGCTGACCGGCAGGCGCCAGCGCCGCAGCGCGCTCACACCCCCAGATACCGGTGCCACAACGCCTGGTCGGCGGCCAGGGCGCTGGAGCTGCCTTGCCAGGCCACCTTGCCCTTTTCCAGGATGATGTGGCGATCGGCTATGCGCACCAGTCGGCTGACATACTTGTCGACCACGATCAAGGTCTGCCCGGCCTGACGCAGTTGTTCGATGCAGCGCCAGATTTCTTCCCGGATCAGCGGGGCCAGGCCTTCTGTGGCCTCGTCAAAGATGAGCAGCTTGGGGTTGGTGACCAGGGCGCGTCCAATGGCCAGCATTTGCTGCTCGCCGCCAGAGAGCTGGTTGCCCATATTGCTTTTGCGCTCGGCCAGGCGTGGGAACAGCGCGTAAACCGCCTCCGGCGTCCAAGGTGTACCGCGCGCATGGCGCTGGTTGGCAAAGGCGCTCAGGTGTTCGTCTACGCTGAGGTTGGGGAAGACCTGCCGGCCTTCAGGCACAAGGGCTACGCCCAGGCGCGCGATGGCGTCCGGGCGACTGCCTTGCACCGGCTGGCCATCGAAAGCCACCGTGCCCGACTGTGTGTCCTTGAGCCCGATGATGCTGCGGATCAGGGTGGTCTTGCCCATGCCGTTGCGGCCCAGAAGACCGATCACTTCGCCAGCGCGTACTTGGAGATCGACATCGAACAGCACCTGGCTGGCCCCATAGGCCACGCGCAGGTGGTTCACGGCCAGCAGCGGCGCGTTCATGCCGGCGCTCCCGCGGGGCTCACCGCTTCATCGCCTAGATACGCGGCGCGAACTTGGGGATCCTTGCGAATGTCTTCGGGACTGCCACTGGCGATAAGCGCGCCGTTGACCAGCACCGAGATACGGTCGGCCAGGCGGAATACCGCGTCCATGTCGTGTTCGACCAGCAAGACGGCCATCTGCTTGTCGCGCCGCAGCGAGTCGATCATTTCGACGATGCGCTGCGATTCTTCCGGCCCTGTGCCGGCCATCGGTTCGTCCAGTAGCAGCAGCTTGGGCTCGGTGGCCAGGGCCAGCGAGAGTTCCAGCACCCTCTGCTCGCCGTGCGAGAGAGCCGGGGCAAGCTGCTCGGCGCGCTCGGCCAGACCGACTTTCTTGAGCAGGGCCATGGCCGTTTCGTAGAGAGCCTGGTCTTTGGCCACGCTGCGCCAGATCGAGCCGCGTTGGGGCTGTAAAGACTGGACCGCCAGCGCTACATTGTCGACAACCGAGAATGATTTGAACAGGCGCGTGATTTGAAAAGATCGCACCATGCCCAGGCCTACCCGTGCGTGGGCGCTGACATCGTTGATGACCTGACCCATAAAAAGGATCTCGCCCTCATCGGGGCGCAGCTGACCGGAGAGCTGGGCCACCAGTGTGGTCTTGCCAGCCCCGTTGGGGCCGATCAGCGCGTGGATTTCGCCGGGCCGCACTTGCAGCGACACGCCGTCCGTGGCGCGCAGGGCCCCGAAGCTCTTGACCAGCTTGCGAATTTCAAGAACCGCCGCAGGCCCTTGCGTGCTCATGCGTCGCCTCCGGAAGGGGGCGTGGGCTTGCGGCGCCACAGATCGGGCAGCCCCGATAGCCCTTTGGGTGCGAGCAGGACCACCGCAAGCAGAACCCAGCCCACATAGAACTGCCAGTGCGGGGTGACTTCGGCAATCAGGTCCTCCAGGGTGAGCAACAGCAGCGCGCCCCACAAGCCCCCAGCGAGTGTCCCCACGCCACCGAGAATGACCATGATCATCAGTACACCCGACTGGGTCCAGTGCATGAGGTTGGGGCTGACATAGTTTTGCTGGTTGACCAGCAGCGCTCCAGCCAGTCCGCCGATGGCTCCGGCCATCACAAACAGGGCCAGCTGGTAGCGGTACACCGCAAAGCCCAGCGCCTCGGTGCGAATGTCGTCGTCACGCTGGGCCAGCACCACTCGGCCCATGCGAGAACGCATCACCATGTGCATGAAGGCCAGGCACACCACCAGACAAAAGAGCACCAGCAGAAAGAAGTGCAGATTGTTTTTGAGCACGATGCCCAGGCCGAAGTCCGAGCGCATTTTGATGTTCAGCCCCTCGTCACCGCCGTAGGCCTTGACCGAGTTGACCAGGTAGAACAGCATCTGCGCAAAGGCCAGTGTGATCATGATGAAGTACACACCTTTGGTGCGCAGCGAGATGGCACCGATGACCAAAGCCAGCAGAGCCGACACCACCATGGCCAGCCCGAAGCCCAGCCAGCCGTTGGGCATGCCTTCGGTGATCAGGATACCCACGGTGTAGGCACCGATACCCAGGTAGGCGGCGTGGCCGAAGGACACCAGACCGCCATACCCCAAAATGAGGTTGAGGCTGCAGGCGGCCAGTCCGTAGATCATCATGCGGCTGATCATGGACAGGTAGTAGTCCAGGCCGGCGCCGTGCATCCAAAACCCAAGGGCGGCTGCAGCCAGCGTCAGCAGGAGCCAGACGGGCCAGGAAGCGGGCTTGGGCAGGGCTGATGCGGGGGACGGTCCGAGTTGCATGCCTTCAGCGTCTTGAAAACAGACCCTGGGGCCTGAGGAATAAAACCACCGCCATCAGCAGGTAGACCATGATGGAGGCCACTGCTGGACCAGCGGCGCTGGCCACCTGCGGTGGAAAGATTTCTCGGAACAGCGCCGGCATCAGGGTGCGGCCAAAGGTGTCGACGAAGCCCACCAGCAGCGAACCAACAAAGGCACCCCAAATCGAGCCGATACCACCGATGACTATGACCACGAAGGCCAGGATCAGCACGGTCTCGCCCATGCCCACCTGGACCGCCATCAAGGGGCCGAGCAATGCGCCGGCCACCGCGCAAAGGGCCGCTCCCAGGCCAAACACCAAGGTAAACAGCCTTTTGATGTTGATGCCCATGGCCATGGCCATCTCGCGGTTGGAGGCGCCAGCGCGTACCCAGGCGCCCACTCTCGTGCGGGTGACTGCCAGGTACAAAAGACCTGCAAGCACCAGACCCACGGCAATGATGACGAGACGGTAGCTCGGGTAGTAGAGGCCGGGCAGCAGCTCAACCGGGCCTGATAGCGATGCGGGAGCCGCCAGCGGCATATCGGTGCCCCAGATCATGCGAACTGTTTCGTTGATGATGAGAATCAGCGAGAAGGTGGCCAGCACCTGCGACATATGGTCACGCGCATAGAGCGTGCGCAGCAGCGTCGACTCCATCACCATGCCGAACAGGGCTGTCAGCGGAACGGCCAGCAGGATGCCCAGAACGAACGATTGCGTCAATTGTGCGAGCCAGGCCGCCAGGAACGCGCCCACCATGTAGAGCGCGCCGTGGGCCAGGTTGATCATGTCCATGATGCCGAACACCAGCGTCAGCCCCGAGGCCAGCAGGAAGAGCATGAGTCCAAACTGCAGGCCGTTGAGGGCCTGCTCAAGGAACAGGATCCAGGTCATGAGCTTAGTGTAGCGAGGCGTTGGGCCAGGCGGGCCCGCAAACGAAAAACCCCGTCGCCACCCTCAAGCGGCGCGGGGATGGGCCGACAGGGGCTGCGATCAGCGCATGGTGCATTCCTGCACATAGGCATCGCCATGGTTGGTGGCAATCGGCTGGGGCGAGGCCAGCAAATTGACCAGGCGACCCTGGGCGTCTTTTTTGACTTCGCGCAGGTAGTAGTTCTGGATGGGGTAGTGGTTGGTATTGAAGCGGAAAGAACCGCGCACCGAGTCGAACTTGACCTCGCGCAGCGCTTTACGCACAGCGTCCTTGTCGCTCAGATTGCCCTTGACCGACCGGATGGTCGCATCCAGGATGAGGGCGGTGTCATAGCCTTGCGCCGCGTACACCGTGGGCAGGCGTTTGTAGGCCTTCTCGAACTCCGCCACGAAGCGACGGTTGGCCGCATTGTTCAGGTCCAGGGCCCAATGGGCGGTGTCGTTGATGCCCAGCATCACATCGCCGACGCCGCGGCTGATGTCCTGATCGGCGCCAAAGCCGGGCAGCAGCAGACGGATGTCTTTGTTCAGGCCGGCCGCCACGAACTGCTTGATGAAGTTCACGCCCATGCCACCGGGCAGGAAGGCGTACATCACCTCGGGCTTGGCGGCGCGAATCTGCGCCAGTTCGGCCGAGTAGTCGAGTTGCCCCAGCTTGGTGTAGACCTCATCGACCACCTTGCCCTTATAGAAACGCTTGAAACCGGCCAAAGAGTCCTTGCCCGCCTGATAGTTGGGCGCGAGCAGGTAGGCCGACTTGAAGCCACGGGCCGTGGCGTGCTGACCGGCCATCTCGTGGTAAGCGTCATTGGGCCAGGAGGCCACAAAAAAGAAGGGATTGCACTCCTTGCCGGCCAGCGGCGATGGCGCCGCATTCGGGCTGACATAGAAGACGCGCTCGTTGGTCGCCTCGGGCAAGCCGGCGAGCATGATGTTGGAAAACACCACGCCGGTCATGAAGTCGACCTTGTCGCGCTTGACCATGCGCTCAAAGAGCTGCTTGCCTACCTGGGGGTTGAACTGGTCGTCGCCGACGATGACTTCGACCGGCACACCGCCGAGATTGCCGCCGTTGAGCTGCACCGCCAAGTTGAAGGCGTCCCGGATTTCCTCGCCCAGAGCACCATTGGGCCCGGACAGGGTGCTGACCAGACCGATTTTGATCCGGTTGGGAGTTTGAGCAAGGGCGCTGCTGCCGGCGGCGATCAGGGTGGCGGCAAGCAGGCAAGTCAGTCGAAGTGCTTTCATCAAGGTCTCCTAGGTCGAGGGTCCATCATAAATTGACAAACCATAGAAAGTTTCGATTCTGGTCCGCCTTGGGTCAGGTGGGCCTGAGGGTTTCCCCCGAAGCGCTCAGATTTTTCTCGGGTTTTCTCTGAGCCCCCGGCAAGACGGTCCGGGCGCGGCGGGCCTACACTGCGCGCATGGCTGAACGATCGTTCCTGCAAGAAGTGCAAAAGCTCAGGCTGGGCGAGGGCCAGACCTTTCGCGGCGAAGGGATCCTGGCGGTGACCAAAGCCCTGCTCCAGTCCGGTGTGTCCTATGTGGCCGGGTATCAGGGCGCGCCAATTTCGCATTTGATGGATGTGCTGACCGACGCCAACGACATTTTGGCGGAACTGGGCGTGCACTTTGAACACAGTGCCAGTGAAGCGACGGCGGTGGCCACGCTGGCAGCCAGCGTGAATTACCCGCTGCGGGGGGCGGTGACCTTCAAGTCCACCGTGGGCACCAATGTGGCCAGCGACGCGCTGGCCAATCTGGCCTCCGGTGGCGTGCGCGGCGGGGCCATGATCATTGTGGGCGAAGACTACGGCGAGGGTTCGAGCATCATGCAGGAGCGCTCGCACGCCTTTGCGATGAAGTCACAGGTCTGGTTGCTCGATCCGCGGCCCAATCTGCCCTCGATTGTGCGTATGGTCGAAAAAGGTTTCGAGCTCTCAGAGGCCAGCCATACGCCGGTGATGCTTGAGTTGCGCATCCGCGCCTGCCATGTGCACGGACAGTTTCAGACCCGTGCCAACCGGCGGCCCGGCTATGGACTGAAGGATGCGATCGAGAGGCCCGAACGCGACACCCAGCGCATCGTGCTGCCGCCCGCCAGCTATCTGCATGAGCAGGAGAAGATCCAAAAGCGCTGGCCGGCTGCGGTGCGCTTCATTCGTGAGCACGGTCTCAATGAGATGTTCTCGCCCCGGGCGCGCGATGTGGGCATCATCACGCAGGGGGGGATGTACAACGGCGTGATGCGGGCCCTGCACCTGTTGGGCTTGGCCGATGTTTACGGCAAGAGCCAGATTCCGGTGTATGTGCTGGGCGTGACCTACCCCCTGGTCGATGAGGAAGTGCTCGATTTTTGCGAGGGCAAGCGTTCCGTGCTGGTGGTGGAGGAGGGGCAGCCCGACTTTATTGCGCAAAACCTCCACACCATCTTGCACCGCGCCGGCAGCAGCACCCGAGTGCATGGCAAGGACCTGTTGCCGATGGCTGGCGAGTACACCGGCGCGGTCATGCTGGAGGGTTTGCGCAAGTATTTGGAGGGCGCTGGCGCGGTTGCGCTGCCAGCACCGGTGTCCGCAGCAATGCCGGCTGTGGTGTCTGCGGCGGTGGCCCAGGTCCATCCGCGACCGCCTTCGTTTTGCACGGGCTGCCCCGAGCGGCCGATCTTTACGGCGCTCAAGATGCTCGAGAAGGAGTTGGGTCCGCGACATGTCAGCGCCGACATCGGTTGCCACTTGTTCTCCATCCTGCCGCCTTTTGGCATTGGTTCGACCACCATGGGGTACGGCCTGGGCTGGGCCGGCGCCTCGGCGTTCAACACCCCCGAGACCGAGCACCGCACGCTGGCCATCATGGGTGACGGCGGCTTCTGGCACAACGGGTTGACCAGCGGCGTGGGCAACGCGGTGTTTAACAAAACTGACAATGTCCTGCTGGTGGTGGACAACGGTTACTCGGCGGCCACCGGTGGACAGGATTTGCTCTCCTCCAAGGCGCGCAATGAGATTCGGGCCACCAACCACCCGATCGAAAAGGCGGTACGCGGTGTCGGCGTGGACTGGGTACGCACCGTCACCCACACCTACAGTCTGGCTGACATGAAGCAGGCCCTGCGTGAGGCATTGACCACCCGTGAGCGCGGCCCGAAGGTGGTGGTGGCGCAGAGCGAGTGCATGCTCAACCGACAGCGCCGTGAGCGGCCGCTCAGGCGCAAGCAGGCCGCGCAAGGCTTGCGGGTCGTGAGGGAGCGATTCGGGGTGGACTCCGATACCTGCACCGGCGACCGCTCTTGCATTCGTCTGTCGGGTTGCCCCTCGCTGACGATCAAGCCCAATCCGGATCCCCTGCGTACCGACCCGGTGACTACCGTCATCGACAGTTGCGTCGGCTGCGGCCTGTGTGGCGAGGTCTCGCATGCGGCCATCCTGTGCCCTTCTTTCTATCGCGCTGAAATCATCGACAACCCCAGTGCCCTTGAACATTGGCTCAATCGGATGCGGCTTGCGGTAATCGGCTGGTTACAGGGCCGACTGGAGCGGCGTCTGCAAGGATTGCTGGCATGAGCGCGGCGCCGACGCCTTCGTCCGAGGGGCTGATCACGCTGGCCATCTTGGCCATGGGCGGTGAGGGCGGCGGTGTGCTGGCGGACTGGCTGGTTGATTTGGCCGAGCACAACGGCTTTCTAGCTCAAACCACATCGGTCCCGGGTGTGGCTCAGCGTACCGGCGCCACCATTTATTACCTGGAGATGATGCCGGCTGACCGCGACGGGCAAAGGCCTGTGATGGCGCTCAGTCCTTTTCCGGGTGCGGTCGATATCGTGGTGGCTTCCGAATTGATGGAGGCGGGGCGGGCTCTACAGCGTCAATTGGTCAATTCCGATCGCACCACCTTGATTGCCTCGACCCACCGTGTCTATTCGATGACCGAGCGCACCGCAGTCTCCGACGGGCGTGTGGATGCGCGGCGTCTGCTCGAGGGCGCCAGGCAGGCGGCACGGGTCTTCGTAGGCGCCAATTTCGCCGAGTTGGCTGAAGCCAACGGCAGTCCGATTGGAGCGGCGCTGTATGGCGCTCTTGCCGGCAGTGGCAGCCTGCCTTTCAGCCGGGCGCAGTTCGAGGCCAGCATCGAGCGCGGTGGTGTTGGCGTGGCCTCCAGTCTGAAGGCGTTTGCGGCCGGCTGGCTGGCCGCACAGCCATCGGGCAGCGGCGGTCCGCCCGCCCACGATGTCGATGGGCCGGCCCTGGGTCCCCGACTCATCGAGCGCGGCACGCGTCTGCGTAGGCTGCTGCCGACTGCGGCCCAGGCCCCGGCCCTGCACGCCATCGTGCGCCTGAGCGATTACCAGGATGAGCGCTACGCAGATCTCTATCTGGACCGGCTTGAGGCCCTGGTTGCGCGGGCGCCGGCCTCAGAGGCGGGCGCGCGGGTGGTGGCTGAGGTGGCGCGGCATTTGGCTTTGTGGATGACTTACGAGGACACGGTGCGGGTGGCCGACCTGAAAATACGCCGCAGCCGTTTCGAGCGCGTCAGCCAGGAAGTGCGACGGGCTGCTCAGCAGGGGCTGCACATTCATGAGTTCTTGCACCCGCGTATCGAAGAAGTGGCCGACACCTTGCCAGCTGGCCTGGGGCGCTGGCTCTTGCGCACGGGCTGGGCGCGCCGTCTTCTGGGGCGCTTTGTATCCCGCGGCCGTGTGGTGCGTACCAGCTCCTTGCGTGGTTTTATGGTGCTCTATGGGGTGGCGTGCCTGCGCCGCTGGCGGCCGTACTCTCTGCGCTATCAAGTCGAGCAGCAGCGCATCGAGGCCTGGCTCGTCGAGCTTTCGGCCCTGCTGCCGCAGCAGCCTGATCTGGCCTTGCAGGTGGCGCGCGCGCAGTCTCTGGTGCGCGGTTATGGGGACACCCACGCTCGTGGATGGCGACACTTTGAGATGATCATGGCCCAGTTGCCGGTCGTGGGCCAACAGCCCGATGCGGCGCAACGCCTGCAGTCCCTGCTTGCGGCGGCGCTGGCCGATGACAGTGGCCGGGCGCTGGAGCAGGCGCTGCGCAGTGCCTGAGCAGGACCTTGCCGGATGTTTTCAACCTCACCAACCTCACCTAGGGAGACAACGATGCAAAAAAGAATGTGGCTTAAAGTTTTGGCAGCGTCATGGATCGGCCTGGCTTCGACGGCCGGAGCCCAGGAGACCACGCTGCGACTGGTCAGCGGCTTTGCTGAGAATGGTATTTATGTGCAACGCCTCCAGCCATGGATTGCCAAGTTCAATGCCGAGGGCAAGGGCTTGTTGCAGATCAATTTCATTGGAGGGCCCAAGGCCATACCCTCGTTTGAGGTGGGCAATGCGGTCAAGACCGGTGTGGTGGACATGGCGCTCAACACCGGGGCCTTCTACACCAATGTGATGCCAGAGGCCGACTTCCTCAAACTGACCCAGATCCCGGTGGCCGAGCAGCGCAAGAATGGTGCTTTTGATGCGATCAACCGGGTTTGGAATGACAAGGGCAATATGCAGTATCTCGGCCGCATGGTGGAGAACCAGCCCTTCCACATCTACACCAACAAGAAGATCGACAAGCCTGATTTGGCCGGCCAGAAGATTCGTATCACGCCGGTCTACCGAGACTTTTTCCAGGCCCTCAATGCCAGTGTGATCACCACCCCGCCCGGCGAGGTCTATACCGCCCTTGAGCGCGGTGTGGTCGATGGCTACGGCTGGCCGATCGGCGGCATCTTCGACTTGAACTGGCATGAAAAAACCAAGTTCCGCGTTGACCCTGGCTTCTATGACGCGGAGGTGTCGCTGATCATGAATCTGCCGGCCTATCGCAAGCTCAGCGATGCCCAGCGCACCTTCCTGAATCGGCAGGTGCTGGCTTTGGAAGCGGAGAACACTTTTTGGAGCAAGTACGCTGCCGATGAGATAGCGCGCCAAACCAAGGCTGGCATCCAGGTCATCAGTTTTGATGCCGCCACCGCCAAGGCCTTCCGCGATCGCGCCTATGAGGTCGGCTGGGCCGGCGCAGCCAAGCAGAGCCCCGAGGTGGCGGCGCGCTTCAAGGCTCTCTTCTCCCGCTGAGCGCGGTGATCGAGCGCCTGTCCGTACTCTGGGGCCGCCTGCTGGCGGCCCTGGCTTTGCTGGGCTGCCTCCTGTTGCTGGCCATGATGATGATCATCGTCACCGATGTGGCATTGCGCAATGCAGCGTTTGAGGGCCTGCCCCGCGGCTTGGCCTGGAGCAACGAGATCTCCGAATGGTTGCTCCTGCTAGTGACCCTGTGCGTGGCCCCCTGGCTGCTGCGACAGGGGCAGCACATACGGGTGGACATCCTGCTGCAGCCTTTGCCGCCGCGCCTGGCCTGGGCGCTGGAGTGGTTGGGCGACTTGATCGGCTTGGCCACTTGCGTGGTGTTGATGGGGGTTTCTGGCAAGGCGGCCGTTGACAGCATGGCCGCCGGTTCCTTGAGTATCAAGACGCTGGTCATGCCTGAATGGTGGACCCTGGCGCCGGTGCCGGTGGCCTTTGGGCTGCTGTCCGTCGAGATGCTGTTTCGCATGCACCGGCTCTGGCGTGCAGAACGCGGGCCGCGCCGCGATGCGGTGAGCGCCGCCTAGAGCGCGCCATGAAAGACGGATCATGAGCTGGACGCTGGCAGCCTGGTTGCTCTTGGGCGGATCGACCGCGTTACTGCTCATTGGCATGCCGGTCGCTCTGACCTTTTTGGCGGTCAACCTCGTCGGGGCCTGGATCTACATGGGCGGCGAGGCCGGCCTGGTGCAACTGGCCCGCAGCAGCGTCAGTTCGGTGGCCGCGTTTGCGCTGACGCCGATCCCGCTTTTTGTACTCATGGGTGAGGTGCTGTTTCATACCGGGCTGGCGCACAAGGTGATCGAGGGCATTGATCGCCTGATCACCCGTGTGCCCGGCCGGCTGGCGGTGGTGGCGGTGGTGGCCGGCACGGTCTTTTCAGCGATCTCTGGCTCGACGATTGCCACCACGGCCATGTTGGGCTCGCTGATGCTGCCAGTCATGCTCGCCCGGGGCTACCACCCGAGACTGGCCACCGGCCCGATCATGGCCATAGGCGCGGTGGATATGCTGATTCCGCCGTCGGCCCTGACGGTGCTGCTCGGCTCGCTCTCGGGTATTTCAATTTCCAAGTTGCTGCTCGGCGGCATCGTGCCGGGCTTGATTTTGTCGGTGGCCTTCATTGCCTGGATCGTGTTGCGCGTCAAGCTCAATCCTGCGCTGGCGCCGGAGGAGAGGGAGGTCAGCGCGCACAAGGGTTGGGCGCGCTGGCATTTGCTCTTTGCCTATGTGCTGCCAACATTGTCGATTTTTGCGGTGGTGGTGGGCGCCCTGGCCGCCGGCTGGGCCACGCCGACCGAATGTGCGGCCCTTGGTGCTTTTGCCACCATGGTTTTGGCTGCGGCCTACCGCTGTCTGAGTTGGCATGCCTTGCGACGCGCCCTGATGGGCACGGCTGGTATTTCCGGAATGATTTTGTTCATCATTCTGGGCGCCACCACTTTTGCGCAGCTGCTGTCTTTTTCAGGGGCGAGCAACGGGCTGGTGCAGTGGATCACCGGTCAGGGCTGGTCGAAGGAGGCGGTGGTGCTGGGCATGATGGCCCTGTTGATTTTTTTGGGTCTTTTTGTCGATCAGGTCAGCATGATGATGATCACGCTGCCCATCTTCATGCCGCTGGTCAACAGCCTGGGTATCGATCCGGTCTGGTTCGGCGTGATGTTCCTCATGTGCATGCAGTTGGGCTTGCTGTTGCCGCCCCACGGCTTGCTGCTCATGACCATGCGCGGGGTAGCTCCGCCGGAGGTCAGCACTCTCGATATATTTCGGGCCGTCGCCCCCTATGTGACCCTGAGCGTGTTGCTGCTGCTCGCCATGTTTTTCTGGCCCGCCATTGCCACCTGGTTGCCAGCGCTTTAGCTCCATGGGTCGCCCTATCGTCGCGATTCCGGCGGTGAAGAGGCGCCGCCCCTGGCGCGATGTCAGGCTCGAAAGCGCTTGCGCGTGAGGGCCAGGGCCAGGTAGAAGCTTGTGGCACCGTAGCTGAGTAACACCAGAAGATGCTGCGCGGCTTGCGCGGGCCATTGGCCCAGGAACAGGGGGCGCATCAATTCGACGGCCGCCGTCAAGGGCAGCCACTGCGATAGGGTGTGCAGCAGGGGTGGCAATTGCTCGCGTGGGAAGAACACGCCGCTCAAGAAGGTGGTGGGTGTCAGGTAGAGCGTGAAGTAGTAGGTGAAGAAGTCATAGCCCTTGGCCAGCGCATTGAAGATCAAGGCGATGCTGGCAAAGACCATGCCGTTCAGCGCCAGTAGGGGCAGGGCCAGCAGGACATAGGGGCTGTGACTGATTGACAGGGCCAGCATGACGCCCAGGATGACGACGGTGGCAAAAAGCGATTTGAAGCTGGCCCAGAGCATCTCGGCCATCACCACATCGTCCAGATCGATGGGTGCATTCATGATGCTGTCCCAGGTGCGCTGTACCTGCATGCGTGAAAAGGCCGAGTACAGGGCCTCAAAGCTGGCCGCATTCATGGCGCTCATGCAGATCGAGCCGGAGGCCAGGAATACCAAATAGCTCACAGCCTGGCCGTTGGCTAGTTGCACCTGGCCCACCAGAGCCCCCAGCCCAAAACCGAAGGCCACCAGGGTGATCAGCGGCTCGGCGATATTGCCGATCAGGCTGGGCAGCATGAGCTTGCGCCAGACCAGCAGGTTGCGTCGGAACACAGGCACCCATCGCAGACTTGGCCTGGGCGAGCGCCAAATCGACAGGGGTGGGGTCGCCGTGGGCCGCATCAGGACTCCTCCCGAATCTGGCGTCCGGTGAGCTTGAGAAACAGATCCTCGAGATTGGCCGGCCGACGCAGGGTGCGCAGCTGGGTCTGGCCCGATAGTGCCTGCAGCAGCGGCTGGGCGTTGCGGGTGTAGAAAAACACGGTCTCGCCGCTGATTTCGGTACGCGAGGCCAGAGCGCGAAGCGGCGAGTCGTGCAGGGCCAGCGCGCCGGCACCGTAGACCTCGAGCACTTCGGGCTCGAGCTCGCTGGCGATGAGCTCGCGCGGCCTGCCCTCGCACATCTTGCGGCCGTGGTCGATCACGATCAGCCGGTCGCACAGTCGCTCGGCTTCGTCCATGAAGTGCGTGGTCAGCAAGATGGAGGTGCCCTGTTGCACCAGTCGCTGCAGCCGCTCCCACATCAGGTGACGCGCCTGGGGGTCCAGGCCGGTGGTCGGCTCGTCAAGCAACAGCAAATCGGGCTGGTTAACCAGCGCCCGCGCCAGCGAAAGTCGTCTCTTCATGCCGCCGGAGAGTTCGCTGATCCGTGCGTGTGCCTTGCTACTCAGGGCCGAGAACTCCAGTAGCTTGGGGATGCGCGGCTGGATCTGGGCATCGCGCAGACCGAAGTAGCGGCCAAAGACCAGCAGATTCTCGGCGCAGGAAAAATCGGGATCGAGGCTGTCGAACTGGCTCACGATGCCCATACGCGCCTTGATGGCCAGTTGATCCTGCGGCATGTGCAGCGTCGCGCCGCTGCCATGAAATTCGACCTGGCCTTCGTCGGCATGGATCAGCCCCAGGCACATGCGCACCGTGGTGGTTTTACCGGCCCCGTTGGGCCCGATCAGGCCCATACACTGTCCGGGCTCGATGTCGAAGGACAACTTGTCCACGACGGTCTGGTCGCCGTAGCGCTTGCTGAGCTGGCGAACCGAGAAAAGCGGGCGAGCTGGCATGCCGGCGATTGTGCCCTCTGGCCTTGCAGTCACAGGGTCGGATGTCGCGGCACGATCAGCCTGGGTTTAACTGCGGGCCAGTCGCCGCGAGGCGATCTCCAGCAGGCCATCAAAGATCAGGGTGTCGACCAACTCGAAGGGCAGTTGCATGCTGGGCACCATTTTCCAGCCGGCCCCGCCGGTCATGATGCACGCTGGCATCTGTCCACAGCGCTTGATGACATTTTCGACCATGCGTTCGATGGCCCCGGCAATGGCGAAGGTGCCGCCGCTGGTCAGGGCATCACTGGTGTTGGTGGGGAAGTCTCGCACCTCGCCCGTGGGCACATGCAGACCGGCCGTTCCCGACTCGAGTGCGCGCAGCATGATGCCGTGGCCGGGCAGGATCAGGCCACCGAGGAAGCGGCCCTGCGCGTCGATGGCCTCGACGGTGACGGCCGTGCCGACCATGGCTACCACGCAGGGGGCCTGCTCGCCGCGCGAGAGCAGGCGGTGGCGGGCCCCGATCATGGCCACCCAGCGGTCCGAGCCGAGTCGCGTCGGGTGATCGTAGCCGTTGCTCACGCCGGCTTCTTCTGCGCTGGCGATCACCCAACTGGGCATCACCTCCCAGTGTTCCATCTGGTCCATGACGCGGCGCTTGACGGGGTCACCGGCCACGATGCAGCCCAGAATGTGTTGCGGCGGCGGTAGAGACTGCCATTCCTGGTCGGCCAGTTTTTCAATGTTCTCGAGAAAAACCGCGCCCTGGGCCAGCAGTCGCGCGCTGGGCCGGGGGGCTTCATAAACCGCCCATTTCAGTCGGGTATTGCCTACATCCAGGGCCAGGAAAGTCATGGTCGCACGCTAAGTCAGGCAGATTCAGAGGGTGTATTGCCCTTGGACATTACTGAGATTTTGCACCAGTCCTAACATCCTCCGAGGTTTCCTCCGTGGAACTTTGTGGCAACGGGGGCCTGTATCGGCGCAGTGTTCCTGCGCCTCTGGGCTCGCTACGTAGTAACCCTCTGATCAAGGGCTGCGGGAGGTCCTGACAATTAATTCTGTCAATTCATCCTCAAGGAGACTTTTCATGACCCCAACCACCGCCGGCCGCCGCGGCCTGCTTAAGGGCGCTGCTGTCGCAGCAGGCGCTCTGTCGGCGCCGATGATTGCGACCGCCCAGACCGCCACTCTCCGCTTTCAGAGCACCTGGCCGGCCAAGGACATCTTTCATGAGTTCGCCAATGACTTTGCCAAAAAGGTCAATGACATGGCCAGTGGCCGTCTGCGGATCGAGGTCTTGCCCGCCGGTGCGGTGGTGCCGGCCTTCCAGCTGCTCGATGCGGTCAACAAGGGCACGCTCGACGGCGGCCATGGTGTGGTGGCCTACCACTACGGCAAGAACACGGCGCTGGCCCTGTGGGGGTCTGGCCCGGCCTTCGGCATGGACCCCAATATGGTGCTGTCCTGGCACTATTACGGTGGCGGCAAGGCCCTGCTGGAGGAAATCTACAAAAGCCTGAACATCGATGTGGTGTCCTACCTGTACGGCCCCATGCCCACTCAGCCCCTGGGCTGGTTCAAGAAGCCGATCGCCAATGTAGGCCAAATCAAGGGCCTGAAGTTCCGAACTGTCGGACTGGCCGTGGATGTGTTCAAGGAGTTGGGCGCGGCGGTCAACCCGCTGCCCGGCGGCGAGATCGTGCCGGCGCTCGACCGCGGCCTGATCGATGCGGCCGAGTTCAACAACGCTTCGTCCGACCGGGTGCTCGGCTTTCCTGATGTCACCAAGAACTGCATGCTGCAGAGCTTTCACCAGTCGGGTGAGCAATTCGAGATTTTGTTCAACAAGGCCAAACTCGAAGCGCTGCCGGCTGAGCTCAGGGCCATCATCGACTATGCGGTGCAAGCCTCCAGCGCAGACTTCAGCTGGAAAGCCATCGACCGCAACTCCAAAGACTACATCGAGCTCAAGACCAAAGACAAGGTCAACTTCTACAAGACGCCCGATGCCATTTTGCGCGCCCAGCTTGACGCCTGGGACAAAGTGACCGCAGCCAAGTCGACTGAGAATCCATTCTTCAAGCGGGTGATGGACTCCCAGCGTGCCTTTGCCCGGCGCGCCGGCTCCTGGCAGAACGACTATATGGTTGACTTCAAGATGGCCTGGAACCGTTACTTCAGGCAGCCGGCCCGCCCGGCGCAGGCGGCCCAGCAACCTGCCAAGAAGTCCTGATTTCCGAAAGGGGCTTGATTCGGCCGCCGGCAGCCCCGGCGGCCTTTTCCGTTTTTTGTACGCCTTCGGAGGCCCGGTCAAGACTGGGCATGGACAATGAAAAATCTACTGCTCGCAGTTGATCGGGCATCCACTTGGATCGGACAGGCTTTTGCCTGGCTGATCGTTGTTTTGACCTGCCTGATTTCCTGGGAGGTCTATTCGCGGTACATCATCAACAACCCTCATGACTGGGCCCTCGATGCCCAGCTGATGATGTATGGCACTTTGTTCATGCTGGCCGGCGCCTACACCCTGGCCAAAAATGGCCATGTGCGCGGTGATGTGCTGTACGGCTTTTTCCAGCCCCGCACCCAGGCCTGGATCGACCTGATTCTCTACGGGCTCTTTTTTCTGCCCGGCATCGTGGCGCTGACCTGGGCCGGCTGGACATTTGCCAACGAATCGCTGGCCATCCGCGAAAGCACCTTCTCGGCCACGCCGCTGCCGCTGTATCCGTTCAAATTCATGATCCCCCTGGCTGGCTTCATGCTCCTCCTGCAAGGGGTGGTAGAGATCGTGCGCTGCATTCAGTGCATCCGCGACGGCCAGTGGCCCTCGCGGGAGCAGGATGTCGAGGAAGTTGATGTGGACAAGCTCAAGCAGATGGTCAAGGCCGAGGACATCAACGCCGTTTCGTCCGGAGGTGCACGATGATCCGGGTTCGCAAGGAGCAGTGGTTCGGCTTCAGCCTGATGGCTCTGATCATCGCCGGCACGGCGGTGATGCTGCTGGCCGCCGATCAGCTTAGTACGGGTCATCTGGGTCTGATGATGCTGGCGCTTGTGGTGGTGGCCATCATGTTGGGTTTCCCGACCGCTTTCACCCTGATGGGCATGGGCATGATCTTCACCTGGCTGGCCTATGAGCGCGACACCGGCAAGACGCTCACGCTGATGGTGCAGTCGGCCTTCAAGGTGATGGGCAACGATGTGCTCATTTCCATTCCGCTCTTTGTTTTTATGGGCTATCTGGTCGAGCGGGCCAACCTGATCGACAAGCTTTTCCGCAGCTTGCATCTGGCGCTGGCCCGGGTGCCCGGTTCGCTGGCGGTGGCCACTCTCTTTACTTGCGCGGTGTTTGCCACCGCCACGGGCATCGTCGGTGCAGTGGTGACTCTGATGGGCCTGCTGGCCCTGCCGCAAATGCTCAAGGGCGGGTATGATGTGCGCGTCTCGGCCGGCGCGATCACCGCCGGAGGCTGTTTGGGCATTCTCATTCCGCCCTCGGTCATGCTCATCGTTTATGGTGCCACCGCCGGTGTCTCGGTGGTCCAGCTCTATGCCGGCGCCTTTTTCCCGGGCTTGATGTTGGCGGGCCTCTACATCCTCTATGTGATTCTGCTGGCCAAGATCAAGCCCCATCTGATGCCGCCCCTGACCGCCGAGCAGCGTTTTGTGCCCTTGTCGCCCGCTCTGGACCGGCTCTCGCGTGATGTCTCGCCGCTGGCCTTGCCCGGTCTGCTGCGCGGCGGCTCTGTGTTGCGTGATCAGTCGAGCTATCTGCGCAAGCAGTGGGGGGTGGTGCTCTTGCCGCTTCTGTTTTTCCTGCTCGTCTCCGGCTGGTCCTGGCATCTTAATACCAAGCCGCCGGAGGCCCAGGTCGCCGTTTCGGCCGCTGGTGGTGTGGCCGAAACGGCCGGTGCTGAATCGACCGAAAAGGCCCAGGAGGCCGGCGGTGTCAAGGAGCCGCAGGCCGCCGATTCAGGGGTCAAGGAACCCCCGGGGGCCGACACGGGTGTGAAAGAGCCACCGGGTGCCGATGCCGGCGTCAAGGAACCGCCCGGGGCCGAATCGGGCGTGAAAGAACCGCCGGGTGCCGATGCCGGCCTGAAGGAGCCCCCTGGATCAGCCGGTGGCGTGAGGGAGCCCCCGGGCGCCGAGGCGAGCTTGAAGGAACCCGCAGGTGCGGGGGGTGTTAAAGAGCCTCCTGCGCAGGGGGCCCCGGCCGCAGCCGGTGGTGTGTCGGAGCCGGCGGCCGCCGATCAAACGGCCGCGGCGCAAGCGGCCCCTGCTGAGCGGTCCGAGCCCACCCGTGGTTTCTGGATCGGTCTGGGCGTCGGGGCGCTGGCCCTGATCGGCTTTTATGCCCTGCTGACTTTCCAGCGTCTTGAGATCTTCAAGATGCTGCTGCAAAGCTTTTTCCCGCTGGTGGTGCTCATCCTGTCGGTGCTGGGCTCGATCGTCCTGGGCCTGGCCACGCCGACCGAGGCAGCAGCGGTGGGTGCTTTTGGTGGTTATTTGCTGGCGGCCATTTATGCGGTGATCAACAAGCGCAAGGAGGGCCGCAATGGGGTGTTCCTGGCCTGGTTGGTGTTGTGGGCGCCAGCCCTGCTTTCGATCCTCTGGTTTTTACTCGAAGGTCAGGGCCTCTTGTCGACCAAGTTGCCGCCGGCATTGGGGCTAATAGGCGCCCTGGGCGTGCTCTTCTGGGCGCTGCTGGCCTACCGGCAGGCTGGCTTGCAGTCTGAGGTCAAGGAGTCGGTGTTCCTGACGGCCAAGACCAGTGCGATGGTGTGTTGGCTGTTTGTGGGCAGCGCCATCTTTTCGGCCGCCTTTGCCTTGCTGGGCGGGCAGGAGCTGGTCGAGAAGTGGGTCATGTCGATGAACCTGAGCAAGACCGAGTTTCTCATCCTCAGTCAGGTCATCATCTTTATCCTGGGCTGGCCGCTGGAGTGGACCGAGATCATTGTGATCTTCATGCCGATCTTCATCCCTTTGCTGGACAATTTTGGGGTTGACCCGCTGTTCTTCGGTTTGTTGGTGGCCTTGAATCTACAGACCGCTTTCTTGAGCCCGCCGGTCGCTATGGCAGCCTTCTATCTCAAAGGGGTCAGTCCGCCCCATGTCACGCTCAACCAGATCTTTGCCGGCATGATGCCCTTCATGGCCATTCAGGTCCTGGCCGTCGTGATGCTCTACAACTTCCCGGCCATTGGGATGTGGCTGCCGCAGGTGCTCTACGGCCGCTGAGCCGGGTGTGGCCCGCGCAAAGCGCCTCGAAAGAGGCGCTTTGCCCTTGCGGGGCAGGTCGATCGGGCTGGCGATCGGTTATATTGACGTTGACGTAAACGTCAATCAAGGTTCTAGACGGAGATCTGCCCCATGACCGACCTGTCCGCCGAATTTCAGGCCCTGGCCCATTACCGTCCCAGGCACAAGGTGCGCTTTGTCACCGCGGCCAGCCTGTTTGACGGCCATGATGCGGCCATCAACATCATGCGACGCATCCTGCAGGGCATGGGCGCCGAGGTGATCCATCTGGGCCACAACCGCTCTGTCGATGAGGTGGTGACCGCGGCCTTGCAGGAGGATGTGCAGGGCATTGCGGTGAGTTCCTATCAGGGCGGACATGTCGAGTATTTCAAGTACATGGTCGACTTGCTGCGCCAGCGTGGCGGCGAGCATATCCAGGTTTTTGGCGGTGGTGGTGGCGTCATCGTGCCCCCGGAAATTCGTGAACTGCAGGCCTACGGGGTGACCCGCATCTACAGCCCCGAGGACGGCCAGCGCATGGGCCTGCAGGGCATGATCGGCGAGATGCTGATGCGTTGCGATCGGGACTTGAGCTCCTGGGCCCCGAGCAGCCTGTCAGCCATTGAGGGACAGACCGAGACCGCTTGGCGTTGCCTGGCGCAGTTGATCACCGCGCTGGAAAACGGGTCGACCGATGCGGCCCTGCTGTCTTGCTTGCGCGAGAAGGCAGCGACCCTGCGCACTCCGGTGCTGGGCATCACCGGCACGGGGGGGGCGGGCAAGTCCAGTCTTACCGACGAACTCATACGCCGGCTGCGCCTGGACCAGGACGACCGGCTGCGGGTGGCGGTGGTCTCCATTGATCCCTCGCGCCGCAAGAGCGGTGGTGCATTGCTCGGCGACCGCATCCGTATGAATGCGATCAGCCCCTGGCCGGCCGCAGGACGGCTCTCCTCTGGCAGCGCCTCGCAGCCTTCTGGTGGCGACAATGGCCAGCGCGTATTCATGCGTTCATTGGCAACGCGCGATTTTGGCAGTGAGATTTCTGCGGCCTTGCCCGATGTGCTCGCAGCTTGCAAGGTGGCCGGTTTTGACCTGATCGTGGTCGAGACCTCGGGCATCGGCCAGGGCGATGCAGCCATCGTGCCGCATGTGGATGTGCCCATGTATGTCATGACGCCGGAATTCGGTGCGGCCAGTCAGCTCGAGAAGATCGACATGCTGGATTTCGCCGAGTTTGTGGCGATCAATAAATTTGACCGCAAGGGTGCCGGTGATGCCTTGCGCGATGTGTCCAAGCAGGTGCAGCGTAATCGCGAGGCCTGGGCTACGCCAACCGACAAGATGCCGGTATTTGGCACCATGGCAGCCCGTTTCAACGACGACGGCGTGACCGCCTTGTACCAGGCGCTAAAGCCGCGCCTGATCGAGCTCGGCTTGGCTTTGGACGCGGGTCGTTTGCCCGGGGTGGGTGTGCGGCACAGCACCAATCAAACGCCCATCGTGCCGCCGGCCCGCACACGCTATTTGGCAGAGATTGCCGATACCGTCCGCGGCTACAAGGGGCGCGCCCGCGCCCAAGCTCGTTTGGCGCGGGAGGTCCAGCAATTGCGGGAAGCGGCGCGAATGTTGGCCGAGACCAAGCCCGGCAAGGCGCGCGCTTCTGAAGCAGCGCTCGGCCTGGCAAGCGAGCGCGAGCAGCAACTCGAGCCGACGGCGCGCCAGCTGCTCGTGCAGTGGCCCCAACTGCAGCGCGCCTACGCGGGCGACGAATTTGTGGTGAAGGTTCGTGACAAGGAAATCCGTACCGCGTTGACGGTCACCAGCCTCTCGGGTACCACCATCCGCAAGGTCTCGCTGCCCACCTACGAGGACCATGGCGAAATCCTCAAGTGGCTGATGCTTGACAATGTGCCGGGCAGCTTTCCGTATACCGCAGGCACCTTTGCTTTCAAGCGCGAAAATGAAGACCCGACCCGCATGTTCGCCGGCGAGGGGGATCCTTTCCGCACCAATCGCCGCTTCAAGCTGCTCTCTGAAGGCATGCCGGCCAAGCGCCTGTCGACTGCTTTCGATTCGGTCACGCTCTACGGCAACGACCCCGACCTGCGGCCTGACATCTACGGCAAGGTGGGCAACTCCGGGGTGAGCATCGCCACGCTCGACGACATGAAGGTGCTGTACGCCGGCTTTGATCTGTGCAATCCGAGCACCAGCGTGTCCATGACCATCAATGGCCCAGCCCCCTCCATTCTGGCGATGTTCATGAACACGGCCATCGATCAGAACCTGGAGAAGTTCAAGCTAGAAAACCGTCGCGAGCCCTCCGAGGCTGAGGCGGCCGGGATTCGCCAATGGGTGCTCGCCAATGTGCGCGGTACGGTGCAGGCCGATATCCTCAAGGAAGACCAGGGTCAGAACACATGCATCTTCTCGACCGAATTTAGCCTCAAGGTGATGGGCGATATTGCGCAGTTCTTCGTGCAACACGATGTGCGCAATTTTTATTCTGTCTCGATCAGTGGATACCACATCGCCGAGGCAGGGGCCAATCCCATCAGCCAACTGGCCTTCACCCTGAGCAACGGGTTCACCTTCGTCGAGGCTTATCTGGCCCGCGGAATGCATATCGATGACTTTGCGCCCAACCTTTCGTTTTTCTTCTCGAACGGCATGGACCCGGAGTACACCGTGATGGGCCGTGTGGCGCGGCGCATCTGGGCGGTGGCGATGAAGGAAAAATATGGCGCCAATGAGCGCAGTCAGAAGCTCAAGTACCACATCCAGACCTCAGGGCGCAGCCTGCACGCGCAGGAAATTCAATTCAACGACATCCGTACGACGCTGCAGGCGCTCATTGCGATTTATGACAACTGCAACAGCCTGCACACCAACGCCTTTGACGAGGCGATCACCACTCCCACGGAGGACTCGGTGCGCCGGGCTATGGCCATTCAATTGATCATCAACCGCGAATGGGGTTTGGCCAAGAATGAAAATCCGAGCCAGGGTGCTTTCATCATCGAGGAATTGACCGAGCTGGTCGAGGAGGCGGTGTTGGCTGAGTTTGAGAAGATTGCCGAGCGCGGCGGGGTGCTCGGTGCGATGGAGACGGGCTACCAGCGCGGCAAGATCCAGGATGAATCCATGCGTTACGAAATGCTCAAGCACACCGGTGAATTGCCCATCATCGGAGTCAATACTTTCCGCAACCCCAACGGAGACCCGATTCCCCAAGCGCTGGAGTTGGCCCGCTCTACCGAAGAAGAAAAAAACAACCAGCTCAAGCGCCTCGAACAATTTCATGCGCGCTATGCGGACCAGGCTCCTGCGATGCTCGGTAGACTCAAGCGGGCGGTGATCGAAAACGCCAATGTGTTTGAGGTGCTGATGGACGCGGTGCGGGTGTGCTCGCTGGGCCAGATAACGGCGGCCTTGTTTGAGGTGGGTGGCCAGTACCGGCGCAATATGTAAGCGCCGGGCCAGACAAAAGCGACCGCCAGGGTCGCTTTTTTGAGCCGGCTTCAAGCCAGTCGAGGGAGGGATTTAGCCGCCCTTGTGCGGACGCTTGCCCGGGTTTTTCTTGCTGCGGCTCCAGGTGCCGCGCTCTTGGCTGCTTTTCTGGCCGCGATGGTTGGTGCGGGTCATGCCGGGGGCGAGGGCGGGTTTGGGCGCGCAGCGGTCGGCTTCGACGCGAATTTTCTTGGCCATGGTGAACTCCGTAGACGTGGCAAAAAACTGGGATTTTCGAAGCAAGGATTCTAGAGGGGGCCGGCCGGACCCGCCCCGGGACTGGATCACAGGCTCTTGGTAGGATGCGGACCATGAACGAATCCACTGATCTGCGCGCTGATTTCGAGCGCGCCCGTCACGCCACCCAAGAGCTGACCGAGCGTCCCGACAACGCAACATTGCTGCGTTTGTATGCCCTTTACAAGCAGGGCAGTCTCGGTGACAACGACCAGCCGCGCCCCGGATTTTCCGACCCGGTGGCGCGGGCCAAGTGGGAGGCCTGGAACGGCTTGAAGGGCCTGTCTGCCGAGCAGGCGATGACCCAATACATCGCATTGGTCGAGAGCCTGACCTGAGCCTGGCTTAGGCGACGATGCCGCGCTCGCGCAGCGCCGCGATCTGCTGTGGGGTCAAACCGATCTCGGCCAGCACGGCATCGCTGTCCTGACCCAGCCGCGGCGCGTTGCGGCGGTGGCCGCCCGGGGTGAGCGAGAGCTTGGGCACAAAGCCTGGAAGGCTCAGGTCACTGCCATCGTCCAGGCGTACGCTCTGCAGCATGCCGCGGGCCGCGTAGTGTGGATCGGCGGCGATATCGGCCACGGTGTAGATCTTGCCCGAGGGTACCTGGGCTTGTTCCAGGGCGGCCAGGGCCTCGTCGACGCTGCGCCCGGCGGTCCAGGCGCCAATGGCCGCGTCGAGTTCGTCCACCCGCTTGACCCGGCCCGTGTTGCTGGCCAGGTCCGGGTCCTGTGCCAGATCGGGCCGGCCTATGCATTGCATCAGGCGCTTGAAGATACTGTCACCGTTGCCTGCAACCAGCGCGTAGCCGCCGTCGGCGCAGCGGTAGGCGTTGGTGGGCGCGATGCCGGGCAGTGCGCTGCCGGCCGGGCCGCGCACTGCGCCGAAGGCGCTGTATTCGGGCAGCAGGCTTTCCATGCAATTGAAGACCGCCTCGTACAGGCCTACATCAATCACCTGCCCCTGGCCGCTGCGCTGACGATGGTGCAGGGCCATCAGGATACCGATGACGCCGTGCAGGGAGGCCAGGGTGTCACCGATGCTCGCACCGACGCGTACCGGTACCCGACCGGGTTCGCCGGTGAGGTGGCGCAGACCGCCCATGGCTTCAGCCACCACGCCAAAGCCCGGCCGATCGCGGTAGGGCCCGGTCTGGCCGTAGCCACTGATGCGCAGCATGATCAGGCGCGGGTTGGTCTGCATCAGTGCATCGGGGCCCAAGCCCCAGCCTTCCATGGCCCCCGGCCTGAAATTTTCGATCAGTACATCGGCCTCGCTGGCCAATTGCCGCACGATGTCTTGTGCCTCTGGCGCTTTGAGGTCCAGCGCCAGCGATCGCTTGTTGCGCGACTGCACTTGCCACCAGACCGAAGTGCCCTCCTTGATCAGCCGCCATTGCCGCAGCGGATCACCCGTGCCCGGCGGTTCGATCTTGATGACTTCGGCGCCGAAGTCCGACAAGGTTTTGGCCGCAAACGGTCCGGCGATCAGTTGCCCCAGTTCGATCACCTTGAGCCCAGCCAAGGGGCCAACAGACTCAGGGCTGGAGGCGTTCATGGTGTGGCATCGCCCCGAGGGTGACTGTTAATCAGCGCATCAAGGTTTTTACGAATCTCGCTTTCAATTCGGTCCTTGAAGGCGCTCATCAGGAAGCCCAGTTGGGCTTGCATGCGAAATTGCTGTCCATCCACCCAGAGCGTTCCCGTCAGGCCCGATCGCGCAAAGCGCACCTCATCGCCCTCTTCGCCGCGGATCACCTGGCAGTCCAGGCCGAATTGCTCGCGCGCTTGGTTGACCCATTGTGCAGCGGCGTGCCGGGCCTGCTCCAGACCCAGGGGGTGCTTTTTTTCAATCAGAATCTGCGCCATACGAGGGAGAAAAGGGGGGAGCGGAACCCTTATTTTGCCGCAGGGAGGTCTTGACGATCGGTGGCCGGCATCAGCGTGCGCAGTCGGTCCGTGCGTTCGCCTCGGGGCAAGCGGGCAAGCTGGCGCACCTGGGTCAAGAAGGCGGGCCAGTTCCCCGATCGGTGAAACAGTGCTTCGAAAGCAGGCACCAGATCCTCGTAGTCGGCCATGGCGGCCAGAAACGCGTTGTTCATGCGCTCGGCCCAGCGATCGTAGCCGGGAAAACCGCCCCAGCTCTCGCGCAGCAACGCGTAGCGCCGCGCAAACTCAGCCAGGGCAACCTGCTTGCCCCGTTGGGCTTGGTGTGTATCCTGGGCTTGGGCGCTGGCAGTCAGGTAGATCGCCTGGAGCTGGTGCCGCAGTTCCAGGGTCAGTGCCCGCCACTGGCGGCGGCGGCTCTCGAATTGTTCGTAGTGCCCGCGGGTCTGCGCATCGGCCTGACTCAGCCACTGGACCACGCCCAGGCGTTCGACGGCAGTGGCGAAGGATTCGTTGAAGGCGGTGTCGTCGCTGACATAGACCACCTGGTGGGCCAGCTCGTGGAAGATCAACCTTGCCATCTCGCCCTCTCCATGGGTCAGAAAGGTGTTGAGCAAGGGGTCGCCTCCAGCCCAGTTGAGTAGCCCCAGGGTTGAGTAGGCGGGCACCGGCAGCACCACGGTCTCCAGTCCGGCGGCTGCCAGCCGCCGAGCCTCCTGCTCGGCCCCTTCACGGCGGAAGTAGCCCCGGTAGTTGACACACCCGGCCACCAGGAAGCACCAGGATTGGGGCTGCAGCGACCAGGGCGGTGCGGCCACCACCGTCCAGACGGCGGCCCCGCGGCCCAAGTCGGTATAGCTGCGGTAGCTGGCGTTATCGGGCAGATGGAGTTGTTCGGAGGCAAAGTGGCGCACCCGTTGGGCCATTTGCAGTTGAGTTCTCAGCGGGGCGGGGGTTGTGGGATCGCCGAGCCACTGGTCGATGGGACGGGCCGCCTGCATCAGGCTCAGGTGCCCCTGCGCGGCTTGCCAGTAATACCCCAGGGTGCTGCATCCGCTGAGCAGCGCGGTGAGCAACAACAGCAGCAGCGGCCTCATGCGCGCGCTGCCTCCACTTCCACCAGACAGTCATAGAAGGTGGGCGCACGGCCCAGGTCGGTCAATCGCTGGCTGGTCAGCTCGTTGACATTGGTGCCGCGCAGCCCCATCTTGCGCCACCAGAGACCCAGCCCCACCACCAAACCGGGCCGGGCACGGTCGCTGATGCGGGCCTGGCAGTGGTAGCTGCCTCGGTCATTGAAGACGCGCACGGTGTCGCCGTCGTGCAGACCCCGTTTTGCCGCGTCGGTGGCGTGGATTTCCAGCACGGGCTCGACCTCGACATCGCGCAGACTCTTGACATTGACGAAGGTCGAGTTCAGAAAGTTGCGCGCCGGCGGTGAAATCATGGCCAGGGGGTAGTGCACCGAGCTGCCTGCAGCTTCGTAATTGGGCAGGTGGTTGGGCAGGCCGTCGAGCCCGCGGTCGGCCAGGGCCTGACTGAAAAACTCGCAGCGCCCGCTGCGGGTAGGAAACCCGCCCTCGGCAAAGGGGGCATCGGGCAGGTTCAGGCTGGCAAATCCGCGCTCGAGCAATTGCTCGAAATCCACCCGTGGCCCAAAGGCGCTGCGGCACAGGCTCAGGTCGTCCTCGGTGAAGCACGGTTTCCGGTAGCCCAGGTGCCAGGCCAGCCGGCGAAAAATCTCGGCATTGCTGCGTGCCTGTCCCAAGGGAGAAATCGCCGGCCGGTTGAGCAGCACATCGGTGTGGCCGTAACTCAAGTGCACATCCCAGTGCTCGAGCTGGGTGGTGGCCGGCAGTACATAGTCAGCATGATCGGCAGTGTCGGTGAGGAAATGTTCGAGCACCACGCAGAACAGATCCTCACGCCGAAAGCCCTGGGCCACTTGCGAGGAGTCGGGCGCCACTGCCACCGGGTTGCTGTTGTAGACCACCAGCGCCTCGATGCGTGGCCCGAAGTGTTCATCGCCTGGATGCAGCAGGTCCTGGCCGATGGTGCTCATATTGATCAGGCGACTCTTGCCTTCGCGCAGCTCGGGCCTTTGCAGCGCGGCTTGCTGCACCGGGAAGTGGCCCGAGCTGGACATCAACAGGCCGCCGGCGCGGTGTCGCCAGGCGCCGGTGAGGGCCGGTAAGCAGGCGATCGCCCGGGTGGCGTTGCCGCCGCCGCGCACCCGCTGCATGCCGTAGTTCAGGCGTATGGCCGCTGGCGTCAGGGTGCCATAGTCGCGTGCAAGTCGCCGAATCTGCTCGATGGGCAGTGCGCAGACTTGTGCTGCACGCTCTGGGGGCCATTGCAGCGCGCGTTCGCGCAGGCTCGGCCAGCCTTCGGTGTGGCGCGCGATGTAGTCGTGGTCCAGCCAGTCGTGCACGATCAGCTCGTGCATCAGGGCCAGCGCCAGCGCGGCATCGGTACCCGGCATCAGGGCCAGATGTTCATGGCATTTGTCGGCGGTTTCGCTGCGCCGCGGATCGATGCACACCAACCGCGCTCCGCTGCGTTTGGCTTGCTGGGCCAGACGCCAGAAATGCAAGTTGCTGCCTATGGAGTTACTGCCCCAGATCAGGATGAGTTGGCTTTCAGCGAAATGCTCGACCTTCATGCCGACCTTGCCGCCCAGGGTATGCAGCAATCCTTCGGCACCCGCTGAGGAGCAGATGGTGCGATCGAGTTCGGAGGCGCCGAGCTGGTTGAACAAACGCGCCGCCATGGATTCACCCTGCACCAGGCCCATGGTGCCGGCATAGCTGTAGGGCAGGATAGCCTGAGGATCGCGAGTCGCGATGGTTTTCAGCCGTGCAGCGATGTCGCCCAGTGCCTGATCCCAGCTCACCGGCTCGAACTGCCCACTTCCCTTAGGTCCGCAGCGCTTGAGCGGCTGCAAAATCCGGTCGGGGTGGTAGGTGCGTTCGGTATAACGCGAGACCTTGGTGCACAGCACGCCGGCGGTGTGGGCATGCTGGGGATTGCCCTGCACCTGCACGGCCTGTCCCTCTTTCACGGTGGTCAGCAAGGCGCAGGTGTCGGGGCAGTCGTGAGGGCAGGTGCCCCGGACAAGAATAGCTTCGGCGGGCATAGGCTCTCAGATTTGAAGAAGGGTTCTCGCGGCGCAGCCGGCTCAGCCTGCGGACTTGGCCGGCCGGTAGGCCGCAGCCAGCTGCTGCAGATGAGCCCGTTGCGCCGGCTGCATGTAGGGGGCTAACAGACCCAGTACATGAGTGGCGCCGCGCAGCAGCGCCGCCTGAGCGTGTTCCGGTTCCAGGGCGCGCCTGGGGTCGCAGACATACTCGAAGCTGAGCCAGTAAGTCAGCAGCACCGTCATTCGGGTGGCTGCGGGCGTGACCTCGAGCCGGTCCATTTGCAGCAAGTCGCGTCGCAGGGCATCGAGCAGGTTTTGCAAGGCGCCAATCAGGCGCTGGATCAGGTTTTGCAGTTGCGATTCGAGCTCACGATTGCGGCTGAGCAGATCGTTGAGGTTGCGGTAAATAAAGCGATAGTGCCAGAGGCCCTCGAACAGCGCGTGCATGAAGAACCAGGCGTCCTCGACATCGTGGACTTCGCTGCTGGCGCTCAGCAGCGGCTCAAGGCCCAGGCGGTGGCGTTGGAGCAGGGCGTTGACCAATTCGTCTTTGGCCGGGTAGTGGTAATAGAGATTGCCAGGGCTGATGCGCAGTTCGGCCGATATGGCGGTGGTGGAGACATGAGGCTCACCGAAGCGATTGAACATCTCCAGCGCAGTTTCCAAAATGCGCTCTGCGGTGCGACGGGGCGCTTTCCTGCTCATGGGGGGCGATTTGCAGTCGGTTGGGTGAGCACTCTAACCCAGCCGCTGCGCCGTGGGAAGCCGATGCCCTGCCTTTGCGCCTCGGCTTACCTGCCCTGCAGCTCAAGGGCGGGCGCGTTTGCGCGCAGCCGGTTGACCTGCCGTGCTGGCCCGGGTGCTGCGGCCTGTTGTGGTCTTTTTGCTGACGGTTGCCGTGGCGCGCCTCGTCGGGGTCCGGTGTTTGCGCAGATCGGCCACCTGGGCTTGCAGATCGGCCACCTGCTGCGTCAGGGCTTGCAGTTCAGCCGCCGAGGGCAGCCCCAGGCCGCTCAGGGCGCGCGAGACGCGCTCCTCGAAGATGGACTCCAGACGGCCCCATTGCTGACCGGCCCGATGGCTCAGCCCGCCGGCCAACTCGGACATGCGCTCAGTGGCCTCGGCCATGCGTTCCTGGGCCACGGCCTGGGTCTTGCGCTGCAGGTTGACGCCATCTTGAACCAGGGCTTCGAAGACCTTACCGCCTTCTTGCTGTGCCTTGGCAAAAGCCCCAAGTCCGGCCAGCCAGATTTGCTGGGCCGATTCACGAACTTTCCCCGCAGCGTCCACTGGGGGAGGGTCGGACTTTTTACTGTTCATGCTTATCAAACCTCCTGAGAACCCGACTGTAGCGCCGCTGCAGCCGCTTTCTTAGGGGATGCACTCTAAGGCGGCGCGGGTAATTACGTACAGCCTGGGGGATGAATCCGGGCCGACTTGATTTACCATTGGATATGCCAAACTCCAGCTCGCCCTCTGCGGCCTATGTGCGGTTTCTCAACCTGGTGCGCGCAGTCCGTGAGCTGCCGGATTTCCCTTCTCTGGATCCGGTGGAAGAGCGTTTGCTCAACCTGTTTGCCGCAGCCTGGTTT
>Ga0194133_10001022_pt1 | contig 52856 bp, 76 predicted proteins | sample TA2KigOf40mmetaG_FD_155448 | JGI IMG/M metagenome (GOLD analysis project Ga0194133, IMG submission 155448) | Freshwater microbial communities from Lake Tanganyika, Tanzania - TA2015055 Kigoma Offshore 40m | ecosystem: Environmental > Aquatic > Freshwater > Lake | place: Tanzania: Lake...
TCATATGGATAATACTCATGAGGTTTATCAAGCTAAAGAACGCAATCGAAAATATATAATTCCAACCAATATCAAGGTTTACAGTTGACAATATTCACAGTTCCGATAATATCGGTCCATGATTAAAAAGTTTAGAATCAAAAACGTACAATCCGACAATTGGGCCCGTTTTCTTTTTCAAGAAATGCGCAAGGATGAAAAACGTCCCACCGGGGAACGTTGGTTGGAATTGAAACAAATATGCGAACTGACAAAAAACAAAGCAAAATATCACACACTCAGAAACATTTTGTCGGAAATAATCAATCGCAAAGAATGTGAAATTTATGCGGGAACGGTTCGTTCGCCAAAAGGATTTGTGAAAAGAGCAGTATGGTACCGCCACAAAAAATATACATGGAAGGAATATTTTTTAAAAAACATATACAAGATGGAACGTCAACGCATTCCCAATGGCACAGATTGGTTCACAGCAGAAGATCTTTCAAAAAAAACCGGTCTGAGAAAATCAAAAATTCTAAGACTTATACGGGAACACCGGTTAAATAAACAGGTAAAAACTTTTGATGGTTATAAATTCAATGCCAATAAAAATTATTTGGAAAGAAAAATCTGGTATAAATTATGTCTAAATGGGTAGAACAACTTCAGTCTGTAATCAAAAAGGAGGAAACCAGACCGCAAGGAAACTGGAAAACCAAATTTGAGATTGTGGACATTATCAAAAGCAGCACGGATAATTGCCAAAAATTTCTGCAATGGGGGTTAAAAACCAACCGGATAAAAATGAAAACCGGAACCAGTCTTACCACAACCCGGGTTATGACAAGCAAAATGTTTTACCATCCTTTAAAAAAGGATTGGAAACGTCTTTACGCGGAGTATGCCAAAAGCAAAGAAAAACGACCCAAAGGTAATGGTTGGAAAACGTTTACTCAGCTTTGTCGTGAATTAAAACTTAGCGAATCGCATGGACGCAAAATGATTTGTCTTTTGGTGAAAAATCAAAAATTGGAAATTTTTCGGGGCGGAATTGTGGACGAAGGCAGCAGAATCACTGCTATCAAGTTTTATCGTATCAAAGGATAGTTTCCAACACCCGCAAAACTACCTTCTTGCGGATTTCTGGACCTTGAATACCTTTTAGAAAAGTAAGAAATTCATTTAAAATCTTTTCAGGATCCTGACGAACAATCGTGGGTATTTCTGCAGCAGGATTCAGGGCACTGTTGGCTTGAGGGCCAAGACCTAGATTTTCACAATAAAGGTTGCCCATTTTGCGCATATCGTCACTTAATCCCATGTAAATATTTATTAATTCATGATCAGTTTTAAAAATATAAAAACTATTTTAAATGAAAAGTTGGTTTTGAAAAAAAAATCTGCTCCTGAAGGTAAAACCATTTTTATTGTCAGCAGTGACTTATCTGATCCAAAACAGGCTGGTAATGAAACATTTACAAATAAAGATTTCATTAAAACCCTTGGATTCAAATGGAATGCATTGGAACGTCGGTGGGAAACAGGTGCTTTGGATGAAGCCGGAGCATCAGATTTTGTAAAGAATACAATCAAAAAATTAAATGAATTCAACAAGGAAGAACTTACGGACACAACTGTTGCTGAATTTGGTGGAGAAAATCTGGAAGATCGTTTCAAGAAATTTTTGGAACTTTTGAAAAGCGGTGTGCTGAATGTTAAAAACAGCAAGGAATATCAGGAATATGTTCAGTTTCAAAAACGTTTTCGCAATTATTCATTTTATAATCAGATTTTGATCTTTCTGCAAAGAAAAAATGCTTCCAAGGTAGCCGGAAAAAACACATGGTTTCGTCAATTAGGTCGCAAAATAAAACCCGGAGAACGATCCATAATGATTTATGCCCCTATTATGGTGAAACAAAAAGATGGAGACATAAATGTGGGGGAAGATCCCACTGCTGGTATCAAAGAAAAAGTGATGCGATTTCGTCTTGTGCCTGTTTTTGATATCAGTCAAACCGAACCTATTCCTGGTCGGGAAAAGGAAATTCCTGAAGAAATTCAATGGTTTGATGACACGCCCCTAAATGAACGCATGCGCACCATTTTTGATGCCGTGAAACAATATGCAGAAGAGAACAACATTAAAATAGATATCAAGGCAGAAGACGAACTGGGTGGTGCCCGAGGTGTCAGTAAGGGTGGAACGATTGAGCTTGTTAGCGAAAATTTGAGCACACTAATCCATGAAGTTGCTCACGAAATGCTACATTGGAAAGATCGGGAAAATATGCCGGAACGAAAAATACGGGAACTTCAGGCGGAAGGTGTGGCAAATTTTGTTCTCAGCGAATATGATATTCCAGCCCCTCACACCGAAAAGTATCTGGCTCTTTGGCAGATTGACCCAGAACATGTTACCAGCAACTTTAATATCATAAAAGATGCCTCAAAAACCCTTATAGAATATATAAATAATTATGTGGAACAAAAAGGTGCAAATCTATGAAAAACATTAATGTAGAATATGATATGGATGAAAACGATCTGGATATCATTCTCCGGGATATTGTAAAAGAACACAAAAAGAAACCTTCTTTGGCATATATTTTTGAAAATTACAGTCAATTGTTGTCCGTGTTCAAACCGCATGTGATCAAAAAAACATTGGATAACATTCCTGAAGCTTATGATCATGCTCCTAGCGAAGGTGAGGAAAAGCAAAAGAAAAGTAAAAAAGAAAAAGACGAATTTGAAGATGAACCGCATGATATTGAAAGCGATCCGGAAAGCACCAAGGACGAAAGTAATTTTGCCAATGCATATGACAAGCTAATGGGTCAACTCAACGAAACCCATGTTCCGGAAGGTGATGATGAAGGACGTATGCTTGAATCTCAGCTTCGTACCATTCGGGATGATATTGACAAATTGCTTCCCAAAATACGTCCCAATGATCAATTTGAAAGTTGGGTGCAAAGCAAGGTTACTTTGGCAAAAGATTATGTTTCGGCTGTTACAGACTATATGACACAACATCACGCTAAATATCATAGCGATGATGATGGTGATCGGGGCAGTCATGATTTGAGTGATGATGCGGGGGCTTTGGCCAGTGCAGGTCACGGAACAGATGAAGATTATGGTTATTATGGTAGAAATGAAGACAACGAAGAAGTAAAAGAAGGTGTAGTCATGGAAAAGAAAGGTGCGCGTTGCACAAAGGTAACTGGTCAAATGCAATCCACACGCAGCGATAAAAAATATATGCGCTGTGCCAGGGTAGACGGAAAATTAAAACGGATACATTACGGTGATCCCAAAAGAAGGATTAAAAAGTCCAATCCTAAAAAGCGTCGTTCATTTCGGGCGCGGCACAAATGTTCCACTGCAAAACCCGGTACAGCAAAATACTTTAGTTGTAAAAATTGGATTTTTCCTTTTATATTGACCCTTTTACCTCTAATATAGTAAATAATACATATGAAATTTAATGACTTAGTAAATCATCTTCTTGAAGAAGCCACCAAGAAAAAAGCCAAACGGGATGCTTGTTATTATAAGGTAAAACGCCGATATAAAGTTTGGCCAAGTGCTTATGCTTCTGGAGCATTGTCGGCTTGCCGCAAACGTGGTGCAGCTAATTGGGGCAAAAGCAAAAAAAAATGACAGAAAAATTTGATAACTTGGTTGATTCCCTTATCAACGAAGCCAAATTTTCTCTTGAAAAGAAATATGGTCTTCGGGGTTGGTTCATGCGTAATAAAGGAAAGGGTTGGATTGATTGTAGAACCGGAAAACCCTGTGGTCGTCAGAAGGGGGAAAAACGCAAGGGATATCCGGCCTGTCGTCCCACCAAAAGTATGTGTAACAGCCGTAAACGTCTTAAAAAAAGCAGCAAACGGATTAGTTGGAAAAAGAAAGCACCCAAAAATAAATAACTTATATGCAAAAAGACACACACAGTATTTTTGATATTTATTGCAACAAAATCATAGGCGAAATGGTTAATGCTCAACATCTTTCCAGCAAGTCTTCTTTTGATGAAAATAAAAAAGATTATTTGGCTTATGTCAATGATATTGAAAGTTTTATAAAAAGCTATCGGGATGAATTCTCAGAAAAGCCGGAATCTTCTTTATTGGCCACGTTTAGCAAAGCTGCTGTAAAAGGTGCCGATGATTTGCTTAAAAGGGTTGCTGCCGACACCACCAAACTTACCGGAGGTGATATTAATGCAGAAAGTCCTGAAATTCTCAAGTCCAGGCAAATACAGCGCAGTGTTACCGAAGTTTTGGAAGATCTTAAAAAGAATGACATGACTTATTTGAAGATGGCTGCACAAAAGCTATTGGATTTAAAACAAACTTTGATATCTTAACATTGTGAAGTTTGGTTCTCTAGTAGATCTAATTTTAGAAAATCGAGAATTTATAGACTGGAACAAAAACTACGGAAAAACCTTTAAACTGGTGCACACACCAGAAGGAAGACAATCGGAAGGTTCCGAATGGACACCAGATCTGATATCAGTGGTAACACCTGAAAATGGTGATGCTTGGAACAGTTGGAAAGAGGTTCCGTCTGAAATATTGTCAAAATGGAAACTTAATTGGAAACAAATACAAAAATCTTTGGGTCAACACAAGTATGATCAGATAATCAGGTCCGGGCAAAAATTGTCAAAATAGTTAAATATTCTTATGAAGAAAGGCATATGCAAACTGGCTCCAAATGAGGTGCATAAAGGTGACAAGATCAAGAACACCAATCCAGATTGCAAACACTACCAAAGCAAGGGCGTTGTCACCAAAGTCAGCAAGATAAAAGGTAAAAAAGGAAATGTTGTGGGCAACAAGGTGGAATACAAAGCCAGCAACAAAGGCAAACACTGGAAAAAAGGCGATAAGCTGGAAAAAACCGAGATACAGCTGAATAAAGAATCATTCAAACCTTTTCGTTTCTTTTTTGAAAAACATTGTCCAAATACAGTTGGTATTGTGGAAAAAGTTTATATTGATGGATTGGGAAACGTGGATGCCAAAATAGATAGCGGAAACGACAGCAACAATGTGCTTTGTGGAACTGATATTCAATTGATTGAAAAGGGTGGTCACAAATATGCTAAATTTAAAAGTGTGGGAAACAAAGAACTGACTCGTCCCCTTTTAGACATGGTCAGCATACATATTGGAGCCGGTGAAGAAGAAAAACGTCCCCTGGTTGCATTGGACATTGTGTTTGGGGGCAGTCTTTACAAAATGGTTCCGTTCAGTATCGGGGATCGAACTCAAAACGATCAGCCAGTTCTTATTGGAAAAAAATTTCTGCAGGAGCTGGGTGTGGTTATTGATGTGAATAAAAAATACACATTTCCAGAATATGATGAGAAGGGTGGAAAATTCAGTGAAAAACCTTTTCTAAATTATGTGCAAAATCCTCCGGCACAAGTTGGTGGTGGAAACACGGTTGGTCGGGATGTGGCTTAACGATAACCTAAAAAATCCAAACAACTATTCAAGTTATATTGATCAATCCTGTCAATAACATGGCTGGGAGCAAATCTTGGCTGTGTATCAAACCTTAAACCAGTTTCCTCTCCGGTTAACAATATGTCCTCCACAAAGTCCATGGCTCCAAATTTTTTCAAAAATCGATAATAAGGGTCTTTTTCAAAATCAGTTTCAAGCAGAACCGTATGCTTTAGATCAATATGCGCCACCATTGTCAGCGTTCGAAAACAGCTTATGCTGCTGGGTGGGTTAACCAACTGTGCATTTATGATGATATGCACCTTAATATTTAATAAATAATAGTGTGAATTTTGAAAAAATAATGCTTCGAACGGTGGTAGAAAAACTGAAGCTGCGCCGGATGCGATTCAGGGTTGACCCGGCCATCAGCAATCTGGAAGACTTTGACGGCAATACCAGTTACGAAGGTTATATCCTGAATGAAAACGAAGGGGTCTTGAATATTTTGGTGGTGGATCCAAACAATCAAGTTCGTCAAACCGCAGTATTTGCCAAAGGATTGAATGTGCTTTCAAATAATCTGGTTGAATTTAAACGAAATCTAATTCGGATCATTCTTAAAAAAGTGCCGGAACAAGTATTGGAGCAGATTCAAAATGCATCCACATTTGATGAGGTTGAACAATTGGCCAAACAAAACGGTGCAACCGAAGATGATATAAAAAATGCTTATCGTTCTTTCAACACAGAATCCACCCTGAACGAACAAGATTATTTAGATAAGGCAACTCAAAAAGCAGGAGAGCTTACTGCTGCAGTAGCTTCAAGAATTCCCGGTGCAAAAGGAACAGGACCTATTAGAAGATTGGTTAGAAAAACTGGAGATATTGGTAAAGAAGTTTTATTTGGAAAAAACGCAAAAACATTTGGTCAAAAAGTTTTCGGTGCCGCCAACATAATGAGAAGAGTGGGAGAAACTTTAAAAAAATTTGGTCCCGGAGGATCCGGGAACTTTCAATTCAAAGATCGTTCTGGGTTTTATCACAAAGACAAACCCCGAACTGGGCAAAAATTTTCAATAAACTACAGTAAAAACGCAAAAGATTACCAGATTACAGCAACTGTTTCAGGTGAAAAGACATCTGGAAATAAAAAATTTATTCAATTAAGAAACGTTTCTGTGAATCCTCCATTTGAAGATTATGAAAAAGTAAACGGAATTCTTATCGAATTTGATTTAAATGATTCTCGTGCTAATTTTTTTGTATATGATAATACCAACAAATTGCGAGATGAATTTTCAACGCGATTACAATACGATAGTTCCACAAAAACATGGGAGGGAACTGAACCTGGTAGAACAGAAGAGAAGAAAGATGATGAGAAAGATGATAAGACATATGGTAATAAAAAACAGGTTGTGGCTAGTCGAGCAGATATAAAAGCTCTTTCCAATAGTAAAGGATATGATCAGTACCAAGAACGTTATGGTAAACAAAGACTTTTGTTTAAGATAAAGGGCGAAAATATTTATTTTGATAGTAATTACAATATACAGAAACCAAAACTAAAACCTTGAAAACAAAATAAAAATATGAATACAATTAATGAAAAAAAAATGACATCGGGTCAAAAAAAGAAACGAGAGAAGATTGTTAAAAGTATGAAAAAAGGATTGAAAGGCATGAAAGAACGTTATGGTAAACGAGCCAAGGAAGTCATGTATGCCACTGCCACAAAACAAGCCATGAAGGAAAGTGCTTCGTTTGATGAACTTGTAGGAAAGATACTGTCGGAAAGTTACAAGTTAGAAAAAAAAACTTGACTTTTTTTGAGAAAAAATTAAGTATCTTTGGATAAAACCAAAGTTAGCTTTATATTAATATATAATACTATTATAAATATTATACAATATATAATACTATTATAAAATAATATAGATATTATATTAATTTTTATAAGATAATATATGACTTATAAGATAAAAGATATTATAGATAATAATAAGACCTTCGACAAAGAAAAGGTGGAACAGTTTTTCAAAACGGGTTTAGAACTGGGTGTGTTTAGGGTATCTGGTAATGAAGGCAGTGACATCATTTATGAAAATGTAATATTGGAAAACAAAAAAGCTGATACAGTTCTTTTAAATGAAGTGGAAAAGGATCAACCCAAACTTGTTGAGCAGGAAAATACGGGTGTTAAGCCTGCTCCGGTTGGAAACAAAATAACAACGGGTTGGAGCAATCCGTTTGGTGGAACAAGTTGGGGATCATAAATTGCGTTCACTTGAATCAGTTGAAAGACTTAGCGACCCGAACAGAAAAAGTTTCGAGAACCAAGTGTTGGATCAGTTTGCAAAAATAGTACACTCATTTGAACCAGAGAAAAAAGAACAGATAACTAAGAATGAATTAAAACAAATAGGTTTTGAGGATGCCATCCGTGAATTATTAGAATTAAACAGAAAAAAAAAGTAAATATAGTTAATGGGAAAAAAGAATAGGGGAAAAGATTCCTCTAAAAAACTCGTTGAGCAAAACTTGTTTTTAAATTTTGAAATTAATCAACGTTTTAATCTAAGTGAGGTGCATAAGAGCTTTGTAGAGTGTGGTCTTAATTCAGAAAGTAAAATTATATTTTGTGACGGTGTGGCAGGCACCAGCAAAACATATCTGAGTGTTTATTGTGCTCTTGAACTTTTGAAAAAACGCGAGATTGAAAAAATTGTATACATCCGTTCTTTAACTGAATCAGGCAAGCGTTTGCTTGGTAGTCTGCCTGGAGAAGTTGATGATAAATTTAAACCTTGGAGCATTCCTCTTCTTGAAAAGTGTGATGAACTTATCAACATCAGTGTGACGAATGCTCTTTTACATCAGCATGTGATCAAAAGCACACCTATCAATTATCTTCGGGGCGTGACTTTTAATGATGCAGCCGTGATTGTGGACGAGTTTCAAAATCTTGTGAAAGAAGAAGCTATAACTGTTTTGAGTCGTTTTGGTAAAAATTGCAAAATGTTTGTGGTGGGAGACAGCATGCAAAGTGATATTGCGGAAAAAAGCGGTATAAAAGCAATCATTAATGCTTTTAACACAACCGAAAGCAAGGAACACGGCATTCATGTGTTTCATTTCACTGAAAACGAGATTACTCGTAGCAAAATGCTCAAGTATATTGTTAAGGTTATTAGTAATATTAAAAACGAACAGCCCCAAAATAAAAATAAAAAATAATTGATTACCCCAGGTATTTGATAAAATACCTATATGCGCATAGCTGTTAGCGGAGCCGGACGAATGGGTAAAACCACTTTTGTAAAGGATTTTTTAAATAATTGGCCCGATTACAAAACACCGGAAAAAACATATCGCAAGGTGATTGAGGAGGACAAGCACAGCCAAAAAACAAACGGAAAGATACAACTGAAGGTGTTGAATGAACTGATAGGGCAAACAAATGGATATACCCGTTCTGACAATGTGATTCATGATCGTTGTCCCCTGGACAATCTGGTTTACAGCATGTGGGCTTATGAAAAGGAATTGAAGGGATGCGACGCTATTTTTATGGAAAAAACCATTGCACTCATGAAAGAAAGCATGCGCAATCTGGATATTATATTTCTTATCACTACAAGTCCGGCCAATAAGATTGTGCTTCGGGAAGGTGATACCAAGAAAGATCTGAAATATCTGGAGGAAATTGACAATCTTTTCAAGGAAATATATGGTCGGTATCGCAAAGATGGTTGTTACGCTTTCTTTCCCAAGGATGATTCTCCTGCAATTATTGATATTCACGGAAATCCGCAGGAACGTATTGCCATGGCCAAACTTTATGTCACTCCGGATGGTGGAACTTTTGGCGAGGATCAAGCAATATTCAATCCGCAGGAACTTTTGCAGATGGAGGAACTTCTCAAGCAACAAAAAGAAACGCTTCAGGTGGAAAACAAAGAAAAGGATCTGTACCGAAAATTTGGTCTTTAATAAGCTGTCCCGTTTTTGTAAATATAAGTAATGGGACTTATTGTAAATTTTAGTGATTTTGTAAATAAAACGGGAACCAGTCTTTCTGCTTCTGATTATCTTGTTGGCTTCACAACCAATCTGGACGGTTCCCGGCAAGAAATAAAGCTAACCGTTGCAGATCTTATAACTTTTGTTGAAAGCAATAGTGCCAACGACCTTTATACTATTTTATCAACAAACAGTGCCAAATGGGACAGTGCTTATTCCAGCATTAATGGTTTAAGCAGCGGTTTATCTCTTGTTTTCAATAATAGCGGAAATTGGGAAGGAAACTATGCAACAGTAAACAGCAATTCAGCTTACTGGACAACGGCATATAACACAGTTCAAACACTAACTGGAAACTTTTTAAATGTAAACAGCAATTATTTTGTAATAAATTTTGGCAATCAGAACTTATATAATAAAAAATTGATAAACATTTTTCATGATGATACAATCACCGCAAAGGTTGAAAATGATGTTAGCGTTGGATTTAGTTGTAAAATCTTTAACAATTCAACTCATTATGTTATTTTAAGTGCTTATTCTCCATTTAATTATAATGGAAAAGGTCAGTATTTGAATGATCAATATGGATTGGTGAATCTGGAATGGGACGGCAGTTTTGCTTATGGCTATGGAGATTTGGAGAGTGCAATTGGACCGGCATATCCAGATGCGTTGCTGACAGATGAGGATGCATATCTTTTGCAGGAGGACGATTCATTAATTCTTTACTAAATAACTAAATAATACTATGGCCAACAAACGCATCACTCAACTAAACGAATTCACAGGAAATCCGGCTGCAAATGACGTTTTTGTATTTGTACAAAATTCTTCTCTTTCCACATACAAAATCACATACAGCAATCTGCTTTCTTCCAATAACATCAATGTAAACAGCGTTTATACAACAGTTAGAGATAACAGTGCTTACTGGGATGAAGAGAATGCTTTAGTTGCACCTCTCCAAAGTGCCAGTGCCAATTGGAACAATACATACACCGCAGTTTCACAGAACAGCGCCGATTGGAATAATACATATACACAATTCAGCACCAATAGCGCAACCTATGCCACCATAGGATTTGCAGATGGAAAGTTTTTGCCTCTTAGCGGAGGAGCAATTACAGGAAACATTACGTCCACAGGAACCTTGAGCACAAACAATAATGCAACATTCGCATCTTTGAGCACGATCAACATAAATGTGGATAATTTTAGCAATACCGTCGGACTATCAACAGGGGTTTATTTGTCAATAACAGTGGCAGGAAGCGCTTTCAAAATTCCTCTGTATTTTGAATCGTAAAACATGGGGAGGAATTTTGCTCCCTGAAAGTTGAAACATGAGCGCTTTTAACCAGCTATACAATTATAAAGCAAACTGGAACAACAGTTATTCCACAACTAAAGAAATCAGTTCTTATTGGAATGCAGGAGGCGCAGGCCCCACAACAGTATATGATTACCTTTCTACCAATAATGTTGTTATACAATCTTCCACCATATTAAATTATCTTTCTGTTGTTGGAGATGCCACAGTTTTAGGAAATCTGACAGCTTACGGAGATACGACGTTTGTTAACACTTTAGTGACTGTAACCACAGCAGCATCTGGAGAATTTAATAATTTGCTCGTGGGATCATTAACGGCAAATGAATTTTTTAACATAAATTTTAATAATCTTTATACCAATCTTGTTTATAATAGTACTGCTTATTTGTCTGCTTATGACATGTCATTGATCAATGCAAACAGTTCCACATGGAATACTGCTTATACCAATCTTGTTAATAATAGTGCCAGTTATCTTACCGGATCAGGAGCCAATCTTGGAAATATACCAATTCTTTCAGCCAGTTGGACCGAAGCATATACCAATCTTGTTTATAATAGTACTGCTTATTTGTCTGCTTATGACATGTCATTGATCAATGCAAACAGTTCCACATGGGACACAGCTTATACCAATCTTGTTAATAATAGTGCTACATGGGTAGTGGGTTCAGCAAGTTCTACCGATAATGCAATAGCAAGATATGACTCGACTACTGGAAAATTATTACAAAATAGTTTAGTTACTATAAATGATCTTGGTGCTATTATTGCTCCAGAAGCAGGCAGCGTAATACCATTCTACTTTAGTAATCAAGCAGCTTTTCCGGGTGCTAATACAGCTCATGGTGCGGTGGCACATAGTCATTCTGATGGCAAAATGTACTTTTCACACGGCGGTAGTTGGATTGCGTTGGCAAACGCTTCAGATATAGCAGCATTTCTTCCCCTAGCAGGGGGAAATATTTCCGGTGATCTTACTATAGCAGGCAGTCTCACAGCACATGGTAATTTCACGGTTCTTGATACACTTGTAACAGTCACAAGTGCACTCAGTGTTTTGAACACAGGAACAGGACCGGCTCTTGTGGTTCGTCAAACCGGATCACAACCAATAGCCCAATTTTATGATAATGAAAGTGGTCCTGCTCTCTATATTGCAAACGACGGGAAAGTAGGCATAGGATCTGAGACACCAGATACCAATCTTTTTGTGACAGGAACTACATATGTTGAACAAATTAAAGAAAAAGTCACACTATCTGCTTCTCAGGCAAACAGCACTGTTAACTTTGATATTCGTACCCAATCAGTTCTTTTCCTGACGTTAAGTTCAACCGGAAATTGGACTGTGAATTTTCGGGCAGATGCCAGCAACAGTTTGAACAACATTATGAGTGTCGGTCAATCTTTCACCTGCGTGGCCATAGTGTCCACCGGAACAACCACTTATTATAACAGTGCAGTGCAAATCGACGGATCAACATATGTGCCTTATTATCTGAATGGTTTGGCCCCTCAAGCCGTGATTTCCAGCCACAACAGCATTCAAAATTATGCATATACCATCATTAAACGAGGCAATGCTGTGTTTAATGTGCTTGCCTCTGTGAATGAATACTACTAATGCCCGCTAAAAGCACATTTGGTTCTGCCTCGGTAATACCGTTTAGCAACACTCAGACTTCTTACAATATACAGAGGAGTCTTCGGTTCAACTCCGCTGATTTGGCGCATTTGAGCAGAACGCCAGACTCGGCTGGAAACAGGAAAACTTGGACTTGGAGCGGGTGGATTAAAAAGAGTGGTTCTGCGAATTCGAATTACGTTTTTAACACTGGAACTGACGGCACTAATCCTCACGGTTATCTGTATTTTAGTGGGGATTTACTTGCTTATTGGGACAGGAGGCAGGCAGGCGATGGGATTGTTTTACAGACAAACGCAGTTTTTCGTGATCCATCTAGCTGGTATCATATTGTTCTTGCAGTTGACACAACTCAAGCAACAAACACAAACAGGGCAAAGCTTTATGTAAATGGATCTGAAGTTACTTCTTTTGGTATTGCCAATTACCCAAACCAAAATGAAGATTCATATTTTAACAGGGCGGCAGAGCATAGGATTGGGGGGATTACATCAAACTTTTTCAACGGCTACCTAGCCGAAATCAACTTCATCGACGGCCAAGCCCTGACCCCGTCTAGCTTTGGATACACAGATCCTTCTACTGATGTATGGATGCCAAAAAAATACGCAGGAACATATGGAACCAATGGCTTTTATCTCAACTTTTCTGACAATTCTTCGTTAACAACAAGCAGTAATGTTGGCATTGGAAAAGACTTTAGTGGAAATTCAAATTATTGGGCTACTAGTGGAATATCTATAAACGCAGGCCCAGACAACGACAGCCTTGTGGACAGCCCGACCAATTACGGAACCGATACTGGCTTGGGCGGGGAGGTGAGGGGGAATTATGCGACGTTTAGTCCGATTGATGTTGGTGGCTCTACTTTAACAAATGGAAATTTGGATATATCCTCAGGAGCTAATCAATATAGATCTTCAACAATTAACTTGCCCACAAAGGGAAAATGGTATTTTGAATTTACAGTAAACTCATTAGGAGCCACAAACACTGGATTTTGGATTGTAACAAATCAGGGTGGAGTATTCGGACTTCCAGTGAGCGGAGCGTACAGAATACTTAAAGATGCGTCTGATATTTCTGTATCTGGATCTGGAACCCCAGCGGCAGGTCATGTCATGAAAGTTGCGTATGATGCCGATGGCGGAAAAATATGGTTTGGAAGAGATACTTTGTGGTTTTCAAATGCAGGAAATACAACAAGCGATCCAAATACAAATAGCAATCCATCATTTTCTGGACTTACTCCGACAACAAACGATTTTATTTATATAAACCAAGCAGGCGGAGGAGCAGCTACTTGCACGGGAACAATCAACTTCGGCCAACGCCCCTTCGCCTACGCCGCCCCGTCTGGCTTCAAGGCTCTCTGCACGACCAATCTACCTGCCCCAGTCATTAAAAAACCCCAGGCACATTTTGATGCAATCACATATAACGGAACAGGAACCACGTTTGTGTCCCCTTCTGCATTGGCATTTGCCCCGGATTTCGTCTGGGCAAAAAGCCGTTCTCAAGAAGTTAGTCATGTGTTGTCCGACACAGTCCGAGGAGCAGGTGAAGTGCTTTGCACAAACAATTCCCGACTTTCTTCATCTGATTCATTTATAACAAATTTTAATCAAAATGGTTTTACCCTTAACAATAGTATAACCGCAAACAACAGCGGATCCACTTATGTGGCATGGAACTGGAAAGCTGGAGGACCCTCCGCTACCAACACAAATACAGCATATACTATTTTGGATGAAAGCATAAACGGTTCTCTTTCTAATATTGAAGGTTCACCAACTGTTGTAACTTTAAATAACGGTAACGGCCTAGTTATTGCTTCTGTAGGTGGTGGAAATAGTGATTACTTTACGTTTACTGTAGGAAATAATCAAATATTAAATAAAATTTTTCTTAGAGGTTACAGTTCATATGACAATGTTGCTTGGTTAGGTATTCAATCTGGTTCTGCATGGACTGCAGGAAATAATCAAGCTTTAATGTTAGCAGAACAACATTTTGGACCGGGAAATGTAAATCAAGAAATTTTAGGAGGAGCAGCACCTTATAATCCTGGCAATTATACAGTGAGAGTACAGCAGCTAGGTTCCAACACTAATTATACATTAGAATTTCAGGTATCTACGCCCACCCCTACCAATACAGCCGGAAGCATTACCAGCACGGTAAGTGTCAATGCGTTGGCTGGGTTTAGTATTGTATCTTTTACCGCCCCAAACTCAGCATCGCCTCAAACAGTCGGGCATGGGCTGGGGGTTGCTCCAAAGTTTATTATCACAAAATCCCGTGGAGCTACTGGAAGCTGGAATACCTACCATGCCTCCATCGGGGCTACAAAATATCTTTTCCTAAACACAAATGCCGCAGAGGTGGCAAGCGCATCCAGATGGAATGACACGTCTCCGACTTCATCCGTATTTACGCTTGGGTCTAATTTTGTTCCAGATGCAAGCCTTACGACCTACATCGCCTACTGCTTTGCTGAAGTCGAGGGCTACAGCAAGTTCGGCTCCTATACTGGCAACGGGAGCGCAGACGGGCCGTTTGTGTTCTGCGGGTTCAGGCCGAGGTATTTGCTTATCAAAAACACATTTACCGCTGGATGTAACTGGCTTACTTATGATACGGCTAGGAGTCAGTTTAACGTAGTTGAGGCGCATACTTATGCAGATTTTGCTGGCCGTGAGTTTTCCTTTCCTACAGATGCTTGGATGACACTTAGAAGATTGGATATCTTATCAAACGGTTTCAAAATTATTGGAACTGACAATAATCTTAACGACTCAACAAGAACCCATATCTTCGCCGCCTTCGCCGAGTCACCTTTTAAGTATGCTCGGGCCCGCTGATTATATTCCGTAAGGACGATTAACCAGATAACGCACACCCACTGCACTTATTTTAGGAATGTGGGTCAAACGAATGTTAAACTGACAAACATTACCCACATTCGTCACATCTTGATCACGAATAAACGGCAGAGGAAAAGCACTAATAAGATCAAAAGCTGTATAATTAAGCAACGTAAGGTTTAAAAACTCGATAGCGCACGGTTATCCCTCCGTGGGAACTTACGCTGGGGAAATTATTCAGACGTATGGTAAAATTAACGATGTTTCCAAAATCATTAACATCTGAATCAAACATGAAAGGATATGGAACTGAACTCAGGAAATAAGAAAAAGTTCCTTCAGCACCTACAGTTGGAAAATAAGGAGAACCAAAAAGACGGGAAGGATATGCAGATGTTCCCAGTGTTAAGGTAAAATCATTGGCATTTAAAGTAAGGTTGGAAGGTTTTATCAAACTGATTTGATAGCTGTTGATTTGACCATTGGGTATGTTGACAGAGCTCGCAAAATAAAACAACGTGCTTAAAGAACCAAGAATGGTTGTGCTTAAGGAATCTATACGGGATGAAAATGCTGAAATTTGCTGGGCGGTTGATGCAGAAAGATTATTGATTAGTGTGGTTGTGCTGGAACTGAGTGAAACAATCTGGGCGGAAAGATTGGTTATTTGTGTGTAAAACGAAACATTATTGGGACCCACCACAAAATTTACAAAATCTATGGTATTTGTTCCCTGCTCATTTTCCACTATCAAAAGATTGCCATCGACAATTTCCTCGACACGAGGCAAAGTTTTGATATTAACTACATTAGGATCGGCCATTGATATTATTTATTTTAAAGTAAATCAATACAAGTGAAAAACATTGGAATTGGCATAGTAACAGCGAATCGACCAGATTTTTACAATAAATGCCGGGAAAGCATACCCGAAGGTTATGATGTGGTTACAGTGAATGACGGCAAGGAATTCAATGCAACCCAAAGAAAAGGGGACATTTTTATACAAAATCGTGTAAATCTGGGGGTAGGAAAAAGTAAAAATATATTATTTCGCAAGCTTTTGGAGGGGGGCAAAGATCATATTTTTATAATTGAAGATGATATGCTGATTAAAAAACCAGAAGTTTTTGATGCTTATATAAAAGCTGGAAATATCACTGGCATACAACACTTCATGTTTGCTTATCACGGACCTGCCAATAAAAATGGAGTTTCCGGGGGCCCGCCTTGTCCTCGGTTCATTGTGGAATATCCGGAAAATCTTAAAATTGCCATCGTTCAGGGTTGTGTGGGTTCTTTTTGCTATTACACACGGGAAGTGCTTGAGGAGGTGGGGTTGTTTGATGAGGAGTTTCTTAATGCTTTTGAGCATGTGGAACACAGCTATCGGTTATCCCTTGCAGGCTACACCACTCCTTATTGGAACTGGCCCGATCTGGCCGACAGCATGGATTATATTGATGAACAAATGTGTTCGGAACACAGCAGTGCCATTCGTCCCCGAAATGATTGGCGGGAAAATATTGTGAAAGGATGCTCTTTATTTCAGAAAAAGCACGGTTATAATCCGGCATGGCAAAATTGTGTACCCGATTCATCCAAGCAAAAAGTATTGGAAACTCTTAAAGAAATGAGGAAACACGCAAAACCATGAAAATAGCACTGCTTCTGCCCACCCGGGAACGCATGAACAACAAGATCAGTTTCATGATGAGTGCATTGGCCCGGTGCAAAAACCCGGACAATTATAATCTTTACATGGGAATTGATCAGGATGATCCGACACTGGAACGTTGTCAGAAAATGGCACAAGCAATAAAAAATCTGAAGATTGTGATTATACCCCCGAATCCGGAAGGGTTTCGTTTGGGTTATTTTTGGAATGTATTGGTTCAAAACAGCACCGAAGAAATCATCAGCATGGTGGGAGATGATATGGTTTTCAGCACGGACAACTGGGATGAAAAGATTTTGGAAGAGTTTTCCCCGGAAAAATGTCCGGACAAGTTTAAATTGGTTTGTGGATATGACGGCCACCGGAATGACGGATTTGCATCTTGGTTGTTCGTTCATCGCTATTACACCGAGGTGACAGGATATTTCATGCGACCCGAATTTAGCCGGAACTGGATTGATCAATGGCTGGACAACATGTACACCGCTTTTAATCGCAAGGTGTATCGCAAAGACATTACCATTACTCACAATCATTGGGTGTTTGGCACCAGTAAGTTTGATAAAGTGGCGGAAACACTCCGCAAACATGAAGGAGAAAACAAAGAGCATTCTGATCTTATTTGGCCAAAATTGTATGATGAACGCATCAAAGAAGCCAAAAATTGGGAAAAGGTTCTTGGAATCAAAGCAGATCTTAGTAAAATTCAATGAAGAAAACACTTTTCAGTTTTGGAAACTGGAGATATTACCCGACCCTGGATGTGCTGAAACAAACAGCCCTGCAAAACGGGAATGTGGACAGTGTTCATATTCTGAAAGAACCGGACATAGAATCTGATTTTTACAAAAAGAACATAAATCATTTCAACGATAAACGGGGATTTGGTTATTGGGTATGGAAAAGTTATTTTATAAAAAAGTTTTTGGACAGGGCAAGTGATGATGATGTTTTCATGTACGTGGATTCTGGTAACGAGGTAATAGGAGATTTAACTCCGTTGTTTGAATTGTGCAAAAATGATACAAAAGGAATCATCTTGTTTGAAAACACGGACGGAGAACCAAACGGTAATGTTTGGAAAAACAACTTGTGGACCAAATCAGATTGTTTTAACCTTATGAGTCTGAAAACAGATGAATATCTGTACGGCAATCAGGTAAATGCTTCTTATATCGTTTTTCGCAAAACAGATTTCAGCCAGAAATTTTTCAGTTGTTATCTGGATGTTTGTCAAAATTATAATATAATTTCAGATGCCCCAAACATCACAGAAAATTTTAACGGGGATTTTCAGGACCATCGCCACGATCAATCCATCCTTTCATTGCTTTCCATAAGATACAAAATAACTATTCATCGGGACCCTTCCCAATGGGGCAATCACCGGGTAAAACAGGATTCCCCTTATAAACAACTGTTTTATCATCATCGAAGAAAATATTACCTATGAAATTCTTGATCATACAGGAAAATGGACGCCATCTGGTTAGCCGTCATTTGCGGGAATGCCATAGTCTTTGCCGTGCTCTTTGGTTTCATGGAGAGGAATGCGATGTTTGGGGTTTGGGTCATGATAATTTTGAAAAGAAACCGGATTATAATTCCTATGATGTGATCATCAATTTGGAAAATTATGATGTGGGATGGGTTCCGGATCTTTCAGAATATAACAAACCGATCAAGCTTCTTTGGGCTATTGATAGTCATTGTCAGGGAAAATCCTATTATATGAACATTTTCAACAAGGGAAAATATCGGAAAATACTGGAAGCCACCCGGTATTTTGTGGACGAAAACAGTGTTTGGTTTCCTAACTGTTATGATTCGGATTTCATAACTCCATTGCCCTACATAGGTAAAAATACATTTTTGGGATTTTGCGGAAACTATTGTAACCGAAAGCCCTTGTTTGATGCGATCTACAACCGTTTTCCCGAGTTTAAAATGGACATTGACGTGCGGGGAATTCACATGATCCGGGCCATCAATTCATACGTGGTTCTGTTTAACAAGAATATTTTCAACGATATCAATTACCGCAGCTTTGAAACGGCTGGATGTGGAACATGTCTTCTGACCAGTTATGATGATCAGTATAATGATCTGGGATTCAAGGAAAGCGAAACATTTTTCACATACAAAAGCTTGGAAGAAGCAATTGATAAAATAAATTATTTGAAAGCAAATCCTCTGGTTGCCAAGGACGTTGGTATCAAAGGAGAACAATTTGTTCGACAAAAACATACTTTCAAGAATCGAGCAAAAAGCCTTATCAAATACGTTCAGACCCTATGATTATTAAATCAGAAGAAGGGCATGTTCTTACACATCTTGGGTTGGGCGATCAGGTTACTTGCAACGGTCTTGTTCGAGAACTTTATAAACGGCATCCAAAACTGTATGTGTATAGCAAGCTGAAATATTATTATAATATTGAATTCATGTATCGGGATTTGCCCAACTTAAGAGTTTTCCCCATAGAGGAAAGCGGAGCACAATATTTTACAAATCTGCATGGAATTAAAAATTTTTACAAATTGGGAATAGGTGGGGCAGACACAGTGGAAAAAAGCTTTTATGCACAAGCAGGAGTGGATTTTAACAAGAAATGGGAAAGCTTTTATGTGGAACGGGATCCTGAACGGGAAAACAAAATGTATTCCAGCTTTGGTTTTCAACCCGGAGAATATGCTTTTATTCATGATGATCTGGACCGCAATCAGGTTGTGGACACAAACAAAATACAGGATAAAAATTTAAAAATATTCCGGGTTAAACCAGAATACACAAACAACATATTTGATTATTGCAAAATAATTGAGAATGCAAAAGAAGTGCATGTGATAGAATCCTGCGTCATGTTCATGGTGGATCTGGTTTTTAAACAATTGGATAAACCCCTGTACATGCATAGATATACAAAACCGATTGAGCCATGGGAATATCCAACCAACCGATTGAATTGGCATGTCTATGAACGATAATTACCCCCTAATTTTTGATATTGGATACAACGTGGGAAATTTTACAAAATGTATTTTGAGCATGTATCCAAATGCAAAAATAATAGGTGTGGATGGCCACCCCATATACAAACAAATGTTTGAAAATAACCCTATTCCAAACGTAACATATATTGATGGTGTTGTTTCAGATTCCTGCAGACAAGATGTTTCTCTTTTTATTTGTGATAGTAATCCAGGCATCAACTCCATAAACCCGGAATGGATAGAAAAGATCCGACACAGTCATTATTTTAAAAAAACCAAACGAGAAATAAAGGTCAGATCCACAACTTTGGACAAGATGATAAGTGTTTATGGCATTCCCGATGTTATAAAATTGGATATTGAAGGGGCAGAATCAATTGCATTAAGCGGATTATCGCAAAAATGCGGCACCGTTTTATTGGAATGGGGTGAGGAATTTTTCACAGATACAAAAAAATGTGTTGAAATGTTAAAAAAACTTGGCTATAACCAGTTTGCCAATGATAGCCATTGGGAAGGAACAAGTGAAACCATACAGGAATTCAATCCATCTTTGGAATACAAAAGCTGGGAGGATCTTGTAAAAGACGAGGACATTGAACCTGAACGCAAAATGCGTTGGGGAATGTTATATGCCAAATGAACATTACTGAAAGATACAAGGAAATACCCAAGGATGCTTGGGCAAGCGAATCCCAGCAAATGGAACTTAAACTGTGGGAAGCCAACAATATCGGAGACGATTGGAACATGTGGTGGAAAATGAAATTTGACCATTATGTTTCGATTGCAAATGAAAAAGTGGATTCCATAGCCGAAGTTGGTTGTGGTCCGATTGCCAAAAATATCCAGTTTGTGGTTCAGGCACTGCAAAATAAACCCACCAAATACTTTCTCAGTGATCCTTTGCTGAAGGATTATGTGAATATGAATCGTCCAGTGGCAAGTTTTGCCATGGATGTGAAGGCAACCCTCAGTGCCAAGCCTCTTGAGGAATGGACCACAAAAGAACCGGTAGACATGATTGTTTGCATTAATGTGCTGGATCATGTGTATAGCATGCCCAAGTGTATGGAATCTTTATATAATAATTTGAAAAAGGGAGGAATTCTTGTTTTGGGAAATGATCTTACCAATCAGGAGGATTTTAATAAAACACCCAAAGATGATCCCCATGGTATGATGCATCCCATTCGTTTTGATCACGAAGATGCCAAACCATTTCTTTCAAAATATGAACCAGTATTTGATAAGATTCTGAACAGGCAAGAGGGACGTGCTCCGGACAGTCACTATGCCACCTTGCTTTATATTGGTCGAAAGAAATGAAGGCAGCAATTCTGGAAAAGATTGACCACCCGCTTGTGGTGGCAGATGTGGCCCTGACTGAAATGAAATTTGGTCAGGTAGCTGTTAAAATAAATGTCAGCGGTGTATGTGGGGCGCAGCTTCAGGAGATTGCCGGTCAAAAAGGAAATGCCAAGTTTGTTCCTCATCTTTTGGGCCATGAAGGTTGCGGAATCGTGGAATGTGTTGGAGAAGGTGTAACAAGAGTTAAAACAGGTGATAAAGTCATACTTCATTGGAAAAAAGGAGAGGGTATAGAATCTCCATTTCCCGAATACATTTATGATGGTAAGCGTATAAGCAGCGGAAAAATAACCACATTAAGCGAAAAGAGTATTGTTTCAGAAAACCGATTGACTGTGGTCCCACAGGATATACCGGATGAATTTTGCGCACTTCTTGGGTGCGGTATGAGCACTGCGCTTGGAATCGTGAACTATGACGCAAACATAAAGTTTGGAGAATCTGTTTTGGTGATAGGTTGTGGGGGTGTGGGATTGAATATCATCATGGCTGCAAACATGGCAGGATCCGGAAACATTTACGGGGTGGATATTTCCAGTGAAAAACAAGCCATGGTGGAAGAACTAGGGGCAAGATTTGTTGGAGGAGCCAATCAAATATGTGAAAAAATAGATTGTATTGTGGATACTACTGGCAACATGTTAGTGGTTTCCCATTATCTACCGCTCCTATCATCCCGGGGCCGATGCATAATTGTAAGTCAACCCCACGAAAAGAATAATTTGGAAATAAAAAATCCTGCAAACTTTTTCTCAGGAAACGGTCAAATCATTCGCTCCACACAGGGTGGAAACGTGAATCCATCCGAGGACTTTCCCCGATATGTAAATTTGTATAAAAAAAGAAATATTAATTTTGAAAAACTCATAACCCACCGATTCAGTCTGGATCAGGTGAATACTGCCATAGATTTGGTAAAAAATGGAAAAGCCGGTAGAATTATGATTCGCCCCTGATAAAATAAATTTTATGCTAAACAAAAATGATCTACTGAATTTTGAAAATCGAATTGCAGACCTTTACCGGGATTGTCAGCTTCCCTTTCTTTTTCATCTTTCTGGCGGAAATGAAGATCAATTGATTGAGATTTTCAAAGAAATTAAGGAAGGTGATTATGTTTTGGCAACTCATCGCAATCATTATCATGCCCTTTTGCATGGCATTCCTGCAGATGTATTGGAGGACAGGATTAAGAACGGACGGAGCATGTTTGTTTATGATCGGAAAAGAAACTTCTTTACATCTGCTATTATCGGGGGGACTGCCGCAATTGCTGCTGGAATCGCCCTTGCCCTGAAAAGAAAAGGATCTGACAAGAAGGTATGGTGTTTTGTTGGGGATGGTACTGAAGATTCCGGACATCTTTTTGAAGCGGCTCGATATGTTCATGGATTTGATCTGCCCTGCACTTTTGTTATTGAGGACAATAATCGATCTGTCACAACTGATAAAACAGAGCGTTGGGGCAAGGCACTCGATCCAACATTCTTTCCTTGTGTAAGAAAATATTATTACGATATTACTTGGCCCCATGCCCGCACCGAAGACATGATCAATCTGGGTAAAACCAAAGTAAAAACCCATGATGACTATTTTCCTCCTTTATCAAAAGAAGAGCTTCCGGTTGTAAATCCCCCGGAAGACATCAAGTTCAAAGATGCTATCAATCAAATGATGACGGAGATTGGCAAAATGAATTCAGTGTTTATCGGATACAATGTTGCCAACGGAGATGCCATGGGAACACTTAAGGGTGTAGACAAAACCCAAAAGATTGAAACCCCCGTGGCTGAAAACCTGATGACCGGTCTTGGAATTGGCATGTCGTTTGAAGGATTCAAGCCAGTAGTTTATTACGAGCGTCATGATTTCATGCTGGTAGCAGCAGATGCCATTGTGAATCATGTGAATCACATTGAAAGAATATCTCACGGGGAATATCAGGTTCCGGTCATTCTTCGTTCAGTTGTGGCTGATTCTGGGCCCTTTTATTCGGGTCCGACTCATTCACAGGACTTTACTGAAGGATTCCGCCACATGGTGGATTTCCCCATCTATGTTCCAAACACAGGTAAAGAAGCTGTGATTGCCTACCAGAACGCAATCAATTCCAATCGTCCTTGCATGGTGGTGGAAAAGAAAAGCTGCTTCTAAAATGAATGAACAACGATATTCTCATCATCGGTGAAAGTTGTAGAGATATTTTTGTTTACTGTGATTGTACTCGTTTGTGTCCTGATATTCCCGTTCCAGCGTTAAAAGTCATTCGTCAGACTGAAAACGAAGGAATGGCCAAGAATGTTCAAAGAAACATTCTTTCCCTGAATCAAGATTGCAACATTATCACAAACACAAACTGGATTCATGTATCAAAAACAAGATATGTGCATGAACAAACCAATCATATGTTCATGCGGGTGGATACTGATCACAATATTGACAGAATAGACAAATCTTTGCTTCGATATGATTATAAATTAATTGTCATTTCCGATTATAATAAAGGATTTTTAAATGAAGAAGATATTGAAGAAATATGCTCAAATCATTCCAACGTGTTTATTGACACGAAAAAGAAACTGGGATCCTGGGCAAACAAATCAAAATATATAAAAATTAATAACTTTGAATATCAAAGAAGCAAGGAAACATTGACACCTGAACTGCAAAGCAAGATAATTTGCACAAAAGGAGGAGACGGTTGTGAATATGGTGGAAAGATTTATCCAACCAAACGAATAGAAGTAAAGGACACTTCCGGTTGTGGTGACACCTTTTTGGCGGGTTTGGTTGTTGAATATCTTAAAACAAACGATATTCATCAAAGCATAGTTTTTGCCAATCGTTGCGCGTCCGAAGTGGCCAAACATCGAGGAGTAACCACACCAACCCTATGAGTGATGTAAAACTGGTCATATTTGATCTGGACGGTGTTCTGGTCGATTCCCGGGAACTGCATTATGCTAGTCTAAATCGAGCCTTGGAGGATATTGATAAAAAATATATAATAAACAAAGAGGAGCATCTTTCCACATTTGACGGGCTTAGTACAACAAAAAAGCTTAAAATACTCAGCGAAAAGAAAGGTTTGCCTCCGGAATTACATAAACGGGTTTGGGAACTTAAACAAAAATACACAAAAGATATTATTGAAAGTTTTCAAACGGATGAACGTATCCGGGAAATTTTAAAAAAAATCAAACAGGATGGAAAGAAAATTTGTTGTTGCACCAATTCCATACGGGAAACATCCAAAATCCAACTGTTGCGAAAAGGATTTTTCGAATATATCGACCATTTATTTTCAAATGAGGATGTGACAAACCCCAAGCCAAGTGCCGAGGTTTATCTGCGGGCAATGCTGGCTTGCTGTGCCAATCCAGATGAAACGGTGATCGTGGAGGATTCTCATATTGGAAGAAAAGCCGCCCAAAGATCTGGAGCACATCTTTTTGCTGTTAAAAATAGTAACGATTTAAACTATGAAAAACTGAAAGCATTCATAGATAAAAAGGAAACACACATGATAAAACCCAAATGGCAAGGACGGGGAGATGTGCGAGTGCTCATTCCCATGGCAGGTGCAGGTTCCCGTTTTGAACGGGCCGGATATACATTTCCCAAGCCATTGATTGAAGTGCGGGGCAAACCCATGATTCAGGTTGTTATTGAAAATCTTAACATTGATGCCGAGCATGTTTTCATAGTCCAAAAGGAACATTACGAAAAATATAATTTAAAAAATCTTTTAAATATAATATCTCCCAACTGTAAGATTGTGCAGACCCAGGGTCTGACAGAAGGAGCAGCTTGCACCACTCTTTTGGCCAAAGAATATTTTAATGACGATAAAAGCCTGATTATTGCGAATTCTGATCAGTTTATTGAATGGGACAGCAACGAATTCATGTATTCCATGATTGCAGACAATATCGACGCAGGAATTCTCACTTTTAATTCAACCCATCCCAAGTGGAGCTATGCAAAGGTAAATGAAGATGGGTTTGTGAGTGAAGTGGCGGAAAAGAATCCTATCAGCAACATAGCAACCGTAGGTGTTTATTATTGGAAAAAAGGATCGGACTATGTCAAATATGCCGAACAAATGATTGGAAAGAACATTCGAGTCAATAACGAATTTTATGTTTGTCCAGTGTTTAACGAAGCAATACAGGACGGAAAGAAAATCAAAGTGTTTAATATTGAAAAGATGTGGGGCTTGGGCGTTCCCGAAGATTTGGAATACTTTTTGAAAAACCGACCTGAATGATTCTCATATCTCATCGGGGAAATCTAAAAGGCAGCGATAAAAAGAGGGAAAATCATCCCAGTTGCATTGATGAAGTTTTGCACCAGGGATATGATTGTGAAGTGGACATTCGTATAAATGACGGGATTGTTCATTCGGGTCACGACAATCCGGTTTATCCGGTTGGAATAAGGTGGCTAATAGAAAGAAAAGAAAATCTTTGGATTCACTGTAAAGATCATGAAAGCATGGAACTGATGCAGAATCATCCGGAACTTAACTATTTTTGGCACGATAAAGACGATATGACCCTTACAAGCAAAGGATATGTTTGGGTTTATCCCGGAAAACAACCGGTAAAAAACAGTATTGCTGTGCTGCCGGAGGTAAACAAAGATGATGTTTTTGGATGTGCCGGAATATGCTCCGACATTATTGAAAGTTACAAAAGCTTGGACTTTTTGTAATTTTCCAGCATTTCAAGATTCTTGTCCAGTTCGTGGTACATGGCCCATCCCAGCTTTTCCACAACATAACGGGTGCCGTGATTGCCCGGAACCGGGTCCCGTTCCGGAATCAAATAATATTTGCCGCTTTGTTTGGCTAGATCTGCAATGCACCTTTCAATTGAATAATCCACTTTTTCAATGTAATGAATGGCCCATTTTGCATATTTATGCATGAATCGGAATTCGTTTTCCCGGGCAAAGAAAACATCTGTGCTAAACCAAGGATCACCTGTCCAACGACAACCGGCATAAACATAATCCTTTTCCTCCATTAAATTGAGAATATCCACCACCTTTTGTTCATCCAATAGCCAACTGTCCACGCTCAGTTTGATCCAATTTTTAACACCATTGTCTTTCAAAAGATTATAACCCCCAATCATCATGTCAGTATCCCCTTCAATATGTCCTCGATTGCCACAACGAAAATCACAAACCTCATCCGGATTGACACCATTATAACAATATGCGATATGAGGTTTGATTATTTTGTAAGAATTAAGAATTTCCTTCAAATACGGCCAATAGTTTTCCCGGTTATAACAGGTGACAATAAAGTTAACGTCCATGTTTTTAATTAACAAAACACCTTATAATTCAAGAATTGTTGAAAAATAATTTTTAAAAGTAAACTAAACATATGACACCGGAACAAATGCAGGATCAGGTGCGACATGCCACAAGAAGCCGTATGCGATATGTGTATCAATTGGTTAATCGAGATTTTTTTAAAATAAATGTGCCCGAAACCAAAACTAATCTGAAAATTGCGGTTCTTCTTTCCGGAGGATTGCGTAATTTTGCCGTGACCATGGAATGGGTCAACAAGTTCATGATCGATCCAATCCGGGCAGATGTTTTTGTTCATGGATGGTGTAGCAAAGAAGGTATTGAAAAAGATTCGGAAACTGTCATGGGATATCACAATATTAGAGCATTTAAAATTCAGGATCGTAGCAAAATCAAAATACCGGTTCCGGAAGTTTTGCATCACAAATATCCAGATCATGTAAGCCGGGGATGGGGCATGGAAGTGGCTGATCACGTTTTGGGTCAGCTTTATAACATCAAAGGATGCTACGATCTGATTGAAGAATATGAAAAGAAAAATGGATTTAAGTATGATATTATTGTACGGGGAAGACCGGATGAATTTTGGTTTGATCGTCTTCAGGATACCGATCTGGAATTTGTGGCAAAACACAATGTGTTGGGAACACCCCAGCATTATATTTCAGTTATATCAGGCGGTCATGTAAACGACCGCTTTGCCATGGGTAATCATGAAGTGATGCGCCGTTATTGTGAGATGTTTCATTTTGTGGAGGACTATGCAAAGCTGGCTGGAAACGATGAAGCCACGGAGTTTTATGTGGACCATCATGTGCGCAACACCATGCGGGACATTCCTCTGCATAATATTGATGCCACATTCATGCTGGAATACCCCGGAGACTATCCCATGGAACGGGGATTCAATCCCACAAACATGCGACATCTGGAACAGAACGATAGCAATGTAGCCATCGCTGCAGCTGAAAGCATCAAGAAAACCGTCGGGTGAACGTTTCTTTTTTTCAAAGTTACGGAAATCGGTTGCCCCTGCTCAAGATCCGGGCCGAGGACAAATGTTTTCAAGATTTTATAGATAACTTTGACATGAACATCATATCTCTTCACAATCCTTCGGATGAAGTGAAAGAGTATGTGACAAAGAACAAGATATTAAAAAACTCAATTCTGTTTGTTTTTAACAACAATACCTATTGCGATTGCATCCGCTATCTTATGAATTTCTTGGAAGGTAAGCAAATCAACAAGTTTTTCTTTTACCAGGACGATACTTTCTCTTATGAAGCAACCGAACAAAACCGGGATGATCTGAAAAATTTGGTTTTAAACACAGATCACGAAATGATCAATCTTTCATATAAAATCGAATATCTTGTGGAAAAAGGAAAGTGGACAGAAAAGCACAAAAACATTTTGCACAAAACAGATTCATTCAAGCTATATGATACGGACACTTTTGACTTTCGGGATAGCGGACTTTGGGCGTTTGACGATTCCTGTTTTGTTTGCACCCACCAAAGATTACGGGAAATTTTTGACAATAATTATTTTAATTATCCGGACATTTGGAATGCCGAACATTATTTGAAGCATAAATTTGAAAATAATAAATATTCCAGATACATCACAGATGTTTCTTTTTTTATAAATTATAATATTTTGGGAAGAAATACAGAAGCAAAAAACTTGGAGCGTTTGAAAGAAAGGGTTAAAATGTCGGAAAGTTCTTTACAAATGCTGTCGGAATATTATAATCAACGGCGATGAAACAAGAAAAAGCACTAGGGTTTGAAGATATTGTTTTGGTTCCAAAATATAGTGAACTGCAAACCAGAAAAGATGCTCATACTAAGATATGTGTGGCCGATCATGTTTTTCGTCTGCCTGTTTGTCCCTCCAATATGATTTGCACCATAAATGAAGAATTGAGCAAGTTTCTTTCAGAAAATCAGTATTTTTATATCATGCATAGGTTTGGGGATACACTGGCTTTTGTAGAAAAAGCGAATGCTGAAAATTGGAAGTTCATAAGCATTTCTGTGGGTGTTCAGGATAAATGTGATACTATCATAAATGAGATAGGAAAAAGAAACCTTAAGGTGGACTGCATTTGTATTGATGTTGCGCACGGTCATCACGTCATGGTTAAACAAGCCATACACAATATAAAAAAGGTTTTACCGGATGTTTTTGTGATTGCTGGTAATGTGACAACACGGGAAGGAACCCAAGAGCTTAAGTATTGGGGAGCAGATATGGTCAAGGTTTCGATTGGAACTGGAAAAGCATGTATCACCAAAGACAAAACTGGATTTACCCTTCCGATCTTCACATGCATTCAGGAATGTTCCGAGGTGGATATTCCCATCATGGCGGATGGGGGTGTGCGGTGTCATGGAGATATTGCCAAAAGCATCGTGGCGGGATCCACCATCAGCATGATTGGCAGCATGTTTTCGGCTTGCTCAGACAGTCCAGCCGAAACCGTTCATGAATATCCATTGGTAGATTCCAAAAGCGATCCAATCTTTAAACAATCTAAAATATATAAAAAATATTTTGGATCGGCTAGTTTTGAAAATAAAAGGATAAACAATTTAAAACCTGAAAATATTGAAGGAAAGACTGTTTTGATAGAATGTAACGGCAAGACTTACGAGGAAATGCTTTTGGAAATAGAACAGGATCTGCAAAGTAGCATTTCCTATTCAGGAGGATATAATATTGATGATCTTGGTCACACTCATTATAGAATCATATGATACTACCAAAACAAAATTATAATCTGGAAATCATAAACAAAAGATTTGTTCACGCTTATTTCAAGGACAAAGCACTTCCCAGTGGAAATGTTTTGGTCTTTTCCGGATTACTGAAACCAGGAAAAGGTTATGATTATTCTCCATTTGCGATTGATGACATGGAAGATGCACTTCACATCGTTTATGAAAATCCCTTGATCCGAGATTCAGTTTCCGGTGCTTTGTTTTCTCACTTTCTTGTCAGTTCGATTGCCAACGTGCTTTCCCAGGAATTTCTAAAAATTCCTCTTTCGGTAAACATGGACAACATTATTGTGAATCGGGAATACAAACGCAAAGGTTTGATTCAAACGCAGGGAGTTTTGAACATTGCCCGTTACAGAATCGTAAATGGATGTGGTTTGGGTCATATTGCAATCTGCAATAAAGCAGGAAATGATGCACCGGCTTACACATATGAAATGAATTTGCCAGAAGATCAGGTCAAGAAAATGTCTCAGATTGTTGTGGACATGTTTTATAAGCTGACAGATTCAGTATTTCTGAAATCAACTGCATGCTGAACTTTTTCCAGTATATTAACAATATTCTTTTCACAAAAAACAAAAGAAACGTAGGAAAAGAAAATTGCAGTGACAGCATGGGTGGTTTCATGCTGAACCGTTGGTGCAGTTTTTATGATGCAGAAAACTGCAAACTGGTAAATGAATCAGCAAACAGGCAATATTTGACCGAAGACTTTGATTTATTGTCAAAATTCTTATTTGTATTTTTGCCAAAAAAATCATATAAAAAAATAAATTATATAAATAAAAATAAGGACAAAAAGCAGAATCCACTTCCTATATTGTCAAAAAATATGGAATTGGGAACCCGGGATACCGAGCTTTTGATACGATCAATAGATGATAAAGAATTGGAAAATCTGTTGCAAATTTATTCTGATTCATAATTACTACTGTGAATATAGATAATATCCCCACGCAAAAAAGTTTAATTGATTTGGGTGGTCATGCCGGAAGTAGTTTTGACAGTGTTTTTTCTGGTTATGATTTAGAAAAAATATTGGACGATGTGATTCTCGCAGAATTCACTGATTTGGCTTCGGATTCCCAGGATGAAGTTATACGAAACGGAATCATTGTGAAAACAAATGCCATGACAAATGCGTGGCGCACCGCAAAGGTAATTCTGCTTGGATCCAACTGCAAGCTTGTGAAAAAAAATGATATCATTATGTTTCCAAACAATATGGGTGTTCAAATAAGTAAAATTCAAGTGGTTGGTTATGGTTTGGTAAGGAATGGAATTTTCATCAACGAACAAAGAATTTTCGGTGTTTGTAAATCAAGAAAAAATGAAAATAGCGCTTCAAGCCCTAAAAACAATCCTAGAAACAAACGTCGTTGAAATTCGGTTTGTTCGCCGCCGACCCAAAGCCGGTCATCCGATTGAACGACGCATGATTTGCACTAATGATAAAAAGTTTTTGAATTCACCGGCAGGACGAATTACATTAAATTTCCGACCCGTGACAACAACTAAACCCGTTCCTTATTTCAACCGGACAGCAAAAAATGTATTGAATGTGTGGGACATTATCATGCAGGATTACCGAAACATAAACATGGATGATTGTGATATGATTCAAATCATTTCTTCTGAAAAGTTTTGGGAATTTTTCGAAAAGAAACTGGCGGTTCTCTCACCCCGGGAAAAAATGAGGTACATGGACAGTTGAAACTTCCCGAAGATATTGAAAATTCAATTCTGAATTACCTTCAGAAAAAGGTGGTATTCATTTGTGAAAATAAACATTATCGGGAAGGTCGGTTGCTTCTTTTTTCCGTTAAGGATTTTTATCTTAATTTTACAATCAGTTGCGAACGAAAAGAACGCAAGATTTTCGAAATACCTTATCCTTTTGAATTTAGGTCCAAAAAGAATTATTTGGAATTTGATTATCATTTGAGTCACTTGAGTAAAGGAATGCACAATATAACTTCCAGCCTGAAAACCCTTCCCATCCCCAAAAAGAAAAAATTTTATAATACAAATTTGGTTCTAAGTGCTTTATCTTAAAGTAAATAATTTAGGATAAAGATATGCTGCAACAATCGTATCATTTTGAAGTAAAAGATCTTATAGCATCTTTCATAGATGCTTTTGACGGCACCGTAATCAAAAGATTCAACCAAAATCGGGCAGCTGAAAAAGAAGTCAAGGTTCGCTATCTTTACGCACCAAAGCAAAGGGTATTGTTTGATATTGTAACTCCCGGTCAAAACCTGACACTCCCGGTGGTTGCTGTGACCATAACAGGACTTACCCGGGATGAAAGCCGGGTATTCAACAAAATAGCCGGATTTTACGTTCCCCAAGGAGATGCTGAAACAAAAAAGAATGCACTTACTAATTTCTTCAGAACACCGGTTCCTATCGATATTGGAATTAACATGTCAATTCTTACTCGTTATCAAACCGATATGGATCAGATTCTCAGTAATTTTATTCCTTTTAACAATCCTTATATTATTCTTTCTTGGCAAATACCCACTTCTTATAATTTGAGTATTCAACAAGAAATACGAAGTGAGGTTCTTTGGAGTGGAACAGTTAATCTTCAATATCCGGTGGAACAGGATCCAAATTCCAAATCACTTATAGTTGCGGATACTAGTTTCACTATCAAGGGTTGGATATTTCCAGAAGAAACAGATCCGGTCAAAAACATTTATTATATTAACACGTATCTCACGGCTGTTTCAGCAAAAGCCATTCTTGAATATGATAATTATTATGCACTCAAGGCAGAAGCATATACTTTGAATTCTCCACAAAGTGCTTTTTATAATACGGATGTGATAAGTCTTAGTGCAAACCCACAGTTCCTTGGACCTGTAAGCATAGATGTTGATATATGATTAAACGATTTTATCCTGAATTAAACAAAGAACCTACGATTACAATCACACAGGGTTCCAGTGCAGCAATTTTTACTTTTCAAGGAGATATGTTTAGTTACATTGTTGGAAATGGATTGTATCTGTCTGCGAATGTAATAAACCCAATTCTTTCAAGTTTTGATTTTTATTCAAATACAAAAAGTATAAGTGCAAAATTTCCGGCTTTTAAAGGTTATCCCATAGAGAATTATGAAATTTTAAATAATAATGTACTAAAATTTCGCATGCCCAGTCTGTATTTGGGATCTTGTAAAATTGATTTTATTTTTGCAAATGAAGCAGGTTATGCCAAGGCAAGTGATTCCAGCCGATTTTCATATGTTCAGATGATTTAAATATTTGTAAAATAATGTTTTATATTGAATTTAACTTTAATTTTATAAATAAATAATATGGCTCAACCGGATTACTCCTCTGCAAACGATAGAGGCGCGACAACATTTGGTCGCACACTGCAAAAGTTTATAAGTGAACGTCTTCCATACAACAATTATTCTGTTGTGGACGTTCTTTCTCAGTTGAATCCAAAGTTTAATTTGTTTCAAGACATTGGAGGTCGCAGAACCGAAGCTATAGCAAAACATAGTATCAGCAGCAGCACCGGTATCAATGAAACCAGCATTGGTGCAATTGCCAGCGACAATAGTCTCTCAACTTATCTTTATGCAAATATTCAAGCAGATAAAGCAGCTCGAATTAGAGACTACCGGGTAATGGCAGCATTTTCTGAAGTGGCAGATGCATTAGACGAAATATGCGATGAGGTGGTTAATGTTGATGATGAAGGAAGAATTGTAAAACTTCGTTTTCATGATACGGATATTTCTGATATCCAAAAAGAAGAGATACAAAAAGAATTTTATCGTTATGTGAACTTGTTTGAATTAGATAATCGGGGATGGGAATATTTTCGTCATCTTATGGTAGATGCTGAAATTTATTTTGAGCATATCATTCATAAAGATTATCCGAATGAAGGTATTCTTGGTGTAGTAAGTATCCCTCCAGAATTAATTGATCCAATTTTTGGAAACGTGCAAAACCTTTTGGTCAAGGGATTTGTTCTCAGAAAACCTGTTTTTGATAAAACCAATCCAACCAAGGTTGTGGATTATCAGATTGTTCCTCTTGATAAAAATCAAGTCACATACATCAATAGCGGAATCTGGAATGAAAACAAAACTGTTCGTCTTCCTTTCCTTGAAAATGCTCGTCGTGCTTATCGTCAACTTTCCCTGATCGAAGACAGTATCGTGATTTATCGGTTGGTCCGTGCTCCGGAAAAGCTAGTTTTCAATGTAGATGTAGGCAACATGAGTCCGGCCAAAGCTGAAGGTTATATGCGTCGCCTCATGCAACAATATTGGAGCCGTAAAACTTTTGATACAGGTCAGGATGCGACTGTACAAAAATTTAATCCACAAAGCATGTTAGACAGTTTTTGGTTTGCCAAACGTACAGGTCAAGAAGGTACAAATGTAACCCAGCTTCAAGGTGGACAAAATCTAGGTGAACTGAATGACTTGATGTACTTTCTTAAAAAGCTTTACCGAAGTTTGAAGGTTCCTGGTTCTCGTTTGAATCCAGAAGATACCTATAAGGATGGAACAGAAATTCTTCGGGAAGAACTTAAGTTTTCTAAATTTATAATTCGTCAACAACAAAGGTTTGCTGAAGGGTTGAAAAATGGGTTTATAACAAATCTCAAACTAAAGAAAATGTGGAACGAATATGGTTTAAAAGAAAATCATTTTGATCTGGCTTTCAATGTTCCCACCAACTTCTATGAGATGCGGGAACTGCAAAAGATGGAAATGCGAACCAAAAGCTTTAACGATATCACCGCAAACGAAAGCATCAGCAAAATGTACATGCAAAAGAAGGTTCTGGGATGGACTGACCGCATGGTATTGGCCAACCGTGAATTTTTGCGAAAAGATTCTGAACTTAAATGGGAACTGGATCAGATATCCGGGGCCGGACCGGATTGGCGTAAGCAATTTGAAGGAGGACCCCGCGCCAAAGCACCTAAAGCTGGAGGAGAGGAAACACCTCCTGAATTTGGCCCATCTCCGGGCGGTCCAACCCCTACTCCTGAAGAAACCCCTGAAGCAGGGGCAGAAACACCTCCGGAAACACCTCCGGAAACACCCCCCATACCGGAAACACCTGCTGGGGGTGGAGAAACGCCAACCCCTGCATAAATAATGTTATGTCCGAAGTAAGCAAAAATAATTTATATGATAATTTTGCAGCAGGGCAAATACCCTCTGCACAGGATTTTCAAAATTTAATTGATAGCACCTATAGTGTGGGATTAACCGCACTTTCTGGAACAATTTCCACAACCATTCCGGCAGTTCTGAATGGACTAACTTTTACAAATTTTTCCACATCGTTCACAGCAATTAGTGGACAAGAAAATCGTTCTTATGTTCCAATAGGTTATTTCACTGTAACCCTAAATGGTAGCGCTGTAAAAATTCCATACTTTAATTGATTTTATGGACATTGTCCGGGAATATAACATTATCAATCAATTTTTCATGCTTGACCAACCATGTCCAGTTGAGATAAAAAATTGCCAAGGTATTCGCAACAGTTATATTGCATCAAACAATAGTTTGAAAAAACAAGCAGGGTGTTATCCTTGCATGCACAATAATCTTCGTACCCAGACGATTCAAAATATCAAAAAAAATTTGACTCTGGAAAATGCTTCTTAAAAATCTTATACTTTGTGGGTTAATTGTTGAAACCATGTTGGTTATATGGTTTAAAAGTCCCATTCAGGAACATTTCAAATTTTTCACAAAAATCTCTCTTCAGGATTACCTTGCGCTAAAATATCCGCTTCTGGCAAGACTAAGCGGTTGTCACATCTGCATCAGCTTTTGGCTGAGTTTATTTCTGGGAATATGTTTTTTTGATCTGGGATTTTATTTTTTGTGCATTCCCGGAATCCTGTATTTCTTCAACCATAAAATTTTCTGAGACGCTGATAGATTTTCAGGGAACGCTTTTCAAATTTTCTGGCATCTTTTTCTATTTTGCTGTTGTAATAGTTGCCGGTTCCTTCATTCATGTCCTTCATGCTATACTCATCCATGTTTGTTCCATAAATTTTATCCTGCTGAAAATGTCGAAGTTCATGAAACAAATCCCGGAGAAAATATTTTCTTTGATTGCAAAACGGCATATCCTGAACGGAATAGGTGACGACCGATACAAGATTACATACGCTGTGATAAACTGAGTTTTTAAGGTTGCCGTGCGTGTCCAAATACAATCTTTTTGCGTTTAAGGGTTTTTTTATGCCTCGAAAACAATTCTGCATTTCATTTTTCAAAAATTCTTCCGGTATTTTCAACTCGTTGCACAAACGATTGAAACGTCGGGTAAAACACAGTTTAAGATGCATTTTATATAATATTTAGAATAGTAAATATAAGAGATGAAGCTTGCAAAGGATTACCGTGATATCGCATCATTATATTACCAAAATCAACCCCGTCAACAAAATTTTGCAAAAATAGATGATTACCTAAGAGTATTTTGCGAGAAAGATCCTGTTTTGTTCCTGAAACAAGTTCAAGGCAATACCCATGTTTATGAATGGCGCAGCCAAATCATGTTTTTTAATGGGTTTGCTCCTTGCCTTATCGTTGAAGTTTATACAGACAAATTTTTAGGACGAAACATTAATTTACAAAATAAAAGTATTTTGAAAACAAATGTTTATGGTAATTTTGTGCTGACCGAAAATCATATTTTAAACAAAAAAAGCGGAATAGAATTATTGGGTAGCTTCTAATGAGGCAAACATTGCTGCAGCTGGAACCACCTATTTGGGTGCAGGCAAAAGATCATGGCGAGGGTAGGGCGTTAATACTGATTGATTATGGGATTGATCATAGCCCCATGTTTATTGTTCAGCTTAATGATGGTCGGTTTCGTTGTTTCAAAATAGAGGATTGTGTTGGTTGCGAAAATTTTACGCTGGATGTTTGTCGTCCCAAACCCCTTTAAAAATATAAAAGAACCATAAATAGGCTTATGAGTGAAAAATACACTGTAAAAGTCGTAAACAACGAAAAAAAAGAAATCCGTACTCAAGATGTTAATGCTCTTGATCCTCAAGAAGCTCACAAATTTATTTTTGAAAAAATAAATAACTATTCGGAGGAAATTCTTGAAATTACAGATATTGAAGAAAATATAGTATATAATTTGAAAAACGGTTTTATTTTTTAAAGTAAAATTTAGTAAATACTGATATGGCAACATTACCGGCGCAAATAGTACGTTTTTATCAAACATTTGAAGAAGGAAAGTTCAAAGAACTGGTATATAGTACTGTTTTTCCTCCCGTAACTACTTATAATAGCAAAATACTGGATTCTACTCTGAATCCCAGTGTATGTGCTAATCCTGCCATAGTAGACGTTCAACCGTTCATATACAACAGATATGCTGTCGTAACCACACCGGCCGGATTCACCAAAGCCGTTCCAATAACTGTCAACACAATAGTGGATTCTGCTTCCGCAGCTGCCAATGTTTTTGTGGGAGCAAGCAAAGCCTATGATTTCTATGTGGGTGGTCAGTGGGTAAGTTTTGGAACAGTTCCGGTTGGAGTTCTTCCCATCAATGCGAGTGGTGCCCGAATCACAGCAGGCGGTGGTGCTCCTTCATCTGGTGATATAACGTTCCTTTCGTGAAGTTAAGTTGGTTCAAGTCATCCCTGTTGGGAAGTGTCCTGATTCTTGCAGGGAGTGCTGCGTTTTTTTCAGTTTATGGAATGGCTCATCTTTTTAAAAGTCAGTTTATCAGCATCATCATACTGGGATTGGGGCTTGAAGCGGCCAAATTTACCGCAACCATAGGGTTACATCGTTTGTGGAATCGTCTGAACAAGTTCTTGAAAGTGTATCTTTTCACTGGAGTTGTGGCACTCAGCATCATCACCAGCCTTGGCATTTATGGATTTCTAAGTTCTGCGTACACTGTTAGCAAAGCAGAATACAGCATTGATGAAGGCAAGATTCAGAATCTGGAAAGCATCAAAAATAAAAAGCAGGAAGTTTTGGTTCAATATGATGGTCGTTTAAAAAGCCTGAATGAAACCAAAAAAGATCAGGAACAACGTCTTAATGATGCTGTTAAAAGCACCACCATGGTTCAGGTCAAAGACAAAGAAGGAGATCAAATTGTTTATAACGACAAACGGGCCCAGCAAACCAAGGATAAAATGATTGAAATATCAACAAAAGCGATTGAAAACGCGAATGCTGAATATTCCAACCTTCTCAAAGAATATGATGTTGTGCAACGAGAAATATTGGAACTGGAAACACAGATACTGGAGAGTCGTCAGCAACAAGCCAAAAATAGTGATATTTTGACATTCAAGTTCATAGCGGATGGATTGGGCATGGATTTGGACAAAACCGTGCGTTATTTTATTTTGATACTAATTTTTGTGTTTGATCCTATGGCCCTTGCATTGGTGCTTCTTTATCAGTATTTGCAAAAAACCAGACTAAATAATATTGAAATAATACATGAGCCTCAAATAGTTGAAAAACACCATATCATAGAGAAACCCAAGATCATACACAAGGAAACAGAAAAGGTGATATTCAAAGAACAACCTCAACGCGGAATGGGAATGTAATATGGCCAACGATACTTTCGCAACATTCCAGGAACTAAGTGGTTTAGGATCAACTGATTATCTGGTTGGTTATCAAAACATTTCTGAAACCCGAATTAATTACAATAATCTAATCAATACGATTGTTGCAAATCTTACAGGATTTCAAGCATATTCTGTTGTAAATCAAAACAGTGCCTACTGGAACAGCACCTACAGCACGGTAAATTCAAGCAGCGCCAACTGGCAGGGCGGAAACAGTGCTTATACCAATCTGAACGCCAATAGTGCATTTTATGGATTTATCTCCGCAGTCTTATTCAGCTAAATATTAATAAATAACATAAGAAATGAAATCAGTTTTAAGCCCAAATCCAACATTTTCTCCGAGCACAAAGACACTTAGTTTTTCAGGCATAGCTGGATTTACAAACAATCGATTGATGGTGGTGGTAAACCAAACACGCAATTCAATCATATATGCAGAAAGTGTTGATGGATTGGGTGGAGTGTGGGACCCAAACGGAAAAACACTTACTCTGGCATTTGATACAAACGCGGCGGGTCACGCATCAAACGATTTGCTTCAGGTGATTTATGACGCACCCTTTTTAAAGGTTGAACCGGAAGAAGAACTAATCGATCCGGTGGGCAAAAACCGGGTGTCCACACCCCAATCACTTATTGACACAGATTTTGAATATGGTCTGCAAAGCACCAAATGGGAATTTGTTCAGCTCGTCAACAACCGCCCCACTTTATTTTATGATCCGACTTATCCTTTAACTTTTAATAATATTTCTCTCGGGGCAACAAATAATTTTTTAGCAGGACTTTCCGGAAGACTTTCATTTGCAGGGGGACCAACAAGAACTGTGGTGGTTAGTGGCGCTGCCTTACAACTCCCTAACGGACCAAATTCACTTATTGGAGGATCAGTTTTATATCCAACAAACACACCCATATACGTTCAAGACGCTCTGGATCCAAATGCAAACGGGTTTTATCTCGCAGAAGCATCTACACCAGCATTATCTTCATTTTCATATTTTGCAAAAGGAAATGTTGTGACCGGAAACGTTACAGATTATAATAAAACTTTAATTTTTCCTTGCAATTTTTATACCGGTGCAGCTATACCAATTAACACTTCCAGTGCTAAAGCATTAAGTTCCAACGGTGGTACTGCTGTCAGTCCCCTTCCTGCAACCACAAATACAGTCAGTTGTTCAACACTTTCAGCTCACGGTCTTTCTGTGGGTGATCAAATATATTTGTTGGGGGTGTTCAGTGACTCTGCTCCGGCTCCTTCAGGATGTTGGACAGTTGCAAGTACACCTTATCAAAATGTGTTCACATTTGATGTTGTTAATCCAGTTCGCAATCCAATTATCACAACTTTAGGGGAACGGGGAACGCTTTTTGCAAGACCTGCTGGGTATTCCATTCATCGTCCTTTTGACGGGGGGATACAGTTCACATGCGGCCCGTACACACCGGGTGCCCAAAAAATACGTCAAACTCGCAGATATTTCCGTTATCAGTCTGGAAAAGGAATTCAATTCAGCACAGGAACCATTTTAAAGCCAAATTTTAATTTGGATTCATTGACATTTTCTTCCGGGGTTGTGACATTAAGCACCAAAAATCCGCACGGAATGACTCCGAATTGTCAAATATATGTTAATGGAGCGGCCCAATCCGAATATAACGGTATATATTCTGTTGCCACAGTTCCTAATGACAATTCTTTAACATATACTATTGCAGGAGCACCTTCTACACCTGCAAGTGGTTTTCCTATTTCTGTCGGGGCAAATTCTTGGTATGGAAGCACTGTTCGTGTTGGTATTTTTGACACTCAAAACGGAATGTTTTTTGAACATGATGGTCAAACCCTTTATGCAGTCCGCAGAAGCAGTACTCAACAATTAATGGGAACTGTTGTTCCTGTAAGCGGAGCTTCTGGGTTAAATGGTATTAACACCAGATTTGCAGATCAATTGAATGTGGGTGATTTTATTGTGATAAAAGGAGTTTCTTATCGTGTAATCGATATCACAAGTCAAACCAGAATCACAATCAGTCCGGAATACCGAGGACCTTCGGCTTACAGCCCCAGACCTGAATATGGAAATTCTGGATTTGTTGTCAGCAAAACAATAGATACGAGAATTCCCCAAAGCAGTTGGAATATTGATAAATTGGATGGAACTGGATCCAGTGGATACACATTGGATTTGACCAAAATGCAAATGTTTTATCTGGATTATTCTTGGTATGGGGCAGGATTTGTACGATGGGGAATTCGTGCAACAAACGGAGACATAATTTATTGCCATAAACAGGTTAACAATAACGTAAACACTGAAGCATATCTTCGGTCGGGAAATCTTCCGGCCCGATATGAAGTTAATTCTTTACAGCCGTTAACTCCCATAACTTCAACGATTGCGTCCGGAGATAATACAATTAACGTTGTCAACACAGAAGCATTTCCTCCGCAAGGAACTTTAAGAATTCTTGGCCAGGGTGATGCAGGTGTAATTGAATATGTGACTTACACAGGTAAAACAAGCACATCATTTACAGGTGTTACACGGGCGCAAACTGGTGGATTGCGAGAATCAGGTGGATCCACATTTACCTATTCCGCAACATCTCCGATTAATGTGGAGCTGGTTAATTTGACAACCACTTCCACAAACAGTTCACCCGCTGCAGTTCTTTCTCACTGGGGCAACAGTGTGATTATGGATGGTCGTTTTGATGATGATGCTTCATTTGTTTTCAATGCAGGAAGTCCTAGCGCAGCATCGGTTGCAGCCAACACAACAAATGCAATTTTAAGCTTGAGACTTGCTCCAAGCGTGGATTCTGGAAAAATAGGAAATCTGGGTATCAAAGAAGTCGTTAACAGAATGCAATTAAAGCTTCGTTCCATGGATGTTTCTTCTGCAACAACAAGCGTAATTTATCGTATTACTCTTAATATTAATGGAAGAACAAATGTTGAACCAAGATGGCAACCCATAGGAGGATCTAGTCTTGCTCAAATTGCTTATTATACAACCGGGGCTATAGTTTCTGGAGGAGAAAATGTGTTTAGTTTCTTTTTCCCAACAGGAACTGCAGGCGCGGCTAATTCATTGCAACAAAGTTTGGAACAAATAAGAGATTTGGGTAACAGTATTTTGGGTGGAGGAATTCGTGATAATGTTTCTAATACCCCCAACGACGTATATCCGGACGGACCAGATGTATTGCACGTCATAGCAACAGCAGGAGCTAACGTAGGAACCATCAATTCAAGAATATCTTGGACCGAAGCTCAAGCATAAAACAATAAATTGAACGAGTCGGTAAAATTGGACATTATTTCCACACTTCCTAACGGAGGAGTGCATGCAGATCTTTACATCAACGGAAACAATGTGGGTCGTTTATATCTGAACAAAGAAGAAAAAAAGATTTTAGAACAGACTTTTGGTATAGGCGAGAAGTTTTTGCAAGATCTGGAAGACTGATCAGATATAAACCATGATTCCGGCCGTGTCGGTTTCTTCAAAATAAACACTTTGGTTTCCGTATTTGCTGAACATTTTCTGGAATTTGTGAATATACTTGTGTTCACACACCAATAATACAGTATCATTTTCATCGTCATAGCCCACATACAAGGCATCGGCCAGATGCTTGTTATTCTCCGTCAATATTTTGGCTATCGACTCCATAAAGATATTTAGATTAATTTCTGGAATGAATGTTGAAAATATATTTTATATTATAAAATAAATCATGCGTTTAAGTTGGAGTAAATATGCGCTCAATCTTGCAGTTGAAGCAAGCAAACGAAGCGAGGATCCGCATGTTCAAGTCGGGGCTTGTGCACTTTCCAGTGATAATCGTGTGCTGGGTGTGGCTTACAACGGATTGGTAAGCGGAAAAAACGTGGGAAATGAATTTTGGTTGGACCGAGATTACCGAAGAAAGTACATGATTCATGCGGAAACCAATTTGCTCAGTCTTTTTGAACGGGGTGAAGCCCGATTGATTGCCTGCACACTATTACCCTGCAACTATTGTGCCCGCATGATATGTGCGTGGCAGGTTCCGGAGATTGTTTATCGGGACGAATATCCACAGGACAATGAAGGATTGGATATTTTCAGATTCTACGGAGTGAAAGTGACCCAGCTTACTTGATCTTCTTTTGCAAACACACCAATGCAAAAATGGCCCGGATCGCCGCACCCCGGGCATGATCAATCGAGGTTTCTGAATTCGAGTCGTCGTCCAAGTTCTCGGCCAACATCAGCGAGTTTGTTGCATGCCTTATGGACCGCGTCAGATGCCAACGATATCCTTCCGCGAACCATTCGCCAGAAAAGTGTTTCTTTGAAGCCAAGCACTTTGTCATTGTCTCGTTCACTAAGGAGTATGCGAGTTTTGACACTTGCTCGGTGGAAGGAGCCGATTTTGCTACTTTTAAATTTTTTGGTGTTTTGCGTATGCGGTGTGCCATGTGCCATTGATTTAAACTAATTTATGATAAGATAGGGATATGTCAATTTCTTGCCCAATTATTTTTGATCCGGAACTGCACAGTTACACAAGAAGGTCGGACGGAAAGCTTTTCACAAGTGTGACAACTTACATAAACAAATACAAACCAAAAAGTCCGTTTGAAACATTTGCAGAAAAAATCTCCATTCGCCGGGGCATAACTAAACAGGATGTGTTGAATGAATGGGAGGATTTAAAAAAGAAAGGAACAGATTTTGGTACCATGGTGCACGAAAATATTGAAAATTATCTGGATGGGAAAGAATGTAACGACAGTTTGGTTCCGTTCCTGAAAAAAATGCAACAAGATCATCGTTTAAGTGACAAAAAAATTCACAGTGAATTCATGGTTTATGATATGGATCATCACATTGCAGGCACGGCCGATTTGATTGCGGAATATATCGACAACAATTTTTTTGAAGTGATTGATTATAAAACAAACAAAAAGTTTTCATATGGGGTCAACACTTGGGAAAACAATCATTTTCTGGATCCAATAAGTCATTTGCCTTGTAACGAATATTTCACTTATGCTTTGCAACTCAGCATGTATGCTCATATTTTTTCAAAAATGACCGGCAAGAAACCCAGCCGATTAACAGTGTATTGGCTCAAAAGAAAAAATATCAAAGATTATCAAAGTGTGGATGGAATTTGGAAAAAAATAGGCATGCCATATCTTGAAGATGAAGTGATTTCATTGCTAAATAATAATGATGGCCCGGAGGTTCAAAATTAAAAAAGCAGTCCTCAGAGGGTTTCTTTACATCAGTATAGCCTCTCTTACAGCCCTGATGAGCGATCTGAGTGGTTTCAAGGAATTCAGTGAAATCAGTCAGGTGGGCATTACCATCATAATTATTAATTTTATTTTGCAAGGATTTATAGCGTGGCGGGCTTATATTGATCAAAGTCTTACCGATGCCCGAAAAGAAGAACAGGAAAAGGTTGATTCTCAGAAAATAGAAGATAAGTAAAGGTATGCCCACCAACATTGTCACCGCAGTTCTTTCCGCTATCAGCGCAGTGTTCAGTGCCATCAATAATGTGTTTGGAGCAAAGAACACGGCAGAAATGAAGGAACGGCAAACCCACCAAAAAGAGGTGGATCATCAATCCAAAGTGGAACAAGCAATAAAGGACAAAGATGTTAAAAAGATTCGCGATATGCTTTCTGAGTAGTCTTTTGATTGTGGGTTGTAGCACGGTCACACCCGACAAGGTTAAGGATGAGATTGCCAGCTATGATGCCAGTACACCCACGGGCTATGACGTGCAGAACAGCGGTTTTATTGGATTCATGGATGATGGCAAAGGCATTCTGACACCGTTTGGAGTTTTGCGTTATAATACCCTGATCAAGGCATATAAGCTTAAATTTAAAAGCTATAAAGGGGTAGAACTGAACGAAAACAGTGGTGTCACTGAATTTACCGACAAAGCCGGAAACAAGCTGTTTATTATTGATCAACAACATTTGGTTTACTATGCAGTTCTGAATAGTTGGAAAAAAGAGGGTAAGCCTGCTGATAGCATTGTTGATAAGGTAATTGACAAAGTTAATTGAAGTTTTTGGCATTTAACTGGCCAAAAAATATTAAATATATAAAATGAAAAGCTTTGCCAATTTATTTGCAAAATATCTTACAGAACAACCCGCACCGGCCGCTCCACCGAAGGAAAAGCCCGATATAAAGCCTGATACTGAAAAGCCCAGCACCGAACCCAAAAGCCCGCCTCGACGCAATCCGCTGGAACCTCGTCCTGGTTTTAAACCTCGTCCCAAAGCTCTTGTACCCAAGGGCGAGGAAAGTGAAGAGGAAAACGAGGAAGGCAAAGCATCCAAACGCAATCCGGACGTTAATTTGTTTTTTAAATACCGCCAAAAGCTTGGACGTAAATGAAGAATTTTCGGGAAGCTATTGAAACGGGAGAACAAGAAGATTTTATTGATCCGGAAAAGCGTAAACAACTGGAAGCAGGCACCGAGGAAATATTGGGCGCACTTCCGGAAAAAGCTCAGGATTATTATGAGTTGATTGTTTCCGAAGCATATCAAAAACTATTGGATCGTATTCAGCATTACACCAAAGCCCCTGTAACCCAACAAAACTTTCCTCAATTAGTTGCCAGTGTGTTTGGTGCATTCAATAAAATTAGCGAGGTGGAAAGCGCCAACAAAGCCAAACTGGAAAAAATGGCCGTGGATGTGGTGCTTAGTCTTCCCGAGTTTGAATACATCAAGAAGCTGATAGAAAACAAACGGCTCAAGATAGTTGCCAAGCTGGGCACACCCGACCTTAAAAATGCAGTAACTCAATCTGAACAGGAAGCACAGGATAAGCTGCTTCCGGACGTGGAAGGTCTTTCTGATTTGGAAGAACTGAATCAGATCGTGGCAGAAAATCTTTTTGATGATACTGAAACCAAACTGCGCCGTCGTTTGGCCAACACACTCACACAGGGAAACGCAGTCAGCAAGCTTTATCTTTTCAATCTGGTCAAAAGCCAACTAGATGAAATTGACAAAAGTCTAATTTACAATTATGGACTGGTCACAACCGTGGCCCAGCTTTTCTATTTTGTTGCACCTCCAATTAAAAACTTTACCATGCCCATGATTGAAGCGGCAGCACAAGGCAGCGAAGAAGTGGTTCCAGAAGGTGACACCTATACCATTAAAGCTCTTGCCAAAACATTTCCTTATCTGGTCCATGAAATTGTTAAAGGGATATATGATTATCTGGGAATCGATCCAGACAAGAGCGTTCCAGAAGCAGCCGTGGAACGCAAACTGAAGAAGGATGTGATTGAGCAGGAAGTTACTGATGTGATAGCCGGACCGGAATTGTGGAACAAGATTTTTGAATTGGTCAGCACCGAGGACCAAAAGTATCTACCATTCATTTATCAATATGTTTTGGCCCTTCCCATAGAAGATGTGAAAAAAGTGTTTAAAGGAGATAAAGAAGGGGAACGCATCATTCAAGGTTTGGTCATGAAGGCAAAAAGAACAGCATCGGAAGCTGAACAATAGTAAATATAATAAGTAAATGAACAAAGACAGCCATCTTATTTTTGAAGCTTATGTGAGTCGCCAACTGGCTGCCTCAGATTTTGAAAAGAATATAAACGTTGATTTTAGCAAAATTCCAGTGGGTGTTCAGAAGTTCTATCGCAGTTTTATAAAATATGTTCCGGACGAAATTCCCGGTCGGGAATCACTACAGGACATAGCTAATTCAATTCAAAATTACCGGGAAGATGCTCAAACCAAACAACTTCCGGATATGCCTGCTGGCAAGAACGAAAAATTAATACTTAATGATCTGGTTAACTTTGGAATTCTGACGAAAAAACAGTCAGAAGCAGGGGAAACAAATGAACCCAAAAACTTGGAAACGTTGGATATTGATGATGATTCAGACATACAGATAAACGTGGCTCGGGAACTTGGGTTTAATCCGGGCGAAATGCAGTAATTAGATTTTATTTTATAAGTTTAGAAAAGCTTTGTCTTTCATCTTAAACTCAAAGTCCACATCAATATCTTCCACACCATAGGTATCGGGGATGCTTTTCACATAATCGGCATGGGCACGGGGATTTTTACCTTCCCGGCTTTCGCTGTAATGAAATAAAGGGCGATAACCCTGCCAAGTGTCCCGACAAAGACTGAAAGCGTCTTTTTCGATAAAATCATCGGGATGGCATTTGTGGTGCAGGTAATCAAACGTGATGGGGGCCAGCATGCGCGGATAAAGACTGTTTAACAATTTGCGCACACTCCAACATTTGTTTTTGTCGTCATTTTCGATCACAAGACGCTTGCGGGTATCGTCTGTGAGAAGTCCAAGATTGTCGGTGAAGCGTTTGGCAATATCATCAAAGTTACCCCGACTGTTGTTGATGTGAATGTTGATGGGACTGTTGTAGTCAAGAGGACAACCCAACTGAGTCAGGAACCATCCAGTAAAGTTCAGTTCATTAACAGTGCGGTGCAATGCATCTTTGTTCTCGGTGGCCAATACATTAAACTCACTGGGATGCGATGAAAGACGAACCGGATGCTCCTTGAGATAATCCCGGGTGTTTAGTATGGTGTCGGATATTTGTTTGTAATTGGGCAGATCTTCCAATCGCACTTTGGCTTTGTCATAGGTAATGAGCGGAAACAAATCACTGCTGAGACGATAGGTATAGCCTTTATCGTGGCAAAACCGGATGGCTTCAGCTGTGACCAGCATGTTGTTGTGTATGCGATTGCCCAGTTCCTCCAGGGCTTCTTTTCGTTTCATGCTGCCGAACTTTTTATATGTCATGGTCTTGAACTTAAGGGACGGGTCCCGGTCTTGAAGACTCAATACAATGCAGCAAATGCCTCGGCGCATGGTTTTTTTATAAGGGGAAAGGATAAACTGTCAACTACTTTCCAATGCCCCGGCGATGCAACAGTTCTATCTGGGGCTTGAAATTGGATACCCTTTTTTTTTCATAATCCTCAATCTGTTTCTTCTTTTTTAGTTTATATTCACTTATGAAATCTGTCATTTCTTTTTTTGTATCAAAAACATAGCGACGACCCAGATCGTCATAATACACATAACCAACTCCCATGATGAAATCTGTTTTGTTGGTTATCATTTTAATTTTATAATAAATTTCACAAATCGTTCTATATAATCATCTGACCATAATACTAATTTTAACAAAAATTTTTGTATCATATTATTATTTACAAATATATTGACTAAAAGATAGGGCGGCTATAAATGAAACATGGTCGAAGAAAGCAAAAAATACACCATTTCGATTATTAATGGAGCCTTGGGAGGACGTACCGGCAATACGTTTAATCTTGTCAAAAAACTCAAGAAGACCATAAACAAAATAGACCCTGCCATCAAAGTGCGCATCATTCATTTGGCTCCTCAATTCAATTGGCCCCATGTGCGAAAATATCTGCGAACCAGCAACGCCATTTTGGTTTGCAGCGGAACCTATTGGCAAAGCTGGGGCAGTCCACTCCAGCTTCTTTTTGAGAAGATGACCGAGGTGGAGGGCAAGAAACATGTGTTGGGAAAACCGGCCGGAGCAATCGTGACCATGCATTCCGTGGGCGGTCAGGAAGTGGCCAGCCGCATTCAGGGTGTGCTATGCAGTTTGGGTTGTGTGCTTCCTCCATTCAGTGGCTTTGCGTACAGCTACGCAGATCACGTGGCGCACCGAAGCCGTTATCACGGAAAAAAACTCATGGACGATGTTTGGCACATTGAGGATACATATGCCTTGGTATATAATGTAATTGAATGCATGAAAGGTACTTGCAAATGGAAAGTGTGGGATTTCCTGGATACAGATGCTTATGATCCCACGACCATATGGCTCAAATAAAAATAATGTTGACAACATATTCATTTCATATAAGTAAAAACAAGGAGAACAACCATGGGATTATTTGATTATGTAAAGGTAAAGAAAAAGCTTCCCACGGATGCTTTGATAAAGAAATTCTTGGGAGCGGACTTTGATCCAAGAAAATTGGAATTTCAAACCAAGGATCTGGACAATGCCATGCTCACCTATGAAATTCGGGAAAATGGTGATGTTTATCTGGAACATGTTGAATATCGGGAAAGCACTCCCGAGGAAAAGCTTGAGAATAAAAAGAGATTCAAGGGATGGGGTGCTTGGAGTCTAAAAGTAAAAAATCGTCGGTGGGTTAAAACCAGCATCACCAATGACATTCATTTCTATTCCTATGACCTAAACAAACAGGATGATCGTTATTATGCCTTGGATTACAAAGCACACGTTGTGAAAGGAAAGGTAAAGAGCATCAAGCTGGAAAAGAGTGAACGGGAAAGTGACCAAGAACATTCCAGTCGAGTTGAAATGGACAAGAAGCTTGCGGAACAGATGCGTCTTCACCAGAAGAAGACCAGCCGTATTTCATATAAAATCATTAATGTTGTGTACAACAAACCCGTTAAATTTTTGTTGCGGAAGTTTTATCGAGTTAGTCAAAGCGTTCCCAACTGGATTTTCAAGCTGGAACAAAAGATTTTATATTAATTTTCCGTGAATTTGAAACGGGAAAAGATCCTGGAACGGATCACCAAGCTGGAAAAAGAAGTGGAGGAACTGAAAGATGTGGTAAAACTTCTTTACTATATTGGTCACCCTCATAAATTTACAAAAACTGATTGCAAAGGAGTTTTTTTAAAGAAAACAGCTAAATAATAGTATAAGCAACCTTGATGGTGATGGGAAAGGGGATGATATGCCAGCAGAAACAATACTGAAAAATTCTGAGCTTTACCGTCTTTTTTTGATGGAGCGAGATGAAATTTTAAAAAATAAATGGTACATGAGTGAACGGGCCGGGTACGACGTGGGATTTGAACGGGCACTTTTGGACTGGGTTTGTCATCACCGAAACGAATACGTAAAGCATTTGACAAATAAATAAACCTGTTATGATAGGGAGGTGAAACTCACCCGACAGGAACTGCAAACAATACGGTTTGGTTTGGGCATTGCCCAAGCATGGCAAGATCAAAAGATAGAAAAAGGTGAAGGTAGTTGCATACCAAAGAGTTATCTATGGGATGTGATGGGTAAAATAGATGATCATCTGAACTATAGTGACATGGGATGGTTTTGGAAAATGAAACGGTTGATAAAGAAAGGGTTGAAACTAAAATAAATATATGAATATGAAATTTGATGAATTGTCAAACCTTGTAAATGAAGGAATTGGAGAAGATGCTGCTGAGAAATTTAAGGAAACCTTTGCCGGAGATACCGCGCCGGAATTTATAAGTTTCCGTTATAAAAATAAACAAGGAGAAATTGCTGATCGCGTTGTCAACATAGGTTTGGGGTATCAACAAATGCAGGAGAAAAATACGCAAAAATTGGAAAAAGCTAAAACAAATATCGAAGAATTGAAAAATGAGCTTCGCCCGATTCTTCAGAAAAAAGCAGAATCCACCGGAGGTCTTTTCAACAATCAACCAGTGGATGCCATCATAGATGCATTACCTGCGATTTTACAAAAAGCGGAAGATTTTGCCAGTCAAGCTATGAATAGGGCTGCACAAGATATTCAAGCAGCACAGGGTTCTGGATATGAACCTGTTTTGGATGCCCAAGGAAATCCGGTCAAAGGTATACGATACAATCCCAGCACAGGTTGTTTTTATATATTTGCACTGGAGGTAAGCAAAAAGGTAATTGGAGACAAAGTTGTACAATCCACAAAATCAAAAACGCCAGTGACTGCAGGTGAAAGATATGTTCGGTCTTACTTGAAATTGCTTTTCCCAAAGAATTACAAAATAGCCAAGAGCAAGATCAAAGCAGTCAAAGCAAGAGGCAACACGATTGAACTTGAGGGTGAATTTGATAATTGCGACGATTGATATTGACAACATAAACAATTCCTTTACTATCGACCCATGTTCATGAAAGGACAAAGGGTGGTCTGCATCAATGATGAGTTTGAAGCGTGGGCACATAAACTGTATGCGGAATTGCCCAAGAAAGACCGTACCTACATTGTGCGGGATGTTTATATCGGCAAACAGGATCTTAAAGACAAGGACGGAGGTAGCGTAGGCATTACCCTGAAAGAGATACGCAATCCCGTTGACCCCACCTGCAAAAGCGGACCCCAGGAACTGGGTTTCAACAGTGAACGTTTTGCTCCGCTTGACGAGATAGAAGATAGCATGGAGAATGTTGAGGAACTGGTGGAGGCATTATGAAACAAAACCTGCAAAATAAATTATATAAATTTTTTCCCAAGATTTTTGCTCAAAAAGATCTGCCCAAGGAACAAACCTGCATGTGCTGGGGAATTGAGTGTCCGGATGAATGGTATGATCCATTATATAACCTTTGCGAAACCATACAGGAATATGTGGATTTTTATCAAAAACCCCAAATACAGGCTGTGCAGGTCAAAAGCAAATTTGGAAAACTTTGTTTTTATACCAATTATCAGGATCCTTATGTTCAAGGAGCCATTGCTGTCACCCAGCAAAACATAAAACAAAAAGAAACAATCCCGGTACCAGCTAATTATTTGTTGGGCGAAAAAGAAATAAAAGAACTTCGCAAAGGTAAAAAGAAACTGAGCAAGTTTGCGCTGAAAGAACTGAGAAAAAAAATATGAGAACCTGGAAAGCAACATTTTTGGTCATGTTCACCATGAGTCTTTTCACCTATCTGACATTTTTGAAAGAAAATCCAATTAGTTGTTGGTGGTGGGTATTGGGTGTTTTCTTTATTCTGCAGATCTATCTGCATGATGCGGTGGAGGATTATAACGAGGAGGAAAAGGGGGATGAGTGATCTGCACAATCTTTTAATTGAACGGGTGACCCGATTGGAATCAGATTATCAACCGTTTGGAAAAGTGGAACGTTGGGAAAAAGAGGATGAAGAGTACCCGGATTGTTCCATGGGTTGTAAACATTATAAAACTCTTTCAGGAGAGTTAGGAGCAGACTGGGGTGTGTGTGTCAATCCCAATTCAAGACGTTTCGCATTTTTGACATTCGAACATCAGGCAGGCAAAGACTGTTTTGAAAAGTGATTATTTGTTTTCCAGGATATCGTCTATGCCATCACTGTCTTTGTCGTTGAACTGACTGGGATCCCGCACAAAAACTTCTTTTGCTTCCAGAAACTTCTTGGTGTCTTCATAGTCTGGATCGTTGGTGTAAAAGTTTACATTTTCATTTTTTTCCGAAAAAATCATCCGGAACAGAACCAAACCGACAGAAACAAACAAACTTAAACCCAGAAACAAATACAACCAGAACATATTAATATTTATTTGTTTCCTTTACCATAGCTGCTTTTTCCACTGATACCTCCGAGTTTCTTGAGGGCTTCCGCCGCTTTTGTTCCCCGGGGTTGCACACCATGAATAAGCAGAGCAAAAGGTTCATCCTTTTCATATGCCATGGAATCATCGTGATCTATGGTTAGTCCCCGTTCCCGACCCAGCTTTTCCTGCCAGTATTTGGGCAAAAGGTAATCCCGAGCCTGATCCTCACTAAACACAACAACAGAGTATTTTAGGTTATTGTCCAGAATCTGTTTGTCATACTTGCTTCCCATCGAGGCGGTAAGAATCAGGTTAGGGGGTATTTGGTCTTTCAATGCCAACCAATAAGGAATACTTTTGGTGTAGGCATAAAACTTTATATCAGGCATGTTTTCCGCTGCTTTTATCCACGCTTGAAGATACTGCATGTTGAAAAAATCCCCGCTGACATGAATGCGAAACATCTTTTGATTGCGGGGCACCCCCGCCTGAACACTTTTGGTTATCAGATCGGCCATTTCATCTGCGGTTCCTTTGGAAAGAAGCAGATCAAAATTGTTGTGGCGTTGCTGCCGGGTTGCTTTATAAATGGCTTCTTGTGAGGCAGCAAAGCATCTGTATTCCTCATCCCCCTTTTCTCCCTCTTTGATTTTGCCGGTTTCCGGATCTGCCTTGCTCAAGCATTTGTCGGCAAAAGGACAGGTATATCCGGCCGGTAGATTCAGGTTGTAAAAAGGTATTTTGTTGTTGGGCTTGGATATGCTTAAAAGAGTGCAATCCCGGTCTGAAGGAAAGCTTTCCTCATTCAATACCAAGTAATTATTATATAATATTTGTTCAAACCTCACGTATTATTTAGTTTTTTTGTAAATAATTAGACGTGCGATATTTGTTATTGATGATGGCTTTCAGCTGTTGTCTACTTGCCCAACCCCACCCGCTTTACGATTGGAAAGTGACAAGGGTATTGGACGGGGACACAGTGGAGGTGCAAGTGGACTTTCTGCCCCGGGAATTGGGAGATCGGCTGCTTGTGCGCATATGGGGTGTGGACACACCCGAAAAGGGGTGGCGAGCCAAAAGTGAAGGGGAACGGCAAAAGGGATTGCTTGCATCCATGTACACCAAAGAATTGTTGCAAAATGCTAAAGTTGTGAAAATAAGCATCATAACCTGGGACAAATATGGTGGACGGATATTGGGGGATATACTGATTGATGGAGAGAGTTTAAGGGAATCTCTGTTAAAAAATGGGTATGCTCGTGAGTATTATGGAGATAAGAAGCAAAATTGGGACTAATTTTTTATAAATAATTGTGTGGAAAAAAAGAAAAATAAAAAGGTAAATCATCTCAA
>Ga0194133_10001027_pt1 | contig 52720 bp, 56 predicted proteins | sample TA2KigOf40mmetaG_FD_155448 | JGI IMG/M metagenome (GOLD analysis project Ga0194133, IMG submission 155448) | Freshwater microbial communities from Lake Tanganyika, Tanzania - TA2015055 Kigoma Offshore 40m | ecosystem: Environmental > Aquatic > Freshwater > Lake | place: Tanzania: Lake...
ACAGTTGGTGGGGGACATACAGTTGGAGGTGGTATCGCTGGACATACAGTTGGAGGCGGTATCGCTGGACATACAGTTGGAGGCGGTATCGCTGGACATACAGTTGGAGGCGGTATCGCTGGACATATAGTTGGAGGTGGTATTGCTGGGCAAATAGTTGGAGGTGGTATCGCTGGACAAGCAGGTGCGGGAGGGCAAGATGGAGCATAATAAGGAGCAGGGGATGGGGTATAATAAGGAGCAGGTGAAGGGGTAAAATAAGGAGCAGGTGAAGGGGCAAAATAAGGAGCAGGTGACGGAGCATAATAAGGAGCAGGTGCAGGTGATTGTGTAGTTCCCTTTGACTCCAAATAAGCATTCCATATTTCATTAAGTAAAGCTAATTTCCTTTCTCTATTTTCGTCATACACTTGACTAGTAGGATTAATTATTTCATTAATTGAATTCTTAGCTCTTTGAAGTGATTGATCGCTTGTACCTAATACTCCTTTAGGTGCAACATTCTCTCTTAGTGCATCTTGAGCAAATAATTGAGCCTTAATTTTAATAGAGTTGGTTGGTAATCCTAAATAACTTGCAAAAATAGATAGAGCAACATCATCTGGTGTATTATTTCCTACCATCGATATTATTTGCTTAGCACCATAAATAGTAAGTTGATCTAAAAATTGTTCTCTCGTTATTTGCGGTGCTCCTGAAGCAGGTGCAGTAGATGAAGGAGCCATCATAGAAGGAGACGGTGGAGACGAGAATGAAGGTTTATTTTTATCAAAATATTTATTATATAATACCTTGATATCATTACTTATCTGTAGAGCGTCCCTTATTTTGGCAGGATTAGTTGTCCAATTAAATTGAGCATAAATATCATCAAGATTATTTTGAATATCATTTACATCTAAACCAATCGAACGTGCAAAATCTCTATCAGTAATTGTTGAATTTCCATTATTAGTAATGTCACTCCATCTTTTTCCAGCCCAAGGTGAAATTAATGTGAAGAATTCATTTACAGTGTAGCTTGGTATTGCCATCGCAGGTGAAGCTGCAGTTGATAATGTTGGAGTTGGAGATGTAGTTGTTGAAGGTGAAGGTCCAGATTTGTTTTTTAAATATTTATTCCATAATGCGTCAATATCTACTTGAGATTGCGCATCTCTTAAACTAGCAGATACCGATCCATTTTCTTCAGTGAAAACTATTCCATAATAGATTTGATTAAGAATTGATTGGACTTGGCTTAGTGGCAACCCTAAAACATCTGCAAACTTTTTATCAATTGGTACTAAGGATCTACTATATTTCTTGTAAGTATATCTAGGAGACATCCATTTATTAAACTCTCCAAAATATTGGTTGTATGTCAACTCTGTTGGACTGGGAGTAGGTGTTGTTGCATCAAATGGATTCTTGTTATCAACATATTTATAATATAAAGTAAAAGTATCAGTATCAAATTTTGGTCTATCTTTAACGGTGATTGGATTAGTCGTCCAGTCAATTCCATTATATATTTTATCAAGAAGAGGTTGGATTTGAGTTAAATTTAATCCAAGTAATGTTGCAAAACTTTCATCTGATGTTGAAGAGAATCCAGTTTTTGTTACTTCACTATATCTATTACCCAACCATTTATTTAATTCCCCACCAAACTTGTCAATTGATAAGATAGAAACTTGAGAAGGAGCAGGAGATGGAATTGATGAGGGAGCCGGCGATGGAGCAATGTAAGGAGCTGGTGATAGAATTGATGAAGGAGCTGGCGATGGAGCAATATAAGGAGCAGGTGATGGAATTGGAGCTTGTGCTTGTTCAGGTGCAAGAGGAGTTGATCTATAAAAATCAGCGATTTGCTGCAATAATATTCTACCAAAAGGTAAATTGCCATTCAAAATCGATAATATTTCCTCAGGACTTTTTGAGATATATCTACTTTTATTAAAAGTACCATCTGGTTTAGGACCTCTTTCTCCTACCCCAGCTCCTGGTGCAGGATTTAATATTGTTGTATCTGCGAACATTAACATTCCAAATTCATCTAACTTAAGAAATAATGGCTGCCTTTCACCCACAGGAACATTTAAATATCTAGCGATATCATCCATAGAATCTCTTAGTTTTCTATAACCTCCTGGTTGATAGCTATCTATTGAAGTATTCATACCTTCCTGGGTTACCTCTTCATTCGAAATTAATACTAAAAATGGTACTAGCTTTTCTTTTAGTGTGTTCATGTTGAAAGAAGTTGATTGAAATCTTTCATACTTGTATTTATTATCTCTATTAATGAACCAAACCACCAAAATAAAAACAACAATTATAAGTAATCCTATTAAAAACCATTTCAAGTCTATTTTTCCCAATCCAATCGATCCTTTGAGAGATGTAGCAGAACTCGTAAATCGACTGGTCATGTTTGCTATTTTAGACATTATAAATTAAATCAAGATATTTTTTTTGAGAATAATCTAAACAAATGAGAATTTTTTAATGATTGGAGGCTCCTTACTTATTTTGGTTGTTTTCTTCTTTTCTTTTGAACCATCATCATCGTCAATTTCATTAGGATTCCAAGAGTCAATTTTAGTTACTGTGTTTCCATCCCTACTAGCACGATAAGTATCAATTACATAATTCTTTTTTTTATAGAAGGTATATCTCTTATCAGCTTGTCTAGAAAACATTGAAAAATCATCAACTATATCAATTACCAAAGGAGTATTTTTAGCAATCAATCCAACTTTTGGGCGTATTCTTCCAACTGCCTGTTCAATATCAGTCTTAGGAGTTCCCAATATAATAGTGTCTATCGTTGAAATATCTAAGCCCTCAGCAGCCATTTGAAAAGTAGCTAAAATAACTTGCTTTTTCGCACTTTCTTCTAAACTAGCTTGCTTCATTCCTCCAATGTAATACCCATTCGTTATAGATTTTTCATTTAGCATATTTTCCAAATCTTTCAACATCTCTTTTCTATCTGACAATATCAAGATTTGTCTTTCACTTTCAATACATTCTACAACTTTTTTGATAATAAACTCCGTTCTTGGAATGTAAAATGCGATATTGTTAATCATTCCAGCGGAATTCAATTTTCCATAATATCCTGTTAATTCTTGTGCATACACTAAATCACCACAATCATAAATATATCTTTCAACTGTGGAATTGGAAGCACTCTTTCCTTTTCTCATAAAAAGAATATCTCCAATAAACCATTTGAGAACTTTAGTTAATCCATCTTTACGATTGGGTGTTGCACTTAATCCCAACATATATGGACAATTGATTTTAGCTAAGGCTTTCGAAAATTCTCTACTTGGGCATCTATGTGATTCGTCCAAAATAACAAATCCAAAACTGTCAAATAAATCCAATGGATAATCTTTCATCGAAATACTTTGAATCATTCCAATCACAATATCTTTATTTTCAATGTCAATTATTTTTCCTTGAATTCGCCCTACTCTAGCACCTGGTAAAAACGCGGGTGAACCATCACTTCCAGATATTCTTTCAATCCATTGATTCAATAAAAACTCCTTATGTACTAAAACAAATGTCTTCTTTTTCATACGACTAATTAAATAGCAAGCGCATGCAGTTTTTCCCTCACCACAAGGTAATGACAATATACCTCCTCCAATAGTTGAAAATCCTTTCAAACATGCATCGATTGGTTCAATTTGATGCTGCCTTAAATTGCCAGAGAATTCTAAATTAATATCATCACCAGGTGGAACTCTTATTTCATCTGCTGGACCAAACTTTTCTATTCCAAAATATTTAGGAATATACAATTTTTGAGAATTTTCACTATAAACTGGAAATGGATCCTCTGATTCTCCATAATCTCCAGCAGTGAAGGGTGTCACAGTCAATTCTTGTTTAATACTATTTATTATTGCAGGGGACCATTCTTTTTTAATAAGAATATAGCCTCTTTTTCCAATATAACTTTTCATAATTTAGTTTAGATATGTAATAATTTTTAAATCAAAAAATTTCAATTTTATTGGTAAATAAAAATATCATCATTTAATATAATATGAATGCGACTCGTAGTTTAGCAAGAAAAGGTGCAAGTGTAGTAAAATATACATATGAAAAAAGTAAGGCTTCATTTCAATCAAACATGATTCAGGGTGTTGCTATAGTTGCTCTTATTCTTTATTCAGCTATTTTATTAAGATATTTACCATTAAAGTTTCTCACATTTTTTGAACACATCTCTGTAAAAATAGTGGTTTTAGTAATTATTGCATTTGTTGGATTATATAGTCCAGCTGTCGCTCTATTCATTGCCATTGCATTAATTAGCACTTTACAAATGGCTCAAAAGAAGAAATTGATTGGAGAGATTGGAGGTGCAAAAATGAGAGAGAATATTGAAGATAACTTACAATCATTTAGTGATGATATGATGGATGATATTCTACCATCTCCTTCTTTCGCTCCATCACTATCACCATCACCATCCCCCTCTGATTACTATATTAATAATGACTATTCCTCATCCTCATCCTCAGCCCCATCAATGGCTGTAGAGAGTTTGGCTATGGGTAATGTTGTAGAATCAATGTCTAATAATAACTCACCATTGGATTTTGGTCAACAATATTTGGACCCCGAGGTTATGCAAAAGCAACGCCAAGAGCCAGTTATGGAAGCTCCTAAAATTAAACAAGCTCCCTCTGCTCCAAGTGACGAGTACTTACCAGCAAAGGAAGCACCAAGAGAGAGCAAAGGATTACCCCAGGGATACAATGAGAATGCTCCCTGCTTGCCTTGCGGTGGAGGACAAAATAATAATGCTTTAAATAGCCAGTGCGGTTATGTACAAACTTGGGAAAATCAATTCTCGGCTCAGGGATTAGGAATGGATATCACTGGATATCAAAACTCTGTTGGATACCCCGTTTAAATAATAATTATTTTATGCTTAGCTATAAAATAATTTAAGATCTAAAATTTTTTAGTTGCAGCAACATCAACTAATGCATCAAATTGTCTTCTATTTAGGATTGCTTTTTGCTGCATTGCTACTGGTTTTAATATTTGTAAGTTAGGATTGCTTGGAAATTTATCAGAGAGTTTTATAATGGAATTTTTAACTTTATTTGTTAGAATGTACTCTCTTATTTTACTCAAGTCCATTTTCTTAGATAAATTAGCTGCTTGTGGTAAACTTGAAATACTCACACTATTTTGAGAAGAAGTACTTGGAGTTGCTCCATAATAGTTTTGACTATACAATTTATTTAAATTAACATTGCTTGCACTTGCTATTCCACCTCTCGTTTTGAAATAATTATACATTATTATCACAAGTGATATGAAAAAGATAATACAACCAACTAACATAAATACCCAATATGTGTTATTCGCTTTATCTTCTTTTGGAGTATCGCTATCAATTTCTGCCAATGATTTAGCTGCATATCCAATGCTTAAACTAAAAAATAAAGTGACAAGTAAATTAGTAATAATACCAAAGATCAACCATCCTTTTTTACTAGCCATATTCCAAAATAATGAACTAAAAAACTTTTTCATAGTCGATCCTTCAATTTTATCCAATCCAAACAATAAATATAACGCTGCAAAAATAATTCCAACGAATAATATATTTCCAACCAAACTAAAAATTATTTGAATTATAATACTTGTTCTTGCTTCTTCTATTACAATACCTGCTTTCCCAACTTTAACGCTTGTACCTGCAACTCCCTCTTCAGAAAAACAAATTTCCTCAACAGCTGGTATTTGCATTCTTGGAATATCAAATTCCTCTTCCTGTCTAGCTGCTCTTCTAATTCTTCTACTAGCTCCTCCAGAAGCAGCCTGTCCCACGCTTGGTTGAACCACATTTGATGGAACTTGATTGCAACTAGTATCACAAACTAATCCATCATCTACTCCCATTGGTTGAGTAGCTTCATTATAAAATATTAAGTAATTTGCAGGATTTCTTGGTGGATTAAGATTATATTCTTCATTTATCTTTGCATATTTTCCAGCTCCCAAAACTCGAGTAACTAAATTATTAAAAAATATGAGTGGAACATCAACAATTTGTTGCATTAAAATGTATTGGATGTTCGAAGACTCTACTAAACTTTGATAAAATGTTTTTTTAGCTGGAATTAATGACCCAACATTAAATTTACTCAAGTTACTAAGGTTTTGATATAATCCTGGGCTCAAAGGTATAGTTGGAGCCAATGTTTCCATCAATCGATATCCATTTGTTTTTACTTCATTACCTGTATTATTAACTTGACCAATAACTGATACTACTAACATAAGATTGGGATAACTACTATTCACATAAGTAAAATAATATTGAATCGTTCTATTTAAAATATCTGTTACCGCCTTATCTTTTGCTGGTAATCCAAATAAAATTTCCTTCAAAAAAAATTTAATTTCTTCTTGTCCATTTATATCAGATCCATTCCATTCAATATAATTTTTTTGGTTATTTGGGGGAGATAATATCGCATATGTTCCTGTATTTTCAAATCTACAATTACTAATATCTTCAAATTTAAATGTGAGATTACATCCTGTTTGACAAAATTGTATTGGTTGAGTGTTGGATTGTGGATTATCTTGTGGACTAGGTGGTAAGTAATTTATTCTTGGTAACTTATCAATTTCATTATTTCTTTTATCTTCTAAATTATAATTTGACATAATTTACTACATTCTATAGAGAAATTATTCATAGATTTTTTCTCTCTTAAAATTAGTTTAATGCAATTATATCAATTTATTATATTTATTATAATTTTTGTTATTTTACTAACAGTTTTTGGGTTCAGATTACTAAAAATAGCAGAAGAAAACCTTAAAAAATTAAAAATTAATGATTCTCCTAAATCATCAAATAATATTGTTGAAAATTTTAATTCATATCCAGATGCTAAATTAAATGCGGATGTAACCCTACCAGATGAATTCAAATATAAAAAAGCACCCAATCAATACCCAGATGTGGACATACAAATGTCTAAACCCTTACCAGGTGATGATATGGAATATTTAGATAAAGATAAAATATATATCAATCCATTTTTTCCTGATGAAAATCCAAAGGAAAAACCCAATCAAAATTACGCTAATCCAGAAGATATGACTTCTACAGAGAGAAATGCATTTAAATACGGTTATCCCAATGGAATGACGATGCAGGATTATGTAAATTGGTTATATCTTTTTAGACTTACTCCAGATCTCTTAAATTTAGATCATAACGCAAATTATCAAAAATTAATAAAAAATGTTCCAATCAAATACGAAAAAGGGAAAACTCCACCTCCAGCTAAGAGAATGCCTCCATTAAATGGTGAAGATTATTTTCTTTATATGTACACCCAAAATCCAACGAGACCAGATCCACTATTCACTCAAACAATACATGAAGATGTTCGAGTAGCATCTGTATTGGGAGATCCTTCCAATGGAATAATTCCATATAATTATGCCCAATTTCCAGATTTTTCTCAAACCTTTAATACGATGGGTATTTCTCAAAATGTTTATAATAATGAACTTGCAGAAAAAACAGACCCATATTTTCTACAAAAATTTATTGGTCCTGTTATGACTGTTAAAGAGCCGAAACTCTCGGATATGTAGGGATGTTGGATTCATTTACAGTAACCCTAAAATAATAATCTTCTCCTTCTATTTTAACTTGATCATTCGTTCCCAATTCCCTAAAAATATTGGGAATTATTACATTTTGCTTATTTCCATCGTCATCAATAGTAAAATAGCGATATCTGGCATATCTATTCCTTGGATTAATCTTTAATAGGAAAAGAGGTCTATAATTATTATCTTTATAGTCCGCCATTATTTTATATAAATAACCAACTTGTTCATATGGTGGATGCGGTCCAATGTGTCCATTTCTTGGTGCTATATTTTTATTACTAATATCCAATGGAGGTAAAATATTTCCAATAATTTCTTGACTACCACCATAGCAAGGTTCTCTTCTTGATCCACAGCCAACAACGTCTGCTGGCAATGTCACATTTGGAAATTTTCCAACATCATAATCTGATTGACCACCATAAGGATAGATTCTTTGGAGCCTATACATCTGTGGAACATCATCTGCTTCGTACATAAGAGGTGGAGAATTTTCTATATCACTAACATTGATTCTTTTTTGAACATCTTTTTTATTTTGACTTCCTTGAAAATTTTCTAAATGTTTTTTATTATTGCAAATAAATATTATAAATAAAATAACAATCACTAAAACTAATAAAATTATATCTTTCATTAGTTTTTATAAGAAAATTTATTTGCAACATAAATAACAAGAATCACTCATACTCGGTGACTCAATGCGTATTTGTGGTGTTTCGTGAAATCCTTCGCCTGCACTAATTATCTTAATCTCACTCAATGAACCATTATCAACTATTCCCTTTAAGACTGCACCTTTTCCTCCTCCACCAACAACATTTATTTTTGGACTAGTTCCTAACCCAGATCCCTTGTTAATCAAATAAACTCCACTAATTTTACCACTTGATATTGTGCAAATAGCTTTTGGTAATACTTCTGTTCCAGGAGAATCGCATTTCATTCTCATTCCTTCAGGAAATCCAATACTTGCTCCAGAGAAATTTGGATAACTGGGATGACATTTATCTGATGCTAAAAATTTGCACTTCATTTTATCCCTTACATTTTGCCCTTGGGGTGAAGACATAACTTTTGGTCCTGGTGCACCAAGTTGCCCTCCTAATGCTGTAATTTGACTCATGTGATCCTGTAAAAGTTCTTGTGGCACAGTTGGTTGATTATTATCTTTTATTTTCGATTGCATTTTTTGAATTGGAACGTCAACATCTTTTTTGAATTTACTAAGATCTCCTCCTTTTAAATCATTCAAAGTTTTTTCCAATTCCAATTCTGGATTTTTTGTATAATTGGGAAGTAGAGGTAATTTTGAACTTACATCATCTTTAACAACTGGAAGATTATCTACAATTTGAGGATCCAATTCATTGTCAAAATTCATATTTGGAGGATCAGAAGTTCCTTGATTGTAATTTAAGGTAGATAACTCTGGAGGTGATCCTTTTGATTGGATTACATTTACTGTTTCTTTCTCGGGTTTTTTACCAAAGCTAAATAAATCACTTAATCCAAAAGTTTCGATAACTGGCTTTTTTTTTTCCCGCCCCCAAAATCGTCAAGATCATACATAACCTGTTTTACGGTTTGCTGATTGACATGGATGGGGTCCGATGAAACTAATTTTCCGGTGTTATCATAATGGAAAAATCTTTGGTTAGCGTAATATTTATCATCATAATTTTCCTCACTTAAACAACCGTTTTGAAATCTTTCTCTAGCATTTGATCTCCAACAAAAATATCCAAAAATACAACCAAATAAAATAATTAATCCAATTGCAATTAAAACTATATAAAAAGTAGATGGATTTGATTTTCTAAGCATTCCTTTCTTCATTCTTTATATTATAAATATAAAAAATTTTTATTTCTAAAGCTAATAAAATTAAACTAATTTGATTCCCATGCTTTGTATTGACTCAATTATTTTTTGACCTTTCTTCAATGATGGGGCTAATTTTTCCATATTGCTATGTAATTTTTCAACAGCAGTCGTCAAATCATATAATTGTTTTTGTGCTCTATACGATTGTTTTGAACTCACTGTTGTTTTACCACTTTTTTTTTCCAATTCTTTTTCATCATCATCGCTATCATCATCACTATCCTCAAATTCTCCTGTATTTAATTTACCAAAAAAATCATCATCACTGTTATTGCCACCACTATCACTAGCCATCATCGATATTTTCTTTTCGCCTCCAGGAAGAGATTCTTGCATTGCATTGACTTCTAATGTGTTTGGCTTATCAAAATTATTGGGATCTACTACAGTTTGTTGAATTGTAGGAGGTTCCTCGTTCTTTTTGGCAATGACCTCATCGACTGTCATCGCCATTGATGTAGATTGGGATGATTGACCATTATCATCTACTTTTTTCTCCTCTACTTTTTCTTCCAATTTTTTCTCTCCATTATTTTCTTCAACCTTTTCTTCTATTTTTTCGACATCTTTATTTTCACTATCTTTATTTTCTACTTGAAAGTTCTCAAAAAATGCCTGCCTTAATTCTAGTTGGTCTTGCTTGCTTTTATAGATTAAAAATATAAATAATGTAGCTACAAAAGCGGTTGATAAGAAAAATGAAAACATTATACTTCCACTTAATATCTTTATCAATAAAATTAAAATTACCCAAACTAGAAATAGACTAGCAATTTTTGGGATTGGTACAAAAAAAACAAATAAAATTAGAAATGCTGCTATAGCACCTTGCATTTTCCAAATATTTTTAGAATCCATTTCTAATTTTTATAGAGAATTTAAAATTTAATAAGAAATTTGTTAATGACATAAAATACAATTGCTCCCATTATTCCTAAAGCTAAAGTAGAACCATAAATATGTAAGCTCTCGTTTTGTGAGAATCTTCCAATTTGATTCATTACTAATTTTCGTACCGCAGGTAAACATAAAATGAAAAATAAAACTATAAAAAGTATTGGTGTCTTAATATCTCTCTTGACTTTTTCCATAAAAGTCAATGGTTCCTCTTCTTGATATTGATATTGTTCTTCATAAGCATCATCTTCAAAATGTTCATACTGTGCCTGTTGAGCCTGTTTTGCTTTAATTGCTTTCTGGTTTTGTTTATGAATTTCTTCGTGATTAACTGCAAATTGTTGTTGTTGGTAGGTGTCTTGAGTTTGTTGGTATGCTTGTTGTGATTCCTTATTATCATCATTCATTTTTTGTAATATATTTTGAATAAAAGCTTGGTCTTCATCAGCATTCGGTTGGACCTGTTTTGGTAATGCACTTATAGGTGTTGCTTTAGGGTCTGCCATATTTTTTAATACTTATATTAAAAAATAAATTCATTTACGCAATTTATAATTTTTTACTAGCTTTATTGCGTTTTTCTAGTTTTTTTTGTCTTCTTAAGTATTTCTTTGAATGATAAACAATCCATCCACTGTCTGTATCATCATTCGTCTTGTCATATCTATATAGAGGTACATTTCTTGGATTAGCTATAATAAATTTCTCATCAGTTGGACTCATTTATTTACTTAATTTTTTATTTTTATATTTTAACCGAATTATTTTCACAAATAGCACTATGTGGAATATAAGTATAACATTTTTTTCCACCAGGCTCTCTAAAAGTCTTCCCAACTATATTTCCGGGATTTGGTGCTTTAATCACAATGCAACTTCTGCCTTTACAAGCTTGTCTAAACATACAACTTAATCCTAAACCCCATAAAATTGATAGGATAATTACAAATTGTCTTTCTTTTAAAAATTCTAGCATACCTTAATATAAATAAAGATTTAATTAAATGGTAGAATCACATTATTTGGTGGTTTTGAATTGATCATTTTTTGGAATTGGGTTATTATGCTCTCTTTGCTCTTTTCTTCTAAATCAACATGTTGAATTGGAACAATATTGATTTCTTTTTCTTGTTTTGGGCAAGTTACTTCTTTTGAAGAATATTTATAACAATTCTCTGCATTATCTTGATATGTTACTTTGCCAGCGTTTTGAGGAGTTGGATATTTATATACTATCTCAGGTGTTGGAGTAATACAATAAACAACTAACATTCCAACCGCTAAGCCTATAAAAAAATATAATGGATCAAAATATTCACTTAACATTATGATCTAATAGAAAATATTTTATTTGTTTGCCTTTCTCTTTAATTTTTTCATTTTAACAACAATTTTTTTACCTTCATTTTTTTGTTTATTATCTTTTTGTTTCTCCTTCTTAATAACTTTTTTTTCTTTTATTTCTTTGGTTACCTTCTTCTCTTTGGAAATTTTTACTGGTTTCTCTAATTTTTTTTCTTCTATTTCTTCCGCCTCACTTAATGCTTCTTCCTCTTCTACTTTTTCACTTTCTAATTCTTTTTCTTCGATCTCTCCTGGTTTCTCTTCTAATTCATTTATAATTTCATTTTCTGCTCTTACTTCGCTATCTTCTTCTAATTTTTCAACAGTTTCTTTTACTATTAATTCAACTGGTTTTACAATACTTTTTTCCAGTAATTTTTTACCACCTTCAGTTATTTCTATTACAGGCGGTTTAATAATGAAAAATGAATTTATTCTATCGTATTTATTTTTTAATATCATCATTTGTTTATTAAGATCATCTAAAGATGCATTCTCTTGGAGATAACTTATGATATATCTAAAATATTCTATCCAACTTCTTACTTCATCTGCTTTTAGTGATACATTCTTTGCAATTTGTTCTATTCTTGTAACTGTAATATCTTTTTCATTATTTGTAATTTCCATTAATTTTCTTTTAATTTCAGCATTAATTTTTGTACATTTTTCAAAAATATTATTTTTTTTTATTTTTATCTCTAATAAATTTTTTAAAATTAATTTACGTTTTTCTAATATATCATCAATTTTTTCTCTTTCTTTATCGAATACTTCTCTCAATGATTCAAGTTCTTTTTCTTCTTCTTTTAATTCAATTAATTTTTTTTCTATATCTTTATCTTTGTCTGGATTATAAACACTTGAAGAGAGATTTCTTATTAATGTATCTTTGAATAAAATACATTTGTTGTTATAATTATTTGATAACTCATTTAATCTAATATTTAGATTTAGAACTAATGGTTTACTTATTAAGGCATTCCAAACTTTCCCATTTCGCATTTTACACCATAATCTAATTTGTTCTCGATTTTCTTCTTTTTCTAATATCGTTTTAGAATCACCAGGACATCTTGAATTTTCATCATAAAACATTTTTACATATTTTTTGTACTCATCCATTTCTCTATTAAAAACTCCATCAATGTTATCTTCTAAATATTTTGAATATATGATCATAGTCCTGTTATATAATTAGAAATTTTTAATTTATTATTCAATAAAAAAATATACATTTTATTATGTATATATCTTTAAATAATAAAAATTATGAATACAATATAAATCAACTTCATTCATTTTATTCAATTCGCCAAGATATAGACAAAGAAATTTTAAAAAAAAATAAGATAGAAGCGAATATTGATCAAATTTCCATAACTTATAATGGTGCCGTAGTGGACGATAACAAATCACCTCAATTTTATAATATAAAAGATAGTGATACCCTATATTTAAAAATAAAGAATGATGGTGGAGCACCAACTGCGACGAATGTAATTTTATTAATTGTATTTATTTTTGTTGTAGTATTTGTTTTAATTCCAGCAATAATTTTTGGTGTTTTACCATTTTTATCATTCTTAGTTTCAAAAGTATTTATTAAAGGAATAACAATTGTTGTGGATTTTTTAAGAAGTCTAACTGATACAAATAATTGGCTAAACAGTTTCTTAGCAACATTTAAATCGATAGTAATACCAGTAATATCATTTATTTTTTATTATGCTGGTTTGGTCATTATCATTTATTTTGCAGTATTCTTCTCAGTATATTACATTTATTCATATATTTATAAGGGAAATTGCTTAGCATATAAAGCTAGTAAAATCTTAAGTTTTGTTACAGTATTAGCTATAGGAGGAATTTATTTTCTTGCAAGCTTGCCAAATATAATTAAAAATATAACAGCATTATTTCTACCCTCCTTTGTAAGCAGTATAATAGCAAAAGGATGTAACTCTGTAAATACTATAAAAGAAAAATTAGCCACAGGTACTCCTTTCATTGGAGGATTAGTTTACATGTTTATAACACTTGTTGTATCAGCTTTCGAATTATTAAATAAAACAAAATTTTATGGACCAAAATTTCTATATGAATGGGACAAAATGTATCAATGGACATTGACACCAGAAATGAATAGAGATATTCGTCTTAAAGGATTAAGAAGAACAGTGAATGGAATAGACGCAGCAGATAAATATAAGATTGGAAAAACTGTTGGAGAGGTTCCATATTCAAGATTGGACTTCTCTGTATTTGTTATTTTAAGATTTGGATTTCAAACATTAGTATCGTTTTTTATCCAATTTATTGATTTGTTTGATTTATGTGGTCAAAAACCAGAGACGATTGTTGTAATAGAAGAAAAAATTAGGAAAACTGATAGATTAATTAATGATATTACATCTCAATTAGATAGTAATGAAACTTCAAATACTAATAAGAAGGATTTAAGAGATGCACTAAGAGATTTATCTAAGACTGCTGCAAAATTATTAAAAGATAAAGAGAAAGAAGAGTTAATGAAACAAATTGATGTAGATTGTATGAAAGATATGTTTGTAAATGGCGCACTTAGTGGTGTTCCAACATTATTGATATTTATTATTTTATTTGTTTTGTTATGCATTCCATCAATAGGTAAGCAAATATTGCGATAAAAAATTTATCTTATAATAATTAATGAAGATCATTTATTATAATAAAAAAATTTTCATAGATTTAAATAATGTATCAGCATACAATGTTCTTTTAAAATTACTTGAAACTATAAATATACCTGTAAAAAATATTGATAATTTTTATCTTACGTCTTTAGAAGGACATCCTCTTAAAAATTCACATTTGATGAATAATAAAAAAACATATTATTTGAAAAGAAGATTAGTGGGTGCATCATCTTTAACAAAAACTGGAAATTCTGTTCCATTAATTATTTTTACTGGAGTAGTTTTTGGTGTTGTATCCGTAATATATTACTGGATTTATTTAAGATTAATTTTAACAAGTGGTGTTACCAAAAAAGATAGAACAAAATTGGATGCTTTTGCAGTTACTAATATGAGAAAACACGCAGCTTATCCAGATCAATTGGGTGGTAATGCTCAAGAAATTAAAAACAAAGCAGTATCAAAAGCTAAGAATTTTTTTTCTAAAATTGGAGATTGGTTTAATAATACAATGCAGGATAAAAATGTAGGAATATATTTGTGTTACACAAGAGGTGTTGACCCTTATTTTACTACTAAAGAAGATGAAGGATCGATTGCATCGACTTTTAGTTCGGTTTTATTTTTCATATATATTTTCGTATTAGTTGTAACAATTTTTACGAATACTGCTACTAAGGCAATTTGTGGTCAACCATCAGGAAAATTTATATTTATGGCGTTAATTTTCATGTTAATTCCTTTAATAATTGCCTTCTTTGCTCCTAAAATTGCGGACGCAATTGATTTCCTTTTAGCTAAGACTGGAAAACCAAGAGTAATGGGTAATTTTAGATTATTATTGTGTAATGTAATTTTGATTGTAATTTTAACAATTTATATGATAGTGAATAAAAAAGGAATATCTGGTAATTTACTTATAGTACTATTACCGGCAATCATATTGTTTGCATTATTCCAATTTCCAGTTGGAGGATTTTCTATAGATAAATTATTTTCCAATTTGTCAACCAAAGTTTCCAATTTTATTTTAGAGACGACTAGATACAACGAGGTTCCCGATTATCCCAATGGAGAAAAATATAGTAAGAATAAAAGTCCATTACCCAATTCAAATAATAATCGTAATAAATTACCTATGCATAATATTCGAGAATGTTTTGAAAGATTTGAGTTTATATACTTTATTTTGAAAGCAGGATTGATGGCTTTTATTGGATTTGGATTAATTACAATAATATATGGCTCTCAAGTTACTAAAATTTGCAAAAAGTAATTTAAAGAATTTTTTAATAATAAGAATATTGGAATGTGTGGAATATTCTTTTTAAAATACTTTACATCTAAAAAACACTCGAAAGAAATTATTATTAATAATTTTGAGAAAATAAAACATCGCGGTCCTGATAAAACAATTTATCAATTTGAAAAAGACGCTTTCATTGGATTTCACCGCTTGGCTATTAATGGATTAGGTGAACAAGGTGATCAACCTTTTATTTACGATAAGCCCAATGGAGAAAAAATATTTGTTATTTGCAATGGTGAAATTTATAATTATAAAGAATTAAACAAAAGATATTCTTTAGGACTTGAAGAAGATGATAGTGATTGTGCAGTAATTTATCCACTCTTTGAAAAAGTTGGGCTAGCCAAAATGATTGATTTATTGGATGGAGTATTTGCATTTGTTATTTATGATAACGACAAAATTTATGCTGGAAGAGATCCCATTGGTGTTCGTCCATTATTTTATGGAATGAATGATAAACAAATTGGATTTTGCAGCGAAGCGAAGGGATTGAAAGATTTGATGGATGTAGTCCCTTTCCCTCCAGGAAGCTATTTTTCTAGTGAAGATGGTTTTCCAAAGAAATTTTTTAAAATTGATGAGCATAAGGAGAATGGACCCAATCCTTATTTATCTCTTATTAAAGATAATGAAATTTATGAAACAGTGAGAAATGTTTTTACAAAAGCTGTTCATAAGCGATTACTATCAGATCGTCCAATTGGAAGTTTATTGAGTGGAGGATTAGATAGTAGTCTAGTTGCCGCTATTGTTCAAAGAGAAATGAAAAAGAATGGAAAAACATTAAACACTTATAGCATTGGATTTAAGGGTTCCCCTGATTTGAAAGCAGCTAGAATAGTTGCTGATCACATTGGTTCCAATCATCATGAAGTTAATTTGGATATGAAAGAAATTGAAAATAGATTACCGGAGATTATTATGCAATTGGAGACTTGGGATACCACAACTATTCGCGCTAGTATTGGAATGTTTTTTATTGCTGAGTATATCCATAAGAATAGTGAGGACGTAGTTATTTTTAGTGGAGAAGGAGCGGATGAATTATGTCAAGGATATCTTTATTTTCATCGCCAGCCAAGTGATATAGCAGGGTATGCTGAGTCAATGAGGTTAATGAGTAACCTTTATGTTTATGATGTTTTGCGAGCGGATAGAACTACAGCCGCACATGGATTGGAGCTGAGGGTACCATTTTTGGATAAGGAATTCATGAAATTGATTACTAGTTTACCAGCAAGAAAAATTTGCCCAAGAAAAAATATTGAAAAATATTTAATTAGAAGATCATTTCAAGAAACTGGATTACTCCCAGATGAAATTTTATGGAGAACTAAGGAAGCATTTAGCGATGGTGTTAGCAGTGAGAAGAATAACTGGTTAGATAAGATTAAATCATTAACTAATGCTTCTATTGATGATTCCACTTTTGCTTTAGCTAAGAAAACAATTCTTCACTGCCCTCCTAGAACAAAAGAGGAATTGTATTATAGGAAAATATTTAATGCATTTTATAAGAGTGAATCTTGTGATAATTGGATTATTGATTACTGGATGCCTAAGTGGTCACCAGAGACAATTGACCCATCTGCAAGAACATTAACTCTTTATTCTAATATGAATAAGGAATCAAAAGAGGAGGTTGAAGTTTCATCAACATAGATGATTCCTATATAAAATTTCTAGATTATCCCATACTTTATTGTCTTGCAATAAAGTTACGAGTTTATTTGAGAATTCTTCACTAGAATCTTTTGGAAGAAGAGTTGGTAAATTGTCAATTGCTATTATATCGAGGTTATCGTACTTGAAAACTGGATTTTTAAATGTTGTTAATTCATAATCTAATTGGATTGGATTATTTTTCGCGAAAACATCGCAACTAATATCAACAATAATTTTTAGATTTTTGAATCCAGTTATATTTTTCTTGCTAATAAATACTTCATTGGAAGTAGGACTTAAGTAAATACAATTTATAATAATTTCGTAATCAAATAAATTTTTTTCATCATTATGATTAAACCCAGTATATTTTATGTAAAGACTATCCAATAATTTTCTACATCCTTGACCACATCTTCCATTTATTCCAATTATTGCTATTTTTGGTGTAATATCGAAATTTCTTAAATTATTTATTAAATTTTGGTAGTTATTACAAGGTGAAACATTATTGATTTCATCAAACCCATTCATTTTTCTTATATACTGGATAAGACCTAAATAAGTTCCTGCAAATCCAGCCCAGTATCCGAAAGCAATCATTCTTTTATTATTTTCATCAACGATATATTCATAATCTAATATACATCCTCCTTCTTTCTTGAATTTATCCAGAATGATTTTTGCATTGGATTGATTTTTATAGCAGTGGGCAAAATATATATTTTTATGTTGGAACATTTTTGATTTCATATCTAATTCTTTTAATCCAATTATGGTTGCATCTTCTGGTGCAATGTGAGTGACAATACATTCATTATCTAAATATTGTGATATTGGAAAACATCTATTAAATGATGGCTCAACGTAAATTTCAAAACCTTTCTTTATCAACTCACCGCAATCTTTTGGTACAAGGGGAGTTCTATGTTCTTCTTCCTTAATCTCATTTCGAATAAATAGTTTCATTGGAAATATATATTTTTTAAGCGGAAAAATAATATAAAATAATTTATATGTTTATTAAAAATTTAGAAAAACATTTAAAATACAAGAAATATTATAAGCCAAATTCTTTGTACTGGGGATTGGGTATAGAAAATGAGTTTTATCTTGAATTTGATAAAAAAATACCTTTTAACAGAGATAAGTTTTTAAAAAACCATAAACCTGAGAGATATAGCGTTAATTATTTTAATAATTATAAAACAGAGATTATTGATAATCTTTTTCCAAAAATAGATTACAATGGTGAGCTTCCTCTACTTTTTAATAGTCACTCATTTTCCAAAACCGATAAAAATAATAATTCAAAAACATTGTATAGCACCCAATATGTAAAAAATCCAAGTTTCGATGGTGAAACATTATGGGAATTTATTGAAAGGAATAATAGTTATCTTAAAAAAACTTATGGGGAAAATTTGGTTTTTGATGGAGATAGTATTGAGTTAATTACTGTTAATTTTTATAATGGGAAATTGGATGACATAATTGATGAATTAGAAATGAATAAGAGAATGTTTATAGAGAATTTACAGGATGTATTTAATAAAAATAATATTTTTCAACAGTATGGCAAAATTAATATTATGAAAAAAAATCATCCATATGCTGTAATGCTTAGTAATATTGATAATGTTGGAATGTTTAATAATGGAACTTTGCATTTTAATATAACATTACCAACTGAGCTTAATGAGAAAAGTGAAATAAAAAATCTATTTCAATTTATTTCACAGCATCGCAATTATATTAAATTGATTCAATTTATGGAGCCTCTTATGCTTTGTAATTATGGAGAAGCCGATCCATTATCTGAATTGGATAATCGTCTATCTTTTTGTAGCCAAAGGGGCTCAGTTTCACGTTACATTGGGATTGGAACATATGACACGAGAAGAATGGAATTTGGTAAGAAATTAGTAGATGATGTGGAAAATTTTGAAATAACAAAGGAAAATGGATGGTATAATAAATATTATAAACATTGTGGTTATAAGAGATTGGAAAAGATTGGATACGATATTAATTTTAACAAACATTATAATCATGGAGTTGAAATAAGGTTTTTTGAGCATCAAAACAATGTTGAAAAAATAAGAGAAATATTGAAATTTTTAATATTATTGGGTGATTATTCACTCGATTTCGAAATAGAAAATAATCCAATTGTTTTTGAAGATTGGAATAATTTAGTTTTTGAATCTATGAAATTTGGTAAGAATACAAAAATTAAAAATAATATATTTGATGAATTGTTTAATGAAAAATTTATTTCAAACAACATTATTGATTTATATTACGAGATATTCGCTTATTTGGAAAAAAAATATAAAGAAGGTGGAAAATTTTCAATGTATTGTATGAATAGTAACATTAATGAAATTAAGAGTAGTATTGAGAAAAATCGAGAAATTATCCAATCTCAAATTACTAATGAGATTGAGAAATTAAAAATTGGATTGGAAAACAAAATTTCGAAAATAGAAGAGAATACTGTAAAAATAAATAATAATGTTGGAAACATTGTGAATTTAGTATCTAAGGATAACATCAAAAATGAGGTGGTTTGTTTAAAAAACCAAGTATCAAACCAAATTGTATCAAAAGTGAATAATGAGATCGATAGAAATTTATCAAATCTTGAGCAAAAATCTAAAAAATGTTGTGCAATACTATAAAAAAATTGATTTTATTTTGATGTATTGCTTAAAGATAAAAATGAGGAATCCAAATAATTTGGCTATACTCTATTTGTTCTTAGGAATAATAAATATTTTTGCACAAAATACAAATCTTCTAGATATGTATGATCGAACTTATGTTGAAACAATTTGTATTCCAACATACAATGCTTGGAGTGCCGATAATTGCGTTATTCCTGCGAAAGTAAGCCCATATTGGGATTCTAGAAGATGCTGGGTGAATTATTCTTGTGAAATTAAATTTGAAATTCCAGTAAATAATAATGCTGTTCTTGAAACTACTACTTGTATTTTCCTGGGTTCATTATTTGGAGAAATACTAATTCTTTGTAGAGAAAAATTATTTAGAAAAAAATAATTCGTTTATAATTATATTTTTTTTTGTTTGTTTAATATGTGCGAATATAAAAAAAATATTATAAAAAAATTAAAATTTTAGAAATATAAAAATATATAAAAATTCGCACAATGGTCGACCAAACTTAAAAAAGGAGTTGCCTTTAGTGAGGCGTATCTTTTTTAGAGATTTTTTTGTTAAAAATCTTTTTTTTCTAATAAGTTATACTTACTAGAAAAATTACTTAAAGAAAACTATATTATATAAAAATAGAAGATGGATCATAGACGGCAACGACAATTAGTTAATCAAATGCTAGAGGCAAATGCCAAAAGTGAAGAAGAGCTCAAAAATATGACTCCTGAAGAAAGACATGAATATTTGCAGGGGAGACTAAAGCAAAAAATGTTTTTTTCAACTGCTCAACGTCAATCCATGTACCAAAAACAACAATTATCTGAGAAAATTCAGGAGAAAATACAGGATAATAAACCCGAAGATAAAAAGGAGGAAACTAATGCTAAAAAGGAAAGAAATCGTAGGAAGCGTCAAAAGAAGCGTGAGAAGCTTCGTGCTCAAAAAGATAATGGCGAGGGAGATGTTGAGGAAGATGATGATGTCGTGATTGTAAAAGATCCTAATGAAGAGGGATCAGAATCTGATTATCATAGCGATTGAAAATCGCTATTCTAATGGTTATTTTATTTTCTTTGAAAATAAAATAATTACTTTATTGATAAAAATATCTATGCAACAAATTATAATTTTGATACTTTAATTTTCGTACTACTGTGTCTCAAAGTATTCTCCGGGGTTTCTATTCTTCTACTTATTTTTTTTTCCTTCCTTTCTTGCTTAGATATTCCTCCATCAACAGTATCTTCTTCTTCCTCTTCTTTAATAGTTTCTCTCTCAGGTCTAGATGGCTTTTCAGTTTTCATTCCTGATTGACGTAAGAAAACTTCGAAAACACTAGCCATTTTTTCCAATACTCTATTTTGATTATTTATAGCTTGAGCCATTTGCTCAAAATATTTCTTCTCTCTTCCTCTTTCTCTATTAATCTCAGCATATTCATTCATTATTTTCTCGAGTGTTTCATTGTGCTTTTCTAAATGTCTATTAATACTAGCCAAATTTTCACTAACATTATTTCCATCTTCATCCTCCAAAACAGCTGCCAACACAGTGTATAAAGTATTATCAGTCATATCAATAACTTCTTCATCATCAGTTGAATCAGTATCCCTAGATTCACTGTCACTAGTAGTATCACTTCCTGTTTTTGATGAATTTGTGTCTTCTGTTGTTTCATCGGTTGGTTCCCTTGTATCATTTTTGAAGGGTAAGTTACTTACCTTTACCTCATTCATTATTGGCGCTGGTGCATTTGTGCTTAAATAGTTATTAGCTTGAGCAGCTTCCAAAGGTGTTGAAATATTTACTATATTAGAAATTGGTTCTTTTACATCCTCCTTAATAACGGCTACATTTGGGCTAACATTTGGCAGTGGATTTAAATGACTTTCTGATTTGTCACTGCCACCAGAGGAAACAGACGAAACGGATGAAACAGATGATTCATCACTTATATGACTAATTATAGATTCTTTTGTATCTTCATCTTTTTTTACGAAAAAACCAGATGGGTCAACTTTGACGATTTTAATGTTTTTATCTGCCATTTAATATTACTTAGATAAAAAAATCCTATTTTTATACGAGTTTATTAGGAAAAATTTATTTGCATCATCTTAAATATGTAAAATATTATGACGGCGGCAGTTACCACAATTAAAGGCAGTAAATATTTTTTATCTCTTGTTTTTTCTTCCAATCTTCTATGGAAAAATACTAAATATAATATAATTAAAAGTATGAAAACAATTATCGAATTTTGAACTGGTTTATTAATATCTAAGAAAGCAAATCCCTTCATTTTATTTTATATTATATTTTTTTTCGTATCTAAACATTATTCATAAAATTTTAGTATAATTATATAATAGATGAGAATCCAATTTATTAAATTAATTTCTATAATATTAATCACATTACTCTTCATATATTTTTCAACAATACAAGTAAAAGAAAATTTCATTACATGGTTTATACCATTCTATAATAAAGGAACAAGGGAATTAACTGATAATACTCCTAAATATATAACTTCAAATTTAGAATATAATTATCTAGAATATGATTACCTCCAACAAGTTCGCTTTTATGTTCTCGAGAAAACATCTCAAGCTATCACAAACGCATACTATAAATTTTTATTTTCCAATATGGTTAAATCATTAAAAACTAAGAAATTCTTTGTTAACTACAATCCATCCAATGAATTCTTATTGAAGAAAGTTAATGAAGACAAAAATAATTTCGCAATTGTTAGTGCACCAATGTTAGTAGATAAAATGAGCAATGATTTAGAAAATGTTCAAAATGTAAATATAGTTATTGTCAGTAACTATCGTTTCATATTTTTCATTATAAATAAACAGTCACAAATATCTAAATTACTTGAAATGAATGGTAAAAGAATTAATGTTGGAGAAAAAGGTACTGATGATTATCTCTATGGACAAGATATTGTAAATAATCTCAAAATAAATAATGATCTTGAAATAAAGCCTTCTTATCTAAAAGCAGATGAATCATTTAAAAAATTGAAGAATGGTGAGATTGATGGTATGTTTTTTACAGACCTTTATCCTAGTGAAACACTCGATAAGTATATCCTTGAAGATTTGGAAAGAAATCTAATTTTAATACCACTTGACGATCTAAACAAAGAAGTTTTTAGACAAAGAAACATATTTGTGGAACCAGTATCTATTGACCAAAATGCTCTACCTGATAATTATCTCCCAGTGAAAGTCAAAGAATTAAAATATACTATTTTTAAACCCAATCTTAACACTTATAGATATCCTGACTTCATTGTCTGCAATAAATCAACTGAACCAAGAGTTTCTTTTGGAATTGTTAACTCTGTGGTCTCCAATTTAAATATTCTAAACAGCTCTCAATTTTACATTAAAAATGGATACAATTACTTAGCTTTTCCTGCTATAGCAAATAGCATGTATCTACCAATTCACATTGGAGCTAAAATATTTTATAGTAAAATTACAGTTAATACAGTGGAACCAAATGATATTTGTAAATATTATGTGGGTAATTCAAAATGTGATGCTGAAAAAATTGAAGGAGCTAAGATTGTGATGGGATTGGAAGATTTGGAATTCGATTAGTGAGATACCATAAAATATGCATTTACTGCAAGAGCTGCAGCACCCAATCCAATAAAAATATCATAGATAACTCTTGGTGTTGTGTTTTTTGCATATGCTATATATAATAATAGAGGGGCAATAATTATGACGTGTAAATAATTCCAAAAAACTGTTTTTAATCCATGTGTATAGATACGATAGATGTGATATACTATAATAATAACTGCTAAAATGCCCATCAAATTATAAAACCAAGGTGATATTTTATTCCTTGCAATTCCAATGTAGAAAAACAAGGCTGCCACAATAAAAATGTGGAAAAGGAATAATAACTTAAAGTAAGAATATCCTAGAATATTTATCTTATTTATTTCCATTATTTTATAAAATATTATAAAAAATTATCTCAACATATAAAAAATTATTCGTTAAAGAAAACCCATTTTCGAGGTGTTCTAGCAATCTCAATGCTAAAATCAAAATTGTTCATTAAAACCTGTGTGAATATTTCTTTTAGAGATCTATCTGCTGTAACTCCTTGAACACTAATGTTCAAAGATTTCACATAAACAAAACCCTTATCTGTATATTTTCCATCTATAATGGATAATGTCGAGTATTTTTTTATCTCATTTACATCATCAATAAATTCATATATAAATCGAATAATTCCCCAGTAGCTTAATTTATCTATTTCTACTCCAGCAATGGATGCTCGAATGATAGCACTTCCTTTAAATGATATTTTGTGTAAATTGGGTTCATAACTACTCATATTGTGTCTTTCAAAATCACTTTCAACAGCGACTTTTTCAATATCATTTTCAATTTTAAGAATTTTAGTTTGTTCATCCATTTTTTGGATTGAATTTTTGATTTTTTGAGGACGCTTTATTGAATTTCCAAAATCAATAATAGCCTGTCTGTCGTAGAAGAAATCGAATATGTCCATTTATTTAAATAGTAAATAACGTTAAATAAAATCATTTTTTTTCCTTTTTATTTTTTAGTATGTTTTCCAATTTTTTCCTGTTATGTTCAATCATTTTTGTGGTTTGTCGTATAGATGGAAAGGATCTCCCCTTTTTGAGAAATCTTATTAATTTTTCCAGTAAACGGTTTTTAACCTTACCAATTTTATAAACACACTTTTTTTCAACTTTATTGATCAACTCTGTAATAAAATCGTCATATTTTGTATAGACGTTATGGCATACATTATCAAATTTTTTTAAAGAAATATGTGGGGCTATTTTTTGAAATATATTATCATAGGAATCAATTAAAAAATCATTTCCTCCAATCCAAATATTTGTCTTACATTTTAATCTCAATATCTTGGTAATAAATGGATTGGACCATCCTCCAGATAGTCCCAATTTTATAAATCTTCCAATAATTTCATTTCCAGTCCCTGTTTTAAATGAATAAAGGATCCAATATCTAATAAATATATTAGAATTTCTATAGTAATACATTACAGGTTTTTCAAGATTCTTTAAAAAATTAAATTTAAGTAATTTTGGAGGTAATAAATATTTAAATAATATACCATTGAAGAAACCATATTTTCCAGATGTTTTGTATATACCAGGTATACTCAATAAGAAAAGCTCATTAATCAAATTTGGTTTCTTATTAGCCAAGTATAAACAAATTATTGCACCAAGAGAATGTCCAATTAAATTTACTTTTTTAATTTCAAGCTTATCTAGTACCTTCTCTAAAAATTGACCATACATATTACAAATTTTTTGTAAACTATCTTTCTTTATATCATAATTCAAATCATCACTTATACCAAAATTTGGTAATTCAACAGTAATACAATGATATTCTTTTGGAATTTTAGATATTAAATCGAAAAATGCTACACTGGAACTATAGGTTCCATGAACAAAGAATAAAGGTATTGATTTTTTATTTGAATTGCTCTCAATTATTAATACTTTTTTGTTATCAATTTCTATCCATTTTTTTTCAAATTTAAATTTATCAATAATTTCATATAAAATATCTTTTAATTGAATATCGTAATTTTTAATCTTATTGTATAGTAAAAAATAAACAATGTAAATCATTATAATTAAAATAAATCCAAAGGTACAAATAGTAAATAAACTTATGATTATAATAAATAAAATTAAAATATTCTCCAATGTATCCAATATATACATTAGATTGAATAAGAATAATTTTTTTGTAAAAAATTGAAATTGTAATGATTTGATTCTAATATAAAATAAATGCACAATTGGTTAAATATTTTGGGAGCATTATCAGTCGCATTATTTACCATATTATTGCGTAATAACACTGATAATTTTACCAACAAGATTGATTATTGCGAATCAATGAATACTTTGATCTCAAAAATAAATTGCTCACATGATATTGTTCTAGATTCGATAAAGATTATTTCTTCAAATGAAGAACATGTAGAAAAGCTTAAAAAATACTCATTCTTATTGAACACTTTTTCAAATTATGAATTTTTCACTAATTTGGATAATAATAAAATTGGAGAAAAAATATCCAATCGAAAATTTGCAGTGAAATATTGGAAATATTTGAAGAATGAATTATTACCACATATAAATTGTGTTTTTCAAGGATCTAACCCTTCTATTGATAATTTTCCAATATTCAATCACTAAAATCTTCCCAGTGTTTATCTAGCTCTGCTTCTATGAAAAAATAATTTACTTTTTCTTCATCAAAAATATTACATAGCTTATCGTCAACAGTAAATACCTTACCATCCCTTAGATTATTGAATTTAGTATAAGAAATTATTAGATTTATGGCTGTTTGTACGTTTATTATAAGAGCTCCTCTCTCATCATATATTAAATCATCTATAATTAAATCTTTTTCATAATCTTTCAAAAATAAGTAATTTTTTTCAATAAAATTTCTAAAATCCATACTAACTATTCTTTTCAATGGATTTTTAATAACACCTTCTTTAGTCATCATTCTTCTTGGTCTTATAAATATTTTATCATCACAGCTTGATGTTGAATAAATGGTTTCACTTGAAGAGTCCTCAATTTCGTATTCTAATTGAACAATTAATTTGTCCACTTTACTCTCTAAATTTTTTATAGTTTCTTCTTGCTCTTTTAATTTTCCAATAAATTCCCTTCTTAGTTCTTCAATCCTCTTGTTTATTTCTTCCATTTTTATAAACATATTCAATAATTTTTAAATCGTGAAAAGTTTGGTGAAGTACACCCATAAACCGATACCTACGAAACACTTCGATATTAAATCCAACACGTTATAAGTAATATTCTTAGTTTTGATATCCATCTTATAAACTATTCCATACAATGACCAAATAATTAAGTAAAAGAAGAAGATACCATAATTAAATGCATTATATTTTGGTCTTACATATATCCAGTAAATCAAGAAATACATTAATCCAAAAGCTAAAAAGCTAACTATAAATTGGACATTATTATTTTGAACAAGTTCACCTTTATAACCCATGTAGAGCATTAAATAGTTTAATAGGACAACTACGAAATATACCTGTATTTTTGGACTTGTGTTATTATGATGAGCGATTACATTAATTAAAACCATTAACATAATTGGAGTTGTTATAGCCCAGTCTAAATAACGGGTTTTTACAATTTCTTTCCAATCGATTTCCTTTCTTTCCTTGAATGATTCTTGTATTTTTTGAACAAACTTCGCATAAAAATAACCGGCTATAATAGAAATTACTGTTTCCAGGTTAAAAATATGTCGAATGAGTGGTATCTTCGTTCTCATTGCTTCAATAAATGTAATAGTACCAGTGGTAATGAGTAAAATATATGTAAGTGTAAATGAAAAAACTAATTTATCTTTGGACATTAAATCTTCTACCATAATATAGCTTACAAAAAAAATTGGATAGTTGCTATAAGCGCAACTCATAAAATAAAAAATTGGATAGTTGCGCAAAGCGCAACTCCTAAATTTTTTTGATTTTCGAAGAAAATCAAAAAAATTGATGACAAGTGGTGACCATAGTCACCACGTAGTCAGTCGGTTTTTTCTTGATCAAAGATCAAGAAAAAATTGATAGCAAATAGCCCAGTATAATTAGCCTATTACAATGTACAAATACATTTTATTTGTTAACATTAACCGATTAATTCCCGATAATGGGGATCAAAATTTTGATAGAGACATGGAGAATGTCTTAAATGATCCAAAATTCAAAGAGGAGTTGGTTGATTTCTTGGATAGTTATGGAGAAGTCAAAAAAATTGCTGTCGAAAAAATGCTTTCTCAACACAGGTTCATCATTTACATTGATATGGTCCTTGATTCTCACTATGATAACATTATCAGCAAAAAAGACCAATATGGAAGAAATTGTATTCTAACAAGACATTCAACCCGGTTTAACCAATCATTCCATATCTTGTACAGTGACAAAAGCAAAGAGCCAAAAGAACTCAAAAATGTGCTAGAAGTAGAAAAAAGGAACAATTTACCTCGCCTTCCTCCACTTCCACAAAGACCAGGCGACTACCTAAGACCTCCTCCAATCAAAATTCCAAAGGAAATTCAATATTCCCCTCAAAATAAAATTCAAACGATGGAACTTATGAAACCAATCGTCCAAGAAGAATATAATTCAATTGGCGAAAAAAGGCGAGAAAGAGACACATCACCAGTTGTTGAAGATTTCAGTGGAAATTTTATTGAAGCACTTGATAGTGCTATTAACAACACAGGGTTTTTATTTGATTTGGAAGGAAATCGTGTTAATTTAAGTTATTCATTATTTCCTATCACTTGTATTGCTTCTAAAACTGTATCAACTGTAATAGATTCATTTATTGTTACATTTGTGAGTTACAATGAAGTAAGAACATTTGAGGATAGTTTTGATGATTACAAACTCGTTCTTACCAGTGTGCGAAACCCAACTGTATTTTCTCTTTCGCAATTCATCAAGAGGAATCGAATATAATTTCTCAAAAAAATTTGATTTTTTATATTCCTAATTATAATTAATAAAATGGTTTATATTACCATCCCAAAAGATTATATAGAAGGTTTTCTTTATACATCTTTTAATGATTGGCAGCCTATACCCCTTCAAAATTATGACTTCACTATGTGTGATTATCTTTTTTTCTACTTTGATACACAAAGTATTCATTACATAATTAGTCTCAATAATTTCATACTAATAGAACAATACAAAATTGATGTTTTAAATGGAGAGACCTACAATTTTATTGAGGAAATTAATAATACAAGTGATAATAATATCGTAAAAATTATTTGTGACGATTCTTTAAAAATATACGAAAATGATGTGATTATTTTTGAAGGATTTTGTAAAAATAATTTTCCTCATGGCTTTGGAATAATTATCAATAAAAATGAGAGATTTGAAGGAATTTTTAAAAATGGAATGAAATTTGGAAAAGGAATATTACATATTGATGGCAAATTAATTTACGATGGAAATTATAGAAATAATTTATATCATGGAAAAGGTAAGTTTTATTTTAAGAAAAAATTATTATATGAGGGTGAATTTCAAAATGGTAAATTTCATGGATTAGGAAAAAAATATTTCCTAGGAAAAAAAGTTTATGAAGGAGAATTTCAAAACGATAATTTCCATGGTGAAGGTACGCATTTCATAGAAAATAGAGCTTTCTATCAAGGAGAATTTGAAAATAATAATTATTATGGAGAGGGAATAATTTACGATGATAATGGAACACCTTCAAAGTGTGAATTCAAAAATAGTATTCAAGTAAATTATTAAGCATTCTCGATATCATAAATCTTTTCTACTTCATCCGGCTCAGCTTGACCAGATTCTAATAAGTATGTATCCAAAAAACCCTTACAATTTACTTTCCAAACACTAGTCTTCTTAAAAACATTATCATAACTTGGCTTCATAGTGCATTGCTGCTGCATATATCTATTATATCTAGCAAGCCCATCTCCCTTGAAAGCATAATCTGGTCCCTTTAAGAAAGGGTATTTCTTCTTATCTTTTTGTTCATCACAACAAAAATCAACTTGAGTGTTGGGTAACCATTTTTTACTATTGCAATTATAACATAAAGGCTTGGTAGCTGGTTCATCAATATAATAATGATATCCAAGAGGTTTCATATTAAGTGGTAACTCACAATATCCTCTATAACATTTTCCAAAACTGTTCTTATAATTTTTATTTTGTCCGTAGAACATACATTCTGAGTCACTTTTACAGGGTTTATCCCAAACTCCAGGTGGTTTTTCATATCCCATTAATGTAAATCGATTCTCGCAATCGTGTCTATCGACAGCGTATATTGGTTGAGAATATGGTTTTTTACTTCCCTTATCGTAAGCAAAACAAACATATGAATTCTCCAATGCATTTTTTTCTTCCAATGCTTTATCCTTTCCTTTCGCATATAATTTATCAACTTCCGCAGAAGAAAATGAATTATCATTGGACCACAATGGATTTAAATTATAATGCAAGTTGTGTTTGTCTATTCCTTCTCTAATTAACACTTGATCAAGTGTATAATTGGAAATATATTGTATTTTTAATTTTTTCATTTCGTATTTGTCGCCAACCAATTCAAAATATGCAGTGAGATAAAATTCAAAAGCTAATTTAGCATCATCTCGAGTGACTGTAACAATTGTCTCAAATACTCTACTACTTGGCTTATCATTCGTTTTTTCTTTACTTGAATAAGCTTGTAAGATCCTGTATTTCATAATGTAATATGGTTTTTGAAGAATGACGTTCCTCTTCACATAATTTGCTATAAAATCAAACCAATATCTATTAAACAACATTAAAAATAATTTATTCATATCATTTACCTCATCAAATTTAGATTCTATATATTTTTGGTATAAAACATAATTGGGATCCCAATTATATCTGTTAAACCATGTGTCCTTGTTTAAATTATAAATATCAAATGGTGTATAATCTTCTAAATAATTTTCTTTATCGAATTCGAGTTTATCGCTATATTTTTTAACAAATGCGTCCACATCTTTTTTCTCAAAATCATTAAAAATATACTGGTTCATTTTATACATGTCTAAGTAACTCGTGCCATAATTTTGTACGATTGGATTATTTGCCTCAACTGGCAATTCTTTCCAAGGTTCATTACTATTTTGATTATATATCTCAAAACGATTATCTTGAAAATCATTACCACTTCTTAATTTGAAATCAGCTGTAAAATTTTCTCTAGTTTCTCTTTTGCAAATAGCTATAATAAAAAATATTCCTAAAAATATAAAGTATCCAATAAAAAGTTTATAATAAATGTTCATTTATTATAAAATCACATAATAATTTTAGTAATCACCATCTTCACCTCCCTCACCTCCTTGAGGCATCTCACCATATCCTTCCCCAATCTCTAAAATTTCATCATTTTCCTCATTAACCTTTGGCATCATCCATTCTTCCTCGTCTTCCTCCTTGTCAACATCCTCTTCTTTCTCTTGATCCTCTAAATAATCAATAATCTCATTGTCAGTTGGATCTTTATCAAATTTATCCTTGTATTCTTTGATGAATTTTAATTTAGCTGCTTCTTTCTTTTCTTCGTTTTCCAATTCGTCATAAATTTCTCCATAATCAGTTTGATCTCGAACTTTCTTAAATTTATATTCTAATTCTTTAATCATTCTTGTAGCATCATCTTTAATTTTTTCTGGTTCATCATCTTCTCCTTTTTCTTCTTGAGCTCTAAAATCACCAGGAATAAATGTTTGAGGAGTAAAATCTAATGATCTTTCATCAGCCTCAATTTTATCTAATACATCTAATATGAATTGAGCAATTAATTTATTTTTTTCTATACCTTTTTCAAATTCCATTGATATAAAATTATCTAAATTTTGAACAAGAATAAATAATAAAACATCAGCTAAGTGACTTACATTAAAATTAACTATTTTCTCTATCTTTTCGTAATTGTTATCCCAAATATCGATTGAAGCATTAATATTTGAAACAACTTTTGCGCTTACATTGAAATTCAATTTTTTGAAAATATCTGAGTCTCTCTTAGTTAAATATTTTTTTATAAAATAATCTCTCTCAAATATAAATTTTTGTATATCTCTTGAAGTAGCTTCCTCAACATCCAATATTTCCTTAATGTGCTCATTAGGATCATACATATTTGCAACCATTGAAATATATCTTCTAAAATAATTATTGATATACTTTTTCAAATTGAAAATTTTTTGTCTATTGATTTCATTTTCCAATTCTATTATTTTTTTTGAATCACCCTCAGCCTGTTGTCTTTCTACTTCAATAATATTATTATATCTTCCTAGATTATCAATTCGCTCTCTCAACCTATTCAAAAAATCTTTGTTGGAACTTCTATTCAATAATTTTCCCATTTTCTCGATGAATCTATTAATTTCTTTTGAAATATTTTCAGTAGATTCTTCTTTCAACTTATTATAGTCAATGTTATCAACTAATTCTTCATCCCTCTTCTTTAAATCTTCCAAATCTTCCTTGCTCCCTCCAATAACAATCTTTTTCACATTCTTTCTAATAATTGTTTTTATCAAATCATTCTCGTCATCATCTGTATATTTTTGCTTTAAAATATCATTTTTGTTTTCTCCAGTTATGACGCATATTCCTAGCTCATTATAATCGTGTTTCTCACCTTTAAATATTCCTTTGTTGATATAGGTTAAAAATAAATTTTTCCTCAATCTTTCATTATCGTAACCTAAGTTTGTAACTTGAACAAAAAAATTCGCATTTTTTCTTGAATAATGTTTCATTAAAACACCACCCGTAATAAATAAAGAATTATAATATTGATTATCCCAAGATTCATCCATCATTTCTTGAATATTCTCACTAGTTTTTTGAGCAATGAATTTATAGTAACTTAATTCTTCATTTACTTCCTCAAAACAACAACTCATCTCAAGTGATTTTGGATCATCTCGTTGTTGATCCGCAGAAGTAGATACAGCATTATTAATCGCTTTAATAATTTCAAATGCGATATATTGTTGTCTTCCTCTTAATTCTTTTTGGAATGAAGCGAATTCTTGATATCTCTTTGCTTTTTCAACTTCTTTTTGATAATTAGACGGTAATTTATTGTATTTTGGTACATCTTTTACTACTACTCCTACTCTTTCCTCCTGTTCTCTAATTTGCTTGCTTTCATATAATTTTTTGTCCTTCTTCATTTTTTTTACTGTATTTAAATCACCAATATCATCATAAGCTCTTCTTATCTCCTCTTTTATTTTACCCATTTGTAAATACTGTATCATTTCCTTTCCATTTTTTGTTTGCTTATGAATTGGAATCATTTTTCCCTCTTCAATTAATAAAGCCAAATATTCCATACCTGTATGTCCTTGAAAACCTTCAAAAACAACACCAGTTTTCTTACCAGTAGGATATTGCGGTGGAATTAGCGTTTGATATGTGACTAATAATCTAGCTGCAACTAATGTAACTTTACGAATTGTGATAAAATCATTATATCTTTCCTGGAATACTTTTGGATTAATTGTCTTAAAATCAACTCCTCTTTCTTTCAATTGAATTATTTCTTTTGCCTTGAATCTTGCATAGTCAGGTATTCTTTGAACATATTGAAGAACATCAACAATTATATTTATGAATTCTCTTTTTTTCAATATAATTCCCGTTTTACTATTTATTGCATTAATCTTCGCACATATATCTTTTGCCTTTGCAACTTGTTCCATCTTAAATCCAATCTTCAATAATTCATTTTTAATCTCTGGTCCAGTACATTCAAATATTTCAGCCTCTCTTTCTTCTGATTGTAATTCCATAATTTCCTCTTTTAATTCTTGCTCTTCATCAATAACCAATTCTCTTTGTTTGTCGACTTCTCCTGTAGTCTTACTCAAACCCTCTGCTGTGTCATAATCAACTAACATAAGAGGTTTTCCATCGTGGCTGCAAAATATCATACCATTTTCTTCCTCTGTTCCAAAAATAGCTCGCATTTCCTCTACCATCTTTTCACTGTACTCTGGACTTCCTCCTTGAGCAATCTTCATATGATAATAATAGTGACCGCAACATATTTTCTTCCCAGTTCTAATACTATATATGTCTTTATCGATAACTATTCCATCTTTTTTAATTAATAAATTCCTAAGGTAGTCTCTGGTATCAGTATCCGGTATTTTCAAAATATCTAGGTAGATTGGATCCAAATCTTGCTCATAAACTTCGATAGTATCCTTTTGACGAGTATCTTCTATTTCTCTTAGGAAAATTTGTAAATTTAACTCTGCAATCTTTAATTCTTGTTTTAGTTTTGATTCCAATTCTTTTGTAGTGTAAGTTGTTAATTCACTTAAAAGTGATAATTCTTCATATAATTTATCTATTTTTTTCTCCAATCTCACTTGCTTTTTATCTTTACAAGCTTTCTTAAATAAGCAATGGAGTTTCTCCAAATCGAAATCTTTTATTTGCTCGACTCCCAATAAACAAAGATCACTTAAACTTTTTACTAAGATATTTTGAGTCCAATTTATCCCATTCCAAACATATATCATCCCATCTTCATGAGACTTTTTACTTTCTATTAAAGCATAATCTCCTTTATTGAACTCGGTTATTTTTCCATTGTCTTTGCATAAAGCATCAAATGAATCATAGATTTTAACGGGATCAATCTTTCTTTTCTCACAATTTTTGGTATCTTTTGTAGATTTTAATTCTTTTTCCAATGTTTTTATTTGTTCTTTAATATTTTTTACTAAAATATCTGCATCTTTAATAGATATATCATCAAATTCTTTTACTTTATCCAATTCAATTAAAAGAAAATAATATCTTCCATAATCTGGAGAACTATAAATCCAATTGTATCTAGATGCGATACTGTCTACGTCCATTCCAGCATTTGGGTATTTCCCATAGTATTTCACAACATCTTTACTCAAAATATACTTATTCCCAAAAATTATATCATCCTCTACTTTCTCTTCTTTGTTAGATCCAATTATTTTTTCACGCATTGAAATAATTTCACCATAGTATTTTTCATAGTTGAACTTGGATTGGATATTCTTTTCTTGAATATACTTTTCATCCAATACTTCAGTAATTGTAAAATAATCATCCCAACCTAAGTTTCTAAAATCAATACTAAATCTTTTAAGAACTGCATTTATTTCATCAATTGTATTCGCATCTTTAATAAATTTCATTTGATTATCAATAATAGATCCAGCTCTTGGAATTATTTTTTTACAAATTTGTTTCCATTCATCATCATTTATTTCTTCCTCTGGAAATAAATATAATGAAGCATTATCAAAATATTTATTAGAATAATCTTCTTTAGTATCCAAATCAAGTATTTTCTTGTTTAATTCAATCTTTTGAAAATTTAAGGTGGTTGTAGTGTAAATTTGAGCAGTTGTTCCATCTTTTCCATCTTCTGTATTAACTGGAATCATGAATTGATTTTCATTAATAATTTTTACAGCAAATTCACCATCTATAGAAGGTTCTGAGTTACTGCCTAAAATCATTATTTTGTCTCCATTTTTTAAACCATGTTTCTTAAATTCAATAATGGCTTGCTCATTTTTAGATATTTTTGTGGCATCTCCAATAAAACGTATTCTATCAAACCAAGGTTGTCCATTAAGTGCATCTAAGATATTCTCTTCCTTTGCCCCTAAAACTAATAAACCAATAATGTTTGTATAAGCGCCGGATAGAACTTGAGCTTCCTTACTTCCAATTCTTTTTCCATCTTCATCATACTGTTCATAAGTAAATCTTTCTGGACCATTATTAGTGTATATTTCCCAAAATTTATTTTCGATATTGAAATAACGAAGCAAACGAGTATATTGGTTTAAATAAAGATTATATCCCAATTCTTTCTTTTTGAACTCCTTCTTGATGACGTAGGGTTCATCAATATCATAGACTAATTTACGGTATGATTTAAACGACAGTTTATCTCTATTGAATTCGTCAATATATTGGACCTCTTTTTTCAATTCATCAAAAAAATCTTCGTATTGGATACCTTTATTGCTAGCAGTATTAATATAACTATTAATAACTTCATTATCAGTATCTGATGCAATATCTAATTTTTTATAAATTTTCTTTTTGTCTAAAACGATTGGAATAATCCAGGAAACATTGAACTCGTTTTTATATACTTTTTTAAGATCCTCGTAATCTTCGAGATCTCCTAAATCAACAGTTTTGGACTTATTCTTTAAGTTAATTAAATGTCTTGCTAATTTTAAATATTTGTCCTGAATTTGAGGGTTATTTTGTTGTAGGAGTGATAATCCACTTATTAAATTATTATAAACATCAATTTCATAAATTGTATCATCATCTATTTGGGATTCAACTTCAGTTGATTGCTCAACTGTTTCAACAACTATTTCTTCATTTGATTCTTCGAAATATTTATTAAAATCGCTTTTATTAACTTTATCATTTTTTCCAAGATTAATTCCTGCTTCATTGATATTTATTTCTTCATTGTCACTCATAATTAATTATTATGTATATTTTTTAAATTTAATAAATTGAACAATTTATGGAAAATATAATTTTTAGAGAATTGTGTAAAAATGATTGGAATAAGGGCTATTTTGATCTGCTCAAACAACTATCGACCTCTTCTCCAATGGGAGAAGATGAGTTCAAAAATATACTAGATATTATAAATAAGTCTGCAACTATTTATATTTTTGAAGATACTAGTACGAGTAAGATAGTAGGAACAGCAACATTAATGATAGAACAAAAATTTATAAGAGGGGGTGGAAAGGTTGGTCATTTAGAAGATGTCGTAATTGATAAAAATTATAGAGGAATTAATTTGGGAATTAAAATTATTGAGAAAATTGTTAATTTAGCTAGAGAAAAAGGATGTTATAAAATAATTGGAAACTGTGATGAGAAATTATTAGTTTTTTATGAAAAAAATGGGTTCTCCAAGAAAGGTGTTCAGATAGCAATTTATTTTTAAGATTTTAGAAATTTATTTTCTGCGTTCTTTATATAATATGACTTATTGTGGTTATAATGTTTACCAGGTTCTAAGCTTGGACCCAGATCTATCAGGTTTAAAAAAACTTGTTGATTTAGCTGGTCTTCAAACAGCCGTTTCTAAATTGAAAAATAGTACATTGTTTGCCCCTACCAATGCAGCTTTAGCCAATAATGCCGATCTTGTAGAATATCTTTCTCTCCCCGAGAACAAGACCCTTCTTACAAATGTTCTTCTTTACCATATTACTGCTCAGCCATTGACTACTCTTGAATTGGTTCCAACTCGTGTTTTGGTCATGCTTGATGGTCGCACAACCGTTATCTATGCTGCACTTTATTATAATTTTCTTCCTGTTATTCAGGATCAAATTCAGGAGAATTATAATGTTATTGAGGGAAATATCGCTACTTTTTGCGACAATTATATCCAGAAGATTAATGGAATTATGCAGCCGGAGGTTATCTACTATCCCAAGAGACTTCAGCCAATTGCTGGAGAATTCTAAGGTTATTTTATAAATTTATTATTTCAATAGCTATTGAAATATTCTGTAATTAGACGCTGTTTTGTATCTCTTCTTATTCCATTTTTCTCCGCATATACCCAGTATTCAGGTCCATAATCTATATATAATTCTTCTTTTGGTTGAATTTCTCTTTTTGTGTAGAATGTAATATGTAATTCTTCAATTCCATCTGCTATATGAATCTCATTTCTTATGCTCAAATTTGGATTATTCGAATGATTAATGAGAGATGTTATTGAGTCCAATTTACTTCCATCAATATAATAACCATTTAAGACATAATAAAATGAATATCTCCAATTATCTTCATCAACATCTTTATTTTTTCGAAGGTCTCCAATGTAGCATCCAATGCAAAAATTGGATGGAATATAATTTTTAGCTCTGATTCCTCTTCCCATGTTTGGTGTTTCAAAAACTTCACATATTTCGTTTGTGTTAGGGCACTCAATAATGCTTCTTTCTTTAATTTTATCTATTTCTTTTTGGAAATCTGCATCTAAGTTTTTTTTCAATACTTTACTTGAAAATTTGTTCTTGTTTTTTAGGACTTTGTTAATGAAATTTAGCTTGGCTCTAAGAGAGCAATTACAGCGTATATTTTTCATTCTATTTTGAGTATAGGAATAGAAAATAAAATATTCAATTTTTATAATGAAATTCAATTTAAATAATGAGGAATATTACTGTAAATATTGGAAACAATATTTTGAAAAAATATTAAGTAACATTGGCATGGAAAAAACAAATGAAAAAACGAATGTTGAGATTGGGCATTATAATTTTGCGAGCACTATTGCCTATGGTTTTCCTCATACATATGCTAAAAAAAGATTTGTGCATCTTTTATATAGAGGTGAGCCATATTACCCAAAATCAATTTTAATGACAAGAAAATGGTTATTGGATAACACGTTAAAAGTTTACGCTTTTATGGACAGTGGAAGAAAAGTTTTGAAAAATGATAATGGGGTTGGTTCAAAATTTGTGAATGTAGTTAGTAGTGTTGAAGACTGCTTTAATCATATGAATAACCAAGATTACTATGTACTTCAAACTGAGATAGACCCATTATTACATAATGGTCATAAATTAGATGAAAGAGTATATTTATTGGTAGTTAAAGAAGATCAAAAATATAGCAGTTATATGTTCAAGGAAGGACACATAAAATTAGCTGGTTTTAAATTTGATAAGAATGATAACTCTAAGGGTAGTTTTGCTACAAACATTAAGGCACCAAAACCACCTAATTCGAAAGGTCAAGATTTTACAATCGATATTAATGAGTTTCTTAAAAATGAAAAAAATAAAAATATATGGATAAGTCGAAGATTGGAATTAATGAAAAAAATATCAAGTAAATTTTTACCTGCAGTAAGGGAAAATGTGAAAGCTTATTATAAGGGGAAAAAAGAACCCAAATATATTTGGCATATGTATGGATTGGATATATTAATAGACAAAGAATATAATTTTTATTTGTGTGAGTTTAATGGTAAACCGGGAGTGGTATATGATGATGTTATGCCTAAAAAAATTACAAATATTAATCGAAAAATGTGTGATCGTATTGCCTTGCAATTTTTAGGACCATGGATAATAAATAAAAACAATTCTCATCAAAATGACAAAACTATCATTAAATTGGGTGAATTATAACTAATTTTTGTATGAACAAAATATTGATTCAATCAAAGATAAACATTTACCCCTTGATGCTTTTCTATTGTATTCATTGACTATTTCCTCTATTTTTTTATCATAATCTTCTAAAGAATCGACTGAAGAGAAACTTCCTTTTAAAGAGTCGAAATATTCTTCACTCATTGTTTTTTTCATATTTTGAGAAATATTATAATTGAAAATTTCTATAAATTTATACCCATTTTATTTCTTCTTTTCCCTTTGAAATCAAATAATCATTAGCCAACATAAAATGATTATTTCCAAAAAATCCTCTAGACGCACTTAATGGGCTTGGGTGAGCAGAAGTCAAAACCAAATGTTTTTTCTCATCAATTAATCCTCTCTTCATAATGGCATTATTTCCCCATAAAATAAAAACAATTCCTTCACATTTCTTTGATACTTCCGCAATAATATTGTCAGTATATTTCACCCAGTTCTTCGCATAAAAATTTGATTTTCCCTCTAAGACAGTTAATGCTGTATTGAGTAGTAGGACTCCCTGTTTCGCCCAATCTGTAAGATCAGTATTCGTTCTTCTTGTTCCATAGATATTCTCTAATTCTTTGAAAATGTTCAGGAGGGAAGGGGGGCATTTTACTCCATTCGGAACAGAGAAACAAAGTCCTTGAGCTTCACCTGGATGTATATAAGGATCTTGACCTAAGATAACAACTTTTGTGGTAGAAATATCGAAAAATTTGAAGCAATTGAAAATTAATTCATTAGGAGGTAAAATATGGACATGTGGTTCGTATAGCTTTTTTTGCTCATCGTGAAAATTTGAAATATCTTCTAAATCTTGAATTAGAACATTTTTCCAATCAGTCGATAATTCATTAACAAAAGAAATGAGACTCATTTCTTTACGATTATATTTGTTCATTAAAAAATCATTTTTTTATAAATAATTCTAGCGAAGTCTATTGCGTGCCCTATAGACATTCTAGCGAAGTTTATCGGGAACAGCCCAACAGCAACTCTCTTTATTAATATGATAAGTTAACACTTGATGAGATGGATCTTCAACCCAGGGCTCAAGAGTAAAAGTGGATCCAGGTGCAACAATATCAATCGCCTTAATTAATGCATTAATAAAGTGCTCTTTATCACTTCTCCAGTCATTAACTTCAATGTCTGGGAATACTTCTCCCAAAGCAAAGAAAATAAAACTTCTTGTACTATTATCTAATCCATCAGCAAAATCACCAAATTCTTTTAAAACATCACTCTCCTGTCTTGCCATTTATTTTCTATAATATTATTTTTACTGGATTAAAACGAATTCAATTATAATAAAAAAAATGATTAGCATAAATTCAAAATTTATTTTTCATAAAATAATTTATATTTTTTTTGAAGTAGCATTTTTAAATATATTTTTTGGACATATTGGCTATAATTATATAAATGATGTTACTAATAATGTTTTGATAATAATAATGTGTTTGTCTTATATTAGGACATTCATTAGTGTAAATTTTATTTCAAATTATATTGATAATTTTGGAAGGGAATTCTCTAATTATTATGACCTAAAATCTTGGGAAAAGATTTTCGATTCATACTCAATAAAATGTTTAATGAAAGTAGCTATAAATATTTTAATTTATGTTTTGATAATTTCATTTAGTTTAACGAGTTCAACAAATTATTCTATATTGACCCTAATATATTTGTATTTCATTGTAATTTATAATGTCTCAAAAAAATTTATAGTTTTAATTATTTTTATAAAACATTGTTGTTGTCCTCCAATAAATGAAGAGATTGCTCAAATTCCAATCCATTTTTACCCAATTGAAAATCAAAGTGAAGTTTGTAGTATTTGTATGGATGAGGCTAATAATGATTTATGGGTTGAAATACCTTGTAAACATAAATATCATCTAAATTGCATAAGAAATTGGTTGAATAGTAATAATAATTGCCCTGTTTGTCGATCTAATTTATAATTAAGAATTTTCTTACAATCCTAATAGACTCTTTTGTAATGGAGTCATTTGTTCAATAGTCATTTTAGGAATCGCATTTGAATTAATCGTTATCTCTTGTGAAAAAAATCTTGGTTTTTTTGGAAATAATTTAACAGGATAAGGCCAATGCGTAGTTGTTCTTTGTTCTTGAACAGCTGCAACCTTCTTTGCAATATCTCTCTCAGTGATGCCTTTGCAAGAATATCCTTGATATGACTTAGCCATTCTAGGCATCATACAAATATAATATACTAATCTTTCTCTTTGCTCCGGGCGAGGACATCTTGGTTCTGTTCCCATGTGGATAGTTTTGCTATCCCAAACAACGAAACATCCCTTTGGAGGGCAAACAAATCTCCAGTTACAGCCTTTCTCCGCAAAAAATGCTTTTTCTTGATCATTAATAAGATACCAATTGTCTTTCAAATTTTTTGGATCGTCATTTAAATGAAATCTTTGATTTAATTCGTGATGATATTGATTCGATTTTTCTAAAACAGATAGACATCCATCACTGGGACCACATTCTTCCAAATTGTAAAATCCTTGAATGCATTTATTGTTAGGAATTAATAAACTTTGATCAGTGTGCCACCAAGTATTACCTTTGAAATGTCCACGCATTGGGTTCAATTTCTCAGGAGCAATATGGAATGATAAAGCATCAATGGATGATATTAATTGATTTGGTTGAACATCCCAAATTCTAGCGAAAATAGGTGCAGCTTTTTCTCTTAATTTCCAAGCGGAAGGTAATTGAGCAAATCCAAAATATTGAAGCATCATGCTATGTAATTGTCCTAAAAGGAAATAATTTTTGTATGTTGATGGATCACTCCTTGATATTTTTTTATCGGGAGGCGATGCAATAATGTTTTCAACTGCTGTCCAAACTTCATCTTTACATTCTTGGCAAATTTCATCACTAAGACGATATTCGTCAATGATTGCGAAACCCTGTGTCGCTAATTTTTCGTGGACATTTTCAAGTGGGGTGACTTCATTATAGGGTATTCCTAGGGTAGTCATTTTATTTCTTCTAAAAATTAATTCTAAAAAAATCAATTTTTATATAGAAAGATCATAATAATTATAATCTTCATATACTCTATTACGAGTTCTATATAACTTACATAATTCGAAATACTTGTTTAATTTTGCGAAACAAGGTATCATCTTTATATGCTCATATTTTTCGCAATCGAAATAATTTATAGTCTCTGATAAACATATCCTATCATCAACTAATTTTAGTTGACAGTAGTCATCATTTTTTATTACATAGCAATTTTCATCAATAATTTCGATAGTTTGTAATGCACCTAGATAAAAGTAGGAAAAACCACAAAAAATTAAGAAAGAAATAAAAATCTTCAATTCGAACTGCATTTTTTTATAAATATTATCTTTTTTTTAAGCATTGGGGTTTATAATTGAATTGTAGCCTAGATCTTCAAAATATTCAAATCTTGAAAGATACACTTTACAAACATTTATGTTATATAATAATTTTTGAAAACAATCTATTTCTCCTTCTTCATATTTATCACAAATGTTCTGATTTAACATAACATTTAAGCAATCCTTTTTTGTTTGAGATCCAATTAAACAATAATTATTAAATTTCTTCAATGTGCAAATATCTTTCTCAATAGTTGATGCTAGTATGAAAGATACATATGTGTAAAAAACGCCAAAGGATAATATAAAACAAGCGTATAATTTATAATTCATTTTCTTTTACTATGCAGAATTCTTTAATTTATTTTATTATTAGAACTACTTTGAAATTTTCAATAATTTCCCCAAAATTTTCTGGTTCCTTAAAAATAGGACCACAAAATAAAGTGCTATCTGATAGAATCACTTCTCTATATCTCCTTTGAATATTTGCGTTTTCTTTATAGAAAACATTACACACAAATTTATTATAGAAAACATAGCTTTCTATATTGGCATAAACTAATATTGATGCAAAATTAAATTTTATTTCAAAATCAAGCATAAATGGATAAACCTTTGTTTTCTTAATAAATTCATCTATTATTTTTTCGAGTGAATTATCTTTTGGTAAATCATATGTTCTCTTTATTTGAAATTCTTTTTCATAAATGTATATTTTCTTATTATCAACGGTTTTAGTATCTACTAAAAAATTAGTTGATGTTACCTCGTAAATGTTTGTCTCCTCTCTATATCTTTTTGTGAAAACTAAGAGGAGTTTTATACTAACATCAATTTTTGGAAAGAATGGAAGTGTAATAGTATTATTGTATCTATCCAATTTGTATTGTAGATACATCAAACATAATATACTCATAGATACTATAATCAAAAAAATCAATTTTTATAGAAATATGGAACTAATAATAGAAAGTGAAGAAAATATGATGATTGGATTATCCAATGTTAAAAATAGCTCTTTGAAGACTATTATTCCATTTTTAACACCTCTATGTTTAACATTCAGAAAAGAAAAATGAGAAACCAATAAGTCTATAACCCAATTAATTATTATATAAAAAAAAACAAAAACAAAATTAAATTAGCAATAATTTTAAGGATTTGTTTAAGAAATGGTGGTCGCAAATTTGTTCTATTAAGATAATAGAAGCATTTCAATAAGAGTTGATAAAAATGCTAAATGTTGAACCCGATTTTTTTTGGTGTGAATGGGTAGTTATTTATTTGAAGATATTTTTTAAAAATTCCTTTATATTCTTGATTTTTGAGATCAGGTCGTAAATTAAGAAATTCTTGAACTACAGATTTATCTAAAAATGGGAATCTTCCTTCAATACCATAAAGACCTGTAATAACTTCGTCTTTCCAAAGGTAGCATTCTTGGCAATTAAAGTAAAAATGTTTCCAGATGCAGTCGCGATCATCACCATTTTTTGGAAAAATAGATTTAAGATCCTCTGGGAATTTACCTCCAAAACCACTATGATTATAAATACGATTACCATCATGACCATAATCACTAAAAATTTCATCAGCACCAGAACCAGATAATACTATTTTAATATTATATTTATCACGAACCTCTTTATAAATTTTAGCAGCCCCAATTATTGCTTGATCATCTTTAAAATTGTATTTTCCTTTTATAAGTTTGTTTCCTTCATAATAGTATTGATCAATAAGATAATCTTCTGTGTTATTTACTATAAATGTTTTTAATTCATTCTTTTCATCATCATTTATTTTTTCAAAAACTAATGCAAATTTACTAATATTTTTTTTATTTTTAGCAATTCTTTGGTTAATAACATTTTGGTCCTCAGCGCCCATTATTGTTGCAGTGTTATATTTTTTATTAAATTTATTTAGGACACAGCAGATTACTCCACTATCGTATCCACTGCTCATATTAACAAGTATTTCTTTTGTTGTATTTGCTCTAGTAAGGATTGAGTTTTCTATAGCTTTGAAGATATCGTTGTAGTTATCTTTGAATTGAGTTAGGTTCCATTCGTATAGGTGGTAGTATCTATGAAATTTGAAGTCAAGATCAAAAGAAAAGATAGAGTTTGGACTAATTTTATAAATTTTTTTGAAACCTAATATTTTGGATGCGCTTTGGTAGGTAGAGATGCAGAATTTATCTTTATCAAAACCGATAAATAGTGGTTTTATTGCGAAGAGATCGTGTATAAGATAAAATTTTTTTAATTTTTTATCGTAGATAACAATTGCGAATTCTCCCTCAATTTTATTTATTAATTCGTTAATACCTCCCTTATTGTAAAGATGGGCAATGCATTCAATATCGCTTTTAAACGAGCCGAATTGTTGATAGTTATAAATCTCACCGTTAAAACAGATGATAATATTATTATCTTGGTAAGGTTGAGGATAAAATTCACCCGTTATTGATAGTAAATTATGTAGGAAGAGGATATTATTGAAAACTATTGATTTTTCGAAGTCTGGTCCTCTAAATTTTTGATAAACATTAGCAATACCTATTTTATTGATATTCGTTATAAGAAGATTGCACATAAGTAAAATAATATTAAAAATTATTATAAATAACGCGTATTATAAAAAATATTATCTTATTTGAAAAATTATGTATACGGATATCTGCAGGGTATCATTTAATATTTCATCAAGTGGTAATTATAAAAATTACAAAAAATTTACATTAAAATTAAATAAAAAAATATATTGTAATACTTTTAGCACGGAAGTGCAGCCAGTATTAGATGAAAATAATATTCTAAAACATCTAAAAAATCATCGTGGTTTTTTTAAAATAAGAGATAAATATTATACTATTAGTTCGAATCGTGATAATATAGGTGAGAATCAAGTAAGTTATCATGAAAATGAATTATACGTATTAGATAATAATAATGAGAAAGATATAATTTATATTTTTAATGATTTTAATAGTGAAACTAATATTAAGGATGGCTACTTTTCTTTTGGAGAAAATTGGAAAGATTTTAGCACAAAAACGCTTAACGAAAAAATTATCAATATTAATAACGAATATATAAACAAATTATTAACAACAAATAAAATTAATATTAAAAATATGACAATTCTTGATTTAGGTTGTGGAAGTGGAATAAATACGATATCTCTTTCCTTTCATAATCCAAAAGTTATTTATGCGATAGATTATGATCAACATTCAGTTGAATGTACAAAAAATGTAGTAAATTTACATGGAAATAAATCGGTGAAGTATGAGATTTTGCAAGGAAGTATATTGGATGATAATTTTATTAAGAATTTCATAGGGAAATTTGATTTCATATATTGTTATGGTGTTTTACATCATACTGGGGATATGTATAAGGCATTAGATAATACATTTAAGTTGATGAGAACAGGGAGTAATATATATTTAGGATTATATTCGCATTTTAAGACTTTTGAGCTGGATTTGAAGAATAAGGTAACTTATTTTAGTGGTGATACATTTGAGAAGAATGAATTGATAGCGGATTATGCTACAGTATTTAAAAATTGGCACGTAAAATCGGTGGATGATCTAAAGAATCAAAAGTGGAATATTGTAGATTATAGAGGGATGAATCGATATCATGATATGGTAGATTGGTTAGGTGGATTTCCTTATGAGGTGATAAGTTGCGATATTTTAAAATTGTATGTGAGGAATAAGGGCTTAGAAATTAAAAATCATATAGATAAGATAAATTCTGTAAATACATATATTATGTTAAAAAAATAAATATTATTACTATATATGCAAACATTTCTTTGTGATTTAGCTTATAAGTATAAGAGTGATAAGACTGATTTGTATTTAAGATTTAATAAAAATCAGCATTGTCATAATTATACTCCATATTATTATAATATTTTGAAGAATAAGAGACTTACAGCTACAAATGTATTAGAGCTAGGTATAGGAATATTGGATGAGAGGACTATGGCTCATATGGCGGATTATGATTATAAGGCTGGAGCAAGTTTGAAGGTGTGGAGAGATTTTTTTCCTTTTGCTATAATTAATGGAATAGATATAAATCCAAAAGCTATTTTTTTGGATGAAAGAATTAATACCCATATTTGTAGTCAAGTAGATGAAAATATGTTAAAAAAATTATTTAAAAATGATAAGTTTGATTTAATTTTGGATGATGGATCACATATGCCTGAGCATCAATTAAAATCTTTAGATATTTTGTTTGATTATTTGAAGGACGATGGAGTATATATAATAGAAGATGTTTATAAGGATTTATTTCGGGATGATTTTATGGTGGAGGTTTTGGGTGGAGTAGATTTGAAGGAAATGTTGGATATAAAAGAGTATAATTTGAGGGAGGGGAGGTCGGTAGATAATTTTTTTTACGAGATACGAAAAAGAAATTAAGATTTTATTTGTAATCCTGGGATACTTGAGAAATCTTCAAAGGATAGAAATTGATTATTTTTTATTTTTTTGTAGAAAATAGAAATTAGTTTTTCATTATCATTCATTCTGTATAACTCTAGAAATGGTTCTATAATTATTTCATATTCACATTTTTCACATAAAGTTTTGAAGAAATCAAAATTATAATCACAATTATTATTTTTCATATTATTTGTAAAAGCTAATACATGGTAATAAATACAACCTATTTTGCCAATATCATGAATGTATTTAAATATTTCATATTGATTTTTTTTACAAAAATCATTATTTATTTGGGAGGTTCCTCCTAAATTGGTAATAACATCAAAGTGACAATTTTCAAATACTATTTTATTTTTTAAATTATTATCATGAGAAGAATAGGAGAATCCAATAAATTTAAAGAAAGATTCTAAATCTGGTTCACCATTAAAATTATAATCTATAAAAACATCATAATTTTTTGTCACATCCCATATAATTTCATCTCCTAATCCCAAAAGTTTTATTTCTTGCAAATTTCCATAATTTTTTCTAATAATTGTTAATAAATTATTAAGTGTCGTGGAAACATACCCCATATATAATATTCAACATATTTTTTAACAAGAAAATACACTTATCCAAAATATATATTTTTTACACAAGTACATATGAGGCTTTTTTGTTTTTTTATGGTATTTTATTTATGTAGTGATTTTGCTCAGAATTCCTTTTTCATTTTCTTTGTTGGAAACATTAAATTTTATTTCAAAATCAAAAATGAATGGATACTATTATCAAAGAAATCAATTTTTATAGAAATATGGAACTAATAATAGAAAGTGAAGAAAATATGATGATTGGATTATCTAATGTTAAAAATAGCTCTTTGAAGACTATTATTCCATTTTTAACACCTCTATGTTTAACCGCTAAATAAATACTTCTTAGAGGTCCAATCAATCCCTCTGGAATAGCACCTAAACAAAAACGCTCTATATTTTGACTATCCAATCTAAATAAACAATTTGGTATGAGGGCAAGTCTATATAAATAATAACCCATTCCAATCACAAATATAGCAATAGTTTTTTTGACATTATCATTTATTTTACCAAAACAGGATTTCTGTGTTTCCATTATATTTTATTACAAATAAATCCAATCGTTTTGAATTTTTTATTTAGATTGGGATTATACTGGGATTTTCTAACAACTTTGACTATTTTGAATAATCCAAGATGGTAATATCCTTCTTCCAATCTTACATAAATTGGAAATGGTGTTTTATTATTAAGCATTTTTGCATTTTCTTTGTTATCTATTGTATCTTCCACGAAATATCTTGACTTATCTTTTTTCCCTCTACCCGCGTAAAATATTTGACTAAAGTCTTCATTATGTTTATCCATCTTACTATTTGTAAAGTTGATAAACATACGACAAATGTTATCATTAAAAACGACTCCTCTCCTATAAGAACCATTACATTTTGACATTTTATGTGCTTCAATGAAATTTTTTATTTTTATCATTATAATTTACAAATATTTTTTCCTCGTTATAAGAAATGCTTGAATTTTTAGAAGAATTAAATCCAAATCTACTCCCAAAAATACTAATAAAAGCCATAAAAAATGAAAAAATTGATTTGAAGAATGATATTGTAAATTACTATTACATAAAAAATCTATTTTTTGGTGAATATGCGATGCTCTTTGGAACAGATTTTTTTGTTGAAGATTATATTGTTTATGACATCTTAAGTTATTTGAATGATGATAACATAAATTACTTGTTTTCAAAATATTTCATAAATTTTTGGAAAAGGAAATATAATTTGAAAAACAAGGATGATATATTTATTATCAATTATTTAAAAAATGATTTCTTTTTTTACAAATCAAGTAGTAAATTCAATATTTTATTAGGTTTAATGACCCCTGCTGAGAGGATACATTGTTTTTTTACATGCATGCTTCAATATTTTGGTTAATAAAATATCTTAGCATGACCCTATATTTTTCTTTGAAAAATATCGTTTAAAGAAAAATGAATAATTTATAGAAAATGGATGTTTTTTCAAATTTACCAAATGAATTGATAACTAAAATCGGGTATAAGGCACTTAGATTTAGAAATATTGATCTAAATTTAGATATTCAAAATTTTTATCAAACAAAAGAAATGTTCCTAGATGAATACAGTAATATTTATATTGATCCAAATATCGATTTACTTGAATTTATTTTAGGAGATATTTTTTTCTATTTAAATGAGAATGAATTAACTTGTGATATTTTCAAAAGACATAATTTTTTTAAGAATGCAACTGATCTCAATGTACGAAGTTATATTTATTTTGTTTTTGAAGAGTTCAATACTCATAAGAGATTTAATATCATTTGGGGATTGATGACACCAATAGAAAGACACAATTGTTTAGAATATAGTCTTTCAAATTTTTTTATATGAAAATATGTGATATATATAATAGATCTTCGAGAAGAGCATGAGTCACCGAATTTTAGAATGAGTTTGTCTCATTTTTCTTTTTCGGTCGGTGTAATTTGAGGATTATTATTATTTGTAATATTTATACTTTATCAAATATTTTCAAAATCTTGTATTTTATCTAAAATAATACCATATAAAAAATAAAATTATCGATTTATATACTGGAGATGAGAAAAACTAAAAGAACCTTTCCTTATAAAATATTTGTAATCTGGTGAATTAATATTTGATGATAATCTTTGGAATGGATTAATTATTCTATCTTTCTCTTTTTCGACGGGAACTTCTTCTTCATCACTGGAAAGATCAATGTAATTATTATTCTCCATTTTTTTTACATATTCATAAATATCTTCTTTTCCTCTCCAATCAATTTCATCTTTTACTTCTTTTTCAATTTCTTGGGGTTTATATAAAAATTTATTCTTGAATTTTTCTTTATCATCATCACTATAAAAACTACGAAATACTTCATTATTGTAAATTTGATCCAAAAATTCTTCACTAAAAGTAATTTTTCTTTTTACGTAATCATAAATATCTTTGATATATAAATTATTCTCAATTATATTTTTGTCTTTTTGAACATATTTATATTTTAATTTTTCGAATATTTTTGATCTTTCATCAATATCTTCATATCTTATCAATAATAATTTTATAATTTTATTTTTAAAAAAAAAATAATCTTTGAAATCCTTATCTGGTTCAATATTGAAATGTTTTTTCCATATCTGGATAGCCATTATGTTATCTATCCATTTTTGAATATCAATATTATCTTTAACAATCTGCAATAATAATTCATTTTTCACACTTCCATTTCTTTTCCATAAACATAAATTACAGTTACAGTAACTTCTATCTTTTCTAAGATGTTGCATAATCATAGATATTTGATTTGATATAGGTTCTCTTATACATTCGATAACTAGAGGAATAAATCTATTTTTCTTTCCTATATATATAATTAAATCCAAAATATCCTTACCATTTTTAGATAAAGATCGTGTTTTATATAAATCTTCAAAATATTTTGTACTATGCCAATGTGCGACTGTATTATCTGGAAAGCTAACCATTAAGGATGCACTAGCTGTTTTAGCCATTCCAATATAATAAATAGATGGTATAGGTTCTTTATTTGAATTCCCAATTTCTATTTTTTTTCTTTTAATATTTTCTATTAACTCATCATATATATTTTCCATATAGTTTATAAGAAAAATTCCAGTATAAAAATTATTTAATTAAATAATAAAAATGAAAATATGGATTATTGTCGCTTTCACTCCAAAACAAGGAATTGGATATCAAAATAAAATACCTTGGTCTTGTAAACAAGATTTAAAATTATTCAAAAGATTTACTACTAATAATGCTGTGATCATGGGAAGAAAAACTTTCCAATCTATTGGAAAACCATTACCTAATAGAACAAATATTATTGTTTCTAGGTCATATTTAAATGTGGAAGGAGCAGTTGTTGTGAAATCAATTGAAGAAGGAATTACATATGCTAAAAGATCTAAAGTAGATGCATTATGGGTATGTGGAGGATCCTCAATTTATGATTATTTTTTAGTTAATTTTAATATTGATGGATTTATAATTACCAAAGTACCTGATACAACTTGTGATACATTCATTAGAACAAATATTGATGAACATTTAAAAATTTATAATTACAAAAGAGAATTCCAACCAAAATATTTAGAAGATGGATTTACAATGTATTCTTACTCATTGGATGGATATCCAACAATTGATGATGATTATTTAGATTTACTAGAAAGAATTTTAGAAAAGGGAGATAGGAGAGAAACTAGAAACGGTACAACAATTTCTATTTTCTCAGAGAAGATATCTGTTGATTTATCACGAGGATTTCCTCTTCTAACAACAAAAAAAGTATTTTTTAATGGAATCGTTCATGAGTTGTTATGGTTCATTAAAGGTCAAACAGATTCCAAATTATTAGAAGAAAAGAAGGTTAACATTTGGAAAGGAAATACTTCCAAAGAATTTTTAGAGAAGTCCAATCTTCCATATGATGAAGGTATTGGAGGTCCAATATATGGATTTCAATGGAGACATTTTGGAGAAAGATACGAGTATGAATCTGATGGAATTATCCAATTCACAAAAGGATTAGATAAAGGTTTTGATCAACTTCAATTTATAATTGACGAAATTAAAACGAATCCATCATCAAGAAGATTGTACTTATCAGGTTGGAATCCCAATCAATTAGATCAAATGTGTCTTCCACCTTGTCACGTAAGCTACCAATTCTATGTACAAAATGGAAAACTTAGTTGTCAAATGTATCAAAGATCCGCTGATGTTTTCTTAGGATTGCCTTTTAATATTGCTAGCACTGCTCTCTTAACACACTTGATTGCAGCTACAACTAAATTACAAGTTGGTAAAATCCATATTTGCATTGGAGATGCACACATTTATGAAGAACATTTAGATGCTGTTAAAGAGCAATTAGGAAAAAGAAATGAGAAATTCTTGTTACCTGATATTGAAATAAATAAGAAGGAAAATATTGACGATTATGTATTTGAGGATATTGTCTTAAAGAATTACGAATCCAATCCTCTTATAAAAGCTAAAATGATCGCTTAAATTATTACTTAAATTATTGCTTAGTCAAATTTGGAAATAAATAATTCTGATTGTTTTTCCCATGACATTGGTGCTCTAATTGACCCTAAAAATGTATACCCACTCATATTTGCTGGAGTACTGGATGAGAATATAACAGTTCCTTTTTCAATTTTATCTTTCAAGAAATCAAATAATTTTTGATTGGTGTTTTCTGGAAAAACTAAATTACTTATATAAATAACTTTGCACCCTCCAAAATATGATTTGTCCAATTCAAAAATATCTTTTAATTCGATATTGATTCTATTTTTAGTATCATCATCTTTATCCTTCAAAACATTCTTACCATATTCTATTCTTTCTTCGGCTAATTCAACTCCTTTTGCATTATCAAATCCAGCTAAAATTGCATAAAATAATGCTCTTCCATTTCCACATCCAAGATCAATAAGCATATTTTTTGGAAGATTTAACTCTTTTGCTTTATTAAATAAAGATTGCATACCATCAAATGTTAGCTCTCCATATAAGAAACAATATTCATTATTATATTTTTGTTTGTATTTATCACCAACACTTATGAAAGATGATTGTGGATAATCTTTTTCAACTTGTGAGATTGTAAGATTCGAAAAATGTTCTTTTTGTGGAAGGAGAATGTAAATCGCAAAAATAATGAAAGCTATAAAAAATATTATTTTTTGAAGAGTAATTTT